>UMLB01000483.1_pt1 | contig 10920 bp, 10 predicted proteins | sample 1966481 | NCBI WGS metagenome assembly UMLB01 (sample SAMEA4836192, study PRJEB28245) | human gut metagenome | biome: gut microbiome; material: fecal sample | place: Denmark | collected 2008 | reverse complement strand
CAGAGAGCCTGAATATAGAGACAGAAACGAGAAAGGAGAACACCATGGGTAAGGGATATTTTGCAGGAATTGACAGCGGTTCTACCAGCACAGATGTTGTGATACTGGACAGAGAGAGAAAGATTGTCTCCAGTGTGATCATGCCAACAGGAGCAGGGGCTGCAAATGGTGCGGAGCGTGCACTGGAAGAAGCACTCAGACAGTCCGGTCTGAACAGAGAAGATATCGATGCAGTTGTAACTACGGGATACGGAAGAACTGCGATATCTGATGGCGACAAAAGTATCACAGAGATCACCTGCCATGCAAGAGGAGCTCATTTTCTGGATTCTTCTGTCAGAACGGTCGTTGATATCGGCGGTCAGGACAGCAAAGTTATTCGTCTGAACGATGACGGTTCGGTCAAAAACTTTGTCATGAATGACAAGTGTGCGGCAGGCACAGGACGTTTTCTGGAGATGATGGCAAAAACTATGGAAATGAGCCTGGATGAACTTAGCAAAGTAGGACTTTCCTATCAGGAGGACATTACGATTTCCAGCATGTGTACAGTTTTTGCTGAATCAGAGGTGGTTTCTCTGATTGCACAGAATAAAGCAACTGATGATATCGTACATGGATTGAACAAAGCAGTTGCTGCCAAAACAGCTTCCCTCGTAAAGCGTGTTGGAGGAGAAGAGGCATATATGATGACCGGCGGCGTTGCACAGAATCAGGGCCTTGTCAGAACATTGGAAGAAAGACTGGGAACAAAGCTGGTGATCAGCGATAAATCACAGCTTTGTGGAGCTCTTGGGGCAGCATTGTTTGCGGCAGAAATGTAAGAAGGAGGGTATTTATCGTGGCAGACTCTAATATTACGAAGCGTACACTGGCATCTGCATTAAAGGAATTAATGGAATCTACCCCATTTACCAAAATTACTGTTTCTGATATCTGCGCAAAGTGCAACATGAACCGTAAGAGTTTCTACTATCATTTTAAGGATAAGTTTGACCTTGTAAACTGGATTTTTGATGTGGAATACTTAAGTCATATACAACTTGGAGTAGATCTCATCGGATGGGACAGTGTACTTCATCTCTGTGATTATTTTTATAAAAACAAAGATTTCTACAGAAAAGTAATGAAAGTAGAGGATCAGAATTCGTTTGCCAATCATTTCCGGGATATTGTAGGACCGGTGATGGCAGAGGATATTAAGGAAATTCTGGGAGAACAGACGAATACAGAGTTTTATGTAACTTTCTGGAATGATGCTATTATATGTTCGCTTGGCAGATGGATTTCAGACAGGAATCCTGTACCTCCAAAAGAATTTGTCAGATTGCTCCAATCCTGTATTAAGGTAGTTGTAAAGACGCATGAGAGACTGGAAGGATAAAAAGAGCCTTATTCATTCGAAGTATATAACGAATGAATAAGGCTTATTTTGATTCGCAGGAAATTATTTCATAATGTTCCAATAAAGTAACCAGAGTTATTCTGCAGATATTTTACTGAAAATTTCTTTGAGGGGCTGCTGGAAGAAATTACAGGATGTTTTTAGGGGAACTCTTCCTGGAGCATAAAGGGTTCCATCAGCATCAAATCCTACAATACTTGCAGGTGAGGAGATAATATTTCCAATCTTCTCTGTATCGTAGAAGAAATCCAGAGGAACCGTTCTGTAAAACTGGGAAATTCGAGAATTCTCTACCGTCTGGTATACAGATCTGCGGGTTTCCTCAGTACAGTCAGGTTCAGCGAGAACTGCGGCAAACAGACTGTGCATTTCTTCTGCAAAACGGAAATACGTACCGCACAGGATATCAGAGCTGCTTTCATCAGAATAAACGTTATAAAGAGAATATAGAAGCTGATGATCTCTGAGGATCAGACAGGCAGTTTCCGCCTGATCTCCATAAGTTACTGCAAATAAGAGATTGTTCAGCGTCTCAGCAGTTTCGGCGAAATCCTCTGTTATATCGGAGGTATCGCACAGTAAGATAACTGCACAGTCAGGATTGCTTCGGATAAGTGGAAGAACTTTGGCAGGATCTTTTGGGACTGTAATAAAGTAAGTGTAGATGCCAAGTTCTTTTCCCTGTGTCAGTACAGACTGATAATCAGAGAGAAAATCAGGGCGGGCGGTGTCAATGATCATGGAGAGAAGCCATGGTACATTGATATTCTCAGTTCGTTTCAACTTACGTATTATATGGGCACCGGAGGTACAGCTGTTGTATCCGAGATCCAGTCCGAATTCGAGCAGTTTTTCCTTATCCATATGTTTAAGAGCATCCGCGATCAGTGGGTAGTAAGGACTGTTTTCATTATTCAGAATTGCCCGCGACATCTCAAAGAAGGACTGCTGAAACCGTCCATTTGCAAAATTCAGAGCCATATCTACGAGATTTCGTGCACATCGTTCAGGAGATTCATCCGAATCCTTGAGTGCGGTTTTGATAAATGTTTTTATGATGATTCGAGAAGTTTTTGCTGTCATTTTGATATCCCTTCGATACAAAAAATGTAAAATACAGATAAAAAAATCATTTCTATTTTGTAATATCTTTACATTTATTAAATCATAAAGTGCAGGGGTATTCAATAGACATTATAAAAGACCTGTCCTAAAAAATACCGGAAATCAGAAACTCCAATTTCCGGTAGATATAAAAAGAGATGTACAGGTTATTTCTCATTTATTTTGCAGAGTGTCTGGGCTGCTTCCTCGCTGAGAATCGTGCCTCCGCCAAGCACCATGTCTCCGTCATAGAGAACAGCGGCCTGTCCGGGTGTGACAGCTCTCTGCGGTTCCTGGAAGGTGATTCGGATAAGGTCTTCTCCGAGTTGTTCTACGGTAGCTGGCTGCTCCGGCTGACGGTAGCGTGTCTTGACCTTGCACTGAATGGGTTTATCCAGATGATCCCAGGGGATCAGGTTGATATCGTTGATATAGCAGTAATTACTCATAAGGTCGTCCTTGCCTCCGAGGATAACCTTATTGGTATCCAGGGACTTGCCGCACACATAGAGGGATTCCGGTGCTGCAATTCCGAGCCCACGGCGCTGACCAATGGTGTAATGAATCTGCCCCTTGTGTCTGCCGAGGACTTTTCCCTCCTTATCTACGAAATCACCAGGTTCGGAAGCCTCTCCGGTATACTGTTCAATAAAGGTCGCATAATCCCCGTCTGGCACAAAGCAGATATCCTGGCTGTCCGGTTTATCGGCATTGATAAAGCCCTGCTCCTGTGCAATCTCACGGATTTCCTTCTTGGTGTAGGTGCCAAGAGGAAAGAGCGTGTGGGCAAGCTGATCCTGCGTCATGGCGTAGAGTACATAGCTCTGATCCTTGGTAGGATCCAGCCCCTTCCTGAGAAGGAAACGTCCGGTCTTAGGATCCTGCTCTCTGCGGGCATAGTGACCGCTTGCAATGTATTCACATCCGAGTTCTCTTGCCTTATCGAGAAGTGCTGAGAACTTGAGAAAACGGTTGCAGTCGATACATGGATTCGGTGTGCCGCCGTGGAGATAGGTGTCTGCAAACTTATCAATGACACTTTGATGGAATTTCTCCTGCATGGGAAATACATAATAAAGCATGCCGAGACGTGCAGCAACACTTCTGGCATCTTCTGTATCAGAAGGAGTACAGCATGCCCGGTGTCCCGGATAGCTGCACTGTGGATTATCATAAAGCTTCAGAGTGGCACCGGCGCAGTCATAGCCCTGCTGAACCATCAGATAGGCTGCAACGCTGGAATCAACACCACCGCTCATGGCAATGATTTCTTTTTTATTCATAATTTTTCTCCTGTCAATGAAAGAATAGGTGTTCCTGTTCACCGTGAACAGTTGCGAATTAATCAAGAGTATGGTATCATTATAAGAAATTAGTGTCAAGCAATGAAGAAATGCATTTGGGAAAAATTAAAAATGTGTTGACATTGTGAAGAAGACATGATATATTCAACCTATCGGAGAAATAGGTAATACATTTTCCGAGACGGAATGTATTTTGACGTTGACACTATGAATGTAGTGAATATTAAAAAGAAGGAGGAAGAATCATGGTTACAGGAAATGCAGTTCAGAGGGAAGTCATGTGTATGATGGATCAGGGGATGTGCATGAACATGTACATGTCTATGTTTTGCTGTACTTCTATGTATCAGAGACTTCCTGAGATATCTGCTGATTTTATATAAGAGAGCAGATACCAAGATGTAAATAAAGCATTTTTTAATGTGGCAGATTGCATGAACAGGGAGACTCCAGAGGACTTCCTGTTATTTTTTTTACAGAAACATTACAGAGCAGGTTTCTGTTTCATGGATTTTATCCAAATCACATTCATGCAGGAAGTCATTTACAACTGAATAAAAAGACTAAAATATAAATGAATAAGAGAGGGAAAAATCATGAAAACAAAGAAAATTATCACAGTATCACTTGCAGCAGCACTGGCAATCGGAGCACTTACAGCAAACGGCGTTCTTGTAAGCGCTGATGCAGAGAAAGGAACCATCAAAGTAGCAGCTTCCGCAACACCGCATGCAGAGATTCTGGAAGAAGCAAAACCAATCCTCGAGAAAGAAGGATGGGATCTGGAAGTTACGGTATTTGATGATTATGTACAGCCAAACCTTGTAGTAGAGAGCGGAGATTTTGATGCGAACTATTTCCAGCATATTCCGTATCTTGACAACTTCAACGAAGAGCAGGGAACACACCTCGTAAATGCAGGCGGAATCCACTATGAGCCATTTGGAATCTATCCTGGCAAAAAAGAAACTCTTGATGATCTGGAAGATGGCGATACGATCGCAGTTCCGAACGATACTACAAACGAAGCAAGAGCACTTCTGCTTCTCCAGGACAACGGTGTGATCACTCTGAAAGACGGAGCAGGACTTGAGGCAACTGTCAAGGATATCGAAGAAAACCCGAAGAACATCAAGATCGAGGAGCTGGAAGCAGCACAGGTTTCCCGTGTCAAAGATGAAGTTGCATTCGTAGTATTAAACGGTAACTATGCACTGCAGGCAGGATATTCCGTATCCAATGACTCCATCGCACACGAAACTTCTGATTCCGAGGCAGCAAAAACTTATGTAAATGTCATTGCAGTCAAAGAAGGAAATGAAGACAGCGAAGCAATCAAAGCCCTGGTAGACACTCTGAAATCTGATGAGATCAAAGACTTTATCAACGAGAAATACGACGGTGCAGTTGTTCCGTTCGAGGATTCCACAGATGACACAGAAAAGGCTGCAGACGAAGCAGCTGACACAGATGCTGAGACAACAGAAGCAGCAGAGGCTGACGCAGAATAACAGGAATTCAGGTATTTTTAAGGGACAGGGGGAGAAATGAAATGGAACCGATGATACAGGTTGAAAACCTCTGCAAGCGCTTTGAAACCAAGGGCGGAACTGTAGAGGCAGCCAAAAACATCAGTTTTTCTATCGAAAAAGGAGAGATCTTTGGAATCATCGGTCTCTCCGGTGCAGGCAAAAGTACACTGGTGCGATGTCTGAACCTTTTGGAAAGACCAACATCAGGAACAGTAAAAGTTAACGGCAAAAATCTTACGGAGCTCTCAGAAAAAGAGCTCCGTAAAGAGCGTCAGAAGATAGGAATGATTTTCCAGCATTTTAATCTTCTTATGCAGAGAACAGCACTGGATAATGTCTGTTTTCCGATGGAGATTGCCGGGATCGGGAAAGCGGAATCCCGCAAAAAGGCTCTGGAATATCTTAGGATTGTAGGACTTGAGGAGAAGGCTCTTTCTTATCCGTCCCAGCTTTCCGGAGGCCAGAAGCAGAGGGTGGCGATCGCCAGAGTACTGGCAAGTGATCCGCAGATCCTTCTCTGTGATGAGGCGACCAGTGCACTGGATCCTCAGACAACCAAGGCAATCCTGGAACTGATCAAAGAGATCAACAGAGACTATGGAATCACAGTTGTTGTTATCACACATGAGATGAGCGTTGTGCAGGAAATCTGCGACAAGGTAGCAGTTCTGGAGAGAGGTTCTCTGGTAGAAACGGGAACGGTGGAAGAACTGTTCCGAAATCCAAAGACAGACGAAGCCAGAAAACTGGTATTCAGTGGAAGAACCCAGATTAAGGAAATGAAAGGCAAACGCCTGGTTCGTGTGACCTTCCGGGAGAAATCCTCTTTTGAACCGGTAATTGCGAATCTGGTTCTGACATACAGAACGCCTGTCAATATTCTGTATGCAGATACAAAGAACATCAATGGACAGGCACAGGGCGAAATGATCCTGCAGCTTCCGGAACTTGAGGAAGTGGCAGATAAGATGATCCAGTACCTGAAAGAAATCAATATGGGAGTAGAGGAGTTGAAGGAAGATGTGGGATGATCAGACAATTATGATGCTGCTGGAAGGCACAAGAGATACATTGTATATGACTCTGGTATCTACATTCTTCGGATATGTCCTGGGTCTTCCGCTTGGAATTCTTCTGGCAGTTACAGACAAAGAGGGAATTCGTCCAAATGCCCCTCTCTATAAAATTCTGGATGTTATTGTGAATATTCTTCGAAGTATACCGTTTCTGATTCTTCTGATCCTGGTGATTCCACTCACCAAGCTGATCGTAGGACAGAGCTATGGTTCCAGTGCGACAATTGTTCCGCTTGTGATCGCGGCCGCTCCGTTTATTGCACGTATGGTAGAGTCTTCTCTTAAGGAGGTAGAGCCAGGTGTGATCGAAGCTGCTGTCAGTATGGGAGCAGGAACAGGAACCATTATCTGGAAGGTTCTTCTCGCAGAGGCAAGAACTTCTCTTCTTGTAGGAGTGACCATCGCAGTAGGAACCATCCTTGGATACTCTGCCATGGCAGGTACCGTTGGCGGAGGCGGTCTTGGTGATATCGCAATCCGTTATGGATATTACCGCTATCAGACAGACATCATGCTGGTTACGATCGTGATCCTTGTCGTGCTGGTACAGATCCTTCAGGGAATTGGAATGATGCTTTCCAGAAAATTAGACAAAAGAAAAGCTTGAAAGATATAATTATTTTATAAATTTTATAATTTTATTAGAAAAAAGACAAAAACTCCTCACATTTATATTGTAAGATGTAATTGTCTTAAAGGAAAAGCCTTTTAAGACCTTCGGCAACACTTCAATGCCGGGAGAGTTGCCGGAACTCTTTCCTTTCCCTAAAAATAAAACAGAACTTTAAACTGCCGCCACCTGGTAAGATTCACCGGGATGGCGGCAGTTTTCTGTTTATTACCTCCGATAACGATTAAAACAGGAATAGATTTCCTGGAGTCTTGGCATGGCATAGCCACAGGAAATATAAGAACCTCCGGACAGGAAGGAGAGTCCGTTCTGCTCAAGCTGTCCGGAAAGAATTTCAATGATGTCTGCGACAGTGCGGTGGTCATCGGCAAGCTTTTCGATGGCATATTTGAGAAGCAGTCCAAGTGCTGCTGTCTGCTCCGGATCAATCAGCTGTTCCACGTAGCGGAGATCTACATCCTGTTTTCCAATCAGGAATCCATCTTTTCCATGTACTTTTATTTTGAGCTGTTCCGGGCGGCCGGCGTTTCTTCCGTGTGAGCGGATGGAAGGAGCCTGCTTTTTCATGATGCGATGACTTGTCGGAAAGGCAAAGGCTGATGCTTTGACAGGATTCAGAGGATACTTTCCACATAATGCCCTGACTTTTTCGGAGATATCCACAGGATGATAGGAATCCATCTGGATAATCGTGTCTGCAATGTGGAAAAATGCTCCGGAACTTCCGGCTACGAGGATTGTGGATATCCCGGCCTTTTTATAGAGATCTTCGGCACGTTCAAGAAATGGGGTAATTGGTTCTTTTTCTCTGGATATCACTTTCTGCATGAAAGTATCACGCACCATGAAATTTGTGGCAGACGTATCTTCGTCCAGCAGGAAAACTCTGCTTCCGGCTTCCATTCCCTCTACGATGCCAGCTGCCTGGGAGGTGCTTCCACTGGCGTCTTCTGTAGAAAAACAACGAGTGTCTTTCTTATTCGGAAGATCATTGATGAACAGAGAAATATCTACATCCTTAATAAAACGTCCGTCTTCGGAGCGAAGTTTCAGCGCGGTATCGTCTGTGATGACATATTCGCGGCCGTCACCGGAAATATGGTTGTATACACCGAGTTCCAGAGCATTCAGAAGCGTAGATTTGCCATGGTAGCCGCCGCCCACGATCAGGGTAATGCCGCGCGGGATTCCCATGCCGGAGATTTCTCCCTTATGCGGAAGAGTCATGGTGACACGCAGAGATTCCGGGGAAATAAAAGGGACGGAATCTTTCATTGGACGGGAAGAAATTCCGCTTTCTCTCGGAAGAATGGAGCCGTCAGCGACAAAGGCGACAAGATTTTCTGAAGAGAGCTGGTTTCGGATACAGGTCTGATCTTCAGCAAGAAAAATAGCATCTTCCAATTCTTTATGGTTTGTATTTTTGTAGAGAAAGGCCTTCTGTACACAGACTGGAAGAAAATCAAAGAGAATTTTTTCCAGTTCAGTGGCGTTGATCGTTCTTCCGTTTGCCGGAAATCCGATAAAGAAACGGGTGATGATTTCTTTTTCTGTGATCTCACAGGCGGTACGTTTGAGAACTTCCTGTCCGCAGTGACTGATGGAGATCAGGCCACTTTTGCCGGAGCCTTTTGCACGGAATGTATAGTGGACGATCTGTTTTTCAAACTGTCTGGTGAGATAGTCGGAGAGGGTCATGCTGGTGACGGAATCTTTATAATATTCTTTCGGAAAACCGGCTGTTTTGTGTGGAATCCGGATACTGATGTGAGAGGGAGAGGCAAAAGGATCTCCCTGTACATGGTCAATGGAGAGAATATAATTATTGAACTGATAGCTGCCTTTCAGAGCTTTGTAGGCAGGGTAGCTTTTTTTGTGGACAGAATGTAAAAGATTCTGCAGATCGGTGGATTGCTGCATAGATGACCTCCATAGATAAGATAATAATTTATAACTGTGAGGGTACTGAACAGTTACAATAATCTTATTGTAATGACACACAGGAATTTTTCAAGAAAAAACTGTAAAAAATAAGGAATAAGTGAGGTACTTGTAACGGTTCACAGATGATATGTTGCTGTAAACAGTTACGGTGATATCTTATTTTTTGATTAAGAATCGCGAGGATTGTAGAAATATACAGAAGTTTGTTCTATAATGGGGAAGATATCTGTATCCTTAGATACAGTAAACAATTAATCGAAAGGTGGTTATATATAATGGAAAGAAAGAACGCATGGCTTTCCTACGGGGAAGCAGATGAAACAGCAATGGAGAAACTCGCGAAGGATTACCGTGCATTCCTGGATGCAGGCAAGACGGAACGTGAATGTGTCACAGAGCTTGTCAGAGAGGCAGAAGCCAATGGTTATGTAAATCTTGAGACAAAGCTGGCAGCAGGAGAGAAGATCCAGCCAGGTGACAAAGTATATGCAGTTGGTATGAAGAAGATCATGGCCCTGTTCCATGTAGGCCAGGAGCCGCTGGAAAAAGGTATGAATATCCTTGGTGCACATATTGACTCTCCACGTCTTGATGTGAAGCAGAATCCTTTATATGAAGATACAGATCTGGCATATCTTGATACTCATTACTATGGCGGTGTCAAGAAATATCAGTGGGTGGCAATTCCACTTGCGATCCATGGCGTGATCGTCAAAAAAGACGGAAGCGTAGTTGATGTGGTTATCGGTGAAGATGAAAATGATCCGATTGTATACATCACAGACCTTCTGATCCATCTTGCAGGCAAACAGCTGCAGAAAAAAGCTGCTGAGGTTATCGAGGGAGAAAACCTTGACATTCTGATCGGAAGCAGACCGCTCAATGAGAGTACAGATGAGAAGCAGAAAGAAGCGGTGAAATCCAATGTTCTTCGTATCCTCAAAGAGAAATACGATGTAGAGGAAGAAGATTTCCTTTCAGCAGAACTGGAGATTGTTCCGGCAGGAAAGGCACGTGACTGCGGACTTGACAGAAGCATGGTAGCCGCTTACGGACAGGATGACCGTGTCTGCGCTTATACCTCCTTTGTGGCAATGATGGAAATGGAAGCACCGAAACGCACAAGCTGCTGTCTGCTGACAGATAAGGAAGAGATCGGAAGTGTCGGAGCGACCGGAATGCAGTCCAGATTCTTTGAGAATACAGTGGCAGAACTTCTTGAGGGTATGGGATGCTATTCAGACCTGGTACTCAGAAGAACTCTTCGCAACTGCAGTATGCTTTCCTCTGATGTTAGTGCAGGATATGATCCGGCTTACGGCGAATGCTTTGAGAAAAAGAATTCTGCATATCTCGGAAGAGGTATCGTACTGAATAAATTTACAGGAGCAAGAGGAAAATCCGGTTCCAATGATGCAAATGCAGAATATGTGGCAAAAGTCCGCAAAATCTTTGATGACAATCAGGTTGCATTCCAGACAGCGGAACTTGGCAAGGTTGATGTCGGCGGCGGCGGAACCATCGCATACATCGCAGCTCTTTACGGAATGAACGTGATCGACAGCGGTGTATCTGTGCTCAGCATGCATGCTCCGTGGGAGGTAACAAGCAAAGCAGATATTTATGAAGCAAAGAAAGCATACAAGGCATTTTTGCTTGACGCGTAACTAAACAGAAAACCGGGGGATCGAAAACAGACGGAACAGTACACGACAACAGGCTCAAGGAGAGCCACAACAGAGGAGATTTTATGGATAATGATATTCTGATCAAAGTAGAGGACTTATGCAAAATTTATAATCCCGGAGAAAACGAAGTGCGAGCTCTGGATCATGTGAGCCTGGAGATCAAAAAGGGTGAGTTGGTGGCAATCATCGGTCAGTCTGGTTCAGGTGGTCATGTTAAAATAAGACTAAGTTAGCAG
>UMLB01003891.1_pt1 | contig 10982 bp, 8 predicted proteins | sample 1966481 | NCBI WGS metagenome assembly UMLB01 (sample SAMEA4836192, study PRJEB28245) | human gut metagenome | biome: gut microbiome; material: fecal sample | place: Denmark | collected 2008 | reverse complement strand
TTATGAGGAGCCTATGACCGAGCCTGCCGAGGCCGCTCAGCCGTTTGTTCCGACGCCGCAGCCCAAGAAGCCCAAGCACAGGGGCCGTATCGTCGCGGCCGTTATCGGCGGCGTGGCTGTTGTCGCCATCGTAGCGGCAATCGTCGTCGTGCCGCGCATCGGCTCGTCGTCCGAGGTGACTTCGGGTGGCAAGGGCTACGTTGTCTGCGCATGCGAGACTAAAGTGCTGCCCAAGAACAGCAAGGGCAAAAAGCTCAAGAGCTATACCGTCGAGCTGGCGCCGGTGTCTGGCAAGGGCAAGAGCTACACCATCAAAGTGGATGGCGAGGACGGCTTTGCCATGGAGGACTTTGGCGAGCTGCCCGACCAGAAGTACCAGATGACCATCACCTCGGGCAAGGGCAAAAAGAAGAGCACGACCACCATGAAGGTCGACTACGCCAAGGAGGGCTCGGACGCCCCCAAGAACGTCGAGCTCACGCAGTCCAAGAAGGAGGCCAAAGCCTCTGCCAAGGCGGCGGTCAAGACGGCAAACGAGCTGTTCACCGATAAGATTCTCGAGTACCAGAAAAAGTACGGCGAGGGCGAGGCTGTTGAGATTGATGATTCTTCGATGTTTGGAACACGGGGCGTTGCCTACGCTAGGCTCATCGATTTTGACGGCGATGGCCAGGACGAACTGTTGATTGAGTACTCTGACGAGCCGATTGAAAACGACAATGGCGCCACTGCTGCCAAGGTAGAGGTCTGGGCTTATCGCGATGGTGAGATCGAGAAGGTATACGAGCCCGACACTCAGGTTTACACCATGTGCGCTGGCGTCTCGCTTTACGTATACGAATATGATGGTACCTATGGATTCAAACGGTATCTGCATGATGGGGAGACAATTAATTTCAAAGAAGTCCCCGATGGCTTTAACCAATCCCATGATGGCTACGAGTGCGAATTCAACGCCTATGACGGCAAGTCATTTAGCGCCATTGTTGGCCCTGTGCCGATTGACGATTCGAAGGTGAAAGACATCAATGAAGTGCGTGAGTTTGACGCTGAGTTGTTCAGCAGCGAGGAAGTTGTAGCAAAAAGCATCGCAACGGTCGCCACGACGCTGGAGCAGCTGAAGTCGAAGGACGATGGCAGTGCGCAGACGAGCTACGAGGCCGTTTCTGCCACGCAGGATGTCGACTTTACGGCTGCGGTTGGCGAAGGACCGCTGGATCCGTCTCCCGATGACACGTGTCAGATCACGGCTACGTGGACCTATCCCCAGGTGAAGGGCCAGGGTGTAGGTGTCGCCAAGTTCAACAAGGACATGGTCCAGCTCGTTGCGGACACGCTCGACGCGAGCAAGCAGGCCTCGATGGATGACGAGGACAGCCGCGTGACCATGATGTACACCGCCGAGATCGTCTCGATTGATGGCGATATCGCCTGTGTGCGCACGTTTACCGACAGCTATCAACCTCCGTATCGATCGGAACGGGTGACGAGGTCGGCGTACTACAACCTCAAGACGGGTGAGCAGGTTTCGCTCGAGGACTCGCTTGCGCAGCACGGGCTCTCGTTCGATACCCTCAAGAGTGAGGCCAAGCAGGCAATTAAGACGGCAAAGCCGGATATGGACTCTGTGTCCGAAGACAACATCGACGATGACGATAACTACACCGAGGATCATTTCTACTACGACGGCAAGGGCTATATCATCGTCCTCGATACTGGCGAGTTTGACTGCATGGCATGGGATACCCACGACTTGGTTGCGCACGCCTTCGACTCGAACTATTCCTGCGGCCAGGATGTAACGCCCGAGCGAGCCAGGGCTACGTACGTACCCAATGAGTAAGGTGGACCGCGAGGGATAAATTGAACAGTCCCCGGTGGCGTCAAGCAAAACGCCACCGGGGACTTTTTGATGCAAATTGGCTCCAAACAAGCTATCTGGGCCAGCCGCGCCACGAAAAGTGCCCATCTACTACGTTTGTCAGGGTTGGACCGACCATGGAGCGTTTTTTAACAATGTGGCAAGACGTTTACCTGCGGTTTTGTTAACACAAATATGGGTATGGTTGGCACCCTTGGGTTAAACGTAGTAGATGGGCGCATTTTTTGGTGCACAGCCCAAGAAGGGATTATTAGCCGCGCTGGAGGCCGAAGAGTTTGGCGTTGCGCTCGGCGACCATCATGTTGATGTCGGCGATTTCCATCTCGCCGTCAATGTAGGGCTGGTAGGTGCCGTACGGGTCGCCTGCTCCCAAGCTGCAACTGCCGCAGTTGTCGCAGCTGCCGTTGCCGCAGCCAGCGAGCGCTAGCTTGATGATCTCCTCGCGTTCGGCGCGCGTTGTGTCTTTGATGAGCTTGCTTTTTGCCATGACGTTCCTCGATTCGCTTGTGGCCGTCGGCCGCGCATGTCTTGTAGATACCGGCGGGCTTTGCCCATCATAGGCTTTTGCGCGGGTAGAATGCATGGATAACTTGATGCTTACGGGCGACGGAAAGGAAACGTTGCATGGACCAGGATAAGACGACCGTAATGGGTGGCTACGGCTCCCCGCGGACGGGCAATGGCGCCGATGAGACCCGCGTCGTACCGGACGCCCGATACACCTCGCCCGATGTGACCCAGGCGTCGGCCGATCCCACGCGCGTTGTGAATTACGGAAACGCAGCGCAGGACCCGTATGGTGCCTCGTCGCAGAGCCCCTATGGCAACGCGGCGGCAGACCCTTATGATGACCTGCTGCAAAATCCCATTCCGCAGCCTCAGCAGACGACATATATGCCGCGCACGGCACAGTCGCGCTACGGGTCGCGCGACCGATATGCGCGCGAGCCGTATCGTGAGTACCCCAAGTCCATCCCTCAGTATGGCGAGGACGAGGAGAAGAAGCCTTCGCGTTCGTCGAGCGTGATCAAGAAAATCCTGATTGTGCTGGCGATCTTCTTTGCCCTGTCGGTTGTGTTTGCCATCGTGTCGGGCATGCTCAACAAGCGGGGCGCCACGACTGATACCACGGCCGAGCAGGCCGAGGCTACCCAGTCCGGCACCGTCGACCTGAGCGATATCCCGGGTCAGTACTGGTCCAACGCCAAGAAGCTCCTCAAGTCGCGCGGGGCCGATCTTTCGAATGCCGTGATTCTGACCGACGACGGCTCGACGCCCGTCGTCGATGCCAACTGGGTCGTGACGTCTGCCTACTATAACGACAACGGTAACCTCGAGATTCAGCTCACGCGCAAGGACGGCTCGTCGGGTAATGCGTCCGGCGACCAGGGCGGCGCGGACAGCTCGAGTTCTAATACGCTGGAGGACCTGAGCAACAAGGCCCAGGAGCTGGGAGATAAGGCCCAAGAGCTGGGCGACACGGCTCAGAATCTCGGCGATACTGCGCAGAATCTGGGCGATATGGCAACGAACGCCTGGGGTGCCCTGCAAAACGGCATTTCGGGCGCGCAGGGGAACTAGCGCTCGAGCGGCTAGAGCCTTAGCCGTGCAAACAAAAACGGGGCGCAGGATCGCGTGGCCGGGCGCGTAGGCGCGTTGGTCGGCGGTCCTGCGTCCCGTTTTGCTGTCGATTACAGCTGTTCGGCCGGACGGTCGGGCGAGCTAAAGCCCGAGTCAAATGTGACGACGCACGAGACATCGGGCCGGCGCTCGTGCACGATGCGCGTGACGAGCCCCAGCAGCTCATCGTCGGATATGTCAAAGCCGTCGGGACGCACCAGGTCAAACGAAACGAACCCGTCGTGCTCGTGCAGGTCGTGGATGGAGAGTGCGGGGTCGATCTGCATGATGCCGCGCTTGACCCAGCCGCGCAGGTCGTCGCCGGTGGTGGCGATGGGGTCGCAGTGTAGCGTGATGTCGATGCCCATCTGCCGTTTGATATCGTGCTCGATGGTGTCCAGAATCTCATGGTGCTCAAAGGCATCGCCCTCGCCGGGCATCTCCACGTGGGCGCTGGCAAACTGACGACCGGGGCCGTAGTCGTGCACCATCAGGTCGTGCGTGCCTAGGACCTGGGGGTACGACATGATCTTGTCGCGGATTGCCTGGACGAGCTTGGGGTCGGGCGCTTGCCCCAACAGCGGGCTGATGGCGTCGCGCACCAGGCCCATGCCGCTGATGCAGATGAAGATGCCCACGCCCAGGCCTGCCCAGCCATCGAGGTCAAAGCCGGTCGTCTGCGAAATAAGCGCTGCGGCCAGGACCGAGGCCGAGGCAATGACGTCGTTTTTGGAATCCTGCGCCGTGGCGATGAGCGTCTCGGAATCGATGCGGTTGCCCAGCGTGCGGTTGAACGCCGCCATCCAGAACTTGACGAGCATGGACAGGATAAGGGCTGCCATCGAGAGCGCCGAATATGCGGTGGGGGAGGGCTTGATGATCTTGGTAATGGACTCGAGTGCCAGGTTGATGCCGACGGCGCAAACGAGAACGGCGACAAACAGCCCCGCCAGGTACTCGTAGCGGCCGTGGCCATAGGGGTGGCCTTCGTCGGCCGGACGGCTGGCAAGGCGGAATCCGAGCAGGCTCACGATGTTGCTCGAGGCGTCGGAAAGGTTGTTGAAGGCATCGGCGATAAGCGAGACGGAGCCCGCGAGCAGACCAGCTATGCCCTTGGCCAGGCACAGCGTGATGTTGAGGCCGATGCAGATGAGGCTTGCGGCAAAACCCGCGTTGGTGCGGCAGGAGGTATCGACCGGCTCACTTTCGCTGCCGGGAACAAGCGTATGTACCAGCCGATTTACAAATAGCATAACGATCGTCCTCACAATCATGTTTAAGGGGATAGTGTAGCTCGCGCAGGCGCAGCGTGTACCGATGCTCAGAAAATGCAGCAATGGTCTGCCGGCGCTAACGGGCGCGAGGCGGAGGGGGCGACTGCCCACGCGCCCTCGAGTTCATTGCGCCTTCTCGTTCGACCGAGCGCTCTATTTTGGGCCACATGGGTATGGGCACGTGCCGATTTGCTAGACATACTTAATGTCGACAGCCCTGTGCAAAGGAGGACGTTTCCATGGACGAGATGTTTGCCATTAAATGCCAAAACTGCGGCGGCCCCATGTATTCGCACCAGGCAAAGCGCAGCTTTGAGTGCGCCTATTGCGAAACGGTTATTCCGTGGAAGGCGGACGCCGGGGAGCCCAAGAGCGCCCTGGGTATCCGTCATACGCCGCTGACGGTGGTTGACGGGCTGCTCAAGCTCACGCACGTCTCGCAGCTCGAGCGCCCAGAGGACCCGGACTGGTATTTCTTCAATTCGTACTGGCGCAATCAGTCGGTTCTTGAGCACCTGCTGTGGGAGGACCGCGGCACGGCGCAGGAGATCCAAGAGGCGACGCACGTGAGCATTCCCTGCCCCTTCTGCGGCGCGTCCTTTGAGGGGTCATCGACCCAGCGCGTGTTTGAGTGCCCGTCCTGCGGAAATAAAATCGGTATGGCTGACCTTCTCAAGCCCGGCACGTTTAGCAAGCGCCTGACCATGGGCGTGGGTGCCGAATACGTTCCCGAACAGGGCGTCCCCTGTGAGATATCGCCACAGCAGGCACGTGCCAACGCGCTGCAGCTGGTGCGCCAGTACCCTGATGCCTTTGCCGGGCACGACGTGGAAGACGCGATTCAAAACGACATGATGCTCTTCTATTTCCCCATGGCGCTGGCGGACCTGCGCATGATGGCGTCCTTCCCGGGCAAGGGCCTGAGCAAGGAGACCCTGGTGTATTACGAGGTGCTCGACTGGGCATATCCCAGGGCCAACTACCTGGATGTTCGCCTTATGGGCATTTTGGAGCCGTGGGACTTTGGCAAGGTTGGGCCGTTCGATCCCGCTATGCAGGAGGGCGACTTCCGCGTCGTTTCCGTCGATGCGTCTACCAAGGACCAGGTGGTCATTGATAAGCTGGCGCTCGATGTTGCCGGCAACGATGCCGAGGCGGTGCTGGGGCTCAATAAAAAGAGCATCCGCACGTGGGCGCGCAAGGCCCGCAAGCATAAGGACGGCCTGGTGATGGTGCCGGTCTACTTTGTCGATCGTCCGGCGACGGACAGCCGCGATGGCGAGCAGGTGCGCATTGCCGTAAATGGCCAGACGGGTCGCGCGGCAGCGGTGGTGTTTAGCGACAAGCGCGAGACGCATGTGGTGGCACCGCTCAATCCCAACGTGATGCTGTCGAGCGAAAGCACCGTGCACGCCACGCCCATCGAGGTCAAATACGTTAAATCGCCCTTCCTATACCAGATCGTGCGCCGTGGAGGCGGCGAACAGCCGCGGCAGGTTGCAGCCGCAGCCGAGGGTTCCTACCGAGAGGAAAAGCCCAAACGCCGCGGCCTGCTGGGTGCGCTATTTGGGAAATAGGGGAGCGGTACGGGACAGCGCGCAGTAGTGCGAGCTGTCCGTCGTGGTAGATCTAAATAAACAGTGGGACGGCTGCAGCCGACCCTTTAAGACGGTAGCCAATGGGACTTCATCAGGCGAACGTCGCATTCTGTAATCATCATTTATGCGGTCCCTTAATCATTTGCGTTGACTGACATTGTCTTCGTTGAAGACGTGTCCTAAAACAAACACCGTTCTATCAGCTCTTTACCGCGCAGGATGTTGGTCCACTCTTGTGGAATGGCGTCGATGCCGTATGCCGCGCCGGCGAGGGCGCCGGCAACGGCTGCGGTGGTGTCGGTGTCGTCGCCCAGGTTGACGGCGGCAAGCACGCAATCTTCGTAGCTGTTAGTGTTGACGAAGCACCAAGTGGCTGCCTTAAGAGTGTCGCGCACGAAGCCACCGGACCTGATTTCGTGCTCGGGCGCGCTTTTCAGCTGCAGCGCCCACGAGGGGAGTGCGCCGTTCATCACGCTCCTCATCAGCTCGACAAATATGACGCACGCGTCGGTCGACGTTCTGTGGGCGTGCGTAATCGCGGAGACCTCACAGATCTCGTCGTCAGTCGCGTCGACAAACGCCAGGGGTGCGATGCGCATGAGCGATCCGTTGCCGTTGTCGCGTTCGCCGGAGCCACCTTTGCCGGTGTGCAGGGCGCGGGCGGTTGTGCCGCCATAATCGAAAACGCCATCGATCGTATACTCACCACGGGCAATCCAGCTTACGAACTTGTCGCGCATGTCTGCGGTGTCGATATGCCCGAGCTCCCTAATCGAGTCACAGGTAGCAAGCGTCATAGATGTGTCGTCGCTCCAGGTGCCGGCGGGCTGCCCATGCGTGCCGTAGCCGATCATGTCGGTGCATTCGAACGTGCCGCGGGGCCTGAATTCGTAGGGAACGCCCAACGCGTCGCCGACGGCAAGCCCATAGATGCAGTCGCGCAGCGTTGTTTTCGGTCTGTCTGTCATGGGAAACACCTCTCGTACTTTGGATTGAGGATGCGCGGCTACCTGCGGCAATGTGTCCAGCCCAATTCGGGACGCAGTGAGTCCCGAATTGGGAGAGCTTGTCAGCTAATCTGACAAATGAAAAACCCGCAACGCTATTGCTTTATACGGCAATAGGGACCTCTTTCGGGCGCCCTGCCTTTGGTGCGTCGGCGAGTCGTGCCTCGATGGAAGCTTTGGACACCATGCGCTTGGTGCCGTCCTTCCAAGAATCCAACAGCCCAGCATTTATCAGTTGCGATACCCGTGCTGAGCTAACACCGAGCATATGCGCGGCATCCGCTGCGGTGACGGCGGGGATGTCGCCGAGCTCGCGGCTGACGGCTACGGCGATAATCTTGCCGCCGTGTCGCGGCTCATGTCCGAAGTCTGGCGCGGGAAGATCGACGCCACCCACAAGGTGATCGTCGACCATACATGCGAGAAAATCAGCGGTGCTTTCGACAGCGTCGTTTAGATCGGAGCCAAACGTTCCTCCTCCGCCCAGCGAGCCACATGGCACGGCATCGACCATACCGTCCGAATCAAAGAACTCAAATTCCCATACGTAAACCATGTAAGACCTCCTCCGATGCCGGCGATTTGAGGAACATCCTAAGAGCCCACCAAGCGCATCGAACACCTTTATTGTCTCTAGTTTAAAGCCTCGTGCGGACACGATTTTGGTGCTCTGCGCACGACCGCGAAAAGGGTTTGCGGTGACTAAATGTGGCCATAGAGGCAGCTTTAGCGAACCCCGCGGGAGTGACACGCATGGATAACAACACTTTGCTGTTCCAGGACAAAGGTTCGGGTAGGTTTAAAGACGTTAAGATCTACCCCAACCGTATTGAGGCGCCCAAGAAGGGCGCGTTTGGTGGCAAGCATACCGAGATTGTCTACCTTAAGGACATTACGGGGGTCAACAGGATCAAAGGTCGCGGCGTTTTCCTACGCATCAGGCTGTTGACTGCTTGTGTCTTTAGCCTGAGCAGCCGTGCGAAGGCCCAGGAGTTTGTTAACGCGCTGAACATGGTGATGTAGCCTATGGCGGCGTTTGGGCCAAGGTAAAAATCGGGGGCGCAGAATGGTATTCTGCGCCCCTCATCAAATCGATGTGTCCAAACGGTCGGCTTGCCTATTCGCTAGCGCCTTCGCTGTCTTCGCGGTCATTGGCAAGCATTGCCGCGCCAGCGACCGTTGTCGCCACGGCGGCAGCGGCGAGCCCGGCGGCGATGCCGGAGCCGTCGCCCGTGTCGGCGAGTTTTCCGCCCGAGCCCTTGCTCTTGTTGCCCTTGCCGTTCTTGTCGGCGCTGCCCGCGTTGGCGCCAGTGCCGGTGCCGTCCGCGTTGCCCGAGGCTGCAACGGTAAAGCTTGCGGCTCCGTCGCTGGCGAGCGTGTAGTTTTGTGCCGCGTCGCCCAAAAGGCCTTTCGCGCGCACCCAGTACGTCCCTGCGGCAAATGTTTCGCCCTCGGCCATTGCCGTGCCCGGAGCGCCGTCCGCGTCGTGCACAAACTCGAGCTGGGCCGTGCAGGCATCGGTTTCGAGCTTGCCCTCGAGTGATGCCGCAATCTTGGCGCGCACGTCTTCGCCGGCCTTAAGGCCTTCGAGTCCCTCAAAATGGGGCGTCAGCGCGCGTGGATCGATATCGATGGGCACAGAGCCCTGCAGCCCCGTAGCGGTCTCGTTACCCAGGGCGTCGACATCCACATATTCGATGGTAAACGCATAGCCCGAAGCCGCCACGTTGAGTACGTTGCTGCTGTCGACAAGGCGGAAATGACCCTCGCCAACGGTCTTGCCATCCTGGAATGAGGCATCGCTCAGCGAGTCGCCGTACGTCATGTGCATGCGGGTCGGGAGGTAGTACGAAACGGTCTGCTTGTGCTTCGCATCGTAATTGCGCTGGTAGATGCTTCGGGCCAGTGCCGCATCAACAAAGTCGGACGCAATGATGCCAATGTGCTTGAGGCAGTCCTCCTTTGTGCTCTCATTTCCGGTGCTGTTTATATACTGGCTCTTGTATAGATGCTCGTTGACCACTCGTGCTGCGGTAAAAGGATTGCTTCCTTGTTTGTAGTTCGTGCAGCTGGTGTAGTTGATACACCAGCTATGCTCCAGGACCTTTACCTTGGCCCCGTCAGTGTCCTCGACGTCCACCATGATGCGGGCGAGCTTGGTTGTCTCCTGCAGCGCCATATCGACCCAGCCGATTTTGTCGGTTCCTGTGCATTCGTAATGGTCCTGGGCGTATACCTTGGTGCAATAGGGCTCTTCGTCACCCGTTTTCCCCACGGCTTCAAAGCCCCGCTCGTCTCGAACGAGACACATAGAGGTGCTGTCGGTGTGTGCTGCGATTTTGTCGTCCCATTGGGTGAGGTCGAGGCCCCATGTGTGGCTGCTTACGCTGTTGCCGGCGAGCCCAAACCGACGCAGCAGGACGATCTTTCCGCGCACCTCGCCCAGCGTGGGGATACGGCTCGATGTGTAGAACAGGTTGGGGTTCTCATCAAAAACCTTGCCCAAGGCCGTCGTGAGGCTTTCGTCGGTAGCCTCGTCATTGCCCCGCGACACGAGCATGATGAGCGCTTCTGTCGGGTTTTCGCTCAAAAACGTATTGAAGTACCCGATGACATCGGAGAGATGCATAAAGTTCCCGTCTTTTTTGAGCAGGTAACAAGCTCCGTGGTCGATGCCGGGGTTCTCACCCTTTCCGAGTCGAATATCAAAATAGCGAACGCCTTCGAGCAGCTGCGTGGGGATGTAATCCTGCTGGCATTTTGCTTGGGAGGATTGGGGCTCGGTGTCGTTGTCGACGCTGCAGGTGCCCGAATCGTGCGTGCCCGGGATACTCAGTTCGTCGAGGAACTTGTTGCCATCGACGTAGCTCATCCAACATGGTCCGTCGACGTAGCTGCTATACGTGATCCAGTCGATGCTGCTAACTGTGGCGTTGGTCTTGTCCATGCTGTAGCCGACAAGCTCGAGCTCCCACGGAATACTCTTCCTCTTGTGGCAGATCTTGTTGTTGTCTTGGTCTTTGCCGTCCTTTTCTATGGCCAGGTAATTAATGTCTTTTTCCTCGTTTGTGCGGTCTCGGATGATGTAGGTTCCGTTTAGCTGGCGGTCGAACGCAAAAGAGCGGCTGGCCTTGCCGTCATGCTCGCCACTCCATACGTGGATGACCTTTCCATCTTTGTCCGAGTCGCCATCGACCGACCAAATGCTGTAGCCCGTCTTTTTATGCTCTTCGAAATTGAGCAAGGTGCGGATAGCATACCAGTTTGTATCGTCATTCTTGGTCGTTACGTTCTCAAGGATGAGCTTGCTGGACGTGCCGTCATTAAACAGATGGCAGACGTTGCCGATGACGTTGCCGTCTTCGTTAACGCTTGCGGTACGAAAATAGCCCGCGGGGCGAAGGCGAATGACGAACTTGTCGAGGCTGACCGACGCTGTGGCAGCGTCGTCTGCAAATGCCGCTCGTGGGCCAATGCCCAATGCCGCGGTTTCGGGCAGGCTTGCAAGTGGCGACAACGCCGCGAGTCCAAGGCCCAACGTAAATGCTCGGCGGCTGATGGCGTGGTGTTCGGTCATAACTTCTCCATTCGTAGAGTGCGG
>UMLB01048629.1_pt1 | contig 11005 bp, 10 predicted proteins | sample 1966481 | NCBI WGS metagenome assembly UMLB01 (sample SAMEA4836192, study PRJEB28245) | human gut metagenome | biome: gut microbiome; material: fecal sample | place: Denmark | collected 2008 | reverse complement strand
CGCCGGCACAAGCATAGTAAGCTTTCTTATCCTCAGGTTTTACATAGATCTTAAGGTCGGAGCTGTCCATACCTTCAGCTTTGCATTTATCAAGAATCTTCTCTGCAAGTACAGCAGCGTCATATTCGCCGTTCTGATACTGGATGAAAAGATCGTATGCCGGAGCAGCATTTACTGGTGCAGTTGTTTCTGTTACAGTCACTTCCGGAACAGGTTCAGCTGTTGGTGCAGCTGTCTCTACTACAGGCTGAGCAGCTGGTGCTGTGGTAGTCGGATGTACCTCATTAAATCTTTTCTGTCTTTTCTTATCTGTTCTCTTGCTCATGGATGTTACCTCTTTTCTCTAATCTGAAAACCGAAGTCCGGGATGTCTGTCCTTGCTGGTTGAAATAATTTAGTAAAAAGGGGGACATCGGTCACTTTTCCTATTATATAACGAAGTGGAAAATAAGTCAAAAAAGTTGTATTTTTTATCAGATTCGTATATTATGATGTAAGTGTCAAAAGTATAAATTGCGTTTGTGCTTGCACAAATAAGCAATTTATACTTATTGACACGCCGAACACCGAAAACGGAATAAAATGGTGTGAATACGCCATTTTATGGGAGTTTGAGGTGTTCGAGGATTGCGGGAATTGCATAGCAATGGAGCAATCCGTAGGTATCATAATAAAAATAAGGTAAAAGTCGTCAGGGCAGAAAGGAAAGTTGATATGAATTTTTCACAGCTTGGAAAGATACAGGAATTAAAAGGACATATGGATACATTTCGCAGAAATCATCCGAAGTTTCCAATGTTCTTAGGAGCAGTAGCTCAGAATGCAGTTGAGGAAGGCACAATCATCGAGATCAATGTGACAGCACCGAACGGAGCTCATTACGAGACAAATCTGAAGCTTCGTGCAGAAGATCTGGAATTTATCCGTGCACTGCAGGAGATGGGAAAATAAAAAATATAAGAAAATTAAAAAAGTACTTGCATATTTAAAAAGAGTATGATAAGATACTACTCGTGTCAGAGATAAGACACGAAATGCGGGTGTAGTTCAATGGTAGAACACCAGCCTTCCAAGCTGGATACGTGGGTTCGATTCCCATCACCCGCTTTTTTGTTGCCCTAATTTTGGAGGGCAGAATCAAAGTTGTACAGAAATAGCGCGAAGCATTTTCCATAGATTCGGTTTTGATAAACCGGATAAGGAAAGTGCTTTTTTTCAATTATTTTTGTACTATTTTTTCGTCCTGTTAACGTTGTTTCTTATATGGAGTTGTGCTATACTTTAAGAAATATTTTTGGGGTTACACTGAGCAGTAACACATTTTGGGGAAATTACAGAGGAAGAGGTAGAAAGATGAATTTTTTGGAAGAAAGAATTGTAAAAGACGGTATTGTAAAAGAGGGCAATGTTCTCAAGGTTGACAGTTTCCTGAATCATCAGATGGACATTAAACTTTTGAATCAGATGGGTGCAGAATTCAAGAAGAGATTTGCTGACAAGAACATCAATAAGATTCTTACTATAGAAGCTTCCGGTATAGGAATCGCCTGTATCGTAGCAGAACACTTTGATGTACCGGTCGTATTTGCAAAGAAGTCTCAGAGCATCAATTTAGACGGCGAGATGTATGTAGCAGAGGTTGAATCTTTCACACATAAGTGTAAGAATAATGTGATCGTTTCACAGAAGTTCCTTTCAGAGGATGATCATGTACTTATTATTGATGATTTTCTTGCGAACGGATGTGCACTGCAGGGACTGATTCAGATCGTTCAGTCTTCAGGAGCTACAGTAGAAGGTATCGGAATTGCAATTGAGAAAGGATTCCAGTCAGGCGGAAGAATCATCCGTAACCTTGGATTCCAGTTGGAGTCACTGGCGATTGTGGATGGAATGGACGCTTCTACGGGTCAGATTTTCTTCAGAGAGCAGAATGCAGAGAACTAAAAGATCAATATTTTTAAAAAAGCTATAGTAAGCTTAAGAAAATCTTTTGAAACATATAAAAGCCTCCTTTAGATTTACAGAGTATTCTGTAGATATATAAAGGAGGTTATTTTTTTAGGAGGAAACAAAATGGAGATCAATCACGTATTAATTGTAGAGGATGATAAAGAGATCAGAGAAGGTGTACAGATTTATCTGCAGAGTCAGGGATATAAGGTGTTTCAGGCAGCAGACGGCATTGAAGGATTAGAAGTCCTTGAGAAGGAAGAAATCCATCTGGCAATCATTGATATCATGATGCCACGTATGGATGGAATTCGTATGACGATGAAGTTGCGCGAGAAATACGATTTTCCTGTAATCATGTTGTCAGCAAAATCAGAGGAAGTTGATAAGATCACAGGGCTCAACATCGGAGCGGATGATTATGTGACAAAGCCGTTTACACCGATGGAACTGATGGCCCGTGTGAATTCTCAGCTGAGACGTTACCGAAGATTTCTGGAGAAGCTCACACCACAGGAAAATGTACATGTGATCGGAGGACTTGAGATTAATGAGGATACGGTAGAAGTCACAATGGATGGCAATCCGGTGAAATTAACTCCGATTGAGTACAAGATTCTGCTTCTTTTGGCAAAGAATCCGGGAAGAGTCTTTTCATCCGAAGAGATTTACGAAAGAGTATGGCAGGAAAAGGCAATTAATACAGATACGATCATGGTACACGTAAGAAATATTCGGGAGAAGATTGAAATCGATCCGAAGAAACCAAAATATTTAAAGGTGGTGTGGGGTGTTGGATACAAACTTGAAAAGCAACCGTAAGATAAGAACAATTATAACGATAGTAATTCTTAGCTTATTCGCAGCAGGTGTTGTGGAAAGTTATTATGTGGTAAGAAAAGATATCGCATCAACATTTACAGTAGAAGATGATGTTGAAGAGTGTATTGAGCGAATGGACTATTCCCTTGCGACAGGAAATCGCCTTCTCTATAGCGAGGTCACAGATGCGATGGATGCATCGGAACAGATGGAATTAATGTCAGACAGTGCATTCTCTCTTTTTAAAAAATATATGGATTATCAGATCTTTGACAAAGAAGGGAATCCCTTGCTTGAAGGAAATGACGACCAGACAAACGAGGCTTTGAAGTCAGATAATTCTTATGTTCTCAAAATCGAATATAAGTATGGCACATCCGGAACAATGTCAAATGTAACAGTTAGCGGTACGAAACTGTCACCGGAAGAAGCGTACGATGTGGAGAAAGATCTGTCTTATTATTGTATGGATGCAGATCTTGAGGATCAGATTGACGATGAAGAGCAGACAGATGGAATCAGTATCGTTTATGGGATGACAGATGCAAATTATGATGAATTCATTTCTGCAAATCAGGAAGAAGACGAGTATGTGGATTATAATTATTCCATGTTCTGGAGTTCCGCTGCACTCTTCTTTTTAGGAGCTTTGCTTGCAGCATTACTTCTTCCATGTATTCCAAAAGTTGGAAGATACGAAGGAAAATTATTCCGTATGCCATTCGAACTTGCAGTGATTCTGGGGATTTCTGCATTGGGTATAGGCTATGATGCATTTGCAGGTTTAGTATACTGGTCTTTTGAGAACTATCACCCGTCAGGAAATATTATGTGGAATACAATCAGTATGCTGGGAATCAACTGGTGTATCTGGTTCTGCCTACTGGGAGTTTTCTTCTGTGTGGCAGAGAGTCTTCGACTTATATTTACAGAGGGAAGAAATTATTGGGAAGAACACACAATAGTAGGAATGCTGATCCGTTGGGGAAAGGAAAATCGTGGAGAAGTACATGAAAAGAGACATTTATTGAAAAAAGCATGGAAAGATATGAAAGCATTTTTGCATCATCAATATGAAGCAATTCTTCAGATGGACCTGCGGGATAAAGGAAATAAAGGAATCCTCAGAATCGTAATCCTGAACTTTCTTCTGCTCTTAGTAGTGAAATTATTTTCTTACAGCATAGGACTGATACCATTAATTGTTTATTCTATCATTTTATTCTTTGTAATGAAGAAAGTGCTAAATGGAATCAAGAAGAAATATCAGCTTCTGCTTAAATCAACAAATCAGCTTGCAGAAGGACAGCTAGATCTTCCAATCGAAGGCGATGTCGGAATCTTCCGTCCGATTCAGGATGAATTAAAGAAGATTCAGAGCGGATTCAAGAAGGCGGTGGATGAAGAAGTGAAAAATGAGCGTATGAAGACAGAGCTTGTGACAAATGTCTCTCATGATCTCCGTACTCCGCTGACCGCGATCATCACTTACATTGACCTTTTAAAGAATGAAAAAGACGAAGAAAAGAGAAAAGAATATACAGAAGTACTTGAGAGAAAATCTCTTCGTCTGAAAGCCCTGATCGAGGATCTCTTTGAGATGAGTAAGGCAGCAAGTAAGACTATCCAGATGAATTACATGAAAGTGGATCTCGTAGGACTGATCCGTCAGGCGGAGCTTGAGAATGAGGAAAAGATTAGAGAAGCACATCTGGAATTCCGTTGGAAACTTCCGGAGGACAAAGTAGTTCTCTGGCTGGATAGTGAAAAAACATATCGAATTTTTGAGAACTTGATTGTTAATATTACAAAATACGCAATGCCGCATACGAGAGTTTATATAGAAATGAATGAGCGGCCGGATGACGTGCAGATTTTTATGAAAAATGTTTCCGCAGGGGAATTGAATTTCAATACAGAGGAGATCACGGACCGTTTTGTAAGAGGAGATTCTTCAAGAAATACCGAAGGATCTGGACTTGGCCTGGCAATTGCCAAGAGCTTTGCACAGCTACAGCATGGTAATTTAAATATTACAACAGAAGCAGACCTGTTCAAGGCGGAGATCATACTTCCTAAATTGGAGATGAGCAAGAAAAAAGAAGATTAGGGACTGGAAAATGTTGTAAAAGAATAGTATTCTTAGAATAGATGGAACTTTACAGAATATGTTAGGAAGAATGATTCAGGAGGAATAAACCATGAGATATGAAATCAAAGGTGATACCCTTCCGGTAGTGATCTGCTATCTGGAGAATGGAGAAAGAATGATTACAGAACGCGGTTCTATGAGTTGGATGTCTCCGAATATGAAAATGGAGACAACTTCCAACGGAGGAATCGGAAAAGCATTTGGAAGAATGTTTTCAGGCGAGGCACTGTTCCAGAACCGTTATACAGCAACGGGAGGTAATGGGATGATCGCATTCGCATCCAGTTTTCCGGGACAGATTGTAGCACGCCAGATTGCACCGGGACAGGAGTTGATCGTACAGAAGTCAGGATTTCTCGCTTCCGAAGAAGGTGTTGATCTTTCTATTTTCTTCCAAAAGAAATTCGGAGCAGGATTCTTCGGCGGAGAAGGGTTTATCATGCAGAGACTTTCGGGAAATGGAATAGCATTTCTTGAATTTGATGGACATGTGGTAGAGTATGAACTGAGACCGGGACAACAGATTGTAGTGGATACCGGATATCTTGCAGCAATGGATGCAACTTGCAGCATGGAGATTCAGACAGTACCGGGACTTAAGAATATGGTATTCGGCGGTGAAGGTGTGTTCAATACAGTTGTCACCGGACCTGGACATGTATGGCTTCAGACAATGCCAATCTCCAGCGTGGCAGGAGAACTTTTGAGATATATGCCGGCTGGAAAATAAAGGATGAAAAAAGGACAGGATACTTTCGAATGAAATGTTAGATAAAATGAAAGTGTCTTGTCCTTTTCACTGCGTAAACAGTAATGTTTTGCATATCAGATAGTGCTAATTATTTACTTTCTCAAGATTGCGCAGATGCAGATATACGGTATTCTTACTGATTCCCAGCGCTTCGGCAATCGTGACGACGGCATCCTTTAGATTAAAGATTCCCTGCTGGTAAAGTCGGAAAATGATTTCTTTATTCTTATTTGTGCTCGATATTGCTGAATCCATCAACACTTCTTGACGAACGGTTTGAATGGTCTGCTCAAGAAGATCAGAACTGCTCTGGGAAAATGTCTCATGAATCTGACCGGAGACTGTGAGACCGTCAGAATCAGATGGAATCGGAACAGCAAAGTTGCAGAAGAAATCTGCCATTGTTGTATTCATATAAAAGTTGATACAGAGCAGTCCGATAATTCTGTCCTTCTCTCCTTTGACAGGAATTGTAGTTGACTTCAGCGGTTCTCCTTTTACATTTGTGGAAAAATAAATAACACCATGGTCATTTTCTTCATTTCGACGGATCTGCTCGAGCATCTTCAACGCAAGGTCGGTAATCGGTGCACCTTCGGCACGTCCTGTGTGATATCCGTTGATGACCTTGATTGCAGAGTGTTCATAATCTTCCAGACTGTGAAGGACAATCTCGTATCCATTTCCAAGATAATTGGAAAGTCCATCGAGTGTCTGACAGTATGAGTGCAGAATCTTTTTGTCAAGTGAAGTTAATTTTAAATTTCCGGTTGGCATAATCATGCGTCCTTTCTGTCTGTGTGAAAGATATCCAGTTTTGTTCGGTCAAAACAGACAAATAGTATATTGATGGTTTTATTTTATCATGGATATACTGGTTTGTGTGAAAAAGAAGTCAATGAAAAATAGTTAAGTGAATGAAATTTTATTGACTAAACGATTTTAACGTTATATAATTTCATTAAGAACTTATAATTTCAATAAATCAGGAGGTAGAATTCAATGAAAACAATTTCAACACCAAAGGCACCAGCTGCAATCGGACCATATTCTCAGGCAAAGGTAGTTAACGGAATGTTATACGCTTCAGGCCAGATCCCGATCAACCCGGCTACAGGTGATGTAGATGCCACAACAATCGAAGGACAGACAGAGCAGGTTATCGCTAACATCGCTGCTGTTCTTGAAGAAGCTGGATCAAGCTTTGACAATGTCGTAAAGACAACATGCTTCCTTGCAGATATCGCTGATTTCGGAGCATTCAACGGAGTATACGAGAAATACTTCACAAGCAAACCAGCTCGTTCATGCGTAGCAGTTAAGGATCTTCCGAAGGCTGTTCTCGTTGAGATCGAGATCTTAGCTGTTGTAGAGTAATTCTTATAGCTAGTAGAGAAAATGAAAAAATGACACTGTGCTGTGAGGCGAGGTGTGAATAGAAAAGGAGTCCATGGAAATGCGATATGTCGCATACCATGGACTCTTTTTGTTACTGTTCACACAATGTGCGACCAGCAACGCATCTCGCCATTTTAAATCGCCTTTGGCGATGGGGCGAGATGCATTCAAGCCAAAACATGCATCCTCCGTGTCAATCAGCGAAGTGATTGACACGGGAGTGAACAGTAACCTCTTTTTTACACATTCAAGGAATCTCCCCGGTCTACAACAACATGATATCCGACAGACTCCATTCTTTGGGCCAGGCAGTTCTTGCACTGTGCCGATTCATCACCGGTGCAGATCTTGTTATCATAAAGCAGATAATCTTTGCGAACTTCTGTTGGAGAAAGGTTTGGCATAACGACATTAGCTCCTGCGAGAATTCCCTGTTCCCTTCCGGTGGGAGAAATCGTACCGAGGGCGGTTGTTGCCGGGAGAAGTATTTTCGGCAGCATAAGGCGGATCAGTCCAAGCAGGTAAAGTGTCAATTCCAGTGTTCCGGCAGGTTCACTAGCGAACGGTGTATCGTGGTGAGGGATAAAAGGACCAATCCCAACCATATGCGGATTCAATTCTTTTAAGAAAAGCATGTCATCAACAAGATTCTCAGTTGTCTGGAAAGGTGCACCTACCATGAATCCGGTTCCAATCTGATAGCCGATAGACTTTAAATCCCATAAGCAGTTCTGCCGGTGAAGTGCACTTAAGGAAGCAGGATGAAGCATGCGGTAATGTGCTTCATCATAAGTTTCATGACGAAGTAAATAGCGGTCAGCACCGGCATCAAATAAAGTCTGGTATGCATCATGTTCCATCTCTCCAACAGAAAGCGTGATCGCACAGTCCGGCCAGTTCTTATGGATGTCAGAGACAATATCAGCCAGACGCAGAACCGTGAACCAGCCATCTTCACCACCTTGAAGAACAAAGGTGCGAAAACCAAGTTCATATCCGGTTTTGCAACAGTTAAGAATCTCTTCTTTGGTAAGACGGTAGCGATGTGCATTCAGATTACTTTTGCGGATACCGCAGTAATAACAATCGTTACGACAATAGTTAGTGAATTCAATTAGTCCGCGGACATAAACATTATGTCCATAGTGAGTGATTCGTACTTCGCGCGCATTTTCAAATAAATAGTCGGCAAGTTCAGGGGTTCTTCCGTCAATTAGTCGAATCCATTCATTTTTAGAGAGAGTCTGTGTATCTCGTAATTTATTTATCAATTCTTTCAGATCAGAAGTCTGTGATGTTTCATAATTACTCATTCGTTCTCGAAGCCCTCCTTCAGAAAAGTTATTCCCATTATAACACAGGAAGCAGGAACTGTTTACCGAAAAGAACTGTACAAGGTGAAAAAATATGTTAGAATAACGGTAGTGTACAACATAAATTGCTTCAAGGGAGTGATCAGATATGGCAGAAGTTAGAAAGCACATTGTTTTTCACGGTCGTGTACAGGGTGTTGGATTCCGCTATACAGCGAAATATCTGGCGAATTCACTAAATCTGGTTGGCTGGGTTCAGAACGAATGGGATGGAACCGTTACAATGGAAGTTCAGGGACGGGAATGGCTGATCAATGAACTGCTAAAAGGGCTGAACAGGAATCAGTTTATTACAATCGACTGGATGGACACAGAAGAAATTCCATTAGAGGATGAGAAAAAATTCTGGGTGAGAGACGGATACATGTAGATAAAAGGTTACTGGACACGGTTCTTAGAACAGTAATGGTAAAAGAAAAGGAGACTTAAGATCATGAAATTAGGATTTATCGGAACAGGAAATATGGCAGGAGCAATCATGGGCGGAATCATCAAAAAGGGAATTATTGCCCCGGAAGAGATCATCGGTTCAGATATTATGGAAGCAGGACGTGAACGTGCGAAAAAAGAGCATGGAATTCATGTGACAGCAGATAATATAGAAGTAACACAGAAAGCAGAAGTATTAGTTCTCTCTGTAAAACCACAGTTCTATGCACAGACAATTGCCGAGATCAAAGATGCAGTAAGAGAAGATCAGCTGATTATTACAATCGCACCGGGCAAGACTCTCGCATGGCTCGAAGAGCAGTTTGGAAAGAAAGTTAAGATTGTAAGAACAATGCCGAATACACCAGCATTAGTTGGAGAGGGAATGACAGCGGCATGCCCGAATGATGCAGTGACAGAAGAAGAAAAGAACTATGCACTGGAGCTTCTTAGTTCTTTTGGTAAAGTAGAAATCGTGCCGGAGCATTTGATCGATGCAGTTGTTGCAGTCAGCGGAAGTTCACCGGCATATATCTTTATGATTATCGAGGCAATGGCAGACGGAGCGGTAGCTGAGGGAATGCCTAGATCACAGGCGTATCAGTTCGCAGCACAGGCAGTACTTGGAAGTGCAAAGATGGTACTCGAGACAGGAAAGCATCCGGGAGAACTGAAAGATATGGTATGTTCACCGGCAGGAACAACGATTGAGGCAGTACGTGTACTTGAGAAATTTGGACTTAGAAGCGCAGTGATCGAGGCAGAGAAAGTCTGCGCAGATATGTCCAGAAATATGTAAGAAGTGATTGAAACATATTACAGTTTAGCGTAAATGAAAAAATGAATTACAGCAATCAGAAAATGTAGAAACAGTTTGTTGGGAAAGGAGAAATATGGGAATTTATGATATTGGAATCATCGGTGGCGGAACTGCAGGGATGACTGCGGCTATCTATGGCCAGCGTGCAGGAAAGCAGACCGTACTCTTCGAGGGAACAACCATCGGCGGTCAGATCACATCTTCTCCGAATGTAGAAAATTATCCGGGAATTGCAAGTGTGAGCGGCAGTGAATTCTCTATGAATCTGATGGATCAGGCAGTAAAGCTGGGAACACAGACTATAATGGAGCAGGTGACAGGTATCCGTGAAGAAGCGGATTATAAAGTGATTGTAACAACGGAAAAAGAATATGAATGCAAAAGCATTATTCTTGCCACTGGTGTGACACACCGCCATCTTGGAGTTCCGGGAGAGGAACGTCTGACAGGTGCAGGAGTTTCATACTGTGCGACTTGTGATGGAATGTTTTTCCGGGGAAGAGAAGTTGCAGTTGTCGGAGGTGGAAGTACAGCACTTCAGGATGCAGAATTTCTGTCAAATTACTGTAGCAAAGTTTATCTGATTCACAGAAGAGACGAATTCCGGGGAGAAGATCAGATTGTAAAACGTCTGCAAGAGAAAGAAAATGTAGAGTTTATCTTAAATACAACTGTTCAGGAAATCCGTGGAGAGCAGATGGTGGAAAGTCTGCGGGTTTTGAATAAAGTAACAGGAGAAGAATCAGAACTTGCTGTTTCCGGAATTTTCGTAGCTGTCGGACAGATTGCACAGAATGAAAAATTTGCTGATGTTGTTCAGTTAGATGAGGGTGGATTTATTGTTGCCGGAGAAGATTGCAAGACGTCAGAAGCGGGAATCTATGCAGCAGGAGACTGCCGGACAAAAGAAGTGCGTCAGCTTACAACAGCGGCAGCGGACGGTGCAGTAGCTGCACTTGCCGCATGTAAATATATAGCAGATTTTGCTGAAAAATAAGATTATGATGTTTTAAGTATGTAATTGCAATTCGTAATCTACAACCAGACAGAAAAGAAAAAACAAGTACCACAATTAGTAGTTACTGATTGTGGTACTTGTCTGAGTTAGAAACAAACATTCAATATTAATCTACGAACATCTTCATTCCCATCCATTGTTTCATATGTTCAATCATCTTTTCATCAGGTTCAATATAAACACAAGTCATTTTCTGATTGATCGGGATCATGATTGCGAAAATCTTTGCATTTGCATTTCCGGATGAAAAGTCGCAAGTTGTTTCCGGATGATAAGAATCCAGTCGGTG
>UMLB01004570.1_pt1 | contig 11031 bp, 11 predicted proteins | sample 1966481 | NCBI WGS metagenome assembly UMLB01 (sample SAMEA4836192, study PRJEB28245) | human gut metagenome | biome: gut microbiome; material: fecal sample | place: Denmark | collected 2008 | reverse complement strand
AGGGAATTCACCTTTCTGAATGGATTTTGTTAAGTCCTTGTCCAATTCAGAAGACATTTCTAATTCTACTTCAACACCTTTTTCTTCTTCGAAAGCTGCTGCAATATCTTCCCAAATTTTTTCTCCGTTACCACCTTTGAAAGCAGCTAACTTCAGAGTCTGTTTTCCTTCTTCTGTTTCTTTGCCTTCTTCTGTTTCTTTGCCTTCTTCTTTACCTGTTTCTTCTTTAGCAGGTTTTTCTTCTTTTGTGTCTCCACATGCAGCAAGTCCAGATAAAGTCATTGTTGAAACAAGAGCCATAGCTACAAGTTTCTTTACCATTTTCATTTTCATCGCTAATTCCTCCCTATTTGTAGATGTTAAACATCTCGTTTAGATTTTATATGTTACATTATAGCACATTTTTTTATTTTGTATTTATATTATTTATTGCATATTTTGCACAATCCACTTTCCGTATGGTTATTTTGCCCAAAAACATAATATATTTCTTATTTATTTATGCTTTTCTCGTATTCTAACTCAATTTCCTCCCTTTTATCTTTCGTCACCTTCACCAACACCTTTTGATATTTTATAAATTACCTTGTATTTTCCTGAGAATTCTCGTATAGTTGTAGATAGTTTGAATGAATGGAGGAATGAAATTTTGAAGCAACCTAATATATTACTTATTATGACGGATCAGCTTCGTGGAGATTGTCTGGGTTTTGCAGGGCATCCTGATGTAAAAACACCTTATCTTGATACCCTTGCCAGCAGAGGTATTTCCTTTGATAATGCTTACAGTTCGTGCCCAAGCTGCATTGCAGCAAGAGCCGCCCTTCATACCGGTATGGCACAGGAACATCACAAGCGAACCGGATATGAAGACAATATTCCATGGGAATACCCGAATACTATGGCTGGCGAGCTTGCCAACGCAGGTTACTACTGCCAATGTGTAGGAAAAATGCACGTACATCCCCTTCGAAATTATCTGGGTTTTCATAATGTAGAACTCCATGACGGATATCTTCACAGCGCCCGCTACACAAATGTACCATGGCAGGAGTCCCAGAAAAATGCGGACGACTATTTCCACTGGTTAAAGCAAGAAAAGGGAATTGATACAGATGTAACAGATACCGGTCTGGAATGTAACAGTTGGGTAGCACGCCCTTGGATTTATGAAGAAAAATATCACCCTACCAACTGGGTAACAGACAGGAGTATTGATTTTTTAAGAAGAAAAGATCCTCAAAAGCCTTTCTTCCTTATGGCATCTTATTTAAGACCTCACCCTCCTTTTGATGCACCGGCTTATTATTTCGACTTATATAATAAAAAAGAACTGACACCTCCTGCTGTAGGTGATTGGGAAACAACTGAAGAATTACAGACTATGGGACGTATCTTTGACTCAAAATGCGGACCATCTGATCCGGATCTTATCAGAGAAGCGCAAATCGGTTATTATGCCTGCATTACCCATCTGGATCACCAGATTGGCCGTCTGATACAGGCTTTAGTAGAATATGGTGTTTACGACAACACACTTATTCTCTTTACATCTGACCATGGCGAAGAACTGTGCGATCATCATCTGTTCCGAAAATCACGCCCATATCAGGGAAGTATCCGCATTCCTATGATTTTATCAGGAAATGAAAAGCTTCTCCCTGGTATAAAACAAGGCACAGTTTCCCACAGTGTCGTAGAACTTCGCGATGTTATGCCAACTCTTCTGGATTTTGCACAAGGAAATATTCCAGAAAGTGTAGATGGAAAGAGTATGCTTCCACTGGTTAAAAATCCTGATGAAAAACTGCGAGACGTTCTCCACGGAGAGCATTCTTACGGCCCTTACTCCAATCACTGGCTGGTTTCATCTTATGACAAATTTATCTGGTACAGTGAAACAGGAAAAGAACAATATTTCCGCATCAGCGAAGATCCCAAAGAACTTCATGATGAAATATCCAATCCGGCTTATGAAGAACGTATTAAAGAACTTCGCAGCACTTTGATTACAACCTTAAAAGACCGACCGGAAGGCTTTTCAGACGGTACACAGCTTATCACCGGCTGTCCGTACCCGCCTTATATGCCATCAGTAAATCAGAAGTAAACTCTGTTTTACAAAATACTCCGCTGTTCCATAGACAAACAATCGGATGAGTTTTCTATGGGACAACGGAGTATTTTCTTATAATCTCGCAGCTAACCATTCCCATCTTGCAATGGTATATTCAAAAAATTCCTGATATGCTTCACAAAAATAGTTCTTATTTTCTTTTGTATAATTTCTTCTACAGCCGCCTCTGCAAAGGGGATACCATTTACATTCCTTACAGGCTTCTCCCCTTTTCATTCCCTCTTTAAAAAATTCCATATTCGGCAAAATCCCCTGAAAGAAACGGAAATTCTCATCCTGCACATTGGCAACCCTACAAGGATCTAAAACATAAAAATCACATGGATAAATATCACCATTTGCTTCTACAATATTTTGCATGGAACACCTTCCGCTCTGAGAACAGGCTTCCGGAGGCAATCCTTTTAGTATGGAAAGCCAATTATCAAATTCACGAACAGACACAATATTTCCTTTTTGAATATCCTCAAACCATAAATCAAAAAGCTCTTTCAACGCTTCCCCATATACTTTTGGAGTCAAAGACCAAGGGTGTTGCCCCTCTTCCTCTCCCAGAGCATCTAAACAGGGAATATACTGCTGATAATAAAAGCCTTCTTTTTTTAAAAAACCATAGATGGAAGATATTTTTTTTGCACTCTGCTTTGTCAGAACACAGAGAATATTTACTTCCACCTGATTTTTCAACAATTCCTTTGCGTTTTTCAAAACAAGAGCAAACGTTCCTTTCTTTTTTGCATCCTGCCTGTTTCTATCATGAATTTCTTTTGTTCCGTCCAAGGAAATTCCTACTAAAAAGTTATTTTCTTTTAAAAATTTTATCCACTTATCATCTAAAAGTGTTCCGTTTGTCTGAAGGCAGAAGTTTACTTTTGTCTCTTTCTTTTTATATTTCTTAGTACATTCCACAAATTTCTCAAAAAATTCCAGACCTGCAAGAGTAGGCTCACCACCCTGAAATCCAAATGTACAAAAATCTTCCGCTTCTTCCAGAGCTTTTTTTATCAATATTTCCATAGTATCCTCTTTCATAATCCCATAAGAAGATACTTCTCGGTTTTTACATTCATCTTCATAAAAACAATAAGAACATTTTAAATTACAATTTGAAGATGCCGGCTTTATCATCATCTGCATATATTTCATAATTCTTCCTCTTTTTCCTGATTATTTTCTTTATTGTAACTTTTTCACTTTATAAAGACAAGATTTTTATACAAATATAGATTTTTTTCACTTTTTGCTTTATAATAAAATTAATATTCATTCTTTTTAGGAGGTTTATTATGCCATTTAAAAGTTTAGAATTGACTGAAGATGTGAAAATTGACAGTATTATTACGATTCATTATTTTGAATATATGAGTGACTATAGTTTCCCCGGAGAGCACCATGACTTTTGGGAATTTTTATGTGTAGATAAAGGAGAAGTAGAAGTTACTGCTGACAATAGAGCTTACACTTTAAAAAAGGGAGAGATTATTTTCCATAAGCCTAATGAATTTCATACCGTTCGTGCTAATGGAAAAAGTGCTCCTAATCTGGTGGTAATTTCCTTTGACTGTACTTCTCCATGTATGGATTATTTCGAGGATTTAAAAACAAGCATTGGAGAACTTGAGCGTAATCTCATTGCTAAGATTATTTATGAAGCAAAGCACTGTATCAAAACGCCTTTAAATGATCCTCAGACAACAGAAATGGAAAGAAATACCAATGCTCCTTTCGGCTCAGAACAACTGATTAAAATTTATCTTCAAGCTCTACTGATTACCATGATCCGTAACTTACAGTTGGGACAATATTCCGCTCCAGCCACTAAATCTATGAAATTAAAGAATGATGATTTATTATATAATAAAATCACCACTTACTTAGAAGAACATATTCGAGAGCATTTGAGTATTGAAACAATATGCCGAGATAATCTCATTGGTCGTTCTCAGCTTCAGAAGCTTTTCAGAGAACACGACCAGTGTGGTGTCATTGATTATTTTTCCCGTTTGAAAGTAGAACTGGCAAAACAACTAATCCGTGAAAATCATCATAACTTTACACAGATATCAGAGTTTATCGGCTATAATTCTATTCATTATTTTTCTCGTCAGTTTAAAAAAATAACAGGGATGACACCTTCCGAATATGCCTCTTCTATTAAAGTAATTTCTGATAGAAAATAGACTTTCTGCATTTTAGCATTGTGTTTCCTTTCTGTTCATATTATAATGAAAGAAAATTTGTAACAGTTCAGAAAAAATATTCTACTACTTTATAAAAAGGAGAATGGGGAATGAAAATCTATAAAACAAAAAATTATGATGAAATGAGTAAAAAAGCAGCACATATTATTGCTTCTCAGGTTGTTTTAAATCCTGATTGTGTACTTGGTCTTGCAACAGGCTCTACACCTGTAGGCACTTATAAAAATCTGATTGAATGGTATCAGAACGGAGATTTAGACTTCTCACAGATTACCTCCTGCAATCTTGACGAATACAGAGGTTTAAGCGGAGATAATGATCAGAGCTATCGCTATTTTATGAACCACAATCTTTTCGACCATGTAAATATTCGCAAAGAATGTACTTATGTTCCTGATGGATTAGACAAAGACAGCGATGCAGCATGCAAAGCTTACGAAGAAATCATCGAAAAAGTAGGTGGTATCGATTTACAGCTTTTAGGTCTTGGTCATAACGGACATATTGGTTTCAACGAACCTGCAGATGAATTCCCAAAAACAACACACTGTGTAGACTTAACAGAAAGTACAATTCAGGCAAATAAACGTTTCTTTGAAAATGAAGCTGACGTACCTCGCCAGGCATACACAATGGGTATTGGCACAATTATGAGTGCAAAGAAAATCCTTGTTGTTGTAAGTGGTGAAGATAAAGCTGAAATCTTAAACAAAGTAATTAACGGACCAATTACTCCACAGGTTCCTGCTTCTATCTTACAGCTTCATCCTGATGTAACAATTGTAGCTGACGAAGCAGCTTTATCTAAAACAAAATAATTTATCTAACTAAAACTGCTGTCACATTAAGAACTAACTTAATGCGACAGCAGTTTTTTAATTCGTCTTAATTTTCTTTAATTCTTTCCATTTTAATCTATTTCCATAGTACATAACAGATGCGCTGTATATACGAATAGAAAACATTGTCACAATTACAATGGCAAGTACCAAAAGAAGAATAGAAATTCCCATTTCCTGCATGGTAATTTCTCCGGTAATCAACTTAAAGGGGACCGCAAAAGGTGAAGAAATAGGAAGATAAACTGCCAATTTGGAAAGTGTTCCGCTTCCACCTCCCATTACAGAAGTAAAATATCCCAGATAAAATCCAATAATAACAATAATACTCACCGGCATCATAGCAGAGTTTAAATCCTCGATTTTACTCACAGCAGCGCCACACACAGAATTCATTACTGCATAAAGAGCATACCCTAAAATAAAATAGATAATCAAAAATACCAGCGTTTTCGGTGTAAAACCTGAAATAGCTAAATCCACACCGGCAATCTGAAATCCGGCCGGAAGAATAAACTTATAACAAAATGCTGCAAAAGCCATCAATCCTCCCAGTTGAAGGAGCCCCACAGCTCCCATAGCCAGACATTTCCCGATTAAGATTTTTGAAGGCTTAGCTGAAATAATCAAGGTTTCCATAACTCTGGAAGTCTTTTCTGAGGAAATGGACATTGCCACACCATAACCATAATAATATACTGCAAAGAACATAACAAAAGTAAGCAAAAGCCCTACTACATATTCTGTTAAATTCATATTTCCGATGAATTTCTGCGTGTAAGTAAGCGGTGTCTGAATAACGTCAACCTCTCCTTTTTCAAGTCCTTTTTCTGTAAGAAGATGGGATTGCCATATTTTATTGCAGGCATCTGCAATCGTATCTGTCTGTATTTTACTTAAAAAATTACCCACTGTAATTTCAAGCACCGGAATTCCTTCTTTCTCCTGAATAGAAAGAATAGCAACACTTCTGCTTTCATCCATATACTTTTCCAGTTCTTTTACTTCTGACTGCTCTATGGTATTAAAATTCATCCCCGGATAAGCTGCTTTAAGATACTGTATATCCTTCTCAAATACCCCTGTTTCGTCAAGCAGATAACAAGTTCCGCTGTATTCTGTCTTAGCTTCTGTGCTTTCTTCCCCTTTATCAAAGAACGTCATCACACGGGGAATGGCACACATAACACCTAAAAGCGCCATAATTACAATGGTAGAAATCCAGAAAGCTTTCTTTCTGACTCCCTCTTTAAATGTGTAAGAAAATACGGTTAAAATCTGTTTCATTTGCTCTCCCCTGCCTTTCTGACGAAAATTTCTTGTAACGAAGGTTCCCTGATTTCAAATTTCAGAGGATAGATATTATTCTCTGTCATTCGCTTTAAAAAACGATGTGCCATTTCATCTCCTTGTATCTTATATTCTGTCTCCGATGCTCTTTTTTCAAAAAGTTCCAGCCCTTCTGTCTCTGCCAATGTGCTTACATCTTCCTTTGCGGATACTACCAGATTTGTATGTCCGTACCCTGCTTTAATTTCCTTTAAATTTCCTTTTAAAAGAGTTTTTCCTCTGTCCAGAATAACCAGATTTTCACAATATTCCTCTACTGTTTCCATCTGATGCGTACTTAAAATAATATATTTTCCTTCTGATACAAGTTCTTTTACCAGATTTTTCAAAACCTGTGCATTTACTGGATCTAAACCGGAAAAAGGTTCATCCAGAAAAATCAGTCTTGGATTATGTATAATAGCCGCAATCAACTGAATTTTTTGCTGATTTCCTTTAGACAACTTTTCTGCCGGTGTATTCTGGTATTCCATTACCTGCAGTCTTTCCATAAGATGCAATGCAGATTTTCTCGCATTTTCCTTCTTCATGCCTCTTAATCTTCCAAAGTAAATTAATTGTTCTAATACTTTGGTTTTCATATAAATGCCTCTTTCTTCCGGAAGATATCCAAAAGAAAGTGTTTCCCTTGTAATAGGAGTGCCGTTCCACAGCGCTTCTCCTTCATCCGGCTGCATAATCCCCAGAATATTACGGATTGTCGTTGTTTTCCCTGCTCCGTTTGTTCCTAAAAGACCAAATACTCCGGGACTTTTCATTGCAAAAGATAAATGGTCTACTGCTATTTTTTCTCCAAATTTCTTTGTAATTTCTCTTACTTCTAATCCCATATTACGCCTCCTTATTTTTTCTTTTCATATTCATACCAATAAATCAATGACTGAGAAACCCATATCACCATTAAAATTAAAAATGGCACTACCCCACCTTCCACAGCATTGGATAAGAGCAAAAGTCCGATAAAAACTGCCAGATACACAAACTGTGTTCTTAGATATGTATAATATGCTGCCTGAAACAATCTTAATTTTTCTCTTTCATCACAGCTTGCCAGCCATTCTTTATTAAAATTCCAGCTAAAAAAATTGCCTCTTTTTTCCGGATTAATTTTCTTATCATACTTTATCAGTTTCCCTATAAAGAATAAGTTCCAAAATACAATAACTGCATAAATCAAAATTGCCGTAACAGACATCATAGAAACTGTACGTGTTTCTGTATGCAGATTTGCAATGGAAATTCCTGAAATACACATTTCTCCTATCATAAGAATAGATAAAACACTCTGATATCTCTGAATACTTCTTTCCAGCCTCTCTGTTTCCTCTTCTGAGTCTTCATCCCACTGCTTCATCTTCCCAGCTGCTCTAAAAGTGAGCAACGGTGCTAAAATAAAAAGTACCAAAGATAAAAACATTAATCCCCAATCACTGTAATTCCCTGTAATTTTCTCTGCTTCCCGTAAAATATTTGCGATATCATCTTTAAATATAAAGCAAACTGCACTTCCCGCTCCTCCGATGAAAGCTCCTAAGAGCATCAATAGCCCTATTTGTATCATGCCCTGCACACGTCCCGTTTCCTTCTTCTTACTCATCTTCATCCTCCTCATATCTAAATATTTCTTCCACGGTTGCGTGGCACTCCTTTGCGATTTTCAAAGCAAGAGTTACAGACGGAGAATAATCTCCCCTTTCAATTAAGCTAATGGTTTGTCTGGAAGCTCCGACTCTTTTCCCCAGTTCCTGCTGATTAATACCGAGTCTCGCCCGATATTCCTTCAGACTGTTATATAATGGCATTCCTCTTTCTACCCCTCCTCCACGATTTTTTGACTTATTTTCTTGTCATTATGACAATTATACTTGTCATAATCATAGCAAATGACAACTTTATTTGTCAATAAAATTTTAATTTTTATTTTGAAAGATTATAAGATGCTCTTTTCTATAAAACAATAAAAGAAGCTGTGTCAAAAACACAACTTCTTCATAGCTTTAATTCTTTACTTTTCTTTTTTCCATTCCCCACAAAACTCCCAAAGGAACTATGGTAAGAAGAACACCCAGCCACAACGGGACAGGAAACATTCCCAAAACCATTCCTAAGAAATTCACAAAGAAATGACACCAGATTACATATTTTAAACTTTTATATTTATACATTACAGAACCAAACAACAGACCTGCGAAAAAAGCATAAGATGACTGGATGATATTGCCATGTATAATTCCGAAATACAATGCCTGTAAAATATTAGCAGCCCAAAACGGAAAAGCTTTTTCCAATATTTTTAGTGTGAGTCCTCTGAAAATCAGTTCCTCAACAAAAGGCGCTAAAAGCATAGTATAAACTACAGAGAAAAAGGTAGGGCTATACATTCCCAGACTTTCCATGACATTTCCGTAGTTTTCCATTTCCTGAGGAAACATTCCTGAAATACCGGTAAGTGCAAAGCTGGTACAAAACTGAATTGCTCCTCCTAAAAGAGCAAGTCCCACCCATCCTGCAGGTGAAACAGCAATTTGCACTGTATTATCCTTCTTTTTCAAACTCTGATACCAAAATCCTCCGATAAGAAGTGTCACAAAATTAATCAACACACCATCAAAATAAGGAGGATAATCTCTCCAGAATAAAAATACAAGGCTTACCACACTCTGAACTGCCAGCCACATCACAACCGGCAAAAGGCTTTGTAAGATTGCTTTTGATTTCTCCATTTATTTCTCTTCCTTACTGATTTCTTCAAAATGAAATAATTTCTTTCCTGAAGCATAATCCTGCACAGTCTGTCCCTGTCCAAATAACTTATATTTATAAGTCACCAGCCCTTCTAAACCTACCGGGCCTCTGGCATGAATTTTTCCTGTGCTAATTCCCACTTCAGCTCCAAATCCATATCGAAATCCATCCGCAAATCTGGTAGAACAATTATGATATACACCGGCAGAGTCTACCAGCTGCATAAATTTTTCTACATTTTCCTGATTTTCGCTTAAAATGCAATCTGTATGATGAGAACCATAGGTGTTAATATGGCGAATTGCTTCCTCCAAATCTTCTACAATTTTCACAGAAATTGTCATATCTAAATATTCTGTATGAAAATCTTCTTCCTGCATTTCTTCACATTCTATAATCTGTTGTACTTCCTTCGTTCCTCTTATACTCACACCTGCCGCTTTTAAAGCTTTTTCTGCTTCCGGCAGAAATTCCTGTGCAATCTGTCTGTTTACTAACAAGGTTTCCACTGCATTACAAGCTGCTGTATATTGTGTCTTAGCATCAATGAGAACCGGAATTGCCTTCTCTTTCTCATAAAAACTATCCACATAAATATGGCATACTCCATCTGCATGTCCCATAACAGGGATTTTCGTATGATTCATGATATACTGCACAAAGCTGTTGGAACCTCTGGGAATTAGCAAGTCTACACAATCGTGGCAGGATAGAAGTTCGTCAATTTCCTGATGCTGTTCTGCCTGAAGCATACAGCCTTCAGGCAATCCACATTTTGTCACTGCCTGATAAATAATTTCAAATAAAACTTTATTTGTTCTGGCAGTTTCCTTCCCGCCTTTTAACACAGCACAGTTTCCGCTTTTAATACAAAGAGATGATATTTGTACTAAAGCATCCGGTCTTGCTTCAAAAATAACCCCAATCACTCCAATAGGGCAAGTTACTCGATACAACTTCAAATTTTCATCTAATTTTCTTGCAAGCTGTATTTTAGACAGCGGATCGGGCAGCTTTATCAACTGCTCAATACCTTCTATAACTGCATTCAATTTTTCTTCGTCAAATTTCAGCCTTTTCATTACAGAAGGTAAAACACCTGCAGCTTTCGCAGCCTCCATATCTTCCTTATTGGCTTGAAAAATTTCTTCTTTATGTTCCTGTAATGCCAAAGCTGCGGCTTTTAAAGGCTGATTTCTGGTTTCCAATGAAAGAGCTGCCATTTTAGGGCTGTCTTCTTTCATTTTCTTTACTTCATTTCTGATATCCATATTCCTTTCATCCTTTTCTCAATCCATAAGTCACTTGTTGTTTCATTATATCCTTTCTATCTGTCAAGCGCAATCTTTTCTACATCTGCTTTCTCACAATTTTATATTCATCTTCCATCTGAAAATAAGGGCAGTTATAAAAAGTATCTGATAAAAAGCGGCTCATCTCATCTTCGTCTAAATTCACATCACAAATATAATATCCTAAATCTTCATCATAAATATAATTACTACAGTACTCGCATCCTGCTGTTTTTCCTGATTTTTTTACCATTTTTTTCGTTCCCTTTCTATGCTTTCTATTCAGATATATCAAAAACTATATTCTTTGTCAAATACTCATTGCAAATATAGTTATTAGTGCTATAATGAAACTTGATTTTTATATAATCTTTATCTCATTCTTATTTTTTTTATATTATCTTAATAATATTTGGAGGTTCTTATGAAGATTATTATTGTGGGCTGCGGTAAGATTGGAAGCACCT
>UMLB01021323.1_pt1 | contig 11034 bp, 8 predicted proteins | sample 1966481 | NCBI WGS metagenome assembly UMLB01 (sample SAMEA4836192, study PRJEB28245) | human gut metagenome | biome: gut microbiome; material: fecal sample | place: Denmark | collected 2008 | reverse complement strand
CGGGTCCACGAACGCCACGCCCTGCCTCTGAGCGCCGCGCGCCTGCACCAGCAGGAAGGTGAAGCCCAGCACGCCAGCCGCAAGCGATGCCAGCAGGATGCCCAGCTTCGCCGTTGCCACCAACACCGCATCGGCGAAGGCCAAGTTCGCCACGAAGATGGCCATGGTGAAGCCGACGCCGCCCAGGATGGACGCGCCCAGCATATGCTGCCAGTTGACGTTCTCGGGCAGGCTGGCCAGCTTGAGCTTCACTACCAAAAAGCTCATGAGCATGATGCCGAGCGGCTTGCCCACCAGAAGACCGAAGAAGATGCCGAAGAACACCGGGGAGGCGAACAGCGACCCCACGTCCATGCCGGCGAAGCTCACATCGGCGTTGGTCAGGGCGAACAGCGGCAGGATGCCGAAATACACCCACGGGTACAGCTTGTGCTCCAGGCGCGTTGCCGGCGGCACCACCTGGCGCGCCACATGCGACAGGTGTCGGACGGTTTCCATGTAGCGACCCTGCGCCAGCACGGGCTCCTCGGGATCGAAGGCACGATTCGCTTCTCGGACCTTGGAGTCGGACCAGGTGGCGAAGGTGCGCAGGTTCACGCGCGAACCGGATGGGATGGCGAACGCCAGCAGCACGCCGGCGATGGTGGAGTGCACGCCGGACATATATACAGAGTACCACAGCAAGGCGCCCACCAGCATATACGGAAGCAGCGAGTACACATGTCCCCTGTTCATGGCAACCAGCACGGCGAGCACCACGCCCGCGGCCAACAACCAGGCCAGCGACGGGCTTTGACCGTAGAAGATGGCGATGACCAGGATGGCTATGATGTCATCGGCGACGGCGAGCGTGGAAAGGAACACGCGCACGCCGGCCGGCACGCGATTGCCCAGAAGCGCCAGGATGCCCAACGCGAACGCGATGTCGGTTGCCGTGGGCACGCCCCAGCCGCCCACGGTTTGCGGGTCGGCGACGTTGAACACTAGGTAGATAGCGATGGGCGCCAAAACGCCGCCGACGGCCGCCATGATGGGCAGCAGCGCCTGGCGGATGTTCGTCAGCTCGCCCACCGTGAGCTCGTATTTCACTTCCAAGCCCACCAAAAGGAAGAACACTGCCATGAATACGTCGTTGATCACGTGCGCAAGCGACATCTCGACGACGGATTCTCCGAAGAAGACGCCCACGTGCGAATGCCAGAACTCCAGGAACGGCTCGTGCGCGGCGGTGTTTGCCACTATGAGCGCCGCCACGGCGGCAAGCAGCATGGCACCGGCGGCCTTCGTGGACGAATGCGTCAGCTGGATGAGCTTCTGGTAGCGATGCTGGTGGCCCTGCACCTCTTTGATATAGATACGGCTGTCGGTCATGTCCTGCCTAACTTGCGGGAAGCGCCTAAGCTGCCCGCGAAACGAAGCTTGCTCTTTCATGAGGCCCGTTTTATGGCGAAAACGAGCCGGCGGGGATTCGGAACGCCCCCTGTCGCCCTTCGCGATAGGCGCCTTGCGGGCCGTCCTCGCGGATTCGGCACAGTCTATCATGGCGGCGTTGCGACACGCCCGGGAACGTGGCGTTGACGTTTTCAAATCGTTTACGAACGAACCCGAAAATACCGGGAATTCGCCGATTAAATCAACGTAAAGTGCGCTATGCTGTACCTACAGATTCGACGGAAGGGGATAACCTGCCACCCATCTTGAAAGAACTTTTTACGGTTCTGAGCAGGAAAAACACCGTCGGTCTTTTTTGTCCGCCGCGAAGAAGAGGTGATTGACATGAGCATTACCGTCACCGGACGCAAAATGCCTGTAACCGATGCGCTGCGCGAGTACGCCGAAGACAAAATCGGCAATTCCATGAAGGTCATGGACATCAATCCGCTGGATGCCGAAGTCGTGCTGCATGTGGAGAAGAACCCCGCCAACGCCACCCCCGCTATCTGCGAGGTCACGCTGCGCACCAAGGGCCACATCGTACGCGTGGAGGAGTCCGAAGAGGACATGTACGCCGCCATCGACGTTGCGGCAGCCAAGGTTCTTCGCCAGCTTCGCAAATTCAAGACCCGCGTGCTCGACCGTAAGCCGCGCGAGGCCGCAGTCGCCCCTGTCGGCGAGTTCGATCCCGAAAGCCTGATGGCCGAGTTCACCGCCGACGAGGAAGTCGTGCGCGTGAAGGAGATCGAGTTCGCGCCGCTGACCGAGGAAGAGGCCCTGGTACAGATTGACCTGCTGGGTCACGACTTCTTCGCTTACACCGACCGCGACACGAACCTGGTCAACGTGCTGTATCGCCGCGATGACGGCGGTTACGGCCTGCTGAAGCAGACGGAGTAGCGCGAACGCACCGCATCTGCGCGGTGATCGCCAGTGCGGGACATACGCATTTTGCAAGGGGGGCGGCCTTCGGGTCGCCCCCCTTTTGTGTGCACGGCATGCTTGCGAGCGGGAGGCGTGATTGCAAGCAAGGCGTATGGTGCTCGAGCAAGCTCGAGTCCCGACCGCGCGGGCAACCACGAATAGGGCGCAGGCGAATTCGAGCTTTCTCGCACATGGGTGCGAAGGTCGCATCGGGGCCTTCGCACCCATAAGAGACGAAGGCGACTCGCACACTCCGTTGCCCGCTTCCCCGTTATAAGCTTGAAGGCAACAAGCAACGGGAAAAGCGAGGACCGGCCCCGGGAGATTCCGGGCCGGTCCTCAACATCCGACTTAAAAGTCGGCTTCGGTTATCGCGCTTTGGTTTGCGCAGTCGAGCGTGCTAGCCGAGGGTTTACGTGCTCGATAAGCTGTGCGGCTTACAGGGAGTCGATGTACTCGACCAGCTCGCCGACGGTCTTCAGGCCCTCGGGCTCGCCGAAGTCCACGTCGCACTTCTCCTCCAGGTCGCAGATCAGCTCGACCATGTCCAGGGAGTCGATGCCCAGAGAGTCGAACGTGGAGTCGTCGTTAACGGACTCAGGGTTGATGTCCAGGTTCTCTTCCAGGACTTCCTTAACGGTGTCGATGGTAGCCATGATGGCGGTCCTTTCTCAAACATTGCAACGCTCGTATGGTAGCACACGCCGCGCCGCGCGCCCGGTTTTACCCCGCGTCCCACACGTACGAACCATACGCGTTACGCTGGTGAACCATGCGGGCGGCGGGAGGCTGAGGTGCAGGCAAATCCATGAGCGCCCCTAATGTGGACCCCCGCAGCACGAACGCTCGAATCGGCTCCCGCGCGAAACCTGACAGCAGGGGGCGGAAGCAGGCGCTATTCGCCTGCGAGCAGGCCCGCTTCTCGCAAGGCCCGTTTGGTTTGCGCGATGCTGTACAGGCTGCCGAACGCGCAGATGATGCCGTCAGGGCCAGCAAGTTCGCCGGCTTTGCGGGCCGCTTCGGCATAGGTTTGCGCTGCGCAAATTGGCAGGTTTGCATCGATCGCGGGCGATTCTGCGGCTATTCGGACGGCTTCTGAGGCGTATTCTGCGGCAGGCAGCGCTCGGGGATTGTCGGGAGTCACGGCAACGAACGCGGCGGCGTGAGGCAACACCGTGCGCAGCATGGCGGGATGGTCCTTGTCGGCCATGACGCCCGAGAGAAGCACGGCTTTTCGGCCGGCGAACACGTCCGCTAGCGAATCGGCAAGCGCCTGGGCGCCCTGCGGATTGTGACCGCCGTCGATGACCACCGTAGGTTTACCCGACACGTGCGGCAGCACCTCGAAACGGCCGGCCCAGCGCGTGGCGGCAACGCCGCGTTCGATGGCGGATTGCGGGATATCCCAGCCGCGACGCTGAAGCGCGAACACTGTTTCCAAGGCCAATGCGGCGTTTTGCGGCTGATAGCTGCCCAGCAATGTGGTTTCGTAAGCGTTGCCCTTGTAGGTGAAGGGACGGATAACCGCAGGCTTGCCGGGTTCGATCTGCTCGGGGTCAAGGTGACGGACAGGCGCGATGTCCAGTTCACCGAAATCAGGCTGCACAACCGTGCAGCCTGCCGCACGCGCCGCCGCTTCCACGGCTTCGGCGGCGTCGGGCTCCTGCGGCCACGACACCACCGAGCTTCCCGGCTTGATGATGCCAGCCTTCTCAGCAGCGATCTTGCCGATGGTGTCGCCGAGCAGATCGGTATGGTCGAGGCCGATGCGGGTGATGACGGCAACGTCTGGTGCCGCAATGACATTGGTAGAGTCCAGGCGGCCGCCAAGGCCGACTTCCAGCACCGCAACTTGGCATCCCACCTGGGCGAAATGCAGGAGCGCCACCGCCGTCATAAGCTCGAACTCCGTTGGGTGGTCACCGGTTTCCACCGACATCTGCTCGGCATGCTCGCGCACCTGCAGCGTGACACGCGCAAGATCGGGCATGCCGATGTTCTTGCCGTCCACGCGGATGCGCTCTTCGAAGCGCTCGATGAACGGGCTGGAGAACCAGCCTACGCGGTAGCCAGCAGCCTGCAGCACGTTGGCGATATAGGCACACGTGCTGCCTTTCCCGTTCGTGCCCGCAACATGCACGATGTGCAGGCTGCTTTGGGGGTCGCTCAGGCGCGCAAGCAGCTCGCGGATACGATCGAGACCCAAACGCGACGCCTGCCAACGGGGAGCGTTGATATAAGCGATGGGATCGAAGTCTTGCGGGGGGTTTTGCGGAGGGGTTTGACCGCAGGTTTGCGATACAGATTGCCCACTGGTTTGCGGGGTTGGTTGAGGCATACGGGATTCACCTTGCTCGAAAGTCCATTGTTCGTTAGCAGGTTAGCACGGGATGACAACCCAAGCCCCAGCATGCGCAGGTTCTCCAAGCCGTTGAGCGATTGACTGCAACGTCCAGACACTTGGGGACAGAGGCTTATCTGTCATAAATCGCTCGCAACATGCGCAATCGACGCACTCCAAGCGATGACCCAATCCGAAGCTCATGCCTTTGAGCCCGGGTAAACCAGCCAAGCTGCGTTTACCTTCTACGACTTGCGAACCTATCCGGCCTTCTCCCCGATTCCGGCCCCTTCTGTTCTCGCCAACCCCTCAAGCGCTTTTGCCGGCCTTCTCCCCTGCTGCGGTTACTGCCCGTTTTGCTGCTCTGCCTCTTTCGCGGCTTTTGCCTTGTGCTCGTCTAGTTGATGCAGCAGCTGACCTAGGGTTACGAAGTCGTTTTCCAGGGCCTCGCGTTTTGCACCGTCGTAAAGCGCGGCGGCGGGATGGAAGATGGGAAAGACGAGGAACTTGCCCGCTCGCTGCACGCGACCGTGCAGGCGCGTGATTCCCACCTGCGTCTTCAGGACGAACTGCGTGGAAAACTTACCGAGCGTGACCAAGACTTCCGGGTCGATGGTGCGCGTCTGCTCACGAAGGAACGGCGTGCAGGTTTGGATTTCCTCGGGTCGCGGGTCGCGGTTTCCGGGAGGGCGACACTTCAGCACGTTGGCGATGAACACGTCCTCGCGGCGCAAACCGGCGCACCCGAGCAGCTCGTTGAGGTAGTGCCCGGCGGCGCCGACGAACGGCTCGCCCTGCAGATCCTCGTTTTTGCCCGGTGCCTCGCCGATGAACATCACACGTGCGTGCGGGTTGCCGACGCCGAACACCGTTTGCGTGCGGCCATCGCACAGCGGGCAACGACGGCATGATTCCACCTGCACGCGCAGCTCATCGAGCGGGATATGCGGTTTCGGCATGGTTTGCCCCTTTCCGTGCGCTGGACGGCGACGTGCCCCCCGCGCGGTTGGTGAGTTTGCGAACCGCGCAAGCAGACAACGTTTTCCTTGGTCAACAGCCTAGCACAACAGCAGCAAGCGCGCGGCGGACGAAGCGATGCTTACGAATCCGCAAGAGATGACTGCTGTGTCCGCAAATGGCGATTGGCAAGATCCGCAGAGGCGACTTTCCGCCCCCCGAAGAGGCAAGAGCAACTTCTGGGCGGTTTTGAAGGCCGGCATGGGTTTTTGCCAATTTGCGACCTGGGCTTTTGCGGCGCGCGCCCGAAATTTTGCCCATAAAACAACCCAGAACTCCGAGGACCATGTCAAAATCAGGTCCCAAAAGCTGCAAAACCACCCAGAACTTGGGAGAGTCGCGCACGAACGCGCCGTAAAACGCCCAGCACTAGGGAGAGTCGCGCAAACAAAGCGCGCAACCATGCCGCTAACCGTCCAGAGCAAGCAATCCCCATTACCGTTCCCATGCCGCCTACGGCCGATGGGATACCTTTGCTAACGGTTGCGTTAAATCGCGGAAACATCGGGCTGCGACGAGCTTGCCAGCTGCTACGATGAACGATAAGTCGAATCATCTTCCTTAAGGAGAGACCATGCCTACACGCGATGAGAGAAAAGCCGCCGCCGCAAGCAACCTTGCGCTGATGCGCGGGGCGTTTTCCAAGGACACCCAGGAAACCATCGACGCCGCGATCATCTACGAAGACGGCGAGGGACGCGAGCTGGAACTGCCCGAAGCAGAGGAAGGCGCGGCAACCACCACCAGCGTGACCAGCGATTTCGCCGTGAAGGCGGTGCATAGCGCGAAGGGCAAGACCGTGGTCGTGGACCCGTGCTCGTTCATGCGCCCGGGCGGCGCGTACGAGGACGGCGCGTTCGGTCCCGAGCAGATCCTGTGCTCGGAGAGCAACCTGTACCCGGTTTTGTGCGGCTGCAAAAGCACGTATCATGCCGCCAACCGCGGGTTTGCGTCCGGCCAGCTCTACACCGACCGCGCGCTGTACCTGCCCCAGGTGACGTTCGTCCACGACGGCGATATCCGCCGCGCCGACGTGCTGGCCATCCCCGAGCCCAACCGCGCCCATGCGTTGGAGAACCACCGCTCCGAGCGCGAGGTCGAGACGGCGTTGCGCGCCCGCGTAGAGGCGCTGCTGCGCATCGCCGCAGCTAACGGAGCCGAAACGCTGATCGTGGGCGCGTTTGGCGCCGGCCCGCAGGGCTTCGACGCCGAGGTGGTCATCGAGCTGTTCCGCTCCTGGATCGCCGCGCACCCCGGGGCCATCGGCCACATCACGTTCGCCGTGCCGCGCGCCGTCCTCGCCCCGTTCGAGGATGCGTTCGGCGAAGAGTTCGAACCCGAGCCCGTCGTCGTCGCGCCCACCGAAGCCGAAGAGGACGACGAAGACGATTTCGACCCCAACGACCTGCCCGAAGGCATTACGTTCCGCTCCTAATGCATCTGCTGAAAGCAAAACATGGGTAGCAAAGACATAGTCAGGGAGTTCACGGTTTGCGGCAATCGCGTGACCGTGCATATGCCGGCGCATTGCGCAGACGAAGCGCGCCCTGATGCCGACGAGGGCCGATCCGGCGAAACAAGCCCGGCCCTCCCGGACAGTCTTCCGGCGGTTTACCTGCATGTTCATGATGGTGATGGGTCCGAGGTGCTGCAGTTGTGCCGCGAGCTTGGCTACCGGGAATTCGTGCTTGCGGCTATACGGCCGCGTTGCTGGAACGACGACCTGACGCCTTGGGGATGCCCCGGGTTGTTCGCCGATGACGCGCCGTTCGCGGGCAAGGCGGCCGAGCAACTCCGCCTACTCGAAAGTCAGATTATCCCGCGCGTCGAAGGAGGCGCGCCGCGCAAACCCGAGCAACGCGTGCTGGCGGGTTACTCGCTTGCCGGGCTGTTCGCCACGTGGGCGACCTTCAACAGCGCGGCGTTCGGGCGCGTTGCGAGCGCATCGGGCTCGCTGTGGTACCCGGATTTCACCGGCTATGCCGCTGCGAACAAGTTCGCGCGCGAGCCTGCCTGCGCATATTTCTCGCTTGGCAGCAAGGAGGCGCGCACGCCCAGCCGGCTTTTGCGCAACGTGGCGCAAGGCACGCGCGATGTCGTCGACCTGTTCGAGGCCAGAGGCGTGCCCACCGTCTTCGAGCAAAATCCCGGCAACCACTTCAAGGAACCCGCCCTACGTATGGCAAAGGGCATCGCCTGGGCGCTGGGCAGATAGCCTGACCGCGCAACCCCTTCGCCACATGCGCGCTTCGTCACACGCTGGACATGGCGATGACGTAAAATCATCTGCAACGCAAATCGCGGACAACGGGAGCAACACGGCAAAGGAGACGCAATGGACGCAAGCACCGCACGCATCGGGTTCATCGGGTTCGGCAACATGGCACAGGCCATGGCGAAGGGGCTGGTGGAACACGCCGGCTCCGATGGCAGCCGCATCACCGCCTGCGCCGCGCACTTCGACAAGCTGGAGGCCAGCTGCAAGCCGCTGGGCGCGCACGCCGTGCACACCCCCGCCGAGGTCGCCGAGGCAAGCGACCTGGTCATCGTGGCCGTGAAGCCCTACATGGTGGCAGACGTGCTGGCGCCGGCGCGCGAGGCGCTTGCCGGCAAGGCCGTGGTGTCGGTTGCCGCGGGCCTGCTGTTCGACTTCTACGAGGACCTGCTGGGGGCCGGCAGCCACCACCTTTCCACCATCCCCAACACGCCCATCGCCGTGGGCTGCGGCGTGATCGCCTGCGAACAGAAGCATTCGCTCAGCGATGACGAATGGGAAACGTTCACCGGGCTGTTCGGCGGCATCGCGCTCATCGAGCCCGTTGCGGGCCATCTGCTCTCGACCGCCAGCGCCGTCGCCGGGTGCGGCCCCGCCTTCGCCGCCATGTTCCTGGAGTCGCTGGCAGACGGCGGCGTAAAGAACGGCCTGCCCCGCGCCACCGCGTATCGCCTGGCGGCGCAGATGATGGCCGGCACCGCGCAGCTGCATCTGGCCACCGGCACGCACCCCGGCGCCATGAAGGACGCCGTGTGCAGCCCCGGCGGCACCACCATCAAGGGCGTGGCGGCGCTTGAAGCAGCCGGCCTGCGCAGCGCGCTCATCAGCGCCGTCGACGCCACGCTGCAGTAGCGGAAAGGCTCACCTTCGAATCGAAACTCACACACGCAAAACGCCCTGCTTCCCAACCCAAGGGAAACAGGACGTTTCGTTTACTTGCAAAAGCACTTCAAGCGGACCGTCATGCATCAAGCCAGCGCCTTCAGCGTGTAGGCAACCCCGCTTCCCCGCTTACACGTAGTAGCGCGGCATGCGCTGGGCGAAGCCGATGCACAGCTCGTGCGGGATGGTGTTCAGGGTTTCGCACATCTCCTCGATGGTGACCATGGCATCGCCTTGCTGGCCAACGATGAGGACCTCGTCGCCCACCTGGGGATCGACGCGGCGACGGCGCGCGTAGCTGCGCAGATCGACCTCGAACATGCACTGGTCCATGCAGATGTTGCCCACCTGGCGGCAGCGCACGCCGTCGACCAGGAAGTCCGTGCGGCTTGACAGCCCGCGGCGCAGACCGTCGCCGTAGCCGACCGGCACGGTGCAGATCTTCACGCTGCCGGGGCTGCGGTAGTTCAGCCCGTAGCTGACGCCCTCGCTCATGGGCACCAGGCGCGTATCGGTGATGCGCGCGTGCACGCTCATGGCAGGGCGCAGCTCAATGAGCGGCGTGGTTTCAGGGCAGGGCTGGTAGCCGTACAGGCCGATGCCCAGGCGCACCATGTCGAAGCGCACGTCAGGGTAACGGATAGCGGCGGCGGAGTTCGCGCAGTGCACGATGCGGGGGTTGATGCCCGCCGCGCGCAGCCCCTCGACTGCCTCGATGTAGCGCTTCGCCTGGATGTGGAAGTCGAGCGTTTCCGGGCAATCCGCCGTGGCGAAGTGCGTGAACACGCCCTCAAGCTCGAGCGCGCGATGGAAGCCGATCTGGTGCATGAAGTTCACCACCTCGTCCCAGCGCACGCCGATGCGGTTCATGCCTGTGTTGATGGCCAGGTGGTACGGCGCGCGCAGCCCCATGGAGTCTGCGGCCTCCGCATACTTGATGGCGAACTCGGGAGAGTACACCGCCGGCATGATCTTGTAGGCAAGCAGCAGCGGGATGGCGCTGGCAGGCGGCTCGGCAAGCATGAGAATCGGGGCGTTGACCAGGCCTTCGCGCAGTTTGATGCCCTCGTCGACCGTGGCGACGCCCAAGTAGTCGGCGCCGGAGTTCAGCGCCGTCTTCGCAACGCGCACCGCGCCGTGGCCGTATGCGTCGGCCTTCACGACGGCCATCATATGGCGGCCCGAGCCGATCATCTTCTTGACGGCGGAGGCGTTATGGCGGATGTCGTTCAGGTCGATTTCCAGCCAGGCCCAGCGGCGATCCTTCTCAGGAATGGTGGCCAGCTTCTCGGGGTCGAACTCCACGTGGCCCTCGGCGTTTTCGCCGTCTGCGGAATATGCGGCCGCCGCTTCCTCGTGATCGCGGTTGTATTGGAACGCGCCGCGCACCTCGTTGGCAGCTTCGGATGCCGCTTCGCGCTCGGTCAGGAAGCCGTTAACCCCGCCACGGCGAGGCGTCTGCGCAGGCGCAGGCTGACCGGCATGAGCCGCGCGCTGGGCTTCGCGTTCGCGGATGGCATCCGCCGCGCTGGTACCGCCCGCCGGCTTGCGGAACGCGAAACCGGTGAAACCGTTGGGAAGCTGAGTATTGTCTGCCATGTTCTGCACCCTCTTGAAACCATTGCTTTGCCCGAATGCGCGCAGGTCGGCGATGCCGACGCACGGCGAAGCCGCGACACGCGACGGGTCTGTCGTATAGCGGACACAAGTATATCACTGGGGAAATGCGGGAACGCTTCTGCGCAAACCCTGCAGATACCGGCCGGCGGCAGGCAAAGCGCCGCCGACACTTGGGGGCGGAGGGTTATCCGTCCGGAATCCGACGCTTGGGGACGGAGGATTACCTGTCCGAAACCCGACGCTTGGGGACGGAGGCCCTTCCTTCCGAGAACGAAGCATGAACCATCCGCTCAAATGTCGACGCCTGGCGAGGAAGCCGATTGGCGCGACCGATCGCCCTGCAACGCGCCTGCGCAACGCGCGCTTTCTACCCCACTCCCCTGCGCTTACCGGGATTATGCAACGCTTTTCATGGTAGACGTCCATAAAAACTGCACCGATAAGCTACAATAAGCACAAGTAGTTTACGGGCTGGCAGCGGTTCGCAATCAATCCATTCGCAAGGCCCGCCCGGGACAAGAGAAATGGAGTACCGCCATGC
>UMLB01049703.1_pt1 | contig 11111 bp, 8 predicted proteins | sample 1966481 | NCBI WGS metagenome assembly UMLB01 (sample SAMEA4836192, study PRJEB28245) | human gut metagenome | biome: gut microbiome; material: fecal sample | place: Denmark | collected 2008 | reverse complement strand
CATCTGCCCGCAATGATTTCACGCAATGCCGCAGAAATGGAAAACGGATTATAAAGCACACCATAAGGATTGACGTCACAACGGAACTTGGCATCCGCCAGCCTTTGCCCCATCTCGGACGCAAAACAAGAACCCATCAGCAACAGATTATTCTCTTGCGAAAGAAGGGGCATACTGGAAACTACTTCTACAGGCGTATAAAGATTCATAAGTTCGAAATAAATAAACCATTCACTTTCTCTGAAAAAATGATGTACCAACTGCTTGCTACGCCACAAAGATAGTAAATTTCAATATAAAAAAGGCAGGTGATATAACCTCTCATTATATCATCTGCCTTAAATAAAAATACTATATATTCTATTAATACCAATTAGCCGTAGGATCAGCCACCCAATCTGCAAAACCTGGATATTTATCATTAATAGCCTGACGCTCAGTAGTCCATTCATATCTTGTCTCTACACGTATCTTCTGCGGAGCTTTGCCAATCTCTGCTTTCAGTGTATATACTTCAGCATTTTGGCCTTCCACTTTGATATTTACGGCACCGGTACCGTTAACTCTGTACATCACCGGAGCCTTAGTTGCCCCAGCATCCGTATTTACCATTGTAGTATTAGAAACACCAAAGAGTTCATGAACTTCACGGCTATCACCGCCTACCTCAATATACAAAGGCAAAGTACCACCCGCAGCCTGCAGGGTAATGATAGTTGCTCCCCCATTGGTCGCTACATCAAACACGACATCGTTGAAGTCAAAATCATCACTGTCTCCAAGGTCTTCTGCTATGATTCTGTACGCATTCGTATATACGGCCGGAGAGATTTTCACAATCCAATCACTATAATACCCATCTGCAGCCACTTGTTGATTTGGGTTCTGTCCGGTAGCTTCAAAGTCAAATCCCACATAATAAGCACCCCCAATATATTGTATAGTATAATTATAGTGCATTTTACCATCCAAAGAAACCCTATAGCCAAAAGAAGACGTTCCACTATTCTGCATTAGCATTATAGCCCCCTCAGTAGCATTAAAATTATTGATATGCTCATCTGATGCTGCAACCAAAAAATCCATATTAGAGTGTGAGCCACTTACATGTTGAACAAAAAAGTCGGTCCAATCCACACCAATGGATTGTGGATTCTGATGTGTTTTAAACCATTCCGTAACCACTTCTTTTTCTGTAGCCGTAATACCCTCGGGTACTTCCGTAAAATCTTTCCATTGATTGCTATTAGTGTTAGCAACACGCGTTGTCGGTGTTGCCCCAAATCCCCAATCCTGATCAACTGCAATTTCTCCATACTTCTGCACGAAAGCCGATGCATACTGTGCCTCTTTCTTAGCCGCCGCCTTTTCCGGGTCGAACAAATCGCTATCAGAACCGCAAGCGGAAAATACCACTACGCCCATAATAGCCAAAATTCCAAAGTTGAGCTTTTTCTTCATATCATTCATTGTTTATTCATTTAACAATTCGTGATTACACCCCATTCCGACACATATTACAACCAAGGATATCATTATATACAACTCAAAATTGTATAACATATTGATAAATAGGACATATTCTACTTCGCAAATATACATAATACTATATCAAATAACAACCAAAACCTCAAAAAGTTGCAATAAATAATTTATTAAGTTGTATTTTTCAATAAACATTAAATTTAAAGCATCTCTTATCATAGATGCACACATACGAAAGTACAAGTCAATTTTTGAAAGGACTAATATCTTTGCCTACCAAAATTAAATTATTCCTATATGGAGAAAAAATCGTTCCACCATGGTGGAACGATTTTTTCTCCAGGATGGAACAATATTTTCTCCATGGAGGAACGATTTACTATCAGGCATCTTTTCCCTTAACCATAGGCAGGCTGAACGAGAAATATGGCGTATGCAAAGAGAAAGTAAAAACAGAAGTGAACAAAAGAGGCTTTTTTTCCTTCTAAAACTTCCCGCCATCCGTTTTCTTTTGCTATTTTTGCATTTTGTAATCTTCAGATTAGAAATGAGAACAGAACCAACAACATATAACTTGCTTAACACCATTACATTTCCCGAGGATTTACGCCAACTCAGCGTAGAAGAGCTTCCTGAAGTCTGTAAAGAATTGAGGCAAGACATTATAAAGGAGGTTTCGTGTAACCCCGGACATTTCGCTGCCAGCCTGGGCACGGTAGAGCTGACCGTTGCCCTGCACTACGTATTCAATACTCCGTACGACCGCATAGTCTGGGATGTAGGCCATCAGGCGTACGGGCACAAGATACTGACCGGACGCCGTGAAGCATTCTCCACCAACCGTAAATTCAAGGGAGTTCGTCCTTTTCCCTCACCAGAGGAAAGCGATTATGACACATTCACCTGCGGACATGCGTCAAATTCAATCTCCGCCGCTCTTGGCATGGCTGTTGCCGCTGCCGAAAAAGGCGAGAAAGACCGCCATGTGGTCGCCGTCATCGGTGATGGAAGCATGAGCGGCGGCCTGGCTTTCGAAGGACTGAACAACGCTTCGTCCACCCCCAACAACCTTCTTATCATTCTCAACGACAATGACATGTCGATAGACAGAAGTGTAGGTGGCATGAAGCAGTACCTTTTCAACCTGACTACCAGCAACCGCTATAACCAGCTGCGCTTCAAGACATCCAGACTGCTGTTCAAAATGGGACTTTTGAACGAGGACCGCCGCAAAGCGCTGATTCGCTTCGCCAACAGCCTGAAATCAATGGCCGCCCAGCAGCAGAATATCTTTGAAGGGATGAACATCCGCTACTTCGGCCCTATCAATGGACACGATGTGAAAAACATAGCCCGTGTCCTGCGGGACATCAAAGATATGCAGGGACCGAAAATACTGCATCTGCACACTGTGAAAGGAAAAGGCTTCGAACCTGCCGAGAAGAATCCGGATATCTGGCATGCACCGGGCAAATTCGATCCGGAAACCGGAGAACGCCTCAAGGCGGATACCAGCAATTTGCCTCCGCTTTTCCAGGACGTGTTTGGGGAAACGCTGGTAGAACTGGCAAAGGAAAATCCGAAAATCGTCGGAGTAACCCCCGCCATGCCCACCGGCTGCTCTATGAACAAGCTGATGGACACCATGCCCGACCGTGCCTTCGATGTGGGTATTGCCGAAGGGCATGCAGCCACTTTCTCGGGCGGTATGGCTAAAGAAGGAATGCAGCCTTTCTGCAACATCTACTCCTCCTTCATGCAGCGGGCATACGATAATGTCATCCATGACATCGCCCTGCTCCGCCTCCCCGTCGTACTTTGCCTAGACCGCGCCGGACTGGTAGGAGAAGACGGACCGACACACCATGGAGTTTTCGACCTGGCCTATTTCCGTCCGATTCCCAACCTGACCATATCTTCACCGATGGACGAACATGAATTGCGCCGCCTGATGTACACGGCACAGTTGCCGGACCAAGGTCCGTTCGTCATCCGCTATCCCCGCGGACGCGGCGTATTGCTGGATTGGAAATGTCCGCTGGAAGAAATCCCCGTAGGCAAAGGGCGCAGACTGAAAGAAGGCAAAGACCTGGCAGTCATCACCCTCGGTCCCATAGGCAACGTGGCCGCACGTGCCATAGAGCGTGCGGAGAAGGACAAAGGAATCTCCATAGCCCACTACGACCTGCGTTTTCTCAAGCCGCTCGACGAAGCCCTGCTGCACGAGGTGGGACTCAACTTCCAGCATGTCGTCACCATAGAAGACGGTGTCAAAAAAGGAGGAATGGGCAGTGCCATACTGGAGTTCATGGCGGACAATGACTATATTCCCCATTTCAGACGTATCGGTGTACCCGATGCCTTCATAGAACACGGCACCATACAAGAGTTGCACCATCTTTGCGGAATGGACGAAGAAGGAATCTATAATCAATTGATAATTGATAGTTGAAAATTGACAGTTTGAGCATTTACCCCATAGGTCAACTATTAATTACCAACTATCAGCGAACTAAAAGTGAAAATAATTATTGCAGGTGCCGGCGCAGTAGGCACACACTTGGCCAAGTTGCTGTCCCGCGAGAAGCAGGACATCATTCTGATGGACGACAACGAAGAGAAGTTGAGCACACTGAACTCCAACTTTGACTTGATGACGGCTACAGCTTCCCCTACCTCCATAAAAGGCTTGAAAGAAGTGGGAGTGGGAGAAGCCGACTTGTTCATAGCCGTCACCCCCGATGAAAGCCGGAACATGACCGCATGCATGCTTGCCAACAATCTGGGAGCACAGAAGACCGTAGCCCGTATTGACAACTACGAATACCTGCTGCCCAAAAACAAGGAATTTTTCCAGAAGCTGGGCGTCGATTCACTCATCTACCCGGAAATGCTTGCCGCCAAGGAAATCGTGTCCTCCATCCGCATGAGCTGGGTACGCCAATGGTGGGAGTTCTGCGGAGGAGCCTTGATACTGATAGGCACCAAGATGCGCGAAAAAGCCGAGATACTGAACATCCCCCTCCATGAGTTGGGCGGACCGGAGCTGCCCTATCACGTGGTAGCCATCAAACGGGGAAGCGAAACACTGATTCCCCGTGGTGACGATACCATCAAGCTACATGACATCGTATACTTCACCACCACACGAAAATACGTCCCCTACATCCGCAAAATAGCCGGCAAGGAAGATTATGCCGATGTGCGCAACGTGATGATTATGGGTGGAAGCCGGATTGCCGTACGCACCGCCCAATACGTCCCGGACTACATGCAGGTGAAAATCGTGGACAACGACCTGAACCGCTGCAACCGCCTGACCGAGTTGCTTGACGACCGCACCATGATTATCAATGGCGACGGGCGGGATATGGACTTACTTGTGGAAGAGGGACTGAAGAACACGGAAGCCTTCGTAGCCTTGACCGGCAACTCGGAAACCAATATTCTGGCCTGCCTTGCCGCCAAACGCATGGGAGTCAGCAAAACCGTAGCGGAAGTGGAGAACATCGACTACATAGGCATGGCCGAAAGCCTTGACATCGGCACCGTCATCAACAAAAAGATGATTGCTGCCAGCCACATCTACCAGATGATGCTGGATGCGGACGTCAGCAACGTGAAATGCCTGACCTTTGCCAATGCCGATGTAGCAGAATTTACCGTTAAGGCCGGCTCGAAGATTACCAAACATCCGGTAAAAGACCTCGGCCTCCCGAAAGGAGCCACCATCGGCGGACTTATCCGCCAGGGGGAAGGCGTTGTGGTTATGGGTAACACCCTGATACAGCCGGGTGACCATGTAGTGGTATTCTGCCTGAACATGATGATTAAGAAAATCGAAAAATACTTTAACTAATTGAGAATGAGTAGTTGGTAAATGATTAACTTCAAGACAATCATACGGATTATCGGTATTCTGCTATTGCTGGAAACAGTCATGTTTCTGGTCTGTTCGGGCGTGTCCTCCTACTACAGAGAAAGCGATATGCTCGACTTCTGGAAAGCAGGAGGCATCACAGCAGGGGTAGGCTTATTGCTGGCGGCTCTCGGCAAGGGAGGTGAACGACAACTGACGCGCCGTGACGGATATGTACTGGTCAGCTTTGCCTGGGTGGCATTCTCTCTTTTCGGAATGCTGCCTTTCTATATAGGCGGATACATACCCGACATTGCCAATGCATTCTTCGAAACCATGTCCGGTTTCAGCAGTACGGGTGCCACCATCTTGGACGACATCGAGTCACTTCCTCATGGAATACTGTTCTGGCGCAGTATGACACAGTGGATTGGCGGCTTGGGAATCATCATGTTCACCATTGCAGTGCTTCCCATCTTCGGAGTCAGTGGCCTGCAGGTGTTCGCCGCCGAGGCAAGCGGCCCTACACATGACAAGGTTCATCCCCGTATCGGTATCACCGCCAAATGGATTTGGAGTATCTATGCCGGCATAACCGCTCTGCTTGTCGGTCTGCTGATGCTTGGAGGTATGGACTGGTTCGACAGTATCTGCCATGCATTTGCCACTACCGGTACCGGTGGCTTCTCCACCAAGCAGGCCAGCGTTGCCTACTACAAATCTCCTTATATAGAATATGTCATCTCCATTTTCATGTTTATCTCCGGCATCAACTTCACCTTGCTATTATTGTTCGTCAACCGGAAATTCAAGAAGTTCATCGGCAATGCCGAGCTGAAATTCTATTTCGGTTCAGTTGTGCTCTTCACTGCCGTCATAGCCATCGTGCTTTACTATACCAGTCCCATGGGGATGGAAGAATCCTTCCGCAAATCCTTGTTCCAGGTAATCTCCCTCCAGACCTCCACCGGTTTTGCGACAGATGACTATATGCAATGGACACCCGTCTTGTGGGGGCTGCTTACCATCATCATGCTGATGGGAGCGTGTGCAGGCAGTACCACCGGAGGCTTGAAGTGTATACGTATGGTAATTCTTACCAAAGTTTCACGAAACGAGTTCAAACACATCCTACATCCCAATGCCATACTTCCGGTACGGATAAACAAGCAGGTAATCTCTCCCTCCATTGTCTCCACCGTACTGGCCTTTTGTTTTATTTATATCGCCATTATAGTCATCAGCACACTGCTCATGATGGCTATGGAGGTCGGAGCTGAAGAATCAATGGGCTGCGTTATTTCCAGTATCGGTAATATGGGACCCGGATTGGGTAAAACCGGACCTGCCTATTCGTGGAATGCCCTGCCCGATGCAGCTAAATGGCTGTTATCCTTTTTAATGCTTCTGGGTCGTCTTGAGTTATTTACCGTACTGCTGCTTTTCACACCGGATTTCTGGAAACGGAATTGATTTAGGATAAAAAGTGTAAAAATAATCATTTTTTGTTATGCGGGGATAGCAAATTGAACAATACTTATTATATCTTTGCGTCCTTGAAAGAGAGAATTGTGGTATGAAGCAATGCATTAAATACTGTTTAATCATAATCTTTGCAGCCCTATTGCACGACAGTGCAACCGGAGCTGCAGATATTTTGTGCGTTCCTGCCACCCGACAAGCAGAATGCTGTACGCTGTCACAAGCTCCTACCACCCAACAAGCAGTCCAGAAGTTCTACGACTTGTTTTCACCAAACTCCCTCTGCATAGAACATGTGGACCATACGCAAGTACCAACCAACAAAAGCGTACTCCTGCGCATGTACATCTACAAGATGCAGCAGCATGCCTATGCACCGGAATGCGACCGTTTGTTGAATCTGTCTCCTCATCCCGTACCCGACGCGAATTATTACGTGTTCGGGCTAAGAAAGATTATCATTTAGAAGGCCTGCAAGCGCAGACGCTTGCCCCTGACCTCGCCGGACAACAAATCAGAGGTTTTGTCCTCCGGTGCGATGTATCTATTATTATATATCTAAAATCTTATCAGGTTTATGAACTTTACTTTGTTAGTGGTCGTCTTATTGACGGCAATCGCTTTCGTGGGTATCGTCATCGCGCTCTCCAATGCGATAGCACCCCGTTCGTACAATGCACAGAAGATGGAGCCGTACGAGTGTGGTATCCCTACCCGCGGTAAATCGTGGATGCAATTCCGGGTAGGTTACTATCTGTTTGCCATCTTGTTCCTGATGTTCGAAGTGGAAACGGTATTTCTGTTCCCTTGGGCAGTCATCACCCGCGAACTTGGCGTGGCAGGACTTTTCAGTGTTTTATTTTTCCTGATTATATTGATTCTGGGCCTTGCTTATGCCTGGAGGAAAGGAGCTTTGGAATGGAAGTAACAAAGAAACCGAAAATTAAATCTATCCCTTATGAGGAGTTTACAGACAACGAAACGTTGGAGAAACTGGTTCGGGAACTTAATGCCGGAGGCGCCAATGTCGCCCTTGGCGTACTGGACGATTTCGTCAACTGGGGACGCAGCAACTCACTGTGGCCTCTTACGTTTGCAACCAGCTGTTGCGGTATCGAATTCATGGCCCTCGGCGCAGCCCGCTACGATATGGCGCGCTTCGGGTTCGAGGTAGCCCGTGCCAGTCCGCGCCAGGCAGACATGATTATGGTTTGCGGAACAATAACCAACAAGATGGCTCCCGTTCTGAAACGTCTTTACGACCAGATGGCCGATCCGAAATATGTAGTAGCCGTAGGCGGCTGTGCCGTCAGCGGAGGCCCGTTCAAGAAATCCTATCACGTGGTGAACGGTGTGGACAAGATTCTGCCGGTGGATGTCTACATTCCCGGTTGTCCTCCGCGTCCGGAAGCATTCTACTACGGCATGATGCAATTGCAGCGTAAAGTGAAAATAGAGAAATACTTCGGTGGAGTAAACAGAAAAGAAGAGAACCACTAATCAGTACTTAAAAATATGGAAATAAAATACATAGAGCCCTCAGTCCTGCACGACGAAATGCTGCGTCTGCGGAAAGAGAAACAAATGGACTTCCTGGAATGCCTCAGCGGTATGGATTGGGGAATACCCGACGAGAAAGACGCACCGGACACCCCCCGCGGACTCGGTGTAGTCTATCTGTTGGAATCTACTGTTACCGGCGAACGGATAGCGGTACGCACCGCCACTCTAAACCGGGAACATCCCGAACTTCCTTCCGTCAGCGATATCTGGAAAGCTGCGGATTTCAACGAGCGCGAAGTCTACGACTTTTACGGCATCGTTTTCATCGGTCATCCAGATATGCGCCGACTCTATCTGCGCAATGACTGGGTAGGCTATCCCATGCGTAAAGACAATGAGCCGGAAAAAGATAATCCGTTGCGTATGGACAACGAAGAAACGGTGGACACTACCATGGAATTGGAGCTGAATCCCGACGGTAGCATCAAGAATAAGGAGATGCAACTTTTCGGTGATGAGGAATATGTGGTGAACATCGGTCCCCAACATCCGGCCACCCACGGCGTAATGCGCTTCCGTGTATCATTGGAGGGTGAAATCATCGACAAGATTGATGCCAACTGCGGCTACATCCACCGGGGTATCGAGAAGATGTGCGAAAGCCTGACCTATCCGCAGACCTTGGCTCTGACCGACCGTCTGGACTACCTGGGCGCACACCAGAACCGCCATGCCTTGTGCATGTGTATCGAAAAGGCAATGGGCGTGGAAGTAAGCGAACGCGTGCAGTACATACGTACCATCATGGACGAGTTGCAGCGAATAGACTCTCACCTGCTGTTCTATTCTTGTCTTGCTATGGACCTGGGTGCATTAACGGCCTTCTTCTACGGTTTCCGCGACCGCGAAAAGATACTCGACATCTTTGAGGAAACTTGCGGTGGACGCCTCATCATGAACTACAACACCATCGGTGGCGTGCAGGCAGACATTGCTCCCGGCTTCGTAAAGAAAGTGAAGGAGTTTATCCCCTACCTCCGCGGTATCCTACACGAATATCACGACGTATTCACCGGGAACATCATTGCCCAGCAACGTCTGAAAGGTGTGGGTATACTCTCACGGGAAGATGCCATCGCCTTTGGAGCTACCGGAGGCACCGGACGCGCCAGCGGATGGGCCTGCGACGTGCGTAAGCGTATGCCATATGCCGTATATGACAAGGTGGACTTTAAAGAAGTCATCCGCACCGAAGGCGATTCATGGGCACGCTACCTTATCCGTATGGATGAAATTCTGGAGAGCCTGAAGATTATCGAGCAACTGATAGACAACATCCCGGAAGGAGCCTACCAGGAAAAGATGAAACCTATTATCCGCGTACCGGAAGGCACTTATTATGCAGCCGTAGAAGGTAGCCGCGGTGAATTCGGCGTCTTCCTCGAAAGCCACGGCGACAAGACGCCTTACCGCCTGCACTTCCGCAGTACGGGCTTGCCATTGGTATCGACCGTAAATACGATTTGCCGCGGAGCTAAAATCGCCGACCTTATTGCCATTGGCGGAACATTAGATTATGTAGTACCAGATATTGATAGATAAAAGAATTTACGATTTGACAATTCACAATTTACCATGCGGAATTACAGCGCAGCCAAATTGTAAATTGTACATTGTAAATCAAAAAGCGCCTCGTAAATTGTACATTGTAAATAGTAAATAGTAAATGAACAACGTGTTTGACTTTAGTATAATAACCAACTGGATACACCAGATGCTGACTTCCCTGATGCCGGAAGGTCTGGCAATATTCCTCGAATGCGTGGTGATTGGCGTATGCATCATCTTGATGTATGCCGTGCTTGCCATCATCCTGATTTACATGGAGCGTAAAATATGCGCCTTCTTCCAATGCCGCCTCGGTCCGATGCGCGTGGGGAAATGGGGATTGCTCCAAGTGCCCTGCGACGTCATCAAGATGTTGACAAAGGAAATCATTGATTTGAAATTCTCTGACCGGTTCCTCTACAATCTGGCACCGTTCATGGTAATCATCGCTTCTTTCCTGACATTTGCCTGCCTGCCCATCAACAAGGGATTGGAGGTATTGGACTTCAATGTAGGAGTGTTCTTCCTGCTGGCTGCATCGAGTATCGGCGTAGTGGGTATCCTGCTGGCAGGCTGGAGTTCCAACAATAAATTCTCGCTGATTGGAGCCATGCGAAGCGGTGCGCAGATTATCAGCTACGAGTTGTCCTGCGGATTGAGCATACTGACAATGGTAGTGTTGATGGGAACCATGCAGTTCTCCGAAATAGTAGAAGGACAAGCTGACGGCTGGTTCATCTTCAAGGGACATATCCCTGCATTGATAGCCTTCATCATCTACCTCATTGCCGGAAATGCGGAAACCAACCGCGGTCCCTTCGACTTGCCCGAAGCCGAAAGCGAGTTGACTGCCGGATACCATACGGAATACAGCGGTATGGGCTTCGGATTCTTCTATCTGGCAGAATATTTGAATCTGTTTATCGTAGCCTCCGTGGCAGCCACCATCTTCCTGGGAGGCTGGATGCCGCTACACATCGTAGGCCTGGACGGCTTCAACGCAGTGATGGATTACATTCCGGGATTTGTATGGTTCTTCGGAAAGGCCTTCTTCGTAGTCTTCCTGCTGATGTGGATAAAGTGGACCTTCCCCCGCCTGCGTATTGACCAGATTCTGAATCTGGAGTGGAAGTACCTGGTACCCATCTCTATGGTGAACTTGATTTTGATGGTA
>UMLB01067608.1_pt1 | contig 11163 bp, 10 predicted proteins | sample 1966481 | NCBI WGS metagenome assembly UMLB01 (sample SAMEA4836192, study PRJEB28245) | human gut metagenome | biome: gut microbiome; material: fecal sample | place: Denmark | collected 2008 | reverse complement strand
CAGATTTACAGTCTGCCCCATTTGGCCACTCTGGTATTTGCCCCTACATTACAAAAAGAACTCTTTTCCTTACTAAATCATCGCAGAGTGAACTTTACCCGGACGATTTCCGTTCTCATATCATCTCCACCTCGTGAAGAAAGACTCATTCCACTCATCCTTGAGCGAGCCTCTTGTCGGATTCGAACCAACGACCCCGAGATTACAAATCACGTGCTCTGGCCAACTGAGCTAAAGAGGCAAGCTAAAAAATGCAACCGTAACGTTCATAGTGTGAGCGAAACGGCTGCAAATTTAGGCATTTATTTTTTACCCGCAAAATTTTAGCGGAAAATTATTTGCTCCGTTGCTTTTCCTTGTACTTAACCAGCTGTTTTTCCAAAGCTTCCAGGCATAAATCCACTGCTTCTTCAAACGTATCACAAACCTTGTTTGCATAAAACTCGCCATTGGGAACCAATACTTTCACTCCGGCTTCTTTATTTTCGGCTGTTTCTGGTTTTACTACCTTTAATGACACCTCTACTTTCTTTATATCGTCGTAAAATTTCTCCAACTTAGCAACTTTCTTTTGAACGAAAGACTGCAATTGCTCTGACGCATCAAAGTGAATCGATTGAATTCTTACTTCCATACTTACCTCCTTTTTACTTTAGGCTCGGGGATGAGCCTGATTATACACTTTTTTAAGCTCTTCAAAAGTAGTATGCGTATAAACTTCCGTTGTCGCCAGACTCTCGTGTCCGAGGAGTTCTTTTATCGAGCCTAAATCAGCACCATTGTTCAGCATAGCCGTTGCAAAGGTGTGCCTCAGCACGTGGGGACTTCTTTTTTTTACAGTCACTACCTTCGAAAGGTTTCGTTTCACAAGGCATGCTACGATACTGCGGTAAAGCCTTTTTCCATTCTTCCGGACAAAAAAAGCATCCGAGCGAACCGGGACAGCTTCATTCCGCACATTGACATATTCTCGCATCGAGCGTCCCAGCTCCTCATCGAAAGGTATAAGACGTTGTTTATTCCGTTTTCCCGTCACTTTAACGAGAGAAGCCGAAAAATCGACATCCTTATCATCCAACCCTATCAATTCTGAAAGTCGCATGCCGGTAGCATAAAACATTTCAATAATCATATGGTCGCGACACCCTTCAAAACCTTCACCAAAGTCCATATCATCCAGCAACCTATTCATCTCACCCTCTCTCAGAAATACCGGAAGCGGCTTTTTCTTCTTGGGCCCCGTCACTTTCCGCAACGGATCTACCGCGACCTCGCCTCTCCTCAAAAGGAATTTATAGTATGTCCGGATAGAACTCAGCTTTCGGTTTATCGTATTAGAAGCAAGTCCTTTGTCCATCAAGGAAGCAATCCATTCACGAACAAGTTCCGCATCTACATCCGATGGAGTCAAGTCTCCCAACATTTCTTCTCCAAACCTCTGCAGTTCAAGAATATCTGCCCGATAGTACTCAACCGTACCTTTGGAATAGTTCCGCTCATGCAGAAGATAGTCAAGAAAAGAATCTGTCAACAACATATCGCTACATATCTAAAATCATGCAACGAATGTATGAAAAAGAATTCAATAATTCAAAGGAATTTACGAATTATTAATCTTCTACTTGCTGAAGTTGTTGAACGTAAACAGCACGTTCTTTCTTAAGTCTTTTAGTCACAGACGGTTTATCAAATTGTTGTCTGCGTCTCAATTCCTTAACTGTGCCAGTTTTTTCAAACTTTCTTTTGAATTTCTTCAGCGCTTTTTCAATGTTTTCGCCTTCTTTTACAGGTACTACAATCATTTTCTTTTAATTAAATGTTAATGGTTTAAAAATCTCACGATTAAATTGAGCGGCAAAATTACACATACTTTCTTTATTCACAAAACTTTCTGCAAAAAAATTACCCATGATTCCTAATTATCAAACGAATGAGCAAAGGGAAAGATGTTTTTATTGAGCCAATCCGCTAAAATCCGTGAAGCATAGCACATTTTTAAAAGAGAATGTGTAACTTTGAAAGCAGAGAATGGAGAGATTATAAACTCATTTACACGCCTACTTAATTACATTTATAAAAATATGGCTCAGACAATCAATCAACGTATAGATGCTCTACGGGCATTGTTAAAAAGAGAAGGCATAGACGCTTTCATTATCCCCAGTACCGACCCGCACCTAAGCGAGTACGTAGCACCGTACTGGAAATCAAGAGAATGGATATCAGGCTTCACCGGTTCGGCAGGCACGGCGGTGATCACCAGCGACAAGGCGGGACTGTGGACAGATTCCCGCTATTTTCTCCAAGCCGAGCAGCAGCTGGAAGGCAGCGGCATCGACTTATACAAGGAAATGCTGCCCGAAACGCCCAGCATCCTCGATTTCCTGCGGGAGAACCTTACAGCGAATTCAGTTGTAGGTATAGACGGGAAGGTATTTTCCACCACACAAGCCATAGCCCTGCAAGAGGATCTGGCAAAAAACGACATCACCGTAAAGAGCATTGCCGACCCGATGAATGAGATATGGACAGACCGCCCTCCCATGCCCGAAGCACCCGCCTTTATCCACGAGATGAAATACGCCGGGAAAAGCTGTCCGGACAAACTGGCTGCTATCCGCCGGGAGATGAAAAAGAGTGAAGCGGACGTATTATTGGTGTCGGCATTGGACGAGATAGCATGGACACTCAACATACGCGGCAACGATGTGCATTGCAACCCCGTAGTAGTAAGCTACCTGATAATCAACGAACAAGAAACACACTTTTTCATCCAGCCCGAGAAAGTAACGGAAGAGCTTTCAGCCTATCTGGAAGAAGCCGGCGTCACCATCCATGCTTATGGGGACACCGAATCCTTTGTGACAAGAATACCGGACGGCAGCATCATGCTCGACATGGGAAAGACGAATTATGCCGTTTATTCCGCCCTCCCCCCTTCCTGCCGGGTACTTGACGAGCGCTCACCGATAGCCTTGCTGAAAGCGGTCCGCAATGACCGGGAAATAGCCGGCATCCACGCAGCCATGCAACGCGACGGAGTGGCACTGGTGAAGTTCCTGAAATGGCTGGAGGAGGCCGTTCCCGCAGGCAACGAGACAGAAATCAGCGTAGACAAGAAACTGCACGAATTCCGTGCCGCACAGCCACTCTACATGGGAGAAAGCTTCGACACCATTGCCGGGTACAAGGAACATGGAGCCATCGTACACTACGAAGCCACTCCGGCAACGGACGTGCCACTGAAACCCGAGGGATTCCTGCTGCTGGACTCGGGTGCGCAATACCTGGACGGCACTACCGACATCACCCGCACCATCGCACTGGGGAAACTGACCGAAGAAGAGAAGACGGACTACACCCTGATACTGAAAGGACATATCGACCTCGCCATGGCTGTCTTCCCGGAAGGTACGCGAGGAGCGCAACTGGATGTACTGGCCCGCATGCCGATATGGCAATACCACATGAACTTCCTGCATGGTACCGGGCACGGCGTAGGCCATTTCCTCAATGTGCACGAAGGTCCGCAAAGCATCCGCATGAATGAGAATCCGGTAACCCTACGGCCGGGAATGGTCACTTCCAACGAACCGGGCGTTTATAAAGCCGGAAGCCATGGAATACGCACGGAAAACCTGGTGCTGACCGTGAAGGACGGTGAAGGCATGTTCGGAAATTACCTGAAGTTCGAAACCATTACCCTCTGCCCCATCTGCAAGAAAGGTATCATCAAAGAGATGCTGACGGCAGAGGAAACGGCATGGCTGGACAACTATCACCAGCATGTATACGAGGCACTTTCGCCAAGCCTGGACGAAGGAGAACGGGAATGGCTGAAGGAAGCATGCAGTAACCTAACCACTAATCACTAAAAAAATGGCATTAATAAAATCAGTAAGAGGATTCACTCCCGAAATCGGGGAGAATTGTTTTTTGGCGGACAATGCGGTTGTCATTGGCGACGTCAAGACGGGACGGGATTGCAGCATCTGGTTCAGCACCGTGCTGCGGGGTGACGTAAACTCAATCCGCATAGGGAACGGAGTAAACATCCAGGATGGAAGCGTGCTCCACACCTTGTACGAGAAATCGACCATAGAGATAGGAGACCACGTATCCGTGGGGCACAACGTGACCATCCACGGAGCCACTATCAAGAACTATGCTTTGGTAGGGATGGGTTCCACCATCCTTGACCACGCAGTAGTGGGCGAAGGGGCTATTGTCGCCGCTGGTTCCCTGGTATTGAGCAATACGGTCATCGAGCCGGGAAGCATCTGGGGAGGAGTCCCCGCCAAGTTCATCAAGAAAGTAGATCCGGAGCAGGCCAAGGAGCTGAACCAGAAGATTGCACACAACTATCTGATGTATTCCGACTGGTACAAATAAAGGGAGACAAGGCGCCCCAAAAAGGCAGGGCGATAAAGGGATGCCATTCCATCACCTTTACCGCCCTATCGCTTTTATCACTCTTTACTTTTCTAAAAGTTTATCATACTCATTATCTTATCCGTTGCACCGGCGTTGCCGGTCACATAATTGCTTGCATTCATGCCTGATTCGCGCAAAAAGACTTCATCTGTCAGCATACGGTCGAGCAAAGTTTTCAGTTCCTCATAATCCTTCACCGAGAAAGCGCCTTTTGCCTCCAGCAACTGGATGGCCTCCTGGAATTTCTGATACTTCGGTCCGAAAATCACCGGAATGCCATAAACTGCAGCCTCAAGAGTATTGTGGATTCCCACTCCGAAACCACCTCCGATATAGGCAATCTCTCCATAGCGGTAGATGGAAGAGAGCAACCCGAAGCAGTCGATAATCAGGCAGTCGGCCTTACGGACATTCTTCTCGTCGGCACGGGTATAGCGCACGTAGGGGCGTTTCAGTTTACGGATAATCTCTACCAGATGGTTTTCGTCGATAACGTGCGGAGCGATAACCAACTTCACCTCTGGATGCTGGTTAAAGTATTCAATAAACAAATCCTCGTCCGGCTGCCAGGAGCTTCCTGCCACGAAAGTCATCGTGTTGTTCTTGAAAAGCTCCACCAAAGGCAGATGTTTGGCCTCCTCACGAATCTGCAGCACACGGTCAAAACGGGTATCCCCCACCACCGTGACACGGCTGATACCTATCTTCGCCAGATAGCGTTTGGAGCGTTCATTCTGCACAAACAAATGGTCGAAGTCGCGCAGCACATGTCTGTACGTACCGCCATACCACTTGAAGAATACTTGTCCGCGGCGGAAAATGGAAGAAATGCTGTACACCGGAATACGGCGCTTGTGCAGTTCGTCCAGATAGTTCTTCCAGAACTCGTACTTGATGAAGAATGCCATGCAGGGATTCACGATATCCAGGAACTTCTTCACATTGCGGGACTTGTCGAAAGGCAAGTAACAGACAACGTCTGCCCCCCTATAATTCTTGCGGACCTCATAGCCCGACGGCGAGAAGAAAGTCAGCAGAATACCGTAATCCGGATATTTGGCACGAATTTTCTCAATCAACGGCCGTCCCTGCTCGAACTCCCCCAAAGAAGCGGCATGGAACCATATATAGCGCACGTCCTTCTCCAACTGCTGCCGGAGAAGTTCATAGACCACCCAGTGTCCCTTCATCATTTTTCGGGGCTTACGGCTAAATGGAGCAGCCAGATGCACCAGAATATCGTAGATGGCTATTGCCAAGTCATATAGCATACTATATGGATTAAGGATGAAGAAGATTTATTCACTTTAAAGCATCAACAGCACGCTGTATACGGGCCAACGTCTCTTCCTTGCCAATCAGCTCGGTAATGTCGAACATGTGCGGGCCTTTACACTCGCCCACCACTGACAAGCGGAAGGCATTCATCACATTTCCCATGTGATAGCCACGCTCAGTAATCCAACCAATCACAATATCTTCGGAAGGCTTGGAGGAGAAATCTCCGATGCCGCGCAACACATCCATCAATTCGGTCATGATGCGGGGAGTATCTTCCGACCAACGCTTCTTCACATCCTTTGCCGCATATTCCGTGGGGGCTACGAAGAAAAAACGGGTCTGGTCCCACAGTTCCTTTACGAAGTTGACGCGTCCCTTCACCAGTGAAACCACTTTCGTAAGGAACTCGTCGCTATAGTTGGAGGCGTCTATGCCGTTGGACTCCAGCACCGGTCTGAAAAGACAAGCTATCTCCGCATCCGGTTTCATCATGATGTACTCATGGTTGAACCAGATACCTTTCTTATAGTCGAATTTGGCACCCGACTTGCTGCAATGGCTCAAATCAAACAATTTCACCAATTCATCCATAGACATCAGTTCCTGGTCATTGCCCGGATTCCAGCCCAGCAGAGCCAGGAAATTAATGACCGCTTCGGGCAGATAGCCTGATTCGCGGTAGCCTGAAGAGACATCTCCCGACTTGGGGTCATGCCACTCCAACGGGAAAACCGGGAAGCCCAGACGGTCGCCGTCACGCTTACTCAATTTGCCGTTACCCTCGGGCTTCAGCAACAAGGGCAAATGCGCAAAGGCAGGCATGGTATCCTCCCACCCAAAGGCACGGTAGAGCAATACATGCAACGGTGCGGAAGGCAACCATTCCTCACCGCGTATCACATGGGACACTTCCATCAAATGGTCGTCCACAATATTGGCCAGATGGTAAGTAGGAAGTTCATCTGCCGATTTATAAAGAACCTTGTCATCAAGAATGGAAGAGTTTATCACTACTTCCCCACGAATCAGGTCGTTCACATGCACATCTTCGTTCGGCTCTATCTTGAAACGCACCACGTACTGCTTACCGGCAGCAATCAGCGCGTCTACCTCTTCTTTAGGAAGGGTCAGTGAATTGCGCATCTGCATACGGGTAGAAGCATCGTACTGGAAATTCGCAATCTCCGCACGCTTTGCTTCCAGCTCCTCAGGAGTATCGAAAGCGATGTAGGCTTTTCCGGCCTCCAGCAGAATCTGAACATACTTCTTGTATATTTCCCGACGTTCCGACTGACGGTACGGGCCATGGTCTCCACCGAAACTCACGCCCTCGTCAAACGGGATGCCCAACCACTTGAAAGACTCCAGGATATATTCTTCCGCACCCGGTACAAACCGGTTGGAATCAGTATCTTCAATACGAAATATAAAATCTCCTCCATGCTGACGCGCAAAGAGATAATTGTATAAAGCTGTACGCACACCGCCGATGTGCAACGCCCCCGTAGGACTCGGGGCAAAACGGACTCTGACCTTTCTTTCTGTCATAATCTACCTTACTTATGAATATTTTAGACGGCAAAATTAAACCTTTTTTTCCACACTAATGTTTTTTTTTGTACTTTTCGCAAAAATTTCAGCCGATATGAGTTATTTCAATACAAAAAAAGAGTTCTCGCTCAGAGATTTGCTATACAGAGCACTGATATTCATCGGCACTGTGGGGATTATTGTCTATTTTCTGCCACGTGACGGTAAATTCAACTACCAGTTCGACATTGACAAGCCCTGGAAGTACGGACAGCTCATGGCCACCTTCGACTTCCCCATCTATAAGGCCGATGAAGTGGTGAAACGCGAGCAAGACAGTATCCTCGCCGCCTTCCAGCCGTATTTCCAGCTGGACAAAAGCATTGAGAAAAGTGTGCTCGCCAAGTTGAAGGCAGACTATCAGACCCACCTGCGCGGCCTGCTTCCCTCCACCGACTACGTCCGCTTTCTGGAAAGGAAACTCTCTGAAGTATATCGCGCCGGCATCGTTTCTACCGAAGAGCTGAACCAACTGCATAAGGACAGCACAACCGCCATCATGGTCATTAACGACAAACTGGCCAACCAGCAGGACATCAACAAGGTATATTCGGTGAAGGATGCCTATAACTATATACTCACGGCCGATACCGCCCACTACCGCCCGGACATTCTACGGCAATGCTCGCTGAACGAATATCTGTTCCCTAATCTGACCTATGACGAGCAGCGGACCGAAACCGCTAAGAAGGAGATGCTCGACAACTATTCATGGGCCAACGGCATCGTACTGAGCGGACAGAAAATCATCGACCGCGGCGAGATTGTCAGCCAGGAGACATACAACATCCTTGAGAGTCTACGGAAAGAATCCATCAAACGCAGTGAGTCCATCGGGCAAAAACGGTTGATGCTGGCGGGGCAGGTATTGTTTGTCAGTATCTTCATGCTGTGTTTCATGCTCTACCTCGACTTGTTCCGTAAAGATTACTACAAGCGCAAGGGCAGCCTCTCCCTGCTCTTCGCCCTCATCATGTTCTATTGCGTGGTGACGGCCATCATGGTTGCCAACAACATATTCAATGTCTATATCATCCCGTATGCCATGCTGCCGGTCATCATCCGGGTGTTCCTCGACTCACGCACGGCCTTCATCGCACAAGTCACCACCATACTGATATGCTCCATCTGCCTGCGCTATCCGCATGAATTCATTCTTCTGCAACTCTCGGCGGGACTGGTTGCCATCTTCAGTCTGAGGGAACTTTCACAACGGTCGCAACTGTTCCGGACAGCCTTCCTCGTCATATTGACCTACGCTGCCGTCTACTTTGCTTTCGAGCTGATTACAGAAAACGACTTGACAAAAATCAACGGAAGCATGTACACTTATTTCGTCATTAACGGAGTGTTGCTGCTGTTCACCTATCCCCTGCTCTTCCTGGTGGAAAAGACGTTTGGCTTTACCTCCAATGTCACCCTGGTCGAATTGTCCAACATCAACAACAGCCTGCTGCGCCGCATGTCCGAGACAGTTCCCGGCACCTTCCAGCATTCCATGCAGGTTGCCAACCTTGCGGCGGAAGCGGCCAACCGTATCGGAGCCAAAAGCCAGCTGGTACGTACCGGAGCGCTGTATCATGACATCGGCAAGATGGAGAATCCGGTGTTCTTCACCGAGAACCAGTCGGGTGGAGTCAATCCGCACAAGAATCTGGGCTATGAGCAAAGTGCCCAAGTCGTCATCAGCCATGTGACGGACGGGCTGAAGCTGGCCGAGAAGAACAATCTCCCCAAAGTAATCAAGGATTTCATCACCACTCACCATGGCCGTGGGAAAACGAAGTATTTCTATATCTCCTGGAAAAACGAGCACCCCGGTGAAGACCCTAACGAGGAGGCATTCACCTACCCCGGTCCCAACCCGTTCACCAAAGAGCAGGCTATCCTGATGATGGCCGATTCGGTGGAAGCCGCTTCACGCAGTCTGCCCGAATATACGGAAGAGAGCATCAGCAACCTGGTAGACAAGATTATCGATTCGCAAGTGGCAGAAGGCTATTTCAAGGAATGCCCCATCACCTTCAAGGATATTGCCACCGTGAAGAACGTATTCAAGGAGAAGCTGAAGACTATATACCATACCCGCATCAGTTATCCCGAACTTAAAAAATAAGAACTATGGAAGTGACCAGTAAAGAACAGAAAAGAGCCGAACAACTGCTGCAAAGCCAGCACATCGGACTGCACCAAATCAAGAGTTTCAGTTTCATGAAGCGTTACCACCAGGTTCCCCGCAAAAGCAACTTGGCTGCGAAAGACAAATATGGTCCGGGCATACTGACTTTACATCTAAAGGAAGGAAAAGAAAAAGTAATCTATCTGCCTCCTTTCCGTCACCCTTCCTCGGTCATCCGCTACCTGGTCTCCCAAGAAATCCCCTTCGACAACTACGCACCGAGGGAACGGACAGTCGCAGAGGTTCCCACAGAAACATACCAGCGTCCGTCACTCTATATGTTCTGGTTCTTTGTCTTATTCCTGATATTCCTTATATTGGGATATTATTCCATCAGTGGCAGGGGCTTCATCCCGGCTATCATTTCGTTTGCATTAAGTCTTTTTTTCATCAGCATGCTGATGACCCGCTTCTGCTACCTGACGTTGGACAATAACGGCCTCATCATACACAGCGTAGGCAGGACTATCCGCTATCCGTACCAGAACCTAAGAAAAGTAAACTTCGACTTTGCCCGCGAACAGAATTTCACGCACGTCATGGAATTGCTGGACAACGATTACCGCTACCGTCTGTTCTATATCGGAAGGGTTTCGAGGAAGAAACTGAATGAGATTGCCGAACGCCTGCAACAAGCCGGAGTGGATGCCACTTGCAGCCTGAATGATAACAAGCGGTTCTTCCAGGATACGTATATCAGCCACTAAACAGACGTTAGCCAACAAATAAGCTGTCGGATACGGCATCATTCCCGTTTCGCAGATTTCAGAATGATGCCTTTGCACTTGCTCTCAATTTATTTATAATTGCAGGATAAACCTTTTTATAAATAATTTGGAAATGAGCAGAAATGAAATTACCTTACAAGAGATGTTCTCCTCAGTCATCGGGGAACTCCGGGAAGGCGGCAGGTGGGGAACGGCACACATCTACCAGTCAGCGGTGAATGCATTCTCGGTATTCACCAAATGGCAACCGATGCCCATGCGCAAGCTGAGCCCGACCGTACTGAAGAGATTCGAAAACTTCCTCAGACAGAGGAATTGTAGTTGGAATACGGTGTCCACTTATATCAAAGCGATACGTTCGGTTTACAACCGGGCAGTGGACAGAAAGATGGTGCGATATGTACCCAGGCTGTTTGAGCATGTGTATACCGGTACACGGACAGATAGGAAAAAGGCGCTCGAAGCTTCCGACATAGGCTGCTTGGTACGGGAGACAGAGATGAGCCTGCAAGGACGGCCAATCTCCCAACACCCGACAGAAAACAAAAATTTTCTTTGTACTGATGTTTATGCTAAGAGGGATTCCTTTTGTGGACCTGGCCTATTTGCATAAGAGGGATTTACAAGGAAACACCTTGTCTTATAGACGCAGGAAGACGGGACGGGCACTGACCGTGTCATTGACGCCGGAAGCTATGCAAATGGTGAGAATGATAGCGAACAAGGACAAGGACTCTCCTTATTTATTCCCCATATTACAAAGTGAGGAAGGCACGGAAGCGGCATACCGGGAATACCAGGCGGCGCTCAGGGCATTCAACCAACGTCTGGCAGTGCTCAGGCAGTGCCTAGGAATGCAGTCGGCACTCAGTAGTTATGCAGCCAGACACACCTGGGCCACAATGGCCTACCATTGCGAGATACACCCCGGAATCATATCGGAAGCCATGG
>UMLB01030513.1_pt1 | contig 11190 bp, 8 predicted proteins | sample 1966481 | NCBI WGS metagenome assembly UMLB01 (sample SAMEA4836192, study PRJEB28245) | human gut metagenome | biome: gut microbiome; material: fecal sample | place: Denmark | collected 2008 | reverse complement strand
ATCTCCGGATTAGTTGCGTATGCCAATGCAGTTTCTGCTGTAATCTGCCCTTCTTTATAAAGAGTTAAAAGACAGGAATCATTTTCTCATCAATAGATGGAACAAGCTGCTGTGAGATGACTGCCTGCAGTACCATGGATAACTGGACAGCTATCTGATGCTGCTGGTTTGGAGGAAATACATCGATAATGCGGTCGATCGTGCTGGCTGCACCGATCGGATGCAGGGTCGAGAAGATCAAATGTCCTGTCTCAGCGGCGGTCATAGCAACCTGCATAGTCTCGTAATCACGCATTTCCCCAAGGAGTATAACATCCGGGCTTTGGCGCAGGGAAGCACGAAGAGCCGTTACATAACTTTCTATATCTACGTTAATCTCACGCTGGCTGACAATACTCTGGTCCATAGAAACTTTGCCTGTAAAAAGGGGCTTAACCCCTTGACGAATCTGTGATAAAACTCGTATAATAAAAAAGTGTATGAGATATTTAAAGACGTTGACGAAGACAGTAGGTTATATCCCAACGATACAGAGAACCGGCGATGGTGGGAATCCGGTACAAGTAAGATATAATTGAAGATCACTTCCGAGTTTCAGAGTTTGAACGATCTGTGATATGAGCCAGGGCATCTGCACAGGCATAAGGAACAGAATTCAGTAAGACCTGACGGAGTTCCACCGTTACAGGGAAAGCATATGTCAGTATGTTTAGGTGGTTTATAAACGTAAGTATAAGGCTTTCGTCCTAATCAGGACGGGAGCCTGTTTTATTGTATAAGAAAGTAATATCTTTACAATAAGTTATGTTTAATGGTAAAAAAGGGACACCGCAAAATGCAAAAAGGGACACCCTTAATCAATGATTGGGACGTAGTACTTTGGCAAAATGCTACGTCCCCAACAAGGAGGATATTATGTATAAGAAGGTTTCAACAGACATGAATTTTGTTGACCGGGAGAAGGAAACGGAGAAATTCTGGGAAGACAATCACATTTTTGAGAAGAGTATGGAGGACCGTGAGGGCTGTCCACAGTATATGTTTTATGATGGACCGCCGACTGCGAATGGTAAACCGCATATCGGCCATGTTTTGACACGTGTTATCAAGGATATGATTCCTCGTTACCGTACTATGAAGGGGTATGAAGTTCCGAGAAAGGCCGGATGGGATACTCACGGACTGCCGGTCGAGCTGGAGGTTGAGAAGGCTCTTGGTCTTGACGGAAAGGATCAGATTGAAAAATATGGTGTTGAGCCATTTATCAAAAAGTGTAAAGAGAGTGTGTGGAAATACAAAGGTATGTGGGAGGATTTCTCTAATACTGTAGGTTTCTGGGCTGATATGGATGATCCGTATGTTACTTATCACAACACATTTATTGAGTCTGAGTGGTGGGCACTGAAGAAGATCTGGGATAAAGGACTTCTTTATAAAGGATTTAAGATCGTGCCTTACTGTCCGCGTTGTGGAACTCCGCTGTCTGCACAGGAAGTGGCTCAGGGATACAAAGACGTAAAAGAGCGTTCAGCGATCGTTCGTTTTAAAGTTAAAGACGAGGACGCATATATTCTTGCATGGACAACAACTCCATGGACTCTGCCATCTAACATTGCACTTTGTGTAAATCCGGAAGAGGATTATGCGAAGGTAAAAGCTGCTGACGGATATACTTACTACATGGCTGTTGCCCTTCTTGATACGGTTCTTGGTAAACTTGGCGATGAGGAGAATGGTGTAAAGGCTTATGAAGTTCTTGAGACATACAAAGGTCAGGATCTTGAGTACAAAGAGTATGAGCCGCTTTATCAGTGTGCTTATGACTGCGCCGCAAAGCAGAATAAAAAAGCATTTTATGTAACATGTGATACTTATGTAACATTGACAGATGGTACCGGAGTTGTTCATATCGCTCCTGCATTTGGTGAGGACGATGCGAAAGTCGGACGTAAATATGACATGCCATTTGTTCAGTTAGTAGATGAAAAAGGTGAGATGGGCAAGACAACTCCATTCGCCGGATTATTCGTGAAGAAGGCAGACCCGGAAGTGTTAAAAGACTTGGACGGACGAGGACTTCTTTTCGATGCACCGAAGTTCGAGCACAGCTATCCACACTGCTGGAGATGTGACACGCCGCTTATTTACTACGCTCGTGAGTCATGGTTCATTAAGATGACAGCAGTAAAGGATGATCTGATCGCGAATAATAATACGATCAACTGGATTCCGGAGAGTATCGGTAAAGGACGTTTTGGTGACTGGCTTGAAAATGTTCAGGACTGGGGCATCAGCCGTAACCGTTACTGGGGAACTCCTCTGAATATCTGGGAGTGTGAGTGTGGATGCCAGCATTCGATCGGAAGTATTGAAGAGCTGAAATCTATGTCTGATAACTGCCCGGATGAGATCGAGCTTCACCGCCCATATATTGATAATGTGACGATCAAGTGTCCGAAATGTGGAAAAGAGATGCACCGTGTACCAGAAGTGATCGACTGCTGGTTCGACAGTGGATCCATGCCATTTGCACAGTATCACTATCCATTTGAGAATCAGGAACTGTTCGAGAAACATTTCCCGGCAGATTTCATCTCAGAGGCGGTAGACCAGACTCGTGGATGGTTCTACTCACTGCTTGCGATTTCAACTCTGATCTTCAACAAAGCTCCTTATAAGAACGTTATTGTTCTTGGACATGTTCAGGATGAGAATGGCCAGAAGATGAGTAAGTCCAAGGGAAATGCGGTCGATCCGTTCGATGCACTGGAGAAATATGGAGCAGATGCGATCCGCTGGTATTTCTACATTAACAGTGCGCCGTGGCTGCCGAACCGTTTCCACGGAAAAGCAGTGACAGAGGGACAGCGTAAGTTCATGGGAACTCTGTGGAATACTTATGCATTCTTTGTACTGTATGCGAATATTGATGAATTTGATGCAACAAAATATACATTAGAGTATGAGAAGCTGTCTGTCATGGACAAATGGCTTCTGTCAAAGCTCAACTCTGCGATTAAAGCAGTAGATGAGGATCTGGCAAACTACAAGATCCCGGAGGCTGCAAAGGCACTTCAGAGCTTTGTTGATGATATGAGTAACTGGTATGTAAGACGCAGCCGTGAGCGTTTCTGGGCAAAGGGCATGGAGCAGGATAAGATCAATGCTTACATGACACTTTACACAGCACTGGTAGAGATCTGCAAGACTGCAGCTCCGATGATTCCGTTCATGACAGAAGACATTTACCAGAACCTCGTAAGAAGTATTGATGCAAATGCTCCTGAGAGTATCCACCTGTGTGATTTCCCGAAGGTAAATGAAGCACACATCGACAAAGAGCTTGAGGAGAATATGGACCGTGTTCTGAAACTGGTTGTTATGGGACGTGCCTGCAGAAATACTGCAAATATCAAGAACCGTCAGCCAATCGGACAGATGTATGTCAAAGCTGATTTTGAGCTTTCCGAGTTCTTTGATGCCATCGTTGCCGATGAATTGAATGTGAAAAATGTAACATTTACACAAGAAGTACGTGACTTTACGTCCTATTCTTTTAAACCTCAGCTAAAGACAGTCGGACCAAAATATGGTAAACTGTTAGGGGGAATCAAAAATGTACTCAGCGGACTGGATGGAAATGCTGCTATGGATGAGCTGAATGCAAATGGTTGCCTGAGATTTGAGGTAAATGGTGAAGAAGTAGTCCTGAACCGTGAAGATCTTCTGATCGATACTGCACAGATGGAAGGATATGTATCTGAGGATGACAACGGAATCACAGTTGTTCTTGATACGAACTTATCCGAGGAACTTCTGGAAGAGGGATTCGTGCGTGAGATCATCAGCAAAGTACAGACGATGCGTAAGGAAGCTGATTTCGAGGTCATGGATAAGATCGTGATCACATATGAAGGAAGTGAGAAGGCAGAAACTGTATTTGCGAAAAATGCTGATGAGATCGGAGCTGAGACACTGGCTCTGGAGGTGAAAAAAGCGACACCTGCAGGTTATGTGAAAGAGTGGAAGATCAATGGTGAGGCAGTAACTCTTGGAGTAGAGAAGCAATAACAGATGTGAACAGGTCTGCTCCGGCAGACCTGTTCTTTTATCTTACATTTCCTGAAACAAGAGCAAGAAAGGATCAAAACAATATGATTAATCCGAGATTTGAAAAAGAAGCGTTTAAGAAAGAAGTAGAACAGAATGTTAAGCAACTGTTCCGAAAAACTGTAGACGAAGTATCTCAGCAGGAGCTTTATCAGGCAGTTTCCTATGTCGTAAAAGATGCAATTATCGATGACTGGATCGCAACTCAGAAGCAGTACGAGAAAGATGATCCGAAAATCGTGTATTACATGTCCATGGAGTTCCTGCTTGGAAGAGCTCTTGGCAATAACCTGATTAATATGACGGCATATAAAGAGGTGAAAGAGGCTCTGGAAGAAATGGGTCTGAACCTGAATGAACTTGAGGATCAGGAGCCGGACCCGGCACTTGGAAATGGCGGACTTGGTCGTCTCGCTGCATGTTTCCTGGATTCACTGGCATCTCTTGGCTATGCAGCTTACGGCTGTGGTATCCGCTACCGTTATGGTATGTTCAAGCAGAAGATCAAAGATGGCTATCAGGAAGAAAAACCGGATAACTGGCTGAAGAACGGCAATCCATTCGAACTTCGCAGACCGGAGTATGCAAAGGAAGTACGTTTCGGTGGAAATATCCGTGTAGAGTACGATGATAAGACCGGAGATATCCGTTTTAAACAGGAGAATTATGAGTCTGTTCTGGCAGTTCCGTATGATTATCCGATCGTAGGATATGATAATCATATTGTAAATACACTTCGTATCTGGGACGCAGAACCAATCGTAGATTTCCAGTTAGATTCATTTGACCGTGGTGACTATCACAAAGCGGTAGAGCAGCAGAATCTGGCAAAAACGATCGTAGAGGTCCTGTACCCGAACGATAACCACTATGCAGGAAAGGAACTGAGACTGAAACAGCAGTATTTCTTCGTATCTGCCAGTCTTCAGGCTGCGCTTGAAAAATATAAAAAGAACCATGATGATATCCATAAACTGCCGGAGAAGATGACGATTCAGATGAATGATACACATCCGACGGTAGCAGTTGCCGAGCTTATGAGACTTCTTCTTGATGAGGAAGGACTTGGCTGGGATGAGGCATGGGAGATCACAACAAAGACCTGCGCTTACACGAACCACACCATCATGGCAGAGGCTCTGGAAAAATGGCCAATCGATTTGTTCTCCAGGCTGCTTCCTCGTGTATACCAGATCATCCAGGAGATTGACCGCCGCTTTGTGGCTAAGATCCGTGAGATGTATCCGGGAAATGAAGAGAAAGTAGCAAAGATGCAGATTTTAAGAGATGGTCAGGTAAAGATGGCTCATCTTGCAATCGTAGCCGGATACTCTGTCAATGGAGTTGCAAGACTTCATACAGAAATCCTGAAAAAACAGGAGCTTCGTGATTTCTACGAAATGATGCCGCAGAAATTCAATAATAAGACAAACGGAATTACGCAGAGACGTTTCCTGATGCATGGAAATCCGCTGCTGGCTGACTGGGTAACAGATAAGCTTGGAACAAAGGACTGGATCACAGATCTGTCTCTGATGTCAGGATTGAAAAAATGGGTGGATGATGAGGAAGCTCTGAAGGAATTTATGAGCATCAAGTATGAGAATAAAGTCCGCCTGGCAAAATACATTAAAGAGCACAATGGCATTGAAGTGGATCCAAGATCTATCTTCGATGTACAGGTCAAGAGACTGCACGAGTACAAGAGACAGTTTCTTAACATTTTACATGTGATGTATTTGTACAACGAGATCAAGGAACATCCGGAAATAAGCTTCTATCCGAGAACATTTATCTTCGGAGCAAAAGCTTCCGCAGGATATATCCGTGCAAAACAGATCATCAAACTGATCAATTCCGTTGCGGATGTAGTCAACAACGACCGCAGTATCAACGGCAAACTGAAAGTTGTATTCATCGAAGATTATCGTGTGTCAAATGCTGAGATCATCTTCGCAGCAGCTGATGTAAGCGAGCAGATTTCCACAGCTTCCAAAGAGGCATCAGGAACCGGTAATATGAAGTTCATGCTCAACGGCGCACCGACACTTGGAACGATGGATGGAGCAAATGTGGAGATTGTTGAAGAAGTTGGTGCAGAGAATGCATTTATCTTCGGACTCAGCTCTGACGAGGTCATCAATTACGAGAACAATGGCGGCTACAATCCGATGGATATCTACAATAGTGATGCCGATATCCGACGCGTTGTGAACCAGCTTGTGGATGGAACATATTCACAAGGTGATAAGGAAATGTACCGTGACCTGTATAATTCACTTCTGACAGCTCAAGGTGGAAGCAAAGCCGATACGTATTTCATTCTGAAGGATTTCCGTTCTTATGCGGATACACAGAAGAAGGTTGAAGAAGCTTACCGCGACAAAGACAGATGGGCTAAGATGGCACTTCTGAATACTGCAAGCTGTGGAAAATTCTCATCTGACAGAACGATTCAGGAGTATGTGGATGATATCTGGCATCTGGATAAAGTGACGGTAGAAGTTTAGTTCATGCAGAAACAATGCAAAGGCATTCTTGAAGAATAAAAAAGAACGTCTTCTCATATTTTATATGGGAGGGCGTTTTTTATATGAGATTTGCATATTTGAAATATAGATTAAAGAAAATGGGGTGCTATCTTCTGATTATTATATTGCTGCCCTATATTATCACCGTGTTCTTAAGCGGACCGGGAGCTTATGGAGCTTCCAGAGTGGACGAGACTATGGTAAATGTGAAGGCAGACGGGGAAAAGTCCGGCAGTGATGGTGGAAAACAGGAAGATTCTAATGCTGAAAATGTGGATAAAATTCAGATGCCGCTCAGTGAATACTGTATTGGAATTATGGCCAGAGAAATCCCTGCGGTTTATGAGGAGGAAGCTTTAAAAACCCAGGCAGTTCTTGTGCGGACCCAGGTATGTCTGGCGCTTGGCGCAGGGGCAGATACTATATTAGAAGAGAGATACTGGACAAAGAAAGATATGCAGGATTCCTGGGGAGCAGATCAATATTCCAAGTATTATAAGCGGCTTGAGCATGCATGGGAGGAGACCAACGGACAGGTGCTGACTTATGAAAATGCGCTGGCAAAGACACCATTTTGCAGACTCAGTAATGGAAGTACAAGGGATGGACGGGAGGCGCTGGGGAGCGAAGATTATCCGTATCTGAAGATTGTGGACTGCCCGCTAGATATTGAGTCGAAAGAACAAATTCAGACAATTACTATAGACGATATGGATGCAGAAGTGACTGGGGTAGACACTGCAGGATATGTACTTAGCGTCCGGGTTGGAAATGACACCGTGAGTGGAGAAGAATTCCGAACCAATTATCATCTCGCATCAAGCTGCTTTTCTTTTCAGAAATATGATGGAAAGCTGCGAATCACGACCCGGGGTATCGGGCATGGACTGGGCTTAAGCCAGTACACGGCAAATCAAATGGCAAAAGAAGGAAAAAGCATGGAAGAGATACTGGCACATTTCTTCGAAGGGACAGAACTGAAAGAAGGCGTGGAGATCGTGCAGGTGGAAGGCGGAGCAGGAGAGTAGCAAAATTTGTAAAGTCATAATAGTATTGTACAAAAAGCCGAGGCATTCTTGAAATTTCCATATAAGAAAGGCTAGAAAAAGTCAAAGACAATATTTTATATGTAGTTTGTATAGTACCACTACAATCTGGCAAGAATAGAGTCAGAGGTGGTGATGAAAATGAACGATAATAATAAGATGGATCGCGGCAAAGAACATGCCGGTCCGAAAAAAATGACGCCAAGGCAGAAGCAAAAGAGAAATCGTAAGGCGACACTGGCGGCAGTTCTGTGCTTTGTGGCAGCCATAGCAATTGTTGGAACATACACAATGCGGGATTACAAGACAGTGAAAAAAGAAGGGGAGCTCGCAAAAGCACAACTGGAGGAACAGAAGAAAGCACTGGAGGAAGCCAGTCAGGAAGCAAGTGGAAATGCACAGAAAGACAGTGCTTCCGAGTCAGGCACGGATGGAGCCGGAACCGGTGGAAAAGCCGAAAAGAGTGGATCTGGTGCAGGAACAACAGGGACTGCAAGCAAAAATGCTGCAACAGCCGGAAACACAGATGGATCCGGAAATAATGGCAACCAGGACGGCAACAGTCAGACTAACGGAAGTCAGCAGGCGGCAAGGACAGCGGGCAGTGCATCTTCCGCAAACTTTACAAGCGACAGCAAGATGATCTGGCCTGTAAGCGGCACGGTGCTTATGAATTACAGCATGGACAAAACAGTTTACTTCGCGACACTAGACCAATACAAGTATAATCCGGCATTGGTTATCAGCGGAGCAGAAGGAGACCAGGTTTTGTGCGGTGCACCGGGAATAATTAAATCCATTGATGTGACCGCACAGACAGGAACAACCGTGACCGTAGACCTTGGAAATGGTTACGAAGTCCTTTACGGACAGTTAAAAGAAGTGCCAGTAAAAGTCGGCGACCAGGTAGAGGCAAAAAGCATTCTCGGCTATATCGGACAGCCGACAAAGTATTACAGCGTGGAAGGATGCAATGTATATATGGAATTACGAAAAGATGGAACACCAGTAAACCCTGTAGATTATATGACAAAAAGATAAAGAATGTGTATAATTGGGGACGTAGTAAAAATGAAGTTTTGCTACGTCCCCAATTAAAGGAGAAATCATGAATTATACATATATTGTGGAGTGTGGGGACGGTAGTCTCTATACTGGCTGGACGAACAATCTGGAAAAAAGAATACAGGCTCATAATGCGGGAAAAGGAGCGAAATATACGAAGAGCCGTCTGCCGGTGAAACTGGTGTATTCGGAAACATTTGCCACGAAGGAAGAGGCAATGAGCCGGGAGTATGCGATTAAGCATATGAAAAGGAAAGAGAAGTTACAATTGATTGAGAATAGAGCTGAAATATTTAATATTTAAGGACTTGCTTTTTTGAAAATAACGGTTATAATATTGATATAAGAACAAGTAGTAATTAAAACTATGTATGGAAATACGAAAGAAGAATATAACATTATTTTCAGGAGGGGTAAGTTATGGCAAAAGTAATAGAAGAACATGTAAAAGATCCGGGAAGTGCGATCACACATTTTATTGGAATGCTGATGGCAATATTTGCAGCAATTCCGTTGCTTATCAAAGCAGCTCATGAGCCTGGCAGGATTTATCTTGTATCTATTGCAGTTTATGCGGTAAGTCTGATCCTGCTTTATGCAGCTAGCACGACATACCATACATTTAACATTTCCAAGAAGGTAAATACGATTCTGAAGAAAATTGACCATATGATGATCAGCGTACTGATTGCCGGAAGTTATACACCAATTTGTCTGTTAGTGCTCGGCGGACGTATGGGATGGATTCTACTGGCAATTGTATGGGGATTCGCAATTGCGGGAATTCTGATAAAGGCGTTTTGGGTATTTTGCCCGAAGTGGGTATCTTCCGTACTTTATATCGGAATGGGGTGGACTTGTGTACTTGCATTTACACAGCTGCTCAACTCCCTGTCACCGGCGGCATTTGGATGGCTTTTAGCAGGCGGAATCATTTATACAGTCGGCGGAGTGATCTATGCACTGAAACTTCCGATTTTTAACAGCAAGCATAAAAATTTTGGAAGCCATGAGATTTTTCATCTGTTCGTGATGGGAGGAAGCCTGTGCCACTTTGTAGTGATGTACGCATTTGTGCTGTAGCAGATGAAGATGAAGGAGCCGTGCAGCAGACATAATTTTCATGTCAAAACAGCGAGAAAAGCAAAAAATAGCAGAGAATAAGAAACAGTCTGAGAGGAAAACTTTCAGGCTGTTTTTCGTATACGCAGAAAATGTAGTTTCCTGCGTATACGAAAGCTCTCTAGAGACTATAACAGATGGAAGGGAATCTTATCACTGATATATTAATGAATTATTAATTATTATTACTAAATGTAAAATATACTTTATTTTTTGAATAATATATGTTATGCTACGTTCATCTTAGGAGAAGATCTAGTCTCCAGATATTCCCAAAGCCGTTAGGCGTTCATCTCGGTGTTTCAATTTCTGAAACAAATACCCGATATGAAAGAACAGATGACAAAATTTTGAAGGAGGGTATAGCCTATGACCAACAAATTACGACAGTATTTTCCAATGATTCATACCAGACAAGAGGTATTAGCTGAAATTGAAGCAAAACCGAAATTAAAACAAGAATTTTATAGCTGGAAAAAAAGTACCGAAAGGAATTTCTGGATTTTTGCACGGGAGTAAAAGGTGTAAAAATTATGTATGATTTTATTAGTAAAGAAATCTTGAATCCGGAAACAGTACCGGAACGAGTAGAAGAATTACTTTCATTATTGATAGGGCAGCAGGTACATATTAAGGAAGTGCTTCCGAACGATGGAACACGGATTTCGGACGAATCTACGCTTGTGATTATGGATATGGTAGTCGAGTTGGAAGATGGAAGTATTGTAAATCTGGAAGTTCAGAAAATCGGATATAAATTTCCAGGAGCAAGAAGTGCATGTTATTCAGCAGATTTGTTGTTACGTCAATACAAAAAAGTACGAAGTAAAAAAGGAAAGAAATTTAATTATACTGATGTAAAAGATGTATACACGATTGTTCTGTTTGAAAAAAGTCCAACCGAGTTTCATGAATTTCCGGACACATATATTCATTATTTTGAACAACATTCAAATACAGGAATCCAACTGAATCTTTTGCAAAAATATTTATTTATTTCTATTGACATATTTTTAAAATACCAGCAAAATATAGGTATACAACTGGAAACTAGACGAGATGCATGGCTTGCATTTATGGGTTCAGATGATCCGGATATTATTTTGAAGATTATTGAAAAATATCCGGATTTCAAGGAAATGTATCAGCAAGTCTATGAAATCTGTCAGAATATTGAAGAGGTGATGGGAATGTTCTCGAAAGAATTAGCAGAAATGGATCGGAACACGGCACAGTTAATGATTGACGAGATGCAAGAAGATATAAAACAGAAGGAAGAAATACTTAAGGGACAGGATGATAGAATTAAAGATCAA
>UMLB01038660.1_pt1 | contig 11248 bp, 8 predicted proteins | sample 1966481 | NCBI WGS metagenome assembly UMLB01 (sample SAMEA4836192, study PRJEB28245) | human gut metagenome | biome: gut microbiome; material: fecal sample | place: Denmark | collected 2008 | reverse complement strand
CCGATGGCGGGGTATGGGCGGAACCGGTGCAGCCTTTGAACGGGCGGCGCATCCTGACATTGGACGGGGACAAAGGTTGGCAGGGGAGGCAGATGCGTGGCGAACGCATACCGGCCTACGAGAAGTTCGATGCCAAGAACCGTCATCTTCTCGACCATTGGGCGGTGTGGAACGGTTTCCGTTTGAGCCAGACGACGGCCGACGCTTTTTCTATCCGTAAGCGTACGCATGCCGACCGTCCGTGGATAGGGACTTTCTCGGGAACCCGTGCGCCGGGTTATGTATTTGCCGGAGACGTAAGCGGCGGATTGGGCGTGGCCCTGAAAGATTTTTGGCAATCCTATCCCACGGCTTTGCAGGTGGACAATGCCGCAGCCCGGAACGCCCGTCTGACCGTATGGATGTGGAGTCCCGATGCGGAACCGATGGACTTGCGTCATTACGACAATGTGGCGCACGATTTGGAGGCCAGTTATGAGGACGTGCAGGAAGGGATGAGCACGCCCTACGGTGTGGCGCGTACTCACACGTTGACTCTCGTTCCGTCTGTGGCTTATGGGGGAAAGGAGACGGTAGCCCGGACGGCGGCCATGTTAGCCGAAGATGCCCCCTTGTTGTGCACACCGGAATACCTCTACGCCAAGCATGCCTTCGGGGTGTGGAGCCTGCCCGACCAGAGCAACCCGAAGCGGGCACGGGTGGAGGACCGTCTGGAAGACTATTTGGACTATTACGTGAAGGCTGTCGATCAACATCGCTGGTACGGTTTCTGGAACTATGGCGACTTTATGCACACCTACGATTCCGTGCGTCATACATGGCGGTATGACGTGGGCGGGTACGCATGGGACAACACTGAACTGGCCTCCAATATGTGGTTGTGGTACAGTTTCCTGCGCACTGGCCGCGCCGACCTTTGGCGGATGGCAGTGGCCATGAGCCGCCACACGACGGAATGCGACGTGTACCATCTCGGACCTTTTGCCGGATTGGGGTCGCGTCACAACGTGAGCCATTGGGGCTGTGGAGCGAAGGAGGCACGCATCAGCCAAGCGGCATGGAACCGTTTCTATTATTATTTGACCACGGATGAGCGCAGCGGTAACCTGATGACAGAAGTGCGCGATGCCGAACAGAAACTTTATGACATCGATCCGATGAGGCTGGCTCTGCCGCGTGAGAAGTATCCTTGTACGGCACCGGCACGCCTGCGTGTCGGTCCCGATTGGTTGGCTTACGTCGGAAACTGGATGACGGAATGGGAACGGACGGGCAACACGGCTTACCGCGACAAAATCATCGCTGGCATGAAGAGCATTGCGGCCTTGCCCCACGGCATCTTCACCGGGCCGGGCGTATTGGGCTTCGACCCTGCCACGGGTGTGTTGAGCTACGAGGGAGACCCTGATTTACAGCGCACTGAACATTTGATTACCATCATGGGCGGTTTCCAAGTGATGAACGAGCTGATGGAAATGATAGACTTGCCGGAATGGAACCGCACGTGGCTCACCTTTGCCCGGGAATACAAGGAGAAGGCGCGCACGATTACGCACAATCCTTTCCCTGTGACGCGCCTTACGGCTTATGCCGCTGCCAAAACAGGGAACAGGGAACTGGCTGCTGAGGCTTGGGATGAATTGTGGCACGTGTGGCACAATGACAAACCTTTCACGGTGCGTCGTGTGGAGGTGCCCGAAGTTCCAGCACCGGTGGACGAGAATCCCGTGGTGTGCACCAACGATGCGGCCACATGGAGTCTGGCCGCCATCTACATGCAGGAAGTCATTCCCGAATAGCTAAAAACAGCCTTTCTTGTCGTATTTTGCTTCGGAGTGTGCTCGTAAGTTGCGCGAACAGGGCACTTGTTGCGGACAGGTCACGGTGTTTGCTTATACCAGCCGTTTCCGGACGGATGTTTCCGGCAATATGGTTCAACAACAGGTACGTATGCCTGTACCGACACAGGATGCGGCCGAAATCGTACATGCGGCTTTGAAAGCGTTGCGGTTGCATGCGTATGACGGGCATTTCGATTACAAGAAAGCCGGCGTTATCGTTTGGAATTTGTCACCGCGTGAAGCGGTTCAGACGGATTTGTTTGATAAGTTGGATCGTGGAAGGCGTGGGGCATTGATACGGGCTGTTGACGAGATAAACCGTAAGAACGGGCATAACGCGGTGAAAGTGGCAGCATTGGGGACCGGACAGAAATATGCTTTGGAGAGGCAATACGTTTCGCGACGTTATACGACGACTCTGGACGAGGTCTTGGTGGTGAAAGTGTGAGAGCTTCAGTTTACCTTTTTGTGTTATTTTATGCTAAAATGAGCTTTTGCCCCGTTTTTTTCTCCTGATTTTCATTCTGATATTGGATACATTTGCTTCCTTTGTAAGAGGAAGAAAAACAATTTTTAGGAACCTTTTAAATTTTAAGAATCATGAGAAACGTTTACTTTACTTCATTACTGATGCTTTGCATGAGTGTCCATGTGAAAGCCGGAGATTGGATGAAACGTCTGCCGGACAACCTTTTTGTATCCCAAGTTTCTATTCCCGGAACGCATGATGCCGCTACGGGAAATGGGGTTACTTTGGCTTCCTACTCTCAATGTCAAGATATAGATGTGGCCACGCAGTGGTCTATCGGAATCCGTGCTTTCGATTTCCGTCCGAAAGTTAAAGGCGATTATCTGAATATCAACCATGGGATTGCTGTGACCAATCTTCGTTTCGACGATGCCTTGTACCTGTTGCGGGATTCGTTGAAGGAGCATCCTTCCGAATTTGCGGTGATCCATTGTTTGTATGCCTCCGGTTACGATAGTGACAAAATCAAATACGAAACCATGTTGCGCGAATTATTGTCGCGTGAGGATTTGAAGGACTATTTCGTTCCGTTCCGGCGGGACTTGACGGTGGGGGATATGCGGGGAAAGATCTTGCTGTTGAGCCGTGACCAATATGCCGGCAAACCGATAACAGGCGGTTTTTTCCAAAGTTGGTGCGGTTGGTTGGACTGGAATGCACAGTCTTCTTGCAGTATCATAGGGGAGAGCGCGGCATCGGATTATAAATCTCCTTTGTGGGTGCAGGATTATGCCAATACGAAAGATAGCGAAGGAGGTGTGGCCAAGAAGGTAAGCGCGGTAACCGAGATGCTGGATCATAGTACGAAACATGTGACAAAAGACGAGTCGGACGTGGTGTGGGTGTTTAACTTTGCATCGGCTTATCCCGGGTCGATATCCATGGCGAATGGCTATCGTGAGAATGCGACCTACACGAATGCGGCTATTATAGAGTATTTGCAGACGCATGAAGCGGGGCCTACGGGAGTTATTCTGATGGATTATTGTGTGGACAGGAGTCCTAACGAGGTGGATGGAAAGTACCTGACGCGTGGGCGCGAGTTGGTGGATACCTTGATTGCCAACAATTACAAATGGTTGGAACGTAGAAATAAGACGGTGTACGACAAGGCTTTGGAACGGATAGACAAGCTTTATGAGCAGTTACAGGAGGCTCAAGAGAGTATTGCAACCGAATGTGCGGACGTGGCCGCCGAATTTGAGGATGAATTGGCTGCGGCAAAGGAAGTTATCGATCAACAAAAATATGAGATCGACAGTTTATATGCCGGATGGCTGTTCACGGAAAGTTATACGGTCGATTATACCGGAACCTACAGGATTATAAGGCAAATCGAAAAAGATGCGGAGAAAGCTCAGGCTGAATTTGATGAGGCATCGGGCATTCATGCGGTACAGGCTGAGCATATAGGAAACGATTGTCAGATATTCTCACTCACCGGCGAACGTTTGGATGCTCTTCGTCATGGTACGGTCTGCATCGTGAAGTTCCCTGACGGTAAGGTGCGGAAGGTCGTTTGCAAATAAGGCTGCTCCCGGTATTGGGCATAGGCAAGCCGGATTGGGTTTACGGAAGTCAAGCCGGTTGGTAAATAAGGAGGATACACTTGAATGGCAGAAGCCGTATGGAGGTATCCTCCTTCTTCATTCTCTCCCTACCAAGGTTTTTCCAAAAACTCCTTTCATCTTTCAGGATGTATGGTAAATGGCTTTCATATAATGTATTACGGAATGAAGGATAAGGAGTCCATCTTTCAGCCTCCTTTCATTGCGGAAGGCGGTAAAAAGTTCTCAGCCGAACGATAAATCATTCTCAGCCGAACGATTTTCGTTCTCAGTCGAACGATTTATCGTTCGCCGCAGAACGAAATGAAGCATGGCTGAAGGATGTTTGGAACATCTTTCAGCTTGTAACTACAAGGTAATAAAAGACTTGTCATACAGCCTGAAGGATGAAAGGTGTTTTTGGGAAAACTCTGGTAGGGAGGAGAGAGGCTTTTGATGTCCATAAAAAAAGAAATCCTGAGCACTTCATCAATAAGTGTTCAGGATTCTTTTTCTGTGCGCCTGATAGGACTCGAACCTACACACCGCGAAGCACCAGATCCTAAGTCTGGCGTGTCTACCAATTTCACCACAGGCGCGGTAAGACGGCTGCAAAGATAGAAAGATTTATCGGCTTGGCCAAATTATCGTTTCAGAAATTCTCGGGCGGCTTCTATCATCGTATCTTTGTTGCGTGCCAGGTCTTCTTGTGTGAGGGATACGCAAGTGTCCGGTTTGATACCGAACTCGATTTGGTTCATTCCGGCATCGTACATCGGACAGGCGGAGAAGCGGACAGACCATCCGTTGGGGAGTTCGGAAGAAAAGGGGAGACCGGAACCGCCGCCTGTGCGGTCGCCCATAATGGTGACCAAGGGGCATTCCTTCATATCGCGTACGAAAGTATTGGTGGCACTATAACACGAACGGTTGGTCAGCACGACGGCTTTCTTTTGCCAGCGTATGCCTTTCGACGGTTCGATGTATTCGGCTTCGGGGGACGAAAAATCGTTGTGTCCCGTTCCGGTTTTATGGGCGATGTAGCCTACCAGTCGTTTTTCGTTGGTGAACCGTTCGGCCAATCGTTCGGCGTAGGTCAGCGTGCCGCCGGAATTGTTACGTACGTCCACAATCAGTCCGTTGCACAAGCGCAGATAATACATGACTTCATCCAGATTGCCTTCACCGATGCCGGAGCTGAAGCTTCCATAATATATATAACCGATGTTGTCGTCGAGAATCTTGTAATACATGCCGGCGGCGATGCGGTAGTCCGTACCCAAATAAACTTGGTGGATGCTGTCGTTGAAATTACTCGGGTAGTCCTCATGCCAGCTCCAGTAACGGCCTACGTCGGCTGCGGAATAGAGGTTGACGTGGCCGTCGCGAAGTTCGGACAGCATGTCGCACAAGACTTCGAATAGTTGGGCGGAAGTCATTCCGTCATGTACGCGCGGACGGTATTTGGCATATACCTCGTTCCATGGCAGACATCCTTCCTGCGCCTTGTAATCGTGGAAACAGTATTGGGTGTCGATAATGCGCCAAAGCGTCTCGAAATTATTGACCGGCGTGTTATCCGGCTCTTCTTCACGAATGCAACTCGGGCAGAAAAGCAGGGCGAGAATGGCGCAGAATATAAAAAAGATGTAATGTTTCATACCGATGGTGGGTTATAGGATAAACGGGCGGTGTTGCGGCTCTTTGCGTTTGACGAAGCTGAAATGCTTCACGTAGCCTATCATGAAACTATGGTTCCAGATATGGCTGCGCAGTCCGTTCACACGACTTTGGCGGATGTCGCACAAATAGCCGGCCCGGAACGTAAATCCCGCAATGGGAAAGTCCAATGTCAGGAAATGGCGCATGGACGGTGCGTTGCCCGGATAAGTAAAGCATACGTTGCGGTCGTAGTTGCCTAATGACATCTCATAGTAAGACTGTCCGTAGCGTGGGGAGAACATGGCTCCGACGAGCGGCAGGCTGGTTTGGTAGCGGGCGGTGAAAGGTACTTTGCGGATATGGAACGGGTAGACGGCCATCAAGGATGCGTCTATGTCGATGTCAGCCTTGGCCTGTACCGGATTGTTGGAATTACGGTTGTTGTAAATCGCTCCCAGTCCGGCATGGACTTCTCCTCCGGCCATCAGCCGCAACCGTCCGCCTACGACCCAGTTGTAATGCCAACCGATGGAATAATTTATCTTGCCCCCCAGTTCGTCGGAGTTTCCGGCCCGGTTGGAGGTATAACAAAAAAATCCGTCGAGGATACTTTGTGTCGTGATGCGTCCGTCTAACCAGTGGGTTTTACGTAAGGTCTCATGCAGAATGCTCAGGTGGGGCCCGGTATAAGTGGAGGGAGACAGGTAAGTCTCGTATAGGCTTGTGTGTCCCGCGCCGAAGAGTGTGGCGTGTGTCGTATAGCGGTTTTCCGGAAGGGGGGCGGCATCTTGGGCTTGGCATGGTCTGATGCCAAGAAATGTCCCTATGGCTAATAAAAGAATGAGTGCCCGCTCCCTGACGGAGCGGGACATTCGGAACGAAACGGTTGTATAGGCCGGTAAGAGGTGAGACATATTATTCGTCTTCAAAAAGTTTCATTTGCCCGGTAAGCTCATCCATGATGTCGCTTTGGCTTTTACCGGCATCCGGATCCAGATTCTCCTTTTCTGTGTCTTTTTCTTCCGTTTCTTCCATCGCGGCTTCTTCGGTTTCCGGTTCCGGGCGGCGTATGGGTTCCAGTTCGGAAATGGTTTCCGTATCGAACGTAGTGAGCCGTTTGCCTTTCGCTTTGAAACTCTTTACGCCGATGAAACTTTCCGCATCAATTTCCTGCGGGTCGCGGAAACTGTCGTGCCTGCCGAACGTGATTTGCAACCTTGGATAGGCTTCGTCCGTGAGCAAGACGAAGCGGCTGTCCTTGTTTTCTCCCATGAAACTTTGGGGCTTGGTACTCGGTTCGAACGCAAAACGCTTGACGTAGGGATAACCTTGCTGGTCGGCATCGTAGAGAACGGCACACCATATCTTGTCCGGTGAGAACTTTTCGATACGGAGTATGCCCGGTTCATAATGGTTGTTTACGTCGAAATTGGTCGTGTAGAACTCTCCGCTTTTTAGGACGACCAAAATCAGGTCTTCGCTGTGGAACTCGCCCAGATATTCTCCCCGCTCATCGTAATTCAGGCGGTTGACATCATGGTCGAACCATACTTTGCGCCCGCCCAAGGTAGAACCGCCGTGGGATTTCAGGCCGATACGCTGTATCTCGTTTTTGCTTAAAATGTTACCCATACTTTGGCGACCTTTGATAGTCACAGTGCTGAAATCCTTTTCCACAAATATCTTTTTGAGTTTCAGGGCGGGTTTCAGGGTAATTTTGATGACCTCCGCTTCTCCGTTCGGATTGGCCGTGAAGTAGACGACGCGTGAAAAGGGTTTGCCTTGCGTCAGGTCGTATTCACGGTCGCGGGTGATGGAAGTCACATTGAAACGTTTGATGTAATAGAAACCGTCCTTGCCATCCCGGTAGGCTACGTTGTAAATCGTCCGTTTGTCGTTGCGTTTGAATACTGCGGCATGGATGATTTCGGCTTTTTTCTTTTCCGCCTTGCTTCTTTCCGTTTCGCCCACGAACGTTTTGTCGCTGATACGGATGACTTTATAAGTTCCGTCGCGGTAGAAAATGATGGCATCGTCGAGGTCGGAACAGTTGGCAATGAATTCGTCCTTTTTGAGCGATGTGCCGATAAAGCCCTCTTCGCGGTTGATGTACAGTTTCTCGTTGGCTTCCACCACCTTGGTAGCTACGATCGTATCGAAATTGCGCAGTTCGGTATGACGCGGATGCTCATCGCCGTATTTGGCTTTCAGCATACGGAACCAGTTGCAGGTGACTTCCACCATGTTGTCTAAGTCGCGGTCGATGCGTGCAATCTCATCTTTCATCCGGGCGATGGCATCGTTGGCCTTGTCTTTATTGAATTTCAGGATTCGGGCCATTTTGATGTCCATCAGTTTGAGGATATCGTCTTGAGTCACTTCCCTTATCATCTGCGGATAGAAAGGCGTGAGCCGTTCGTCGATGTGTGCGCAGGCTGCATCCATATCTTTGGCCTGTTCGAAGTTGCGGTCTTTGTAAATCCGCTCTTCGATGAATATCTTTTCGAGCGAGGCGAAATGCAGGCTTTCTTGAAGCTCTCCCTTACGGATGAGCAATTCCTTGCGGAGCAGTCCGAGCGTGTTGTCCACTGAACGTTTCAGCACTTCGCTGACGGTCAGGAAGCAAGGCTTCTTGTCGTCGATGACGCAGCAGTTGGGCGAGATGCTGACTTCGCAGTCGGTAAAAGCATAGAGGGCATCCAATGCCTTGTCCGAACTTACGCCCGGCGTCAGGTGCACTAAGATTTCCACTTCGGCTGCCGTGTTGTCCTCTACTTTGCGTACTTTGATTTTGCCTTTTTCGATGGCTTTCAGGATGGAGTCGATCAGGGTCGTGGTGGTCTTTCCGTAAGGAATCTCACGAATGGCCAGCGTCTTGTTGTCTATCTTGGTGATTTTGGCACGTACTTTCACTACGCCCCCTCGTCCGCCGTCGTTATACTTGCTTACGTCGATACTTCCTCCTGTCTGGAAATCCGGGTAAAGTTGAAACGGTTCGTCATGCAGGTAGTTTACGGCGGCATCGCATATCTCGTTTAAATTGTGCGGCAGGATTTTGGAAGACAAACCTACGGCAATGCCTTCCACGCCTTGAGCCAACAGCAGCGGGAACTTGACCGGAAGCGTCACCGGTTCCTTGTTCCGGCCGTCGTATGAAAGTTTCCATTCCGTGGTTTTGGGGTTGAACACCACATCGAGGGCGAATTTGGAGAGCCGGGCCTCGATATAACGTGGGGCAGCCGCCGAGTCGCCGGTAAGGATGTTGCCCCAGTTTCCTTGGCAGTCTATGAGCAAATCCTTCTGTCCCAACTGTACCAAGGCATCCCCGATGGAAGCGTCTCCGTGCGGATGGAATTGCATGGTATGTCCCACGATGTTGGCCACCTTGTTGTAGCGCCCGTCGTCCATACGCTTCATGGAGTGCAGGATGCGGCGTTGTACCGGTTTGAAACCGTCATTGATGTGGGGCACGGCCCGTTCGAGAATCACGTAAGAGGCATAATCCAGAAACCAATTCTGATACATTCCGCTCAGGTGGTGCGTGATGCTGTCGTGAGGACTTGTTTCCGGTTGGTAATTGGAGTGTGCGTCGTTTTCCTCTTCCGGGCTTCCCGTAGTCAGGTCTGTCAACTCGTCTTTGTCTTCGCTCATATTTATGTCGATTATATATCTATTTTAACGCAAAAATAACATTTTAATGAAAAAAAAGGCGTACTTTTGCGAAAGATTTATCAATATTTTACGAATAGAGTATGGCTCAGGAAGATGTATTCAAGAAAATAGTGTCACATTGTAAGGAATACGGTTTCGTGTTTCCTTCAAGCGACATCTATGACGGATTGGGTGCCGTGTATGATTACGGTCAGAACGGTGTGGAGTTGAAAAATAACATCAAGCAATATTGGTGGCAGAGCATGGTGTTGCTGCACGAGAACATCGTAGGTATCGATGCCGCCATCTTCATGCACCCTACGACGTGGAAGGCCAGCGGACACGTGGACGCGTTCAACGACCCTTTGATTGACAACCGCGACAGCAAGAAGCGTTATCGTGCGGATGTATTGATTGAAGACCAGATTGCCAAGTACGAAGAAAAGATAAACAAAGAAATAGCCAAGGCGGCCAAGAAGTTCGGGGATAGCTTTGATGAGCAGAAGTTCCGTGAAACCAATCCTCGCGTGTTGGAACATCAGCAGAAACGCGATGCGTTGCACCAGCGTTACAGTGATGCGATGAATGCGGGCGACCTGAATGAACTGAAACAGATCATCTTGGATGAGGGTATCGTGTGCCCCATCAGCGGCACGCACAACTGGACCGACGTTCGTCAGTTCAATCTGATGTTCAAGACCGAGGTCGGTTCTACGGCCGAAGGTTCTTCCACTATTTACCTGCGTCCGGAAACCGCCCAAGGCATCTTCGTGAACTACCTGAACGTGCAGAAGACGGGGCGCATGAAGCTGCCTTTCGGTATCGCACAGATCGGCAAGGCGTTCCGCAACGAAATCGTGGCCCGTCAGTTTATTTTCCGTATGCGCGAGTTCGAGCAAATGGAGATGCAGTACTTCGTGAAGCCCGGTACAGAGCTTCAATGGTTCGAAACGTGGAAGAAGACCCGTATGGCTTGGCATCAGGCATTAGGTTTCGGAGCGGAAAACTACCGTTTCCACGACCATGAGAAACTGGCGCACTATGCCAATGCGGCCAGTGATGTGGAGTTCCGTATGCCTTTCGGTTTCAAGGAAGTGGAAGGTATCCATAGCCGTACGAACTTTGATTTGAGCCAGCATGCCAAGTATTCGGGCAAGAAGATAGAATATTTCGACCCCGAAACGAACGAAAGCTATACGCCGTATGTCATCGAGACCTCTATCGGAGTGGATCGTATGTTCCTTTCCATCATGTGCCACAGCTATGAGGAAGAGAAACTGGAAAACGGGGAAACTCGCGTGGTGCTCAAGTTGCCGGAGGCATTGGCGCCGGTAAAATTGGCCGTCATGCCGTTGGTAAAGAAAGACGGTCTGCCGGAGAAAGCGCACGAAATCATCAGCAACCTGCGTTTCCATTTCAACTGCAAATACGATGAGAAGGATTCTATCGGCAAGCGTTACCGCCGTCAGGATGCCATCGGTACGCCGTATTGCGTGACAGTGGATTACGATACGTTGAAAGACAATACCGTGACGTTGCGTCACCGCGACACGATGGAGCAGAAGCGCGTGAACATTGCCGACTTGCAAGGTATCATCGAAGACCGTGTGAGCATCACTTCGTTGCTGAAAAAGATTATGTAACCCTGCCTAAAAAGACAGACATTAATGAAAAAAGGTTTATTGTATCTGGCAGTCGTCATCTTCTCCGTGTGTACCTTGGGGGCTTGCAAGGAGGAAGACGATACGTATGATGCTTATGCGAATTGGCCTGCCCGTAATGCCGAGTATTTTGCTCAAATCGCTGCCGAAGCCCGTGATTCCATTGCCCGGGCAAAGGGACAGTATGGCGAACGTTGGGAAGAACATTGCAACTGGCGCATGTTCAAATCGACGACCAAGTCGCAGAATGCGGCCGGGGCGTTGACCGATTCGATTTGTGTATATATTGAACAGCGGGGTACGGGGACGGAAAGTCCGACATGGTCCGACACGGTTCGTGTCAATTATCGGGGCTAT
>UMLB01039234.1_pt1 | contig 11253 bp, 10 predicted proteins | sample 1966481 | NCBI WGS metagenome assembly UMLB01 (sample SAMEA4836192, study PRJEB28245) | human gut metagenome | biome: gut microbiome; material: fecal sample | place: Denmark | collected 2008 | reverse complement strand
GGTATTGCTATACAGGAGCCTTGAAGAGAGATGGCAGAACCTACGTCGTGGCATTACTTGCATGTGGCTGGCCTAATCATAAGACGTACAAATGGAGTGATACCAGAGCGCTTATGGAGTATGGACTGTCTTCCTATCAGTATCATGATCTGATGCAGGAGAGTGTGCCAAAAGAGGCATTAGCGGCAGTCAGAGTCTGCAATGGGCAGACTTCGCAGATAGGAGAAACCGCTTGCATGCAGATAGAGGCGAAGGAGGATGAACATTCAACAGAAGGAATCCTTATGCGCAAGGATGAGTGGGTAGATGTAAGAGTCATAAAACAACAAGAGCTTATGGCACCGGTATCCAAAGGGGAGGTGATCGGAGAAGTGGGATATTTCGTAGGAGATGAAGAATGGCGGCATATTGAGCTGACCGCTGCGCAGGATATTATGGCGGTTGACCTGGGCTGGAGCTTTAAACAAGTGCTTAGAAAGTGGCTGATATAACCGCTTTTCCGTGTTTTTAGACATAAAAAGTGAATTGTCGAAAATAAAAGAAAAAAAATAAAAATTCACTAGGCGATTGCACCAAACTGTGTTATACTCATACTGACGCAATTTGGATAACCCACAAAATTGCGAAAACATGTTCTTATTTTAGAAGTAATTTATTATAAAATGGAGGTCACAAAATGAGTACTACTTCAAGTTTGGCAAGTAAAAGAATTGAATCTTTACTTGATGAAAGCAGTTTCGTTGAAATCGGTGCACTTGTTACTGCAAGAGCTACAGATTTTAATCTGAAACAGACTGAGACTCCTTCTGATGGTGTTGTTACCGGATACGGAGTTATCGATGGTAATCTTGTGTATGTGTATAGCCAGGATGCATCCGTATTAAACGGTTCAGTTGGTGAAATGCATGCTAAGAAGATTGCTAATCTTTATGATCTGGCAATGAAGACAGGAGCACCTGTAATCGGTCTTATCGATTCAGCGGGACTTAGACTTCAGGAAGCTACAGATGCATTAAATGCATTTGGTGAGATCTATTTAAAGCAGACACTTGCTTCAGGTGTAATTCCTCAGATTACAGCAATCTTTGGAAGCTGCGGCGGTGGACTTGCTCTGATGCCTACATTAACAGACTTCACATTTATGGAAGAGTCCAAGGCTAAACTTTTTGTAAATGCACCTAATACATTAGATGGTAATCATGTATCCAAGTGCGATTCTGCTTCTGCCAAATTCCAGAGTGAAGAAGCTGGCATCGTAGATGTTGTAGCAGATGAGGCTACTATTTATGCTAAGATCCGTGAGTTAGTAAGCATGCTTCCTGGCAACAACGAAGATGATGCATCCTATGAAGACTGCACAGATGATCTGAACAGAGTCTGTGGTGATCTTGCTAACTGCGTAGGTGATACAGCAATCGCTCTTTCTACAATTGCAGATAACAATGTATTCTTTGAAGTAAAAGAGAACTACGCTAAGAATATGGTAACAGGATTTATCAAGTTAAACGGTACAACAGTAGGCTGTGTAGCCAACCGTACAGAAGTATACGGCGCAGATGGCGAAGTAACAGATAAGTTCGATGCTGTATTAACAGCAGCAGGATGCGAAAAGGCAGCAGAATTCGTTGATTTCTGTGATGCATTTAATATCCCTGTATTATCTCTGACAAATGTTAAGGGATATGAAGCAACTCTTTGCAGCGAGAAGAAGATCGCCAAGGCTGTTGCAAAACTTACTTATGCATTTGCTAATGCTACAGTACCTAAGGTAAATGTTATCATTGGTAAGGCATACGGCAGTGCATATGTTGCCATGAACTCCAAGGCAATCGGCGCAGATATCACAATCTGCTGGCCTGATGCAGAGATCGGTTCCATGGATGCTACTATGGCTGCCAAGATCATGTATGACGGACAGAGCGCAGATGTAGTAAAAGAAAAGGCAGCAGAATATGCAGCACTTCAGACAAGTGCAACCGGAGCTGCCAAGAGAGGATATGTAGATCAGATCATCGAAGCTGCAGATACAAGAAAGTATGTAATCGGCGCATTCGAGATGTTATTTACAAAAAGAGAGGACCGTCCTTCCAAGAAACATGGTACGGTCTAAGAAAGGGTGAACGTTAATATGAAGAAAATCGTAAAGGCTTTATTAATGCTTACCTGTGTATTCAGCTTAACGGCATGCGGTTCTGACAATACGATCAGCGAGTTCCAGCAGAGCAAAATTGATGTAGCAGAAGCAAAAGCTCCTCAGATCATTGCATTAACAGCAGGACTTGTACAGAATAACGATATTGATGAGCTGACAACCAATTACAACAATATCGAATTAGGTGATTTATATACCAGTACTTATTCCCAGTATGCCGGAGATTCTTCTTTCAGTTGTGAAGGCAAGGGAATCAAGAGTGCATTGACTTCTTTTGAGTCCGGTATGGAAGAAATCGGAAATATCACAGTATCTGATGCAATTGAAGCAACAGTTGATGATGATACTATTATTGTTACAGTTCCTGTAACAGGCGAAAAGGGAGAAGGTTCCGTAGAACTGATCTTCACAAATGATATTTATCTGACATTGACTTCCTGTACACTGAACCTGAACAAGTCAATGGGAGAACTGATGGGTAAAGCAGCATTAAATACTCTGATCGGTATGGGTACTGTATTTGTTGTATTGATCCTGATCAGCCTGATCATTTCCTGCTTTTCATTTATTCCAAAGCTTCAGGAGAAATTCTCCAAGAAGGCAGCTCCTGCTCCTGCAGCAGCACCTGTACCTGCAGCACCGGCTGTAGAAGAGGAAGAATTAGCTGATGACACAGAACTTGTAGCAGTTATTGCAGCTGCAATCGCAGCATATGAAGGAACATCAACAGATGGTTTCCAGGTAAGAAGTATCAAGAGAGCATCTACCAGAAAATGGAAGAATGCATAATCACATAATCAAAAGAAATGTATTGATTTTAGGAGGATATTAAAATGAAGAATTATACAATTACCGTTAACGGCAACGTATATGATGTAGTAGTAGAAGAAGGCGCATCCACAGGTGCAGCACCTGTAGCAGCCACAGCTCCAAAGGCAGCACCTAAGGCAGCTCCCAAAGCAGCACCTAAGGCAGCAGCAGGCGCTGGCAGCGTAAAGGTAGAAGCAGGCGCAGCTGGTAAGGTATTCAAGATCGAAGCTAATGTTGGACAGGCTGTTAAGAAGGGTGACGCAGTAGTTATCATCGAAGCTATGAAGATGGAAATCCCTGTTGTAGCACCTCAGGATGGTACTGTTGCAAGCATCGATGTTGCAGTTGGTGACGCTATTGAAGCAGGCGCTGTACTGGCTACTTTAAACTAAGTGCAGCTATTTGCCCGGAAATATAATTTCTGAGCATCTTGTGTAATGGTATCATTGCAGAAATGATATCATTACAATGAATACAATAGGAGGTCAACAAAATGTCTTATATAGCAACTACATTGGACAATCTGATTCACCAGACAGCGTTCTTCAACCTGACTGGTGGTAATATCATCATGATTGCCGTGGCTTGTTTATTTCTTTATCTTGCTATCGCAAAAGGCTTTGAACCATTGCTGTTAACCCCGATAGCATTTGGTATGCTGCTGGTTAATATTTATCCGGATATTATCGCTCCAATCGGTGCGGATGGAACAGCCGGCGGATTACTGTATTATTTCTATTTACTGGATGAATGGGCAATTTTACCATCTCTGATCTTCATGGGCGTTGGTGCCATGACAGACTTTGGCCCTCTGATTGCCAATCCTAAGAGTTTCCTGCTTGGTGCTGCTGCTCAGTTCGGTATCTTTGCTGCATACTTCGGAGCAATCGCACTTGGCTTTAATGATAAGGCAGCTGCTGCTGTATCTATCATTGGTGGTGCTGATGGTCCTACATCTATCTTCCTTGCAGGTAAGCTTGGACAGACTGCATTACTTGGACCTATCGCTGTAGCAGCATATTCTTATATGTCACTGGTTCCTATTATCCAGCCACCTATTATGAAGCTTCTTACAACTGAGAAGGAAAGAAAGATCAAGATGGGTCAGCTTCGTCCTGTATCCAAGCTTGAGAAGATCCTTTTCCCTATCGTTGTTACTATTGTTGTATGTCTGATTCTTCCTACAACAGCTCCTCTTGTTGGTATGCTGATGTTAGGTAACTTATTCAGAGAGTCAGGCGTAGTTAGACAGTTGACAGATACTGCATCCAATGCATTAATGTATATCGTAGTTATCTTACTTGGTACATCCGTAGGTGCTACAACAAGTGCAGAAGCATTCTTAAATATGCAGACAATCAAGATCGTTATTCTTGGTCTTGCAGCATTTGCATTTGGTACAGCAGCAGGTGTTCTGTTTGGTAAGCTGATGTGTGTACTGACACATGGTAAGGTTAATCCTCTGATTGGTTCAGCAGGTGTATCTGCCGTTCCTATGGCAGCTCGTGTATCCCAGAAGGTTGGTGCAGAATCTGATCCTACTAACTTCCTGCTTATGCATGCTATGGGACCTAACGTAGCAGGTGTTATCGGTACTGCAGTAGCAGCTGGTACATTCATGGCCATCTTCGGAATTTTTTAAGCTATGCATAGTTTAGTTATTTAGTAAATATATCTAGGAGGAATAAAGGTAATGTCAGAAATAGTTAAGAAACCTGTTGGTATCACAGAAACAGTTCTTCGTGATGCACATCAGTCTTTAATAGCAACAAGAATGCCGACCGAATTAATGCTTCCAATCCTTGAGACAATGGATCAGGTTGGTTATCACTCACTTGAGTGCTGGGGCGGCGCTACATTCGATGCTTCCTTACGTTTCTTAAAGGAAGATCCATGGGAAAGATTAAGAAAGATTAAGGATAAGGTTAAGAATACACCTTTACAGATGCTTTTCAGAGGCCAGAATATCCTCGGATATCGTCATTATGCTGATGATGTTGTAACAGAGTTCGTTGAGAAGTCTATTGCAAATGGTATTGATATTATCAGAATCTTCGACTGCTTCAACGATCTGCGTAACTTACAGAGTTCAGTAAACGCAGCTAACGCTATCAAGCAGAGAGAAGGCAGAGGTCATGCTCAGGTAGCATTATCTTATACATTAGGTGATGCATATACATTGGATTACTGGATGCAGATGGCTAAGAACATCGAAGAGATGGGTGCTGATTCTATCTGTATCAAGGATATGGCTGGTCTGTTAGTACCTTACAAGGCAGAAGAGCTGATTAAGGCTATGAAGTCTTCCACTAAGCTTCCTATCCAGCTGCATACACATTATACATCAGGTGTTGCTTCCATGACATATATGAAAGCTATCGAAGCTGGTGTTGATGTAATCGACTGTGCAATTTCTCCATTTGCAATGGGAACTTCTCAGCCTGCAACAGAAGTTATGGTTGAGACATTAAAGAACACACCATATGATGCAGGAATTGATCAGACTCTGTTATCCAAGATCGCAGATCACTTCAGACCTTACAGAGAAGAGTGCTTAAAGAGCGGACTTATGAATCCTAAGGTTCTTGGTGTTGATATCAAGACTCTGTTATACCAGGTACCAGGTGGTATGTTATCCAACATGGTTAGCCAGTTAAAGGAACAGAACGCAGAAGACAAGTACTATGAAGTACTTGAAGAGATCCCTAGAGTTCGTAAAGACTTAGGTGAGCCACCTCTTGTTACACCTTCATCTCAGATTGTTGGTACACAGGCTGTATTTAACGTATTAATGGGTGAGAGATATAAGATGGCTACAAAGGAAACCAAGGCTGTATTACGTGGCGAGTATGGTCAGACTGTAAAACCTTTCAATAAGGAAGTACAGGATAAGGTTCTTTCAGCAGAAGAGAAAGAACATATCATTACATGCCGTCCTGCAGATTTGATTCCTAACGAACTTCCTAAGATTGAAGAAGAAATGAAGCAGTGGAAACAGCAGGATGAAGATGTATTAAGTTATGCATTATTCCCTCAGGTAGCTGTTGAATTCTTCAAATACCGTGAAGCTCAGCAGAAGAAGGTTGATTTGACAGAAGCAGACACTAAGAACGGAGCATATCCTGTTTAATTTGTGTGATTCTTCTATCATTACAGGTTTTATATCAGTATCGGGTCATTAACTTATGATCCGATACTGATTTTGAGTTGAAGCATACTTGACAGACGAATAAAAACAATTTATCATAACATGTGTTATTACTGTAAATAATAAATGATGCTGCCTGAATGATAGCCACAGGCTGTCATCTGTATACAAAAGAGAAAATGCGATAGTGCGCAAAATGCGTAGAAATGAGGATGACCATGGCAAGAAAAGAGTCCGTGACAAAAAACATGATATTGGAAACAGCTGTTCAATTGGCGAAAGAAGAAGGCATAGAGAATGTAACTGCCAGAAAACTGGCAAATAAAATTGGATGCTCTACTCAGCCTATTTTCAGAGTCTATGCCAATATGACAGAGTTATATACAGAAGTTTATCAGAAAGCGATAGATTTATTTGCAGATTATTATGAAAAATTCGAGTCCGAAGTGCAGACACCTTTTATTCACCTGGGACTTGCTTATATAGATTTTGCGAAAGAAGAACGTAAACTGTTTCAGCTATTGTTCCTGTCAGACAATAGAGGAGATAGAAGTTTATATGAATTGCTAAATGGAAGTACAGGAGCTGTGGCAAAAGAAATTAATAAAGCTGCGGCAAACGGATGCAGCAATCCAAGTGGATTATTTATGAAAATGTGGATATTCATCCATGGATGTGCATGCATGGTATTAACAGGAGATTATGATCTGACGAAGGAAGAAACGTTAGATCTTTTAGAAGATATATACAAAAGCTGCTCATAAGTGAGGACAACAGATGGAATACAAGATTGATACCATGTCCAGAATTAATGAAAAATTTAATAAAATGAGCAAGGGTCATAAAAAAATTGCAACCTTTATCATAGATCATTATGAGCAGGCTGCATTTATGACCGCTGCCAAGTTGGGAACTACCGTAGGGGTGAGTGAATCTACAGTGGTTCGTTTTGCCTATTCTTTAGGTTATGAAGGTTATCCTGAATTTCAGGAGGATCTGGCTGAATGGGTGAAGAACAAGCTTAATTCTGTACAGAAGATTGGCGTTAAATATGGAAAGAGTACTCAATCAGAAATATTAACATCTGTATTGACTTCAGATATGGAGAAGATCAGCGATACAATAGAGCATGTGGACCCACATGCTTTTGAAATGGCAGTAGACATTATCCTGGAAGCTAAAAATGTCTATATTATTGGAATCAGAAGCTGTGATCCGCTGGCACGTTTCCTGCAATTCTATCTGAATATGATTAGGGGAAACGTTTTTTTGCTGAATTCAACAAATACAACAGAGATTTTTGAACAGATGATTCGCATTGATGAGAAGGATGCATTAATTGGAATCAGTTTTCCAAGATATTCCATGCGGACCCTGAAAGCTATGGAATTTGCCAACGACAGACAGGCTAAGATTATTACAATAACAGATACGATCTATTCTCCCATGTGTCTGTATTCATCCTGCAATCTACTGGCAAGAAGCAACATGGTATCTATTGTAGATTCTCTGGTAGCACCATTAAGCCTTATCAATGCGCTGGTTGTAGCATTATGTCTGAAACGTCCTGATGATGTGAAGAAGAATCTGGAAAGTCTGGGACAGGCATGGGATAACTATCAGGTATATTTGAAGGATGAATTCAATTACATTGATGAATCTCTGTTAAGTACTCCATTGCAGAAAGAAAAGGAACAGAAATTGTGAAAATATTGATCATTGGAGCAGGACCTGCTGGAATGATGGCAGCAATCACTGCTGCAAAGGCGGGTTCTGAAGTCATATTATTAGAAAAAAATGAGAAAACTGGAAAGAAACTCTTTATTACAGGAAAAGGCAGATGTAATGTGACAAATGCCTGTGATACAGAGGATCTTTTTGCAAATGTAATGGAACACAGCAAGTTCCTGTACAGCGCAATATATGGATATGATAATCAGGCGGTTATGCGCTTTTTTGAAGAAGCAGGATGTCCACTGAAAATAGAAAGAGGACAGAGAGTTTTTCCAGAATCGGATCACAGCTCTGATATATTAAGGGCACTGGACCGGCAATTGCATCAGTCAGGAGTGGAAGTGCGTCTTCACACGGAAGCCGGCAGGCTTTTGATTGATGAAAATGAGAAAACCGTTACCGGAGTACAGCTCAAAAATGGAGAAAAGCTGCATGCAGACAAAGTAATTGTCGCAACAGGTGGTATTTCCTATGTTTTGACAGGTTCAACAGGCGACGGTTATCGTTTTGCCAGGGAAGCGGGACATACAGTTACAAAGCTTTCGCCGGCACTTGTTCCCTTTGTAGTGCAGGAAGAGTGGTGTAAACAGCTCCAGGGCTTATCGTTAAGAAATGTAGAAGCCCGGATTGAAGTGGATGGAAGAGAGATTTATTCTGACTTTGGAGAAATGCTGTTCACCCATTATGGAGTCAGTGGACCGCTCATGTTAAGCGGCAGTAGCCATTATGTGCATAAAGCAGCGGGAAAACAAGCAAAATTATATATAGATTTAAAACCTGCATTAACACAGGAACAATTGGACAAACGAATATTAAGAGAGTTTGATGCCAACAGGAATAAACAGTTTAAAAATGCCATTGCGGCACTGTTCCCGGCTAAGATGTTAAATATTATGCCAAGTCTGGCACAGATAGATCCTGAAAGAAAAGTCAATGAGATCACAAAGGAAGAGAGAGAACGCTTCCTTCATACAATAAAGCATCTTGAATTGACGATTACCGGCGTACGTGATTATAATGAAGCGATTATAACCAAGGGCGGTGTGAAAGTATCAGAGATCAATCCGTCCACAATGGAATCCAGAAATATAAAGGGACTTTATTTTGCTGGTGAAGTGCTGGATCTGGATGCGTTGACCGGAGGCTATAATCTGCAGATTGCATGGTCAACCGGTCATCTGGCAGGAGAAAGTGCAGCAGAGGAATAATGGATATCAGAAAGGTATGGTAATAAATATGAGTTATAATATCGCAATAGATGGACCGGCAGGCGCTGGCAAAAGTACGATTGCAAAATTGATTGCAAAGAAAAAGAATTACATTTATGTTGATACAGGAGCCATGTATCGCGCTATGGCATTGTATTTTCTGGAAGCAGGTATCAGTGCAGATAATCAGGAAAAAATAGAATCCTCCGTAGATCAGATAGATGTTACAATCACCTATGAAAACGGAGAGCAGGTAGTATGGCTCAATGGCAGAAACGTAAATGGGCTGATCCGTACAGAGGAAGTAAGCCGTATGGCATCTGCGACCAGTGTAAATCCCAAGGTGCGTACCAAACTGGTGGAATTACAGAGAAAGCTTGCAGCAAAAGAAAACGTAGTAATGGACGGAAGAGATATCGGTACAGTCGTATTACCGGATGCAAATGTAAAAATCTATCTGACAGCCAGCAGCGCAGTCAGAGCAAAGCGCCGTTATGAAGAACAGAAGGCAAAAGGCATAGACTGTAATCTGGAAGAGATAGAAAAAGATATTATTGAAAGAGATCACAGAGACATGACAAGAGAAATCTCACCGCTAAAGCAGGCAGAAGACGCAATTCTTCTGGATTCTTCCAATATGACGATTGAAGAAGTCGCTGATGCAGTGATTGCATTGTGCAAATAAAGAAGCAGATATGCAGCCATGTCCTGTAGATAGTAGAAAGGCATACAAATAGAATGGAAGTAGTATTGGCAAAATCATCAGGCTTTTGTTTTGGCGTGAAAAGGGCAGTGGACAGAGTATATGAACAGCTTGCAGAAAACAAGAAAATATATACGTATGGTCCTATTGTTCATAATGATGATGTAGTAGCGGATCTGGAAGAAAAGGGTGTAAAGGTACTCAATACGAAAGAGGAACTGACAGAACTTACAGAAGGAAGCGTTGTAATACGTGCACATGGAGTCCCCAAGGAAATTTATGAAATCATGGAACAAAAGAACATAGAATGCATTGATGCGACTTGTCCTTTTGTAAAGCGTATTCACAAAATTGTGGAGAAGGAGAGCGCAGAAGGAAGACGTATTATTGTCATAGGTAATGCGAAACATCCGGAAGTAGAAGGAATCAGAGGATGGTGTAAAACTCCTGCAACCGTGATAGAATCCAGAGAAGAGGCACTTCAATTTAATGGTTCAAAGGACGATAAATACTGCGTTGTATCTCAAACGACATTTAACTACAAGAAATTTCAAGAATTAGTTGAAATTTTTCAAAAAAAAGGTTATGATATAATTGTTGCGAATACTATTTGTAGTGCAACAGAAGAACGCCAGAAGGAAGCAAGTGAACTTGCAGCCAAAGCTGACGTTATGATTGTGATAGGTGGTACTCATAGTTCCAATACCCGCAAGCTCTATGAGCTGTGCAAAAGTGAATGTGAGAATACTTACTATATACAGACACTGGCAGACCTGCAATTAGAACTACCTAATTCTGTTGAACTAGTGGGCATCACAGCGGGGGCTTCTACCCCAAACAAAATAATTGAGGAGGTTCAAAATTATGTCAGAATTAACTTTTGAACAAATGTTAGAAGAATCATTAAAAACTATTCATACAGGAGAGGTAATTGAAGGTACAGTCATCGATGTAAAACCGGATGAAGCAATCCTTAACATCGGTTACAAGTCAGACGGTATTCTTACACGTAACGAATACACCAATGAGCCTAATGTAGACCTGACCACTCTTGTAAACGTTGGCGACAAGATGGAAGTGAAAGTCTTAAAGGTAAACGATGGTGAGGGACAGGTTCTCTTAACATACAAGAGACTTGCTGCTGACAGAGGCAATAAGAGAATTGAAGAAGCATTCAACAATAAGGAAGTACTTACAGCTAAGGTTGCACAGGTACTTGACGGTGGATTGAGCGTTGTAGTTGACGAAGTAAGAATTTTCATCCCTGCAAGTCTTGTATCTGATGTATATGAGAAAGATTTAAGCAAATATGCAGGACAGGAAATCGAATTCGTAATCAGCGAGTACAATCCTAAGAGAAGAAGATATATCGGCGATCGTAAGCAGCTTATCGTTGCTAAGAAGCTTGAAATGCAGAAGGAACTCTTTGAGAAGATCAAAGTTGGCGATATCGTAGAAGGTACAGTTAAGAACGTTACAGATTTCGGTGCATTCATCG
>UMLB01056579.1_pt1 | contig 11275 bp, 8 predicted proteins | sample 1966481 | NCBI WGS metagenome assembly UMLB01 (sample SAMEA4836192, study PRJEB28245) | human gut metagenome | biome: gut microbiome; material: fecal sample | place: Denmark | collected 2008 | reverse complement strand
CCCCACCCCGTCGCCATCGCCGTGGGGCGTCATGAGCATGGCGCACAGCGCCGGGCACAGCGTCAGGGCGTTGATGGCAGATATGCCCACGGCCGCAGCCATGGTAAGCCCGAACTCCTTGTAGTAGGTGCCGCTGGTGCCGCCCATGAACGAAGTGGGTATGAACACCGACATAAACACGAGCGAAGTGGTGACAATGGCTGCCGATATGCCGTCCATGGCGCGGTTGGTGGCCACGTATGGCGACCGCACGCCATTGTCAAACTGGGCCTGCACGGCCTCAACCACTACGATGGCATCGTCGACAACCGTGCCTATGACGAGCACGAGGGCGAAGAGCGTGAGCAAGTTGAGGCTGAACCCTGCCACGTACATGAACGCGAACGTGCCTATGAGCGACACAATGATAGACACCGTGGGGATGACGGTGGAGCGCACACTCTGCAGAAACACGTAGACAACGACAATCACCAGCAATATGGTCTCGGCCAGAGTCTTCACCACTTCGTTTACCGATGCGTCAAGAAACTCGTTGGTGTCCATCAGCTTGTCGAGCACAAGGCCATCGGGCAAGTCCTTCTCTATCTCCTCGCACAGCTCGTCTATCTCGAGGTTTATCATGCGGGCGTTGCTCCCGGCCGTCTGTGCCACCATGGCGGTCGTGCCGTTGTGGCCGTTGACGGCGTTGGCATAGGTGTACGTCTGCGAGCCGAGCTCCACGTCGGCCACGTCGCGCAGGCGCAGCATCTCGCCTTCCTCGCCGGCCTTGATTACTATGTTGCCAAACTCTTCGGCGCTCTGGTACCTTCCCCTATACTTCAGGGTGTACTGGAAAACGTTCTCCGAGTCTTCGCCAAGCGTGCCCGTGGCCGCCTCGACGTTCTGCGCGTCGAGCGCCGCAATGACATCGCTCGGCTCCAGCGCGTAGGCCGCCATCTTGCGCGGATTGAGCCAAATGCGCATGGCATAGTCCTCGCCCATGGCCATTACGTTGCCAACGCCATTGACACGCAGCAGCTTCGGCTCGATGTTAATCTTGAAATAGTTGGTTATGAAGTTCTGGTCGTAGCGGTCGTCCGGACTGTAGAGCGTCAGTATCTTGAGAAATCCGCTCTGCCGTTTCTGCACCGTCACTCCCACCTTGGTCACTTCGGCAGGCAGGTTTCCCTCGGCTTCGCTCACGCGATTCTTCACATTGATGGTTGCCATGTCGGGGTCGGTGCCCTGCTTGAAGTAAACCGTTATTGTGGCAGAGCCGCTGTTGGTCGACTGCGACGTCATGTACGTCATGTCCTCCACGCCGTTTATGGCATCCTCGAGCGGCGTGACGACGCTGTTGAGCACGGTCTCGGCACTCGCTCCTGTATATGTGGCGCTCACCATGATGGTTGGCGGGGCAATGTCGGGATACTGTTCCATGGGCAGGTTGGCCAGTCCGATGATGCCCACCAGCACGATGAGCACCGATATTGCACCCGAGAGGATGGGCCGTTTAACAAACATCTTTACGTTCATAGGCATTATGTGTTGTTAGTTTTGTGTTGTTCTGGTGCCTGTTGTGGCTGCCGCGTCAGTTCTTTGCCGTTATCTGCACACCGTTGCTGAGCAGCCCGGCGCCCTCGGCCACTATCACGTCGCCGGCCTTCAGCCCGGCCGTAACCACATAGTCCTTGCCGTCGTTGAGTGGCTCGACGGCCACCTCGGTCGACTTGGCCTTGCCGTCGACAACGCGGTATACAAACTTCTTGTCCTGTATCTCGTAGGTTGCCTCCTGCGGTATGACTATAGCGCTGTCACGCTCGAACGGCACCACCAGCGTGCCGCTGCCGCCGTTGCGCAGCAGGGTCGACGGGTTGGCAAACGTGGCACGCAGCGTCACCGACCCCGTTTCAGAGTCCACGTTGCCGCTGATGGCATCGACGGTGCCCTGCCCATCATATTCCGTGCCGTCGCTCATGCGCAACTCGACCTTGGGCAGCGTGGACATGGCCCGCTCGAGCGAGCCGTGGTCGGCAATGAGGCGCTGCATCTCGGCCTCTGTCACAGAGAAATAGGCATACACGCGGCTGTTGTCCGACACCACCGTGAGCGGCTCTTCTACCGACGAACTGACAAGCGCCCCGACACGATAAGGCATCATCCCGGTAACACCGTCGACAGGACTCTTCACCTCTGTGTACGACAAGTCGTTGCGGGCCGATGCAAGTGCGGCCTTGGCTTCGTCGCGGGCGGCCTCGGCCGAGGCAAGGTCGTTGCGGGCCTGGGCCACATCGAAGTCGCTCACCACGCCCTCGGCGTGCAGCTGCTCCTTGCTCTTGAGCGTCAGGCGGGCATTGGCCTCGGCGGCGACGGCACTGGCCACGGCAGCCTCGGCGGTCTGAAGGGCGGCTCGATATGGCGCCTGGTCGATGACAAACATCACCTCGCCGCGCCTGACGCGCTCGCCCTCGCCCACCCGTATCTCGGTTATCGTACCGCTAACCTGCGGGCGCACCTCAACGCTCTGCACGCCCTTGAGCGTGGCACTGTACTCTTTTTCCATCACACACCGCCCGGGGCTTACCACAAGGGTCTTGTAACCGCCCGAAGACGTCTCCTGTTTTTTCTCCTTGCACGACTGCGCCAGCAACAGGAAACAGGCGCAAACGCATGCCGGCAATGGCAGTCTTGGTAGTTTCTTAAACATAATCAGAAAAGCTATAAAACATTAATCGGAGGCAAAGATATGGAAAGTGAAGCTCTTCGTCTATATCCAAAATGAAACAAAAATTGCCGTTTTATAATCAAAAGACTAGTTCTTTGTTTTTAACTGGACAATGTTTGACGATTCTGAAACATTGCATACCTTTGCCAAGGAAACAACCGCTCCGGGCCCGACGCGGCCAAAACCGCATCGCCGGAGCGCACAAAAACAACATATATGACGCTCAACGAATTTGCAAAGACATACAAAGCCGACTGCCACACCGACCTCGGGGCACTGATGTGGCACCCCACCATGGAGTCGATAAGGGCGGCCGGGCAACGCAAAGTGGACATACACTTCGTGATGTTGATGACGCGCGGCATGGTGACCATGCGCATTGGCGACCGCGAACACGTGGTGACGCCTCACTGCTACGTAGACACTGTGGGGTGCCTCGACAGCGTTGAGATGGTTGACGCCAGTGCCGACGCCGACGGATATGTGCTCCTCACCACCGAAAGGTTTGTCAAGCACGTGTTCCGAAACAGGTTCCCGTTCGAGCCGGAATACCTCGAATACCAGCGCTGCAACCACGTTACACTGATTGAAGCCCGTGCGGCCATGATGTTGGCCGACGCCTTCGGCAGCCTTGAGCGCACCATTTACGACTGTGACAACATACACCGCGACGCGCTGATAACATGCAGGTCGGCAGCACTGTTCATGGAAATATCCAACCACTTTGCCCGCCTGGTGTGCCCGGGGCAGTGGCAGGCATGCGTGTCGAGCCGCAAGCTGCACATCTTCAAGTCGCTCATGGAACTGCTGAAGAGCAACGCCCGCTGCCACCACAGCGTGGAGTTCTATGCCTCAAAGCCTTGCATCACGCCCCAATACCTCGGCCGCGTGGTGTTCGAACTGACCGGCAAGCCGGCCTCGGCCACCGTAAGCTCGGCCGTGGTTGCCGAAATCAAGTACCTGTTGGCAGACTCATCGCTGTCCATGAAAGACATAGTGGCGGCAATGTCGTTCTCCGACCAGGCTGTGTTCACAAAGTTTTTCAAGCGCCATACCGGCCTGACGCCAAAGCAATACCGCAACGGGGCATAGGCCGCCACTGCCTCGGCACACATCGCCGACGGCAGCCCCAACAACCAATCACACCATGCCGGAAACGCCATACACAACGCCCTACCCCACATCAGCAAGGCTTTGCTTTTCCTGCTTTTGCCTTATTACATGTGCACCATATTCATAATTACACAAAAACAGGAAAAGATTTGTTTGGCCAATATGCAGAAATATCGTAAATTTGCACTATGAACTTCGACACAAACCAACCAAGCTGGAGCGAGAACGTTATACTTGTCGACGGCGACTACGCCGACAAGGTGGCCTTCAACCTCATTGTCAATTTCGAGCGGATGATAGGACGCCGCATTCCCAAGGCCGATACGGCCCGGTGGATAGACTGCATAGCCCTCGACGGAGGGCTGCGCGAAGGAGCCAACAGCGTTCAGGTGGTGTTTGTCCACGACCGCGCGAAGGCCGCGATGGACAACTTCACCCCGGGCAACTATGCCTCCGAGCTCGACGGCAAGGCCTTCGGCGACCACCTGGGCGAGTTTCTAATAAGCTCGGTAGAGGCCGACGGCCCTGAAAAAGTGGCCGACCTGTTTGCCGAATCGGCCGGCATACTGGCCACGGCGGGCGGCGTCAGGCGCGTCATGCTTATCCCCAACGCCGAGGAATACTACGACAGCGTGCGCAACGCCCTGCGCCATGCCGACGACGAGAAGCGCATCACGGTGTTCGCCATGGAGCCCATGGCCGGCGGAAACTTCCGCCAAGAGATACTCGGATACTCGCTCATGAACGCCCTGGGCATAAGGGCCGACGAACTGAACAACTGCTGAACACAAACGAAAGACAACAAGAAAACAATCATAACAACAACTATGGGAAAAGTATTAATGATTGGCGCCGGCGGCGTCGCCACCGTTGCGGCATTCAAGATAGCACAGAATGCCGATGTGTTTACCGACTTCATGATTGCAAGCCGGAGGAAAGAAAAGTGTGACAGGATTGTCGAGGCCATCGGCAACCCCGCCATCAAGACGGCACAGGTGGATGCCGACGACGTGGAGCAGCTCAAGGCGCTCATGAACAGCTACAAACCAGACATCGTGGTCAACCTTGCACTGCCCTACCAAGACCTGACCATCATGGAGGCATGCCTCGCCTGCGGATGCAACTACCTCGACACGGCCAACTACGAGCCGCGCGACAAGGCCCACTTCGAGTATTCATGGCAGTGGGCTTACAAGGAGCGCTTCGAGCAGGCTGGCCTCACCGCCATTCTCGGATGCGGCTTCGACCCGGGCGTGAGCGGCATATTCACGGCATACGCAGCCAAGCACCACTTCGACGAGATACAGTATCTGGACATCGTCGACTGCAATGCCGGCAACCACCACAAGGCATTCGCCACCAACTTCAACCCCGAGATAAACATCCGCGAGATAACACAGAAGGGCCTGTACTACAAAGACGGGCAATGGATTGAGACCGAACCGCTGGCCGTACACAAGCCGCTGACCTACCCGAACATTGGCCCGCGCGAGAGCTACCTGATGCACCACGAGGAGCTGGAGAGCCTTGTAAAGAACTATCCGACCATAAAGCAGGCCCGCTTCTGGATGACCTTCGGGCAGCAATACCTCACATATCTCGACGTGATACAGAACATTGGCATGTCGCGCATAGACGAAGTGGAATACGAAGCACCGCTGGCCGACGGCTCGGGCAAGACGGTAAAGGTGAACATCGTGCCGCTGCAGTTCCTCAAGGCCGTGCTGCCCAACCCGCAGGACCTCGGCGCCAACTACGACGGCGAGACGAGCATAGGCTGCCGCATACGCGGAATGAAAGACGGAAAGGAGCTCACCTATTATATATACAACAACTGCAAGCACCAGGAAGCCTACAACGAGACGGGCATGCAGGGCGTGAGCTACACCACCGGCGTGCCGGCAATGATTGGCGCAATGATGTTTCTCAAGGGCCTGTGGCGCAAGCCCGGCGTGTGGAACGTCGAGGAGTTCGACCCGGATCCGTTCATGGAGCAGCTGGGCAAGCAGGGCCTGCCGTGGCACGAAGTGTTCGGCGGCGACCTCGAGCTGTGACTTCGGGCGGTGGCCGGCATGCGGCCCGGGGCTGCACGCGCGCCAAACGCCAGCCGCATGACCACGGGCATGCGGAACGGGCATGGCATGGCTGCAACCAGCGGCAAGGCAATCCACCGCGCAATCACAACGCTACATACAGTTAACAACAACACAATAAGTCATAATTATAATGGCAAAAGAAAAAGAACCAACATCTAACCAGTCGGCCATCGAGGACAAGCTGAAAGCCCTCCAGGCCGCCATGGCAAAGATAGAGAAAGACTTCGGCAAAGGCTCGATAATGAAGCTTGGCGACGAACAGATAGACAATGTGGAGGTGATACCCACAGGCAGCATAGGCCTCAACGCCGCCCTCGGCGTTGGCGGATATCCCCGCGGAAGGATAATAGAGATATACGGCCCCGAGTCGTCGGGCAAAACCACACTGGCCATCCACGCCATCGCCGAGGCCCAAAAGGCTGGCGGCATAGCCGCCTTCATCGATGCAGAGCACGCCTTCGACCGTTTCTACGCCGAGAAGCTCGGAGTTGACGTCAACAACCTGTGGATATCGCAGCCCGACAACGGCGAGCAGGCACTCGAGATTGCCGACCAGCTGATACGCTCGTCGGCCGTCGACATACTCGTGGTCGACTCTGTGGCCGCCCTGACGCCAAAGAAAGAGATTGAAGGCGACATGGGCGACAACGTGGTGGGGCTCCAGGCCAGGCTCATGAGCCAGGCCCTGCGCAAGCTGACAAGCACCATCAGCAAGACCAACACTACGTGCATCTTCATCAACCAGCTGAGAGAGAAAATCGGCGTGATGTTCGGCAACCCCGAGACCACCACCGGCGGCAATGCCCTGAAGTTCTACGCGAGTGTGCGTCTCGACATCCGCAAGGTGACAAGCATCAAGGACGGCGACACCATCATAGGCAACCAGGTGCGCGTAAAGGTGGTGAAGAACAAGGTGGCGCCCCCGTTCCGCAAGGCAGAATTTGAGATTACGTTCGGCGAGGGCATATCAAAGATTGGCGAGATAGTAGACCTTGGCGTTGAGTACGGCATCATACAGAAGAGCGGCAGCTGGTTTTCTTACAACGGATCCAAGCTGGCCCAGGGCCGCGATGCCACAAAGGCACTGCTCAAAGACAACCCCGAGCTATGCGAAGAGCTTGAAGGCCTCATCATGCAGGCCATTGCCGACAAGGAGTAGGCAACCAAACTCAACACACAAATCAAAAGGCGGACAGGATGACCTGTCCGCCTTTTGATTTGCATAACCACCTGCCGCCGCGGCTGCCTAACGCGCCTGACTGCGCCCGTCGTCGCCGCCGAGCCACGTCCACCTGTGCCACAAGCCCTCAAGAGGCCCCTGCCTGTGGGCCGACAGCCACCACTTGCACACCCACACCTGGGCCACAAACACCACGATGCCCACAAGAAGGCTGAGCGCATAGCCGCAATGGGGGGCCAGATACAGTCCGAAAGGGAAGTAAAGGGCTGCCCCTACAACCGACTGGCTGATATAGTTGGTGAGGCTCATCCGGCCGTAATAACGCAGGCAGCCAACGGCCCGGGCAAACCCACGGTTGCGGAAGAGTATGGCAAACGAAGCCACAAGCACAAAGGCGAAAGCCAGTTTCTGCCACATGTCGAACGCCGTGCCCACGGTTTGCCGCACCATCGGCTCACCGCCCATGGCCAAGTCGCGCAACGAATACAGCGGGGCGAAGGCCAGCGCCGACACCACGAGCAGCCCGACCCAGCGCCTCAGGTTGGTGTCGGTGGCTGCAAACATCTGCTTGCGGCCCAAGTAGAAGCCCAGCAGGAACAAACCTGCGGTCTGGCTGAAGCGCCCCGCATTGACAGCCCACAGCAGACTGGCTTTCTGGCCAAGCCCGATGTTGGTGGCAATGAAACTGGCAAAGTCGCCGGTCTTGGTCACTTCTGCCACCGCGGCATACATGGCGTCGACCCCGAGGTCGGGCAGGCGGTGGGCCGAATCGATGAGCCAAGCCACATAATGCCCCCACTCCACAGGCTGAAGCAGGAAGAACACCGCTGCCACGAGCACGCCGCGGTCGCTCCAGTTGCGCACAACGAAAAGCACTATGCCCACAACGGCAAAGAGCAGGAGCACATCGCCGGCCGGGAAGAAGGTGGCGTTGAGCGTGGCGAAACCGGCCAACAGCACAGGCGCCACAGGAAGCGGTAGCCAAAGTCGAGCCCCCGCCTCCTTGCATTGTTGCTTTGCAGATAGAAGGTGAAACCGAACAGGAGGGCGAAAATGGCATAGGCCTTGCCCGCAAAAAGCGAAAACACCACACTGAACACCCCGCTATCGAGAGCATCGAGCCAAGCGGGGCCACTCTCGGGATATACGGGAAAGATGAAATGCTCGAGATTATGAACCATGATTATGGCCATGACGGCAAACCCACGCAGCGCGTCAACCATCTCGATACGAGAATTCTGTTTTGCTGATTGTTCCATTATTTACAGTCTTACGTTTATCTGACCATCATCAGGCGGCATGGGCCGCAACCGGCCCCGCCCCATGTTACGCCACAGGCCCTTGCCACAGGCAAGCCAGCGGCAAGGGCACGGGCCACAGCCGGGGCTGACTTGCCACAGCACCCGGCCAAAAGCCTACACACCACCATGCCTATACCGTATGTTGCATTTATCATTTTGCCATACGCTCCCGGCCATCACCGAACTGCACGGCCGGCACGCCAACAAGCCAACAGGCAGCGGGTTGCCCCTTGCCACCATGCCGCCCATGCCGGCCGCGCCCTGACTTGCAGCGCCGCGAGCGCCATGCTGCAGCCTAAGGTTAAGCCCGACCAATCCGTTGCCAGGCAAAGCTGAATGCAAAGTTCAGCCATTTTTGCAATAAAATCATTACAGAATTCACATTTGTAGCGGCCAAGACAAAGAATTTAACCATGTCTGGGCATCATGCCACGAGGCTGTTTCGGGGTTTCGCGGCTCATCGTGCCGGCCGGCTTCACAGCCCCCGGCATAAAGCCCCGGACAAAGGCTGGCCCGCAAGCCTGCGCACGTGGCACGGCGGGTGAAACTGGGCTTGGCACAAACAACCGCATCAAACAGTAGCCGGATGCCGACAATGAAAAACCGCCACGGCCCCACCCCGCCGGCACATAGGACGCATGGCATTTCAACACAGGCCGCATTGCATCGCGATACGGGCCGTTTCAGGCTGCAATACAGGCCGTTTGGAAAGCCCGGACAGCCCGTTTTGCAATCCGCTATGATACAGGCAGTTAACCAAGGTGCAGGCAAACAACAGTGAAAGCACGGCCGGAGCGGCCTGCCAGCCCATACAGGCCTTTACGACATAATGCGAAAACGGTGGGCATCCTGCCAAATGCATGCTCCGCCATCGGCGCTTATCCAAACATATGGTGCCCTCTTTGTGCCGGCGCGCTGCCTGGCGCAGCGTTCCGACCCAGCCCGTAAAGCCCATGGCCAGGCAGTATGCCAACCGGCACGCCAACGGGAAGGAAACGTCGTGTGGCTCTGTGCACTGACAGGGATAAAGCACACGGACATTTACAACAAACGCAGCCATTGCACAAGAAGCAAAAGAAAAGTGACAGGAAAGAGCCAGACTGCATCGTGCTCTGTTTCCTGTCACCTGCGTAGAATGCAATAAATAGAAAATCAGGTGGTGGCATACGCCGCCGTGGCCACATTCAACCAAAGGCCGGGCAGGGCCATGCCTCGATGCCACCCGTGGCTTGCCACCCGATTACCACATGCCCGACATGGCCCTGCGCCAACCGTCAAAGTCGGTCGCCCCGTCGTTTTCAGCCTTGTGGTAAACAAACTTGTTTATGTCAACATATCCGCCCGCGGCCCTCGTTGCATAGTTGAATATGGCGTAGCGGGTGCCCATGAACAGGCGGGTGAAGTCAAACCTCATGGTAAACTCTCTGCCAACGGAAGTCCAGCGCCTGCCGTCGGTGCTATAATAGAACACGGCCTTGTCGCGCCCGAGGTTGAAGTCGCCGTCTATGCGCAGAAACACCCTTTTGCCCTTCAGCCTCACGCGGGCCACCTCTTGGTCGTCGACGCCCGTCACCTTGTGCTTCTTGCTGGTCATGTTCACCAGCGTGTGCCTCACCGTAAGCCACGCCGCCTTGCCTTCGCGCTCAACGCCTATCAGCCCGGAATGGCCGTTGAAGGCCGCCAGCCCGGCCCTGTCGCCGTCTTTCATGTTCGATATGTCCATCTCGATGTATGCGCTGCACATTGGCCCTTCCATGCGCTGCGATACCGTGTTTGGCGCAGTATAGATGCTGCCGGCCACACGGCTCGTCTTCAGCCTGAGCCATCCCGGCCTTTCCGTCAACGACCATGCCCCGGCAACCGGGTTGTGATTCCACTGCCAGTTTATCTTCAACCTGCCGCTGTCGAAGCCGTCGCTCACCACCGGCGGAACATCAGGATACCCCTGCACAGGCTTGGCCATGCATAGCGGCACACGGGCGTCGGCATCGCCCAGCATGGGCCAGCCGTCAACCCAGCGGCAGGGCATCAGCGTGGGCACACGCCCTACGGCCCCGCGGTCTTGGAAGATGAACCCGTACCAGTTGCCACGGGCATCGTCGACGATGGTGCCCTGGCCCACATAAGGGAAGCCTGCAAAGTTGTCTTCCAGTATCACCTTCTTCTCATACGGCCCCGTTATCTTGTCGGCACGGTAGCACAGCTGCCGGCGGGGCTTGTCCTTGGGCCACGAAATCATCAGCAGATAATACTTTCCGGCGTGCTTTATCACGCGGCTGCCCTCCAACAGTCCGTTCTCTTCGGCGTCGCGCTGAATCACGGTGGTGTCTGTACCGCCCTGCCTAAGGCCCTTCAAGTCGGGCGTGAGCTCATTGAGCCGCCCCTGTCCGCTGAACACGTAAACCCTGCCGTCGTCGTCGAAGAAGAGCGACGAGTCGTGGAAGTGGGGCAGACGCGAGTTTAGCGTCCAGCCCTTTGCCGGGTCGTCGGTCTTGTAGACATACGAGCGGTAAGGCTCATCGTTGGGCGAGAACAACGCATAGAAAGTGCCGTTGTGGTAGCGGAGCGACGTAGCCCACTGCCCGCGCCCGTAGACAGTGCCCCCAACCATATCATATTTCGGTGTGTCGTTGAGCGTGTCGAAAAGATAAGACACCGTTTCCCAACCGACAAGGTCTTTCGACCGCATCACCGGCCCGCCCGGCATCAGGTGCATGGTGGTGCTGACGAGATAGAAATCATCGCCAACACGTATCACATCGGGGTCGGGCACATCGGCCCACACCACCGGGTTCCTGAACGTTTCACCCTGTGCCCCGGCCCCAAAGGCCGCAAGCACAGACATTAATAAATAGCTGTTCAAAATTAACCGATACAATAA
>UMLB01053462.1_pt1 | contig 11390 bp, 8 predicted proteins | sample 1966481 | NCBI WGS metagenome assembly UMLB01 (sample SAMEA4836192, study PRJEB28245) | human gut metagenome | biome: gut microbiome; material: fecal sample | place: Denmark | collected 2008 | reverse complement strand
TTGCGGTAAATGGCAAGTTCATCCTTATTTTCCGTAATGCGGTTCTGGATCTGGCGCATTGGTTTTAAAATAGTAGTTCTGGACTTATAGGGAGCCAGTTTCTTTAAGCTGTCGGCGGTCGGAAGTTCTAAATTGACACTCATACGGTCGGCAAGAAAACCGGCTTTTTCCACAAGGACAGGATCTGCGCCGGGAATCGCTTTGACATGGATATAGCCGTTGAAATGGTAGACATTGCGCAGCCGGTAGAGGGTCTGATAGATCAGATCCATCGTGTAATTGGGACTGATCATGATGCCGGAACTTAGGAAAAGTCCCTCAATATAGTTGCGCCGGTAAAATTCTATCGTCAGCTCACAGACTTCATCCGGGGTAAAGGAAGCCCGTTTTACATCGGAGTTACAGTTGTTCTGGCAGTAGGCGCAGTTAAAAATACATTCATTGGTAAAGAGGATCTTGAGCAGAGAAATACAGCGCCCGTCCGCAGAGAACGAGTGACAGATCCCACAGGCGAGGGAGTTCCCCATGCCGGTGCCATTGCCACGGCGGTCCACACCGCTGGAAGTACAGGCAACATCGTATTTTGCAGCGGCGGTAAGTATAGAAAGTTTTTCCATTAGGGACATATTTTGCTGGATGTTCATGTTGATCTCCATTTCTCATGGTCTTTTCATATTCTTCATAGTTACATATAAACGGGGTTGGATTATCGGTCGCATATTACTAAAAACAGAACGAGTGTTCGATAAAATCAATATAACACAAAATCAAAACACATGCAATAGAAAAACGAAAATATGTTCGATAAAATGAATAAAAAAATAGCATATAATTTTTAAAATCTACGAAAACATAACGAAACAGTATATATTTTATTGAAAATAAAGTCGAATATGGTAAAATTGAAACAACAGGAGGAATCTGGACAGAGGGGGAAATTGGTATGAAATCAATAAAAACAAAAATTATTGTAACTGTAATACTATGTTCGCTGGTATCTACATTTATCTGCGGAGCGATCAGTATTGTAAACTCAGTCAGCACTTCTTATGAAGATTCACAGCAGGAAATGCAGCTTAAGTGTGTGAGTCAGAGCGATGAACTTGATACCATGATGCAGAATGTTTCACAGTCAGTGGAAATGGTATACAGCATTGCAGTTGCCAAACTGGAACATGCAGCATCCTTCCGGACGAGTAAGGACTATGTGGATACTTATACAAAGCAGATGCTTCCTATCCTGATGCAGTCTGCACAGAACACAAAGGGAGCACTCACGGCGTATATCCGTTATAATCCTGAATTTACGGAACCAACAAGCGGACTTTTTCTAACAAGAGATAACAGTGACAGTGAGTTTGAGAGTGTGACGCCAACGGACTTTTCCATGTATGATCCGAGTGATGTGGAGCATGTCGGATGGTATTATATTCCGGTACAGAACGGAAAAGAAACCTGGATGGAACCATATCTGAATTCTAACATAGGTGTGTATATGATTTCTTATGTTATTCCGATTGAGGTGGATGGAGAGTCCATTGGTATCATTGGAATGGATATTGATTTCAGTGAATTTACAAATACGATTGATTCTTTAAGTATATTTGATAGTGGTTATGGTTTCCTTGCCAATGATTCCGGTGAGGTAATGTATCACAAAGATCTTGAGATTGGAAGTAACCTTGCAGATGCAGACAGTGGTTTGCAGGCTGTAGTGGATGCGCTTGGAAATGAGCAGACGGAGGAGACTGCCGTTTCCTATACTTATCAGGGAAAAGATAAGGTCATGTATTATAAGACATTGGAAAATGGCATGAAATTTGTCCTTACGGCACCAAAAACTGAACTGCAGGAAAAATCCAGACAGCTTGCAAAACAGATATTCGGAGGAGCTGTTTTTGCAATGATACTTACCATAATTATCGGTACAGTACTCGGATTTACAATCACAAAGCCGATCACCCAGATCGACGGTATCGTAAAACAGACGGCTGAATTTGAGTTTGCGAGCAATTCGGCAAACCAGCACCTTTATAAAAGAAAAGATGAAACCGGAAGAATGGCGATATCACTTCACAACATGCGCAAGAATCTGCGTCAAATGGTAGCAAATATCCGTCATGTATACACAGATCTGAAAAATACCACAGAACAGCTTTCTGACACGACGAAGCGTGTGCGTGAAATGAGCAGCGTCAACACAGACACGACGCAGGAGCTTGCGGCTGCTATGGAAGAGACAGCGGCGACGATGGAGACGGTCAACACCACGGTCAGTGATATCAAAGAGCGCGCGACGGATATTGAGCGGTATTCAAAGGAGGGACGGGAGTCTTCTGTTGAGGTAAAGGAACGCGCAGGTCAGCTTAAGTTAAAGACGCAGGCTGCAAGCGAAAAAACGGTTCAGATGTACGAAAATGTACAGCAGAAAACAGAAGCTGCCATGGAGCAGGCAAAAGCAGTAGAAAAGATCAACCAGTTTACACAGGCAATCCTTGAAATTTCAAGTCAGACGAATCTGCTGGCATTAAATGCCTCAATCGAGGCGGCAAGAGCCGGAGAGGCAGGAAAGGGATTCGCAGTCGTTGCCGGAGAGATCGGTACGCTGGCAGCCCAGACATCCACGACGGTCGGCAGTATCAATGAAATCATTGCCGAGGTAAACCAGGCTGTGGCAAATATGACAGGATGCTTAAAAGAAAGTACGGATTTCTTAGAGCAGACAGTACTAAAAGATTATGAGGACTTTATGGGGGTTGCAGACCAGTATACGAAAGATGCAACCGTATTTGATGATGATATGTCTGCCATCAGCGGACAGATCAATACACTGTTAAGTTCTATTGTTGAGATTGCAGATGCCATGCAGGGTGTCAGTTCGACGGTTTCCGAGGCGGCTGATGGTGTGACGGATATTGCACAGAAAACACTTGAGGTTTCCGGAATCGTCCAGGGAAATGAAACACTTGTGGACAATAACCGTGAGAATATTGTACGGCTGAACAGTGTTATCGAAATGTTCCACGATGAAAAATAAATCTTTGCCTTATATATGATTTTTGTATATAATGAAAGACAGGGTGTCAGAGACGGACAGACCGTGATGGCATCCTGTTTGTATATTTATGGCGATAGGTCTGCCCATGGAATGCGCAGTCTGTTTATTGTATACAATATTTTATACGCAGAAATGGAGAATAGTGTGAAACATAAGAATTTTCACACGCAGAAATGGAGAATAACATGGATAACGATATTTTTTCACACTTTCCGGACAGGGAAACATTTGACAGATACTGGAATGAGAATTATGTTCCTGTTACATACGAGGATGTGGCAACGGTATTTCGCGATTTTGTAAAATCTGCAGAGGGACATATTTATCTTTCTGATTATGAGGAGAAAGGCTGTATTTCCAAGGAAGATTTCAAGGACAATCTTTCCCAGGAGGCGCAGTTTGCTTTTCAGGATGGACTGACGGAAGTATTTTATGATAAAAATCCGGAGCTTTATGAAACGGCATTTGCACTTTTTGAGGAGGCACAGATGACAGGTCAGGGAGATGCAAGTGTGGCACAGACTTTTCATGAGACATTTAACGGGTTGTATACAGAGTTTTTAGATACGCTGTTTGAGGAAATGTTAAGTAACCGGAAGGATTGAGAGGAGTTTTATGGCTACATTAGGGATTCCGCAGAATACGATTGCGGTTTTCCAGAAATATCATTTTAATTTTCAGAAAAAATTCGGGCAGAACTTTCTGATCGATCCGCATGTACTTGAGAAGATCGTCGAGGCCGCGGGAGTGACAAAGGATGATTTTGTTCTTGAGATCGGTCCGGGTATCGGTACGATGACACAGTATCTGTGTGAAAATGCCAGGGAAGTGACTGCGGTAGAGATTGATACCAATCTGATCCCGATCTTAGAGGATACATTGAGCGCTTATGATAATGTGACTGTGATCAACCAGGATATTTTAAAACTGGATATCGCAAAACTTGCGATGGAAAGAAATGGTGGAAAGCCGATCAAGGTCGTTGCAAATCTTCCTTATTATATTACCACACCGATCATCATGGGACTTTTTGAGAGCCATGTTCCGATCGACAGCATTACGGTCATGGTGCAGAAGGAAGTTGCAGACCGCATGCAGGTAGGACCGGGAACGAAAGATTACGGTGCACTGTCGTTAGCGGTGCAGTTTTATGCAAAACCGGAGATCGTTGCCAATGTTCCGCCAAACTGCTTTATGCCGCGCCCGAATGTCGGCAGTGCAGTGATCCGGCTGACCAGACACGAAGAGGTGCCGGTGCAGGTGGATGATGAAAAACTGATGTTTCACATTATCCGGGCATCGTTTAACCAGAGAAGAAAAACACTGGCGAACGGATTGTCGAATGCGCCGCAGGTACATCTTTCCAAGGAAGAGATACAGGAGTGTATCGCAGAACTTGGAGAACCGCTTACCATCCGGGGGGAGGCGCTCACGTTAGAGCAGTTTGCAGCTCTTTCCAATATTATTGGAAACAGACAGAAAAAATAAAGCAAAATTAAGGAGGAGATTATGGACGAAAATCAGAACATGAACAATGGACAACAGACTTACGGGGATCAGCAGTATAACAACGGACAGCAGACCTATGGCAATCAGCAGTATAACAATGGACAGCAGACTTACGGGGATCAGCAGTATAATGGAGGACAGCAGACCTATGGCAATCCGCAGTACAGCCAGAATAACTGGACACCACAGGAGCAGCATGGTCCGGTTTCAGATATTTTCTGCTATCTGTTACTGATCGTAATGCCGCTGCGTGAGATCATCAGCATGGTTGCGACATCATCTGTATTTCAGGCAATGACTTATGACAGCATTATGGATGGCAGCTATATGAATGTGATGTACAATGGAAGTTATGTGATATTTTCTCTGCTTAATTATGCATTGCTTGCGGCATTCATTATTTTTGTTGTCATCGACATTGTAAAGATCAACAAGCAGAATTATAAAATACTTGGACTGATCCTGTTTGCAATCTTTTTAAAGCCTGGTTATTATGTATGGCGGGCACATCTTTTAAAACGCAAAATGGCGTTTCCAATCGTGTATACCGTACTTTATGCACTGCTGATCATGGCAGAGATCGGATTTGTAATGATGCAGGCATTTAGTCTGGTAATGAATGTGATGTAAAAAATCTGAATGAGAAGTCTCTCTGTTTCATATATTAAATGGACAGGGAGATTTTTTTATGGGAAAAAGACGAAGAAAACGTGCAGGTTTCTGGCTGAAAGGAATATGTCTGATATTACTGGTGCCGGTTTTTATCACAACACTGATGCAGCGAATGCGCCTGGAAAACCTCATTTATGGAAAGGAAGGGGCGCAGGAAGTACTGAACACAATAGACAGTGTAGAGGGTATGGAGAGGGAAGTCCGGGAGCATCAGGAAAATAAAAAAGATATCTTATCAGGACAGGCAGAGACACAAAGTGGAGACAGTAAGGATGAGGATGAAGAAACTGAGATGAAGGTCTTGCAGATCGTGGCGCAGGAGATCGGGATTGATAAATCAGCGGAAACGATCAAAGCACAATGTGTGATCGCCAGAACGAATCTGTATGATGCCATGCAGGCGGGGACGAAGGAACCGGAGAGCATGCCGCCGGATCAGCAGCAGGAGCTTTGGGGAGAAAATTTTGATAAAAATTATCAGAAACTGAAATCCTGTGTGGAAGCGACGGCGGGGGAGACACTCTTATATAACAGAACTTACATATATGCGGCATATCATGCGATCAGCAGTGGGCGGACACGCAGCATGTCAGAGTTATATGAAGATGCAGACATGCCATATCTTGTTACGGCAGAATGTCATGCGGACACCACGGCGGAAGGTTATCTTTCCGTGTTTTATTATGAAAAAGAGGAGTTCCTGGAAAAATGCCGTGCGGCATATCCTGATGCAGGGCTGACGGAACTGACACAGATTGAGATCGTAAGCCGCGATGCGGCAGAGTATGTGACAAAAATCAAAGTTGCGGGGGAAACATACGATGGAGAGCAGTTCCGCCATGCATTAGAGCTTCCATCTGCCTGCTTTACGATCACGGAAATAGACGATCATGTGCGTATCGTGGCAAGGGGCATGGGACATGGTTTTGGATTAAGCCAGAATACAGCAGAGAAACTTGCAAAAGAGGGATATGGTTATCGGGAGATTCTTGCTTATTTTTATAAGGGAGCAGTGATCGGGCAGGCTGGTAATTTATAGGAAAGAAATAAAAAAATAATCGTATAAACCATCCGGGATGTGGAAACACTATGGTTAAAAATAAATAATGGATGGTGAGAAATAATGAAAAAGAAAGGTTTTTTGGGGTACAGACAATATGTGATTGCGGGGCTGCTGATCGCTTTAGCGGCAGTTGGAACGACTGCGTTATACAGCAGCCGACAGGAAAAGGAACGGGAGCAGATGGAAGCCGAACTTGCAGAAGAAATGCAGAAACAGGCAGATGATATTGCAGCAGAGGAGAGTTCGGAGCAGTCTGCCGAGGCATCTGCACTGGTTCCTCCAAAACAGTCTTTAAATGAAATGGAGAATGAACTGGATGATCCTGCCGTAACGGCGGAACTTGCAGAAGAAAATAATGCAGCGGAAACGGAAGAAACAGAAGCAGCACAGAGCATTCAGACGACAGGCAAAGCACAGACACTTCATTTTTCGGAGGAGCTGCTCTGGCCGATGGAGGGAAACGTGATCATCAATTACAGCATGGATTCCACGGTTTATTTCCCGACGCTTGACCAGTATAAATATAATCCGGCAGTGATCATTGCAGGTGAGGTCAATGATAAAGTCTATGCAGTTGCCAAAGGCCAGATTAAGAGTATTGAAAATGATGAGGTGACAGGCTGTACAGTTACGGTCGATCTGGGTGATGGCTATGAGGCAGTTTACGGACAGTTAAAGGAGCTGAATTTTGCAAAGGGAGATTATGTGGAGGCCGGACATGTATTAGGATATGTTGGAGAGCCGACGAAATACTTCACGGTAGAGGGAAGCAATCTGTATTTTGAACTTGATAAAGATGGCACACCCGTGGATCCGGTAGCATATTTCGAATAAAAGAAAAAGCATTCTTCCTTGAATAAGACACAGTTCTATTTTATAATAAAATGGCATTCTTTTTAGAGAGAAAACGTGAAAAGAAATGTCTGTTGTGGAATGAGAGGAGGCAGTGCACATGGAATACGACGGATATGATGAAATTGTCCGCGCATGGATACAGGGAGTGTACGACAGCCGGGGAAACGATGCAAAACGGACATTGAAGTTGTGTTATGATATTGAACAGTATGCAATGAAAAAAAATGATCCAAAGCTACTTGGATTTGCATACTATTACAGTGCAGAGACTTATTATCTGTTAAATGAAAGTGAAAAGTTTTTTTTCTGCATCAGCAAAGGCGTATCTTATCTGAATGAATCAAATCAGTGGGAACTTGTGGCGCGTGCATATAATCTGATGGCAATTACGGCGATCAATCGGGGAAATGAGCCGATCGCACTTGACTATTATCTGACCGGATTGAATTTCTGTACGAAATATCAGTTAAAACAGGAAGAAACCATGATAGATATAAATCTTGGAAATTTATATTTATCCTGTGGACAATATTTAGAGGCACAGAGATATTTTGAAAATTGTGGACAGCATGTAAAGGATTTTGTGAAAGATGATAAAAATTACCGCCTGATCACCTGTGTTTATATAGGAATGGGAACCGGTTTTTTGTATCGCGATATGCCGGAGCGTGCAGCACATTATGCAGAGCTTGTCTCGGATGAGTGCGCGGGCCGTATTGATGGCATTGAACTGCTCAGTTTTCGCTGTTTTAAGGCACAGGTATGCCATGCAACCGGAAAGACGGCGGCGCGTGATGAATGCATCCGGTTGATCTGTGAGGAGATCAATGCAGATATTCCGATCATGGATATTTTTAGTGATCTTTATGAATTCAGCCAGCTTTTGCTTGAAATCGGAAATGATGATGCTTTTTTGCGGGTAATGGAAATTTTAGAGCCATTGACATGGCAGTCAAAGATCGTCAATCTTCAGAGGCAGATTATTTCCCTGAAAATTAAGTTTTACCGTATGCATAAGGATAATGATGCATATTTAGAGGCTGCGGGGCAGTATTACGAGTTGTCCGAGATCATGGAAAAAGAAAAACAGGCGATGATCGCAAATATGCTTGATGTGCGGGAATCTTTAGAGCGGGCGAACAAAAAAAGACGCGAGATGGAAGAAGCAAATATACGGCTTCTGGAAAAGTCAGAGACGGATGCACTGACGCGCCTGGCAAACCGGTTCCGCCTTAATGATTATCTGGATCAGGTATTTGAGAAGGCATTATCAGAGCAGACGCCGCTTGCCATGGAGATCCTGGATATCGATTATTTTAAGCAGTATAATGATAACTACGGACATCAGGCAGGGGATGAGTGCATTAAGCGGATCGCAAAGCAGCTTGAGCTGATGCAGAATGATATGATATTCTGTGCGAGATATGGAGGGGATGAGTTTATCATTCTCTATCAGAATATGACGGAGGAAGCGGTCAGACATGCGGCGGAGGGATTGCGGCAGCGGATCATTGATCTTGGAATCCAACATGCATATTCTAAGGCAATGCCTATCGTGACAATCTCACAGGGAATCTGTTATGATATTCCGAAAGATGATACAAAGAGCTGGGATTTTCTGCATGCGGCAGATGCGATGCTTTATCAGGTTAAGAAAAAATCCAGAAATGATCTTGCACTGGGACACTTAGCAGATGTGAGTGACAAATAAAACAGGAAACATTTTATGAATGCGGCATAGAATATAACAGATAGAAACAAAAATCCGCAATCGAGTTTTTCACACGGAAAACCGGAAGTAAAAAGTGATGCAGTAGAATGGATAATATACATGATTGTCGATTGCTTTTAAATAAGAAGTAACACCCAGACCAAAAATCGGCGACGATTTTGTCGAAAGATGAGGTTTGGGGTACATAATTCCCGAAAATCCGCAGTTGATGCGAACTGTTGCGCGGGGGAATTTCTTGACAAAAGTACGGGCACCGTGTTATCATTCAGACTGTTGCGCTTATGGGGGCTGTTGATCAGCCCCTTGTTTTACGCGCGCCAATGGCGCACGTTTCTATAGAAAGGAAATATATGGAAACAGTTAGATTCGATCAGTTAGATTTATATCCGCAGGTATTGCGTGCGATAGCAGAAATGGGATTTGAAGAGGCAACACCGATCCAGAGTCAGGCAATTCCGGTTGTGATGTCCGGTGTGGATGTCATTGGACAGGCACAGACAGGAACCGGAAAGACGGCATCATTTGGAATCCCGGTACTGCATAAAGTAGATCCGAATAATAAAAAAACACAGGTTATCATCTTATCACCGACAAGAGAGCTTGCCATCCAGGTGGCGGATGAGATCCGTAAACTTGCAAAATATATGCACGGTGTAAAGATCCTTCCGGTGTACGGCGGACAGGAGATCAGCCGTCAGATCAAGGCATTGAAGGGTGGGGCACAGATTATTATCGGTACACCGGGACGTGTTATGGATCATCTGCGCAGAAAGACGATCCGCTGTGAGGCAGTGAACACGATCGTACTTGATGAGGCAGACGAGATGTTAAACATGGGATTCCGTGAGGATATTGAGACGATCTTAGAGTATATCCCGGAGGAAGGACGTCAGACGGTGTTATTTTCTGCGACCATGCCAAAGCCGATCTTAGATATCACGAAGAAATACCAGCACGATGCCGTGACGATCAAAGTGGTAAAAAAAGAGCTGACCGTTCCGAATATTGAGCAGTATTACTATGATGTAAAGAGAAAAGACAAGATCGAAGTTTTGACCAGACTTCTTGATTATTATAATCCGAAACTCTCTCTGGTGTTCTGTAACACAAAACGCATGGTGGACGAACTGACTGAGGAACTGCAGGGACGCGGTTATTTTGCAGAGGGACTGCACGGAGATATGAAGCAGACACAGCGTGACCGTGTGATGCGCGGTTTCCGTACCGGAAAAACAGAGATCCTGATCGCGACCGATGTTGCAGCGAGAGGTATCGATGTGGATGATGTGGAAGCGGTATTCAATTATGATATTCCACAGGATGACGAATATTATGTTCATCGTATCGGAAGAACCGGACGTGCCGGAAGAACCGGTCGTGCGTTTACTTTCGTCAAAGGCAAAGAAGTATACAAATTAAAAGATATCATGCGTTACTGCAAGACCAAGATCGTTGCAATGCCGATCCCGTCCACGGATGATGTGGCACAGATCAAGGCTGAGAAGGTCATGGAAGAAATCGGAAGAATTATCGACGAGGAAAATTTAAAAGATACGATCGATATTATCGAAAAGCAGATCAACGAATCTGATTATACTGCAATGGACATTGCAGCAGCATTCTTAAAACAGGCGTTGGGACAGATCAATCTTGACAATGACAGAGAGGACTCTTTTGATTTTGACAATACCGGAGCTGAAGAGGGCATGGTGCGTCTGTTTATCAACATCGGTAAAAAAGACCGCGTGAAACCGGGCGATATCTTAGGTGCAGTCGCAGGCGAATCCGGCATGCCGGGTAAACTTGTCGGAGCCATTGATATGTATGATAAATACACATTCGTGGAAGTGCCGAGAGAATACGGAAAAGAAGTTTTAGATGCCATGAAAAATGCAAAGATCAAAGGCCGCTCCGTCAATATGGAACCGGCAAACCAGAAATAAAAAGTTTAAGTCCGTGAGTGAAAATATTTCCGGTCAAAAAAATCCCGTGGGAAATGATTTTATAAATCAGTTTCTCACGGGATTTTTTTGTTATAGGGTAGTGAACCACTTTTTTACACCCGAAACTTCGTAGAAGATTACTGCCCGATTTTACTTACGATCGTGCGGTTGATCTTCATTAAGAAAAATGCAGTTGCACACACAGATACCAGTTCTGCGATCGGGAATGCCCACCATACCAGATTGACATTGCCGGACTGTGCTAACAGGTATGCTGCCGGGAGCAGGATCACTAACTGTCTTGCAATGGATATGCACATACTGTAGACTGCTTTTCCAAGTGCCTGGAAAATACTGCTGCAGGAAATTCCAAAACCGGCAAGCAGGAAACTTAAACTGATGATACGCAGCGCAGGGACACCGATGGAGAGCATTGTGTCGGAAGCCTGAAACATGGAGAGAAGCTGCTTTGGAAAGAGCTGGAATAAAAGCAGGCCGACTGCCATGATGCTGACTGCGTAGGCAACGCAGTGTTTTAAAGTTTTTGTGACACGCTCT
>UMLB01074347.1_pt1 | contig 11430 bp, 11 predicted proteins | sample 1966481 | NCBI WGS metagenome assembly UMLB01 (sample SAMEA4836192, study PRJEB28245) | human gut metagenome | biome: gut microbiome; material: fecal sample | place: Denmark | collected 2008 | reverse complement strand
TTCTTTGTTTTTAAAATAATCAATAAAAAGATATTGATTAATGGACTGTGTCATAATCTGTGCCACCAGCAAAAGCAATGCAGCCAGAATAATGCCCAGAAGTGCTCTGTTTGAAAGAAGACTTTTTACAGTCTGTGAAAAGCCTGCTTTTCTCTGCGTTTCCTTTGTTTCCACTTTTACACGTTCCGTAGTCATAGAATAACACAACAAGTAACAAATAATTGCAGCAACAGAAAATGCTCCTGCAACAAAAGTAAACCTTCCTTCATTTACCAACTGATTTCCCGCTGCATCTGTAGTATATACCAATAAAGGCGCACCTACCCCCACGATTAACTGTGCCAACACTGCTCCTACGCTTCGGAAAGTAGACAAGGACGCTCTGTCATCTGCATCAGGACTTAATACAGATGCCATAGAACCATAGGGAATATTGATTGCCGTATAAAAAATACTTCCCCACAGGATATACGCCAAAAACATATACACGACTTTTAAGCCCATAGAAGCGTCTTTCATTCCACTTTGGTACATTAAAAAACTGGCAAGAGCTACCGGGCCACACATTCTTAAAATCCATGGACGAAATCTACCTTCTTTTGAAGGTTTACTTCGGTCTACAATTCTTCCCATAGTAATATCTGTAAAAGCATCCACACACCGGGCAACCAAAAATAAAGTTCCTACCATACCTGCACTGATGCCCAATACTTTTGTATAAAACACCATTAAAAATATGCTGGCAAAAAGAAAAGTAAAATCATTTCCAAAATCGCCAAACATATATCCGATTTTATCTTTTATTCCAAATGCATTATTTTCTGTTCCCGTTCGTTCCATTATTCTGCTCCTTATTTTATTTAGTATCTTAAAAATAATATAGCCTGAATTTACAAGTTTCATACATTGTAAATTCAGGCTATATTGTTTTTAAAATTTTTTATTCTATATCTATTTTTAAATCTTTATAAAAATATTGGTTATCTCTTTCCCCGATTTCTCTCAAAACCCTGCATGGATTTCCCACAGCTACTACATTAGCAGGAATATCTTTTGTAACAATACTTCCTGCTCCTATAACAGAGTTTTCTCCAATAGTAACTCCGGGCAAAATAATTGCTCCTGCTCCAATCCATACATTATCTTCAATGTGAACCGGACGATTAAACTGTATGCCTCTGCGCCTTAAATCCGGCTTTATGGGATGCGCAGCAGTGACAATGGTAACATTTGGCCCAATCATAACATAATCCCCAATGAAAACATCTCCATCATCCACCACTGTCAGATTAAAATTAGCATACACGTTTTTCCCCATTGAAAGATGGTGTCCGCTCCAATTTGCATAAAAAGGCGGCTGAATGTAACAATTCTCTCCACATTTAGCAAACATTTTTTTCATCAGCTCTTCCCTCTTTTCTACCTCACTGGAAGGAAGTTCATTAAACTCTTTTAACGCATCCAAGTACGGGAACTGTTCCGCTAAAATTTCTTCATCTCCGGGATTATATAAAATCCCTTTTTCCATACGTTCTCTCTCTGTCATAAAATCTTTTCCACCCCTATTTTTCTATTTGTTTTACTGCTTCTACTGCTTCTTGCAACTGATTATCTTCTTCATAAGTGACAACTGTTTTCTTTTGTAAATCTTCTGATAGTTCCACTTTAATATCTGGTTGAATTCCTGTTCCGTGAATACATCTTCCTTTTGGTGTATAATATTTTGCTGTAGTGGTCTTTACCGCACTTCCATCTGTAAGAGGAATAAGACTCTGTACAATTCCTTTTCCAAAAGTTGTAGTTCCAACAATAGTTCCAACACCATAATCCTGTATTGCTCCTGCAAAGATTTCTGACGCACTGGCACTATTTCCATTCACAAGAACTACCAGAGGCATATCTAATTCACTTTTCCCATCCGAATGGAGTTCTTCTCTTTTTCCATCTTTATCTTCCGTGTATACAATTAAACCTTCCGGTAACATATCATTTAAAATATTGCATACCGATGTTAAAAGTCCTCCCGGATTGTTTCTGACATCTACAATAAGACGTTCCATGCCCTGACTTTTTAAATCTTCAAAAGCTTTCAAATACTGAGGTTCTGTCTGTTCTGTAAATTCATACAACAAAATATAACCTACATTGTCCTCCAGCATCTTATGTTCTACAACAGGAATATTCACTTCCTCTAAAGGAACGTCAAATTCCAGATAGTCATTTTCACCCTCTCTTGCTACTGTCAAATGTGCAATTTCACCTTCTGAAGTCTTTACCTTTTCTACGACTTCCGAAAGCTCCATCCCCATAATATCTTCATTATTTACTTTAATAAGAATATCGTCCGGCAAAAGCCCTGCCTTTGCTCCGGGAGCTTCTTCATAGCATCTCACCAGCTTTACCATACCGGTTTCTATATCCATTTGCATGACAACACCAATTCCTTTATACAGACCTGTAGTCTCTGTATTTAATTCTTCATATTCTTCCTTCGTATAATATGCAGAATATGGATCTCCAAGACTTGCCATCATGCCTTTATACATACCGGTTTCCATAAGCTCCTTATCGATTTCGCCGGTAAATTCATCCTCAATGATTTCTTCTAATACCCTTGCTTTTTCCACAAAATTCTGATTTACTGCATTATCTTCTCCACTTTTTTCCTGTGCATAATTATAAATTTTTAAACCTGCACCGCCTACAAGAAGTGTCAGTACAATACCCAAAAGAAATCCTTTCATAAACTTTTTTCGTTCCATTTTTCTGCTCCTTAAATGTCGTTTTAGATAGATAAAGAGGACTGCATTGGCAGCCCCCTTTATCTTAAAAATAATTCATAGGATTTACATATACCCCATTTTTCATAATACCGAAATGAAGATGCGGTCCTGTTGAATACCCTGTTGAACCTACTGCTGCTATCTGCTGACCGGCACTTACTTTCTGCCCTGCCTTTACATAGAGTGCAGATGCATGCATATATACTGTGTGGAAACCATTTCCATGATCTATAGTCACATAATTTCCTGCTGATGACGAATATGTAGAAACAGTTACAGTACCTGATGCAGCTGCTACAATAGATGAACCGCTGCCTGCCCCAATATCAATTCCCTTATGATTACTGGAAGCACCTGTAGTAGGTGAATTCCTGTCTCCAAAAGGACTTGTGACATTATGAGAAGATGGACAAGGCCATGTAAATTGTAGTGAACCACTGTTTTCTGACTGACTGTTATCCGGTTTCTCTTCTGGCTCTGGCTTTGTTTCCGGTTTTGTTTCCGGTTTTGATTCTGGCTTTGTTTCTGGTTTTGACTCTGTCTGTTGCTGTTCTGGCTTATCTGTACTGGAAGTTGTGTCTTCATTTGAAGGAGAAGAATTTTCCTGTCCTCCTGCACTTTGTACTTCCTGTTTCATTTGTTTCAAAATCTCATTTTGAATTGCCAGCTCACCTTCTAAGTCTGACTGTTCCATCACTGCAGCATCAATTCCAGCCTCAAACTTCTTGATTTCTTCCTGTTTTTTACTAATAGAAGTTTCTATATTGCTTTTTTCTTTTTCAGCTGATTGTTTATAACCTTCTAAATCTGATTTTTCTTTCTTTAAATCTTTTTCCAGATTTTCAATTTTCTTACAGGTCTTTTTATACTCTTCTAATTGTTTTCGGTCATAAGAAGTAAGTTGCCTGAAATTTTCTGTTCGGCTCAAAGCTTCAGCAAAATCATTCGCACCCAGAATAATGGAAATCATAGAGATATTTCCTGACTCATAAAGATATTGTATTCTCTTTTTCATATCTTCATACTGGATTTCTTCTTTTTCTTTTGCTTTTTCCAGTTTTTCACTGTTCTTTTCAATTTCAGCATTTTTCTCTTCTATCTGACCAGTTAAAGTATCCAGATTTTTCTGAGCATTGCTATACTTTTTATCCAATTCCTTAATAGCAGACAGTACCTCTGTTTTCTGTTGCTGCAAAGAGCTTACTTGCTCTTCTTTGTCTTCTATCTGACTTTCCAACTCTGTTTTCTTCTTATTTACTTCCGTCTCATTTGTTGCTGACACAGAAAGCACATTGGAAATAGCCAAACAGCCTGCCAGCAATACAGCTGTTTTCCTGTTTTTTATCTTCATGTGCCCTCCAATCTTATACTTTCAAGTGTTTTCTAAGAGAAACAATACTTCCGATTAAACCAATACCAATACCTAAACCTACACCGATTGGCAATAAGTAACGGAATACTTCCCAAACATCTAAAAACTGAAGAAATCCACCCAGGATGTTAAATCTGGTAATCACATATTCCACAGCTTTCTCATAAATCATATATAAAATACCCATTGGAAGAGCTGCACCAATCGTTCCTAAAAGAATACCTTCAATCACAAATGGCACTCTGACAAAAAAGTCTGTAGCTCCAATAAGCTTCATAATACCAATTTCTTCCTGACGAATAGAAATACCCATGGTAATAGTGTTATTAATTAAGAAAAATGCTACTGCCAAAAGAATTAAAATAATAACCAGGGATACGTATCCTACCAGTTTGTTAAAAGTTGACAACATATCTGCTGCTTCTTTTGACTGTTTTACTTCTCGAACGCCCTCCAGGCTTTCAATATGTTCTACCAAGTCTGCCTGACTCTCTACTTCTTTTAGATATACATCAAAACGTGCCGAGTTTGCAAGAGGATTATCCTGATCTTTAAATCCTTCTGCCATATCTTCGTCACCGCCTAAGTATATTTTACTAAATTCATCCCATGCCACATCTGCAGAAATATAGTCTACTTTAGCAACTTCCGGTTGTTTCTCGATATCTGCTCCTATCTGATCAATTTCTTCCTGTTTAATTCCTTTATCAAAATATACAACAACCGCTACACCTTCCTCCGCAGTATCTACAATATAGCGGAAGTTCATAATAATAGCAAGGAACAATCCGAACAAAAAGATACATGCTGACATAGTTGCAATGGATGCCAGAGAAAATCTCAGATTTCTCCAGATATTTTTAAATCCCTGTTTTAATACATAAGCAATCGTACTAATTCTCATTCAGATATTCACCTTCTTGTTCATCACTTACAATGACGCCTTTCTTCATAGTAATTACACGTTTTTTAAACGCATTTACAATTTCTCTGTTATGTGTAACTACCAGAACTGTTGTACCTCTTTCGTTAATTTCCTCTAAAAGTTTCATAATTTCAAAGGAATTCTTAGGATCTAAGTTTCCTGTAGGCTCATCTGCCAGTAAAATACTTGGTCTGTTTACCAGCGCTCTTGCAAGGGCAACTCTCTGCTGTTCTCCACCTGAAAGCTGGTCAGGCTTTGATTTATATTTTTCTGCTAAGCCCACTAATGTGAGCATTTCCGGTACTCGCTTTTTAATAATACGGGTAGGGCGCTGAATAACTCGTTGAGCAAAGGCTACATTTTCATATACATTTCTATCTTTTAAAAGACGGAAATCCTGAAATACAACACCAACTCCTCTACGGTATTTGGCTACTTTTCTGCGTCTCAATTTATTGAGCACCTGTCCATTTACTGTAATCGTTCCGCTTGTGGGGTCCAATTCCTTTAACAGCAGTTTGATAAGAGTTGATTTTCCAGAACCGCTATTTCCTACGATAAATACGAATTCACCCTTATCTACGTGAAGTGTCATGTTGTCAATGGCCGGCTGACCCTTGCTGTATGATTTACTCACGTTTTTTAAATCAATCATAATAACCTCCTGTTTTCCTGTGGGAACAGATGGATAAATTCTGTTCCTTAGTAATCAAGTGTCTCCATGTACTTCATATACTTTACTACCATCAACGCAATTTTAAAGGTAATCGCATCTTCAAAAACTCTCAAATCAAGCCCTGTGCTTTTCTGAAGCTTATCCAAACGATATACCAGTGTATTTCTATGAATATAAAGCTGTCTGGAAGTTTCTGAAACATTTAAGCTGTTTTCAAAGAATTTGTTAATTGTAGTAAGCGTCTCCTCATCAAAATCATCAGGAGAATGTGAATCAAAAATTTCCCGAATAAACATTTTACAAAGAGGAATGGGCAGCTGATAAATAAGTCTTCCAATTCCCAGAGAACTGTATGCAATGACATCTCTATCCCCAAAGAAAATTTTGCCTACATCCAGAGCCATTTTTGCTTCTTTATAAGAACGTGACACTTCCTTCAATTCTTTTACAATGGTTCCGTAAGCAATATGTGTCGTACCATCTTTTTCCACACCCAGAGCAGCCAAAATATGATTAGCTTCTTTCTCTAACTGAGGATATCCGTCAGATGGAGCTAATTCCTTAACAATAATAATATTTTTTTCGTCTACTGCAGTGACAAAATCTCCAGGTTTTCCTCCTAAAAGATTTTTAATATTTTCCAGAGAACCGTAATCCTTATCTTGATTACTTTCTAATATATACACAACTCTGCGTACGTCTACTTCAACATGCAGTTTCTTGGCACGATTATGAATATCTACCAACAGCAGATTATCCAATAAAAGATTTTTAATAAAGTTATCCTTATTAAATCTCTCCTTATATGCTGTAAGCAGTCCCTGAATTTGAAATACTACCAGCTTTCCTAATGTATAAACGTCATCCCCTGCACTGCTTACAACTAAAACATATTCCAGCTGATGGTCATCATATATTTTAAAATACTGATTTCCTTTTACCACCTGACTGTCTGCCTGAGAATTAGCAAATGCAGTTACTTCCTCCTGTCCACATACACTACCGGAAAAAGTAGATGCTAAAACTTTTCCTTCCATATCTGTTACACAAAAATCGCTTCTGGATATCCCTTTTAAACCATCCAGTGTATTTTGCAGTATCTGATTTGATATCATATTTTCTCCTTCTTTCATCATATAGTTATTTTGTTATTACATCTCCCATAAAAACCCTACTATATATACTAATACAAAATCCCAAAAAAAGAAAGAGAAAATGCAATTTATTACATCTTTTTTTCAAAATGTAACAATTTATTCACATTTTCTCCATATCTTCATTATACTTTGATACCATTTTTTTGAAATTATTCTTTTCTATAAAGCGGTTAAACCAGCTTGGTTTTTTGCCTCCTTCACGAAAAATATCAAGGCAGCTTCCCAGACTAAACCACAACTTTGTATTAATTTTTTTTCGATGTCTTTTTACAAAACGCTCCAGATCATATACTCTGGAACAGCTTAGAACTGCCTGAGGATTCCACATATTAATCTCATTAATCGCCTTGTCCACCTGATCATCTTCCTCGCCCATCAGAAAATCTTTGCCAAGTATGACTATATCCGGATATTTCTCCTGCAGATATCCATATAATTTCTCTGTATCTTCCTCATTTTCTCCTAAAAGAAAAATTTCGTTCTTATAATGATTTAACAACCAAAAGACTGTTCCAAAAAAACCGTGTTCAGAAATATCATTTTCCCATTCCTGATCCTCAAGTCCTGCTGCCTTTACAATTTCCGGCTCATCTACTACTGCCTTATCCAGTGTTTCTATATACTCTTTTAATTCTTCATCCTGCTGAGCTGCCAACAAAAGATTCATAGTCAGCACCCCATAAGTAGCTAACGTTTCCTGATACCACTGCTGGTTAATACTTTCTATAACATCCTCTGCATAGCATTTCTCAACAGAAATTCCCATTATTTCTATTTTCTCGCTCATTACTATCCTCTTGGGAATTTATCCCGAATGTCAGTATTTTTAAACATATTCTACTAATATAACAGAATTTTTTTTAATTATCAAGTATTTTTTTCCAATTGCTTCATTAAATATCTGCCTACAACAGGGGAAAATCCGGAAATATTTCGTATATAGGCAAAATCCTTTCCGAAAATTTTCTTCTCTGCCTGTAAATCCTTTTCTTCTCCTGCAAAAACACCTAATACACAAACTCCTTGATTACGAAGTCTTCTCACTGCAAATCCTGTATCTTTTATAGCATAATCCCCATAATAAGGTTTTGGATTTCTGGCATTCGGACGATTTAAAATCACATCATAGGGCTTTCCGTCACTTAAAACAATTAAGATTTTATGCTCTTCTTCTCTTTGCAGCAAATCATATTCTACAGCTTTAATTGCAAGCCCATCTCTATTATTTGAAGATGTTACATATTCAAAAATATTACTGTTTTCTATTCTGTCTGCATCATAATCCCGAAAATTATGCAATACTGTATAATCCCAAAAGGTACAAAAACTATTCACTCTGTGAGGAATTCCTACATTACTTAATGCCTCACTTAAAATATATGCCTGAATAGCAACCTGCCCCTGTCTGGAACGCTGAGAGCCGCTGGCGTCAATTAAAACATCTACCACAAAACTGCTGCTGTCTTCATAAAGCTCTTTTTTGAAAACCTGTGCATTTCCTGTTCGTCCAATACGCCAAAGTCTGCGAGGCAATAATGTTCCTCTGTCTGACAAGGTTTCCTCTTTTTCATCTCTCATAGTAAGGGTTTCTTTGAGCATATCTGTGAGAAGACGAATATTATTTTTTACTGCTCTATGATTGTCATGGTATTCATAAAGATTCTTCCCCTTTTGTTTTCTGGCATACTCGTACTGATAATTACGAAGCACAGGCTCTTTTAAAATCCCCTTTGTAAAATAAAGACTGCAGTCGCTGTGTATTCCCCGACACACAAGAGCATTAATTTTCTTTTCCTCACTCTCAGTGAGATAAGTCTTTCCATAATTTCGCTCCACATAGGAATACATCTTTTCCAAAGCCTTTTCATCCACTACTAAAATACGCTTTGTGGCTTCCTCTGTGTTTTTTTCCTGTTCTTCTTTCTTCTCAGCTTCTCTGGTGTCCAGATTTGTCATATTTTCTGTAACTTTATCCAACTAAGTTTCCAATGTATTTTCCAAAGCTTCTTCTTCTAAAAAATCTTCCCATGAAAACTCTGCCAGTTCCTCCAAAGTTACAGACAGCACTTTCGTTAAATCTCCCTGATTTCTTTCAAAATACGGATCAATCAATTCATTATACAGTTTATCTGTTGTTTGAATAAGTTTCATCGTATCCTGTGCATGAGAAAGTTCCTGCACCATATCCATAAAGTACCTCTGTCTCGCCTCTACAGCTCCTTTCCCATTTAAAATTTCGCGAAAAAGAGCTACTTTTAATTTACCTGCAGGGTTTCCCGATAATTTGTGAAAATCCATATCCAGAATGTCCTCACAGGCACGTCTTCTGATGTTGGAAACTCCTTCCCTCTCTGCTATAATCTTCCCCGAAACTGCAAATTCAATGCAAAGCTGCGCCAAATCCATGAGCGGAGCCTCCATTGCATGAAGATAAATCTTTTTTACCAGATACAGAGAATATTCCTCTCTGTCAAAATATCGTGCAAAGGCCCCCTGTTTAATTCCATCATACAACGCTATATATTTTGATTTTGCAAAAGCGGCTAAATCCGGCTTAAATTCCAGAGAATAATCACCACTGACCGTCCACATAAGATTTTTTATTCTATTTTCCAGTTCCAGTTCAAATTCTTCCATAATAACCTCTATTTCTCAAATACATCCTGTGGAGTCCATGTATCAGGAATTCTGGTAAGCACTACATCCTGTACAATTTCTTTCTCAAAAATATCAAAGCACTTATTTACTACGCCAATCTGTACAGCCAGCCTTGGCTTCAATCCTTGCTTTATCGTTTTTAATGCTCCTAAAATTCCTCGAAGATCCAGAGCCTTTGTACTGATTTCACTATTTTGCGCTTTCAACTGTAAGTCCATAAAAAGCCCAATCCACTGTTTCTTTGCATTCTCTTTCAATGTAGGAAACTTAGAAGATAAAATATAATCCAGAGTTTCTTCATCCTGAGACGGCATATCAATAACCATAAAACGAGATACAAGAGCTTCATTTAACTCTTTTGTTCCCGCATAACCGTAGTTCATAGTTCCAATAAATCTGGCAGCCTCATGAATATCAATTTTATCATATCCCGGAACATCAATACTTCTTCTATAATCTAACGAAGCATGAAGCACGGAAACAGCATCATTCTTTGCCATATTAATTTCGTCTAAAATTCCGAACCCACCATACTGAGCACATCGGTAAATACTTCCTTTTCGAAGCTGTACTTCATTATTTACAAACGTATCTGTCCCAATTAAATCACCGCTGTCTGTGTTCACATGAAAAGATACATTATACACAGGACGTCCGAAAATCCAAGCCAGATTTTCTGCTAAAACATTCTTTCCCGTTGCCTTTGCTCCTGTAAGCAGAAGATTTTCACCTTGAAGAAGCGCCGCAATTCCCATTTCCAGTACTTCTCTGCCGTAAAAATACATATCAGGACAACTTACTCTGCTCTGTTCCCTTTCTTCCACAGGATATCTGCGCCGAAACTCCTCCACTCCTTCAATCAGCCCCTTATCAACCTGCTGTTCCCTTAAAAATTCCAATTCCTTCATATACACAATCCTCTTTCCATCTTCTCATTATTCCACAAGCATTTTCACTCTCAACCATTCCCTGCAATTCCTTTCAGAACAACCAGCTTCTCCATCTTGATTACATACAAAAAGAAGTTATTACACTAAGCGTATTAGAGATATTGATATATTTTCAGCGAATTTGTCGAGTACGCTTTGAGACCATAGGCTCAAAGCGAACGCAGACTGAGCATAAAATATATCAATATTCTCGATACGCACTTAGTAGAATAACTCCCTTATCCTTTACACTTCAAACAATAAATCTCCATAAGACGGCATTGGCCAGATTTCCTTATCCACAATCATTTCCAATTCATCTACCGGTTTTCTCAACGCTTCCATTGCCGGAATTACCTGCTGGCGATAATAAAAAGCTTTATCTTTTCCATCTTCCATAGCTGCCGCTATTTCTGTTACCTCTTTCAGATGATTTAAAGCATTTTTTGTTTCTTTTAAAAGTACAGATGTTTCATTTAATAAATCTGTCTGTACCTCCACATCTAAAATACCGGCTGCAACTACTGCATTAATAGAATCTGCAAGCTGCCTTGTATATTTAATTACTGCAGGAATAATCTGCTTTCCTGCAACATCCAGCATAGTTCTCGCTTCAATGTTAATTGCTTTTGCATAAGCTTCATATTTAATTTCTTTTCTGGACTCTAATTCCGCTTTTGTAAAGACACCAAATTCTTTAAAAAGCTTCACCGTCTTTTCACTGGTAAGAGTTTCTATTGTCTCTACCATGCAGCTAAGATTGGGAAGTCCTCTCTTTTCGGCTTCCTCCACCCATTCCTTTGAATATCCGTTTCCGTTAAATACTATACGCTGATGCTCTGTAAAGTTCTTTTTCATTAAATCATGAACTGCTACATCAAAATCCTCTGCATTCTCCAGAACATCACACACTTCTTTAAATGCCTGTGC
>UMLB01018117.1_pt1 | contig 11435 bp, 6 predicted proteins | sample 1966481 | NCBI WGS metagenome assembly UMLB01 (sample SAMEA4836192, study PRJEB28245) | human gut metagenome | biome: gut microbiome; material: fecal sample | place: Denmark | collected 2008 | reverse complement strand
CGATTTTTCTAAGAGCTGAGTTAGGCTTCTTAGGAGTAGCTGTTTTAACAGCTGTGCAAACGCCACGTTTCTGTGGTGCAGACTGCTCAACTGCTTTCTTTCTTAAAGAGTTATAAGTTCTCTGCAGAGCCGGAGCTGTAGATTTCTTAACAGCTGTCTGGCGTCCTTTTCTTACTAACTGGTTGAATGTTGGCATTCCATTTCACCTCCCGATTTATTTCTCCATAGATTGTTCTATGGGGTTTCCTTGCGGTTGCTATTATCTTAGTAAGCGCGGAAAAAAATGCCTTATTTCGCACGCTTTTTGATTATATCCTGTCTGCATATCTCTGTCAAGGTGTTTTTCATCAATTTTTCCTTATTTTTTCAAGGTTTTTACAATTTATCACGGTGAATTATAAATAGGTTTCTTCTTATTATAATGTATTTTTTACTGCTGTTCTGGAGCGTTAAAAAAAATCATTCCCGTGATCTGCATCACAATTTGTGGGAGATTTCGCTCGGATGAGGGCGCCTTAGCGGGCTACGGTAACCGAATTCGGGTGAAATATACCGCAAATTGTGACGCACATCTTGCAGAAAGCCTTTTTCAAACACGCTCTAGGAAAACTTAACTTTACATTGCATTCACAGCTTCACATTATTATAATAAGAAACAAGAACTTTTCAGCACCTCTACAGTACCTGCTTTTCAAAATACAATCTGCTGAATAGTCGAAAAAAGAATTAACATGAACAGGAGTATACATATGTGTTTCAAAAAAGCAGTGGCTAAACCCAGTGGATTCTCCCGGATTTTTGCATTTGGCCTCATGATTTTTTCCGGAGCAGGACTTATAAATCTGTGCACTGTCTGTGCTGAGACCACTGACGAGCTTCAGGGACCGCCTGTAGCCCAGTCACATATAATCGGTATTGATCCCGGTCATCAGGGTCCAAATGTGGATATGAGTGACCTTGAACCTCTTGGTCCAGGTTCCACAGAAATGAAAGCCAAAGCCTCAACAGGAACCCAGGGAACTTTTTCAGGTCTGCCTGAATATCAGCTGAATCTGGATGTTTCTTTGAAGCTGCAGCAGATTCTGGAAAACCGTGGCTATCAGACTGTTCTCACCAGAACGGATAATGATACTGCCATCAGCAATAAAGAGCGAGCTGAATATGTTGCCGGACAGGGGGCCGAGGTTTACGTGCGTATCCATGCCAATGGTGCTGAATCGTCCTCTGCTGCCGGTGCACTTACCATTTCCCCCTCCTCTTCCAATCCTTATGTATCCCAGCTCTATGATGATTCCAACAGCCTTTCCCAGTGCATTCTGGATGCCTATTGTGACGCAACCGGATTTGAAAACCGCGGCGTAACATATGCCGACAATATGGCTGGAATCAACTGGAGCACCATTCCGGTAACTATTGTGGAAATGGGATTTATGACCAATGAATCTGATGATCTGAAAATGAGCAATCCGGATTTTCAGAACACAATGGCATCTGGAATCGCTGATGGGATTGATGCATATTTTGCGGAAAAATAAATCTGGATTTATTGCCATAAAATAATGTCTCTTCCAGATATTTCATTGATTCGAAAGGAGAACTTATGAAAAATAATAGAAAGAAACAAACCTCTTCTTATCTGCTGATTTTTCTTGGCATTGTCGCTGCTTTACTAATTCTTATCATTCTTTACCTTACTTTCTTCAGAAGGGACAGCCAGAGAAGTATTAATCTGGCAAAAAACGGTTCAGCAACAGCCCAGACTGAAGATTTCACTGACGGTGAAGCTTCCGGATTTACCTCTGGTGATGAAACTTCTGAAGGCGCCGACCAAAGCGGCTTTGTTTCTGATGATGGAAGTTCCGACAGCGAAGCTTCTACTGATGATTCTTCTGTCCAGGGACCTTCCCAGAGAGAAAATGCAGGTTCTGTACAGTCTTCTCCAACTCCGGAGGAAGTAACTGTTCCTTATCAGACTCCTGCTGCCAATACAGAACCAGTAGGCCCTTCCCAGTCATCCGGTTCCAACTCCGCTCAGACAACAAATGGCACTTCCCATGGAAAAAAAGATTCTACCATGGCTGCTATTACCCCCGAACTTTCTGACGATGATGGCACCATCTCTCCCTCCCACGGAAGTTCTGCTTTTGACAACAAATCCGATGAAAAGATGGATACTCTGGTCACTCAGGTCCAATCCCAGCTTCCTGGTTCAAACGGTTCCTGGAGCGTTTATATCTGTGACCTTTCAGGCGGCTCAGAGGCTACGATCAATGATTCCCCAATGCAGGCAGCCAGCCTGATCAAGCTTTTCATTATGGGTGCAGTATATGAGAATTATGATTCTTTGTCCCAGCAGTATGGTTCTGCCACCCTGGATTCCTATCTGACACCAATGATCACCGTCAGTGATAATGACGCGGCAAACAGTCTGGTTTCCTGCCTGGGAAGTGGCGACAGCACTACAGGTATGCAGAAAGTAAACAGTTTCTGTCAGTCTCACGGCTACACAAATACTTCCATGGGACGACTGCTTCTTGCCAGCAACGAATTCGGAGATAATTACACTTCTGCCTATGACTGTGGAAAATTCCTGAAAGAAATTTACCAGATCTGCTCTGGTACTACTCAGACGCCAAGCCTTTTACATGCAGAAGAAATGTATTCCCTTCTGAAGCAGCAGCAACGTACCAACAAGATTCCGGCAGCCCTGCCAGAGGGCGTCAGCGTTGCCAACAAAACCGGTGAGCTTTCCAATGTAGAAAATGATGCCGGAATCCTGTACAACGCACAGGGTGGAAACGATCTGGTCATCGTCTTCCTTTCCCAGAACCTCTCCAGCCCGGGAGAAGCCCAGAATACAATTGCACAGCTTAGCCGCAGTATTTATCTCTACTATAATGATTAACCTTAATTGCTATTAAAAATGCGCAGTGCCTCCAAACAACACTGCGCATTTCTATATTAAGAAATTACCTACTCCTCTTCCCCATTCTCTTCATATGACATTTCCCATATCTCTGAAAAAACAGCCAGCGGACAATCCGTCAAAAGACACATCAGCAGGAAACATTCGTATGGGTTCACAATATAAATCTCGCTCATTCCACACTTCTTCAGAATTCTCTGCGCTTCCTCTATGAAATGATGGTATCTGTCATAGGGATCATCATCCTCCATCTCCTGAGACACAATAAAGAACTCCATCGTAAGAAGATCAAACCGCTCTACCGGGAACTTGTGATTCAGAATATTGGTAATTCTCTGTCTGCTGAACCTCTTCTGGCTGAAATGTTTCGCCAGGATAGAGGCTGACATTTTTTTCAGATTTCCCATTTTATTGATAGGAATACCATTGCAGATTACCTTCTCCAGATCAGACGGAGTAATACTCTCCGGTTTCCAGACCTTAGCCCGGCCTTTCTCCTCCTCATCCTTCTGATACATGGCCGCAATGATCTGCTTCGCATGTTCCAGAAGGCGCAGGAACTCCTGAAATGCCTGACTCTTCTCATTCATTGGATCATCCCAGCCAGCTTTCAGGCATGCCAGATATTTCAGCAATTTTTCCTCTGTATCTATGGTAAAATCGCCGCTGATTACTTCCGCCACTTTTCCCTTATCTGCTGCAGGTTCCATGGATTTGTAATTCTCTTTATATTCCTCTGCCTTGCTGTAAGGAAGCTGCTTACTATAACAATACCAGTAGATCACTTCCTCTGGATTATGGAAATCAAAATCCTGCTCCTTCAGCACCCTTGTCAGAAAGTCTGAAACATCCTCCGCGCTCATGCGAAGCCCGAAGCCCAGCAGAAATATAGTCTCGCGCTTTACTGAGGCCTGTGTAAGCCAATTGTTCACCAACGCAGGAAGCTTAGTTGAAGTAGGATTCATAGACTTGGGTGTATAGGTTTCCCGGAAAGAATCAACTGCAATATCTCTGTATACCTCCTGAGGCACTTCCCCAAACGGTTCCTCAATCCCGGCTCTTTCATAGATATATCTCTTCAAATGATCTCCGAACGAAACCAGCTCCATCTCTTTATATAAATAATGAAAAATAACGTCAGCATCTTCATCCTCAAATCCATCCAGACTGACTACCTGACGAAATCTCTGGGCGGCCCTTCTGGTAAATTCAAAATCCTTTACGGAATCAAATGCCACTGTCTGTTCAAAATCAAGATCCTGCATACGATTTTTCATCTTAAATCACCTTCATTTTCCTATAATCAACTACTTAAATTGTGAAAAATTTTGCCCTCTGATTTATCCCTTCTTCTGCAAAAGCCAGGTTTTGAACGGCCGATTCTCTGCTCTTACCTCGCAGAGAATGATCGTAGTATTATCTCTGGCCCCTTTATCCAGTACCCTTGTTAAAAGAGCATGGGCAATATCACGAATTGAGTCCTCCAACTTCATAATTTCTTCAATCTCGCGGTCAGATAACATATCTGTTACCCCGTCTGAGCAAAGCAGATAACGGTCCCTGTCCTGATAAGGAATTGCCGCAATGGCAGGTTCCAGCTTCATCTCGGTCTCCTCCACTCCCAGAAACTGAGTCAGTGGTGCTTTCCCAAATCTGCAGCTTTTCAACACATGATCTCTGGAAATCTGTGAAAAATCCCCCTTGGAAAACCGATAAATCCTGCTGTCTCCCAGATTACAGATATACGCTTCTTTTTTTCCAAAAGCAATCATCGCCATAGTAGTTCCCATGGCACTGATCCGTTGTTCCCGACCATAATCACATACAGCCTGATTCATATTCTTACAGGCTTCCGTAAGAAAAAGTTCTGGTGCTTTACGAAGCATCCCCTTATTTTCCCTATAAAAATGCTCCAGGCTGTCAGAAGCAAGCCAGGCAGCCATTTCCCCCTGGCTCTCCCCTCCCATGCCGTCAAAAACAGCCATTACCGGAAGGCTCTCCCGAAGTCTGAGACCAGTACGGATTTCTTCTGTTCCATGATTACTCACTGGAAGGTGCTCTCCACAGCACCAGAAATTGTCCTCGTTATTTGGTCGCACTTTCCCTGCATGGCAGGTATATGCATAATCAATATGATATGTCATTCTATTCCTCTTCGCCTGTCTGTCGATGTTCCAAAGAATCACAGCCACTTCTTATATGACCGGTATCATCATTCATCTAACTGCTCCAGCGCATTTTTCCAGTATTTCTCGCCACGCTTGGTGTACTCAGTACTGTCATTCTCCTTATCGTGGACAGTTCCGTCTGTATCGATCCAGCGGATCAGTTTGCCACGCTTGTCATAGTAATATAATTCCTTCTTATTACCGGTCCATACATATGCAAAAAACAGACGTTCATCCCAGTAATAATACTCCTCATAAACTCCATCTTCGGATGTCTCCGGATAAATCAGCGCTTTTACCAGTTTCCCATTGCTGTCATAGTAGCGAAGCCGATCGCCTTCCTTGCCAACTTCCTTGCAGTCCGGAAGTTCGCTTACAATTGTATTCGCCTGCTCCTTAATTGTCTGAATTGAAGTAGAAAATTCATCAATTTGAGCAGTACTGTTATCATTAGCTTCCAGAACTTCCATAACGTTCTCCGTATTTTGAGCCTTGCGATTCTCATCATGGATTAATTTCATATAAACACCAATAATAATGCATGCCGCAAGCGCCACTACAATAAGGGAAACTGTCCATGGTGAAATCTGTCTTTCCTGGTCCCACCCGCTTCTCTGCTGCTTCTTTCGCTTAGTGGAAGAGGCATTTACTGACTGTTTCTCATAATTTTTCACTGCATTTTTCGCAGGCTTTCTGAGCTGTGCCTCTTCTTCCCGGACAGCTTTCTCAATCTGAGGGTCTTCTGCCACATGGGTCCGCTCCATACGGTCTTCCGGCTCCTGAGGGGCATATCTTCTCTGGTCCCGCTCAAGTTCTGCCGAATTTGTCAGCTCCCACTGGGACTTCTCCCACTCTTTCTCTGCATTCACCGGTGCCAGACGAAGCTTCTCCAAATCCCGCAGCATATCTTCTGGTTTCCTGTAACGTTTCCCCGGCTCATATGCACATGCTTTTAGTATAATGTGGGAAAAAGCAGCACTGGCATTAACTGGTACCGGCATTTTCTCCCCTGCCATTCTCCGTGCAAGGGCAGTCTCTTTATCTCTGTATGTAATCAACTGCTTATCCAGCGAAAGAAAAGGCAGCCTGTTCTGATTCATCAATTTATATAATACAATTCCAAGGGAATAGATATCAATACTGCTGTCGTACTTCTCACCCTTGTAAATCTCCGGTGCCATGTAGGAATAGGTACCTTTCTTGGACATATTGCTCATAGTATGTGCCTGTTCCCTGGCAATTCCAAAGTCACCCAGCTTAAAATCACCAAATCTGGACACAAAAATATTCTCCGGTTTCACATCACGGTGAATAATATTCAATTTTCTGCAATAAATCAATGCCATAGCCAGGTCACAGCCAAGTTTGATCACTTCCTTCTCAGTAAGCTCCTTGCCTGTGCAGTAATCCATAAAGCTGGTAAGATATTCCATTCTTATGGAAATGTCCCAGCCGATCTCATCCAAATATTCCACCACTTTGAAATCTTCAAATGAAACCACATGGGAATTTCCGCAAAAATGCTCCATAGTATATATTTCCTGAATGCAGTCTTCTACCAGATTTCGAAAATATTCCCTGGTAGACTGCTCATTATTCATCTCTGAGCGTACGCTGTCAAGTTCTCCCTTACTTGCCGGTATGGATATGATCTTGATTGCGGAGTAAAAAGAGCGGCCTCGTTCTGTCCGCTTCGCTTTATACACTTTCCCAAAGGATCCTTCGCCTATTTTCTCTATAAGTTCCCATTCTGGCCAGACGGAAACCGGAACATCTTTATCCATGTATGTTCTCCCTCCTCGAACGGGTAATGACTTTTTAAATGGACTGGCAAGTCTTCCCCATAACGATGCACAGAAATCATGGTTTGCATAATTTGGCACCGCTATTCTCGGGTTTTCTGTGAACTACGTTCCACCAAAACACCTCGCGGAATACTGCCTTCTGAATAGTTACAAAAACATTATACAGGAATCTTACCACAAATGATAGACCAGGTTGTATTTTCCTCTATCCATATTTTTCCTTACCCTCACCTACGGCGGATTGTCTCGAGCAGCATTTCCCTTGCTGCTGCAGTGTGTTCCTGCCGGGCTACACTTTTTTGTGTAACAGTAAGTTCCATAGAATTCTCTGTTACACAAAAATCCCCCAAAGCAACATTTCTGTCACCCTGGGGGATTTCATATTTTATCGTTTATTCTTCACTGTCTTCAGAAGAATCCTCATCCTCAAATGTATCCTCATCCACTGCAAGATCTGCCTCATCAGCAGTCTCCAGCTCTTCTGAGTCTTCCGCTACATCCAGCACATCCTGATCCTCGTCGTCCATTTCATCGAATTCGATTTCTTCTGGCTCTTCCGGCATTCCTGTATCAAGCTCTACATCGCTGTAGCACTTCATACCTGTACCAGCTGGAATCAGTTTACCGATGATTACATTCTCTTTCAGACCGATCAGATGGTCAACCTTACCCTTGATAGCAGCTTCGGTCAGAACCTTGGTAGTCTCCTGGAAGGAAGCAGCTGACAAGAAGGAATCAGTTGCCAGTGATGCCTTGGTAATACCAAGCATTCCCTGTTTTCCAATTGCAGGACGTAATCCCTCAGCTTCCAGTTTCTCATTTACTTCCTCATACTCAAGGAAGTCAACAAGTGTACCTGGCAGGAACTCAGAATCTCCGTTATCCTCGATACGGATTTTCTTCAGCATCTGATGAACGATAACCTCGATATGTTTATCGTTGATCTCAACACCCTGAAGGCGGTATACACGCTGGACCTCACGGATCATGTAATCCTGAACTGCACGAACACCCTTGATTCGAAGGATATCATGTGGGTTTACACTACCTTCTGTAAGCTCATCACCAGCCTCCATAACCTGTCCGTCCATGATCTTGATACGGGAACCGTATGGGATCAGGTAAGTCTTGGATTCGCCAGTCTCCGGATCTGTTACGATGATCTCTCTCTTCTTCTTGGTGTCATTGATTGTAGCAACACCCTTGATTTCAGTGATGACAGCAAGTCCTTTCGGCTTTCTTGCCTCAAAAAGCTCCTCGACACGAGGAAGACCCTGTGTGATATCTCCACCGGCAACACCACCTGTATGGAAAGTACGCATGGTCAGCTGTGTACCTGGCTCACCGATAGACTGTGCAGCGATGATACCGATGGACTCACCAACCTGTACCGGCTCACCGGTAGCCATGTTTGCGCCATAGCACTTCGCACACACACCAACCTTACACTTACAGCTCAGGATGGTACGGATCTTAACCTGCTCAACAGCACCTCCGGTAATGTTGTCTACACCCTCTTTCATGATACGTGCAGCACGCTTCGGAGTGATCATGTGGTTTGCTTTTACAAGGACTTCGCCCTCTTTATTCTTAATGGTCTCGCAGGAGAAACGACCTGTGATACGATCCTGAAGGCTCTCGATCTCCTCCTTGCCATCCATGAAACCTTTTACATACATACCGGAAATCTCTGCTCTGTTCTCACAGCAGTCCATCTCACGTACGATCAGATCCTGAGATACGTCAACAAGACGTCTTGTCAGGTAACCGGAATCGGCTGTACGAAGAGCGGTATCGGAAAGTCCTTTACGCGCTCCATGAGCGGACATGAAATATTCCAGTACGTCCAGACCCTCACGGAAGTTTGACTTGATAGGAAGCTCGATTGTATGTCCGGTTGTATCGGCCATCAATCCACGCATACCTGCAAGCTGTTTGATCTGTTTATCAGATCCACGGGCACCAGAGTCAGCCATCATGAAGATGTTGTTGTACTTATCAAGTCCGGAAAGAAGTGCATGAGTAAGCTCATCGTCAGTCTTCTTCCAGGTATCCACAACCTCTTTATAACGCTCTTCCTCAGTAATAAGACCACGTTTATAGTTCTTTGTGATCTTATCTACAGTATCCTGTGCAGCCTTGATCATCTCAGGCTTCTGCGGCGGCACGGTCATATCAGAAATAGATACAGTCATGGCAGCTCTTGTAGAATACTTGTAACCCATAGCTTTGATAGAGTCCAGAACCTCAGCAGTCTTGGTTGCTCCGTGAGTATTAATAACTTTTTCAAGGATCTGTTTCAGCTGTTTCTTACCAACCAGGAAGTCAACCTCAAGAAGAAGTTCATTTCCCGGAATGCTTCTGTCAACAAATCCAAGATCCTGCGGCAGGATCTCATTGAACAGGAAACGTCCCAGTGTAGACTGTACATTGCCTGTGAAAGTACTTCCATCCGGCATTATCTTACTGCAGCGGACAAGAATCTTGGACTGCAGAGTAATTACCTGGTTCTCATATGCCAGAATTGCCTCGTTTACACTCTTGAAGAACTTGCCTTCTCCCTTGTTTCCAGGTCTTTCCTGTGTCAGATAGTAAATACCAAGAACCATATCCTGTGAAGGAACAGCTACCGGTCCACCATCAGAAGGTTTCAGAAGGTTGTTCGGAGACAGAAGCAGGAAACGGCACTCTGCCTGTGCTTCCTGTGACAGCGGAAGATGGACAGCCATCTGGTCACCATCGAAGTCAGCGTTGAAAGCGGTACAAACAAGCGGATGAAGCTTAATAGCCTTACCTTCTACAAGGATCGGCTCAAACGCCTGGATACCCAGACGATGCAGTGTAGGTGCACGGTTCAGCATAACCGGATGTTCTTTGATAACGTCTTCCAGAACATCCCATACAGCTGGCTCAAGCTTCTCTACCATCTTCTTGGCATTCTTAATATTGTGAGAGGTGCCGTTTGCTACCAGTTCTTTCATAACGAAAGGCTTAAACAGCTCGATTGCCATCTCTTTTGGCAGACCGCACTGATAAATCTTCAGCTCTGGTCCAACAACGATAACGGAACGTCCGGAGTAGTCAACACGCTTACCAAGAAGGTTCTGACGGAAACGTCCGGATTTACCTTTCAACATATCAGAAAGGGATTTCAGGGCTCTGTTTCCAGGACCTGTAACCGGGCGGCCACGACGACCATTGTCGATCAGGGCGTCAACTGCTTCCTGAAGCATACGTTTCTCATTGCGGACAATGATATCCGGAGCACCAAGCTCCAGCAGTCTTTTCAGACGATTATTACGATTAATGATTCTTCTGTACAGGTCATTCAGGTCAGATGTTGCAAAACGTCCACCATCCAGCTGTACCATAGGACGAAGATCCGGCGGGATTACAGGAACAACATCAAGAATCATCCACTCAGGACGGTTTCCTGACTCACGGAAAGATTCAACAACCTCAAGACGTTTGATGATCCTTGCACGCTTCTGGCCTGTTGCCTTAACCAGCTCTGCCTTTAATTCAGCGGAATCCTTCTCAAGGTCGATAGCCATAAGGAGCTCTTTGATAGCCTCAGCACCCATGCCTACGCGGAAGTTATTTCCGTAAGACTCACGGGCATCCTGATATTCTCTCTCAGTAAGGATCTGCTTGTACTGAAGTCCGGAATCTGCCGGATCCAGTACAATATAATTTGCAAAGTAAAGAACTTTCTCCAGTGTTCTTGGAGTCAGATCCAGGATAAGTCCCATACGGGACGGAATACCCTTGAAATACCAGATATGGGAAACAGGAGCAGCAAGCTCAATGTGACCCATACGCTCTCTACGAACGGAAGCCTTGGTAACCTCAACGCCGCATCGGTCGCAGACAACACCTTTATAACGGATTTTCTTATATTTACCGCAGTGGCACTCCCAGTCCTTGCTTGGTCCGAAAATTCTTTCACAGAAAAGTCCGTCTTTCTCCGGTTTCAAGGTACGGTAGTTGATGGTTTCCGGTTTTGTAACCTCACCTCTTGACCACTCTCTGATCTTTTCCGGGGACGCCAGTCCGATTTTAATGGCATCAAAAGTCATTGGCTGATATGTTTCATTGGTATTGGTTGATTCTGCCATGTATTCTTTTCCCCTTTCTACTCTTCGATATCATCGTAGGAATCGTCGATTTCGGATTCATAATCCTCTTCTTCGTCCTCGTCCACATCAACAAGTTCCTCTCCGTCAAACTCCTGCTTGGTATAGCCATGTTTGCTGAAGGATTCCTCTCCTCTGTGTCCGCGGGAATCTCCCTCGATAACTGCACGAAGATCGGTTTCGCCGTAATCTACATTCTCCATGATCTGAACTTCTGTCTGATCATCTTTGAGCACGCGTACATCCAATGCCAGAGACTGGAGCTCTTTAAGAAGAACCTTAAAGGATTCCGGAATACCAGGCTCAGGGATGTTATCACCCTTGATGATTGCTTCATAAGTCTTCACACGACCGACTACATCATCGGATTTAACTGTCAGGATTTCCTGGAGTGTATAGG
>UMLB01070058.1_pt1 | contig 11465 bp, 8 predicted proteins | sample 1966481 | NCBI WGS metagenome assembly UMLB01 (sample SAMEA4836192, study PRJEB28245) | human gut metagenome | biome: gut microbiome; material: fecal sample | place: Denmark | collected 2008 | reverse complement strand
GACCTGCAGCTGCTGGGTCTGGGCCACAACGGCCACATCGGCTTCAACGAGCCCTGTGATGAGTTCCCCGTGCGCACCCATGTGGTCGAGCTGACGGAGAGCACCATCAACGCCAACAGCCGTCTGTTCGAGTCCATCGACCAGGTTCCCCGCGAGGCCTACACCATGGGCATCGGCACCATCATGAAGGCGCGTGCCATCCTGGTGGTGGCCAGCGGCGTCGATAAGGCGCAGATCGTGCGCGACGCGTTCTTCGGCCCCGTCACGCCGCAGGTTCCCGCGTCCGTGCTGCAGCTGCACCCCAACGTCACCGTCGTGGTGGACGCCGAGGCCGGCTCGCTGCTGTAAGGCGAACCGGTGTCATAATCGATAACACATTCGAAGGGCTTTCCGCGCATGCGGAAGGCCCTTCCATACTTGAAAGGAGCATGCGGGTATGCGCATTGCAAACGGCAAGGTGTTCGACGGTCAATGCTTCCGCGAACGCGATGTGGTAGTGGAGGGGCAGACCTTCTCCAGCATCGAGGCATCGGGAGACGTAGCGTGCGGCGCGGGTGGCGCTGCCGATACGCTGGACGCTTCGGGATGCTATGTGATTCCAGGCCTGATAGATGTGCACTTCCACGGTGCCATGGGCCACGATTTCTGCGATGCGTCCGATGAGGGCATCTCCGCCATCGCGGCATACGAGGCAAGCCGTGGCGTGACCTCCATCTGCCCGACTACCATGACGCTTCCTGAAGAGCGCCTGGCTCCCATCGTGGCCAGCGTGGCCGCGCATGAAGCAGCAGCGGGAGAGGCCGGAATCGTGGGCATCAACATGGAAGGTCCCTATATCGCCCCCGACAAGGTGGGCGCGCAGAATCCTGCGTACGTACGCAGCGCCTCCATCGAAGAGTTCGGCCGCCTGCAGCAGCAGGCTATGGGCCTCATCAAGCTGGTGGACGTGGCTCCCGAGCAGCCGGGCAACCTGGAGTTTATCCGCCAGATGTCCCATGACGTGCGCGTCTCCGTAGCTCATACGTGCACAAGCTATGATGACGCGTGCGCGGCCTTCGATGCCGGCGCGCGCCATATGACGCACCTGTTCAATGCCATGCCCGCGTTGCATCATCGAGAGCCCGGCCCCATTGCCGCCGGTGCGGAGCGTAACGACGTAACGGCCGAGATTATCGCCGACGGCGTGCATATCCATCCCGCTATGGTGCGCCTGGCGTTCGCTCTGTTCGGCGACGATCGCATGATCTTGATCAGCGACAGCCTGCGCGCCTGCGGGCTCGGTGATGGCGAATACGAGCTGGGCGGCCAGCAGTTCTTCGTCAAGGGCAATCGCGCCACCATCGCCAACGGCAGCCTTGCCGGCAGCGTTTCCGACGTGATGGCGTGCATGCGCACGGCGGTGCGCACCATGGGTATCCCGCTGATCAGCGCCGTGAAGGCCGCAACGGTCAATCCAGCCCGCGCCTTGGGCCTTGACGGCAAACTCGGCGCTATTGCTCCGGGTTATCAGGCCGATGCCGTGGTGCTCGACCGCGACCTGAACATCAAGCACGTGGTGCTTCGAGGGAAGGCCATCGCGTAGCGATAGGTCGATCGGTTGCGCCGCTGCGATGCGCTTGCGCCGTTCGGGAGCCTGTTCGCGCCGTAAGGCGGATCCATCCTTTGTTTGTGAAACGTTGGCCAGCGCGTTGACGAACGGCGAGCCCCGATACTATCCTCATTAAAGTTCGCTCAACAGAAAGAAAGAGGCAAGGTACTCATCATGACCGATTCCCCGTTCCACGGCGTAATCCCCCCGGTGGTCATCCCGCTGACCGAGAAGAAGCAGCTTGACCTGGAGGCCTTCGAGCGCTCCATCAACCGTATGATCGACGCCGGCGTCGACGGCTTGTTCTTCCTGGGCTCCTCGGGCGAGGTTGCGTTCCTCACCGACGCCCAGCGTTACCATGTGCTGCAGGAGGCCGTGGCCATCGTGAACCATCGCGTGCCCGTGCTTGCCGGCGTCATCGACATGGAAACCCTGCGCGTGGTCGATCAGGCCAAGCGCGCCAAGGGCTTCGGCGTCGACGCGCTGGTCGCCACCGCCCCGTTCTACGCCCTGGGCGGCCCGAAGGAGACTGAGCGTCACTTCCGCGCCATCCGCGAGCATACCGACCTGCCGCTGTTCGCCTACGACCTGCCCGTGTGCGTGCACACCAAGCTCGACCCCACCATGCTGGTGCGTCTGGGCAAGGACGGCGTGCTGCAGGGTGTGAAGGACTCCTCCGGCGACGACGTCAGCTTCCGCTGGCTGGTGCTCGAAAACGAGGACGCCGGTCATCCGCTGCAGCTGCTCACCGGCCATGAGGTGTGCGTCGACGGCGCGTACCTGGCAGGCGCCGACGGCAGCGTGCCGGGCCTGGCCAACCTCGACCCGCACAGCTACGTGGAGCAGTGGAAGGCCGCTCAGGCCGGCGACTGGAACCGCGTCAAGGAGATCCAGGACCACCTTGCCCGCCTGATGTTCCTGACCCGTGTGGTCAAGGCCACCGTCGGCTTCGGCGCCGGCGTGGGTGCGTTCAAGACGGCGTTGTGGCAGATGGGCGTGTTCAACACGAACCAGATGCGCGAGCCCGTCCAGGCGCTCGAGGGCGAGGATGTCGCGGCCATCGTCGAGGTCATTAAGAAGGCCGGCCTCATGGACGCGGACGCTCCCATCCGCAAGTAGCTTTTCTTCGCTTTTGCAAGCCGGCGCAGGTTCCACCTGCGCCGGCTTTTTTTGTTGCGGTACCATGGTTGGCACCAGGTGATAAGGTGCTTTTCGAAAAGGGAAGGGTGGGGTGCATGGAATATCCCGCATACGTTGCGGCGCTTGATATCGGCGGCACGAAGATCGCCGGCGCGCTGCTGCGATACGAGCAGATCGACGCTGCCCCTGAAGTCGTGTTCGAAACTCAGGTGCCCACGCAGGCGCAGCGCGGGGGCGGCCCCGTGCTCGTCACCGTGTGCGATGTGGCGAACACGGTGCTTGCCGAGGCGCGCTCGCGCCGAGAGCAGGTGCTCGGCATCGGCGTGTCAACCGCCGGGCGCGTGGATGCGGTCACGGGCGGTATCGCGTATGCCAACGAGATTATGCCCGGATGGACCGGCCAGCCCATCAAGGAGCGCTTGCGGGAGTCCTGCGAGCTGCCGGTGTCGGTGCTCAACGACGTGCAGGCCCATGCGCTGGGCGAGGCTCGCTGGGGCGCTGCCAGCGGGGCTGATACCTGCATGATGATCGCCGCCGGCACGGGCATCGGCGGGGCCGTGATCGCCCATGGGCGCTTGGTGCGCGGCAACCACGGTTTCGCCGGAGAAATCGGGCATATCGCCTGCTCGCAGGCTGTGGGCATCCCGTGCGTGTGCGGCGGTGCCGGTCATTTGGAGCTGGTGGCGTCGGGAAGCGGCATAGAGGCTCGCTATGCCGAGATCACGGGCAACCATATCGATGGCGCCGAGATCTCCCGCCGCGCAGCCGAAGGCGAGCCTGCGGCGCACAAGGTGATCATGACGGCGGGCATCGCCCTGGGCGAGGCCATCGCGGGCATCACGAACCTGCTCGATCCCGATATGGTGGTCATCGGCGGCTCGGTGCCCAAGGCGGGCACGAAGTGGCGTGCGGCGGTGCAGGAGGGCTTCGAGCGTCAAATCCCGCTGGCGCAGCGTAGTCTGCCTATCCTTGCTGCCGAGCTGGGCGGGCACGCTCCGCTTATCGGCGCGGCAGAGGATCTGCTTGACTACTTGGAGGATGTCGAGGCTCAGCAGGAGCTCAACGAGTTTGACGACGTCGAGGACATCGAAGCGTCTGACGAGTTGCATAACCCCCAGGAGCACCTGGATATGGAAGATCCGCAGGAGTAGTTCCCTCGGTAAATCGCAGCGCCCGACGCCGTGGATTCGCGGCTACGGGCGCCGCTTGTTTAAGATCGTGAAAGGATGGGGAAATCGATCCCATTATCGAGCAATTGCGCGGCAAGGTCATCGCCAGCTGCCAGGCGTATATGGGCGAGCCGCTGCGCCACCCCGAGACCATGGCGCAGATGGCCCGTGCGTGCGAGCTGGGCGGCGCTGGCGGCATCCGCTGCCAGGGCCTGTCCGATATCGCGGCCATCAAAGGCCGTACCGAGGTGCCCGTCATCGGCATCTGGAAGGAAGGCCACGAGGGCGTCTACATCACGCCCACGCTGCGTCATGCCCGCGCCTGCGTGATGGCAGGCGCCGACATCGTGGCAATCGACGCTACCGATCGCCCGCGCCCCGACGGCAAGACGCTTGAGGACACGGTGCGTCCGCTGAAGGAGGAGGGCGTGCTCGTGATGGCGGACTGCTCCACCATCGAGGACATCCGCCATGCGTTCGCCATCGGCTGCGATATCGCCTCCACCACGCTCTCGCACCCTGGCGCCGCCATCGACTGCGGCATGGCTGACGGCCCGGATGTGGCGCTGGTGCGCCAGGCCGTGGAAGAGTTCCCCGACAAGCCCGTCATCTGCGAGGGCCGCGTGCATACGCCTGCCGACGCCAAGGCTGCCATGGATGCCGGCGCGTGGGCTGTCGTGGTCGGTACCGCCATCACGCACCCCACCAGCATCACCAGCTGGTTCGTGGAGGCTGCTGGTGAGTAGGTTTTAGCAGTCCCATCGGAAGCCCCGGCTTTTGTTGGTCGGGGCTTCTTTTTGTCCCGTTCGATGAGGCCTTGCTCGGTACCCTAGCCGCTCAGACGGTCCTCGCTTGGCGGAACAGTCCACTGGACTGTTCCAGTCGCTGCGGAACTCGCTTTATGAGGTACCGAGCAAGGGCTCATCTGTGTTAACCGGATTGTTGGCTCGCCGATAACAAGGGCTTCCTAGGCTATACGTTATTGCTTCTGAAATCTAACCAAATGAAAATCGCCCCCGCTGCTCTTGCGAGCGGCGGGGGCGATTGCGTTTCCCGTTAGGTTAGCCCGTTGGAAGGCTACTTGCCCAGTTCGGGATGGAGCAGGGACGGGGCAGCGCCCAGGAGCAGGCGCGTGTAGTCGTCCTTGGGGTTGTTGAAGATCTGCTCGGCGGTACCGCGCTCAACGGCCTGACCATGGTTCATGACGATGATCTGGTCGGAGATGTAACGCACCGTCTGGATGTCATGGCTGATGAACACCATGGCAAGGTTGAGCTCCTTCTTCAGATCCATCAACAGGTTGAGGATCTGGGCGCGCACGGACACGTCGAGTGCCGAGGTGGGCTCGTCGGCGATGATGGCGTCGGGTTTCAGGGACAGCGCACGGGCGATTGCCACGCGCTGACGCTGGCCGCCGGACATCTGGCCGGGCAGCGCCTCAAGGACGCTGTTGGGAAGGCCCACCATCTCGATGAGCTCGCGCACGCGAGCCTCGCGGGACTTCGCGTCGCCCACCTTGTGCACGATCATGGGGTCCATGAGCTGCTCGCGGACGGTCATGCGCGCGTTCAGAGCCGTTGCCGGGTCCTGGAACACGACGGAGATGACGCGGCCGATGATCTTACGCTGCGCTGCGGAGCGTTTCGTGACATCGGTGCCCTTGAAGTACACATGACCGGATGTGGGGGTCTGCAGACCGCACATGACGTTGGCCGTGGTGGACTTGCCGCAACCGGACTCGCCGACGATGCCGATGGTCTGGCCGGGCATGAGCTTCAGGGACAGGCCGTTGACGGCGTGGACCTTGTTGGGGTGCAGCAGGGAGCCGGTACGCGTCTTGAACACCACGTGGATATCATCAAGGAAGATGATAGGCGTCTGCTCGTCGTTGTTGGCGACGGCTGCACTGTTAGTTGCTTCGGCCATTAGTTCGCACCTCCCGTGAGATAAGGCTTGACGCCGATGCGCTTCAGCTCGCTGTCAGGCAGCTCGGCGTAGTAGTGGTCGGAATTCGCCACGCGCTTGAGCATGGGCCGCACGTTCGACGTCTTGTCCGGATGGCTGGAACGCGGACGGAAGCGGTCGCCTTCGGGGAAGTCCTTCGGCGAAGGCACCGAGCCGGGAACCTGATGTAGGCGCGCACCGCCGGCCTCGATGGACAGAACGGAGCCGAGCAGGCCGCGCGTGTACTCGTGGATGGGGTTGGTGAGGATCTCCTTCACCGGGCCCTGTTCCACAACCTGGCCAGCGTACATGACGGTGATGGAGTTGGCGACCTCGGCAACGAGCGCCAGGTCGTGGCTCACGAACACCATGGCGAAGCCAAGCTCGTGCTGCAGCTTGTTCAGCAGGTCGATGACCTGCTTCTGGACCGTCACGTCAAGGGCGGTGGTGGGCTCGTCGGCGATGACCAGCTTGGGGTCGCGCGTCAGGGCCATGGCGATGAGCACGCGCTGGCGCTGGCCGCCGGAGAGCTCGTGGGGATAGGAATCCAGCGTGCGCTTCGGGTCCAGGCCGACCAGCTCGAGCAGCTCCTCGGCGGAACGGGTGCCGCCACGTTTGGTCAGCTGCTTCATCTGAGAGCGGATGAGCATGGAGGGGTTGAGCGAGGACAGGGCGTCCTGGTAGACCATGGCGATCTCGCGGCCGCGCAGCTCGTTCATCTCCTTGTCGGAGAGGTTGAGCAGGTTCTTGCCGTCGTACATGATCTCGCCGGAGATCTCGGCCTTCTTGTCCAGCAGGCCCATGATGGCCAAGCTGGTGATGGACTTGCCGCAGCCGGACTCGCCCACAAGGCCCATGGTCTGGCGCGGGCGCACCACAAAGCTGACATGGTCGACCACGTTCACGTCGCCATGGCGGGGGAACTTGATGCACAGGTCCTTGACTTCCAGGATGGGCGGCACGTCGGTGCGGGCCTCGAAGCGGTCGGTGCGCGTAAGCTCGGCTTCCTTAAGGGCGGCCAGGCGCTGGTTGAGCATGTCGGCCTGAGCGGCGTAGGCCAGCGTCGGGTCAGCGACCATGCGGTCGGCCTCGCGGTCCTTGTTCAGGTCGTTCTCGTCGACCTTGACGGCGCTCTTCGGCGCGGCGATGGCGTCGGTGATGCCCTCGGAGACGATGTTGAGGCACAGAACGGTCAACATGATCATGATGCCGGGGAACAGCGCCTGCCACCAGCGGCCGGCCAGCACGCCGTTACGGGCGTCGGCCAAGATGTTGCCCCAGGTGGGGGTGGGCTCGGGGATGCCGGCGCTGATGAAGGCCAGGGAGGCCTCGAACACGATGGCGTCGGCCACGAGCACGATGGTGAACACGAGCACGGGAGCCACGCAGTTGCGCACGACGTGCTTCCACAGGATCCACGGGGCGCGGGCGCCGGAGACGACGACTGCGCGGACGTAGTCCTGGTTGTACTCGCTCATGACGTTGGCGCGAACGATACGGGCAATCTGCGGGATGTACAAAAAGCCGATGGCGAAGATGAGCGAGGGCACGGAGTTGCCGAACACCACGATGAAGGTGGCGGCAAGCGCGATGCCGGGGAAGGACATGATGATGTCCAGGATGCGCATGATGACGTTGGCGATGCGCGGGCGCACGACGGCGGCGATAGCGCCGATGATGGAGCCCACGACCAGCGCGAAGCCGGTAGCGCCCAGGCCGATGACCAGGGAGTACTTAGCGCCGCACATCAGGCGGGACATAACGTCGCGGCCCTTGTCGTCGGTGCCGAACAGGTGCGCGGAATCAGGCGCGCAGAACGAGGTGAAGATCTCGTACGGGCTGTAGGGCGCGATGAAGTCGGCGAGCGCGGCCACTACGATGATAGCGATGAGGATGACCAGCGAGATACGCGCGCCGATGGTCATGTTCTTCCAGCGACGGAAGCGGACCTTGCCGGCGCCGTCCTCCATCTTCTTGGTGAGGTCGCCACGAAGTTGAACCATACTCTACACCGTCCTAATTCGCGGATCGATAAGGATGTAGAGCATGTCGACGATGACGTTCACGATGATGAACGTGATGGCGACGACGAGAACGACACCCTGAACCAACATGACGTAATTCGAGGTAACGCCGGAGACGATGGCCATGCCCATGCCCGGAAGGGCGAAGATGACCTCGAGGACCACGGCGCCGCCGATCATGTAGCCGAACTTCAGGCCAAGCACGGTGACGGGCGTGATCAGGGCGTTGCGCAGCACGTTGCGGGCGACGACGGTGCCATAGGGGATGCCGAAGCCGCGGGCGGTGCGCACGTAGTCCTTATCGAGCTCCTCGACCATGGACGTGCGGATGATGCGCGTCATCTGGCCGGTCAGCGGCACGGCAAGGGCGATGCCGGGCATGGCCATGCGCGCAAGCCATCCACCGGGGTCTTGCGTGAGCGCAGGCAGGGCGCCGGAGGCCGGCAGCAGGTGCAGCGTGGAGGAGAACAGCAGGATGAACAGCACCGACAGCCAGAACGACGGCGTGGCGATGCAGGCGATGGAGAAGATGCGGATGACCTGGTCGGGCCAGCGGTCGCGATAGAGGGCGGACACGACGCCGAGGATGGCGCTGGCGACGATGGCGATGATGAAGCCGAAGAAGCCGAGCTGCAGCGTGATGGGCAGCGCGGTGGCGATGCGAGCGGACACGGACTGGTTCGAGGGACCGAACGTGCCCAGATCGCCATGGAAGAAGCCGACCATGTAGTCGCCGTAGCGAACGATCAGCGGATCGTTGAGGCCGTGCTCGACGCGGTAGGCCTCCAACTGGTCGGGTGACGCGTTTTCGCCGAGCGCCGAGAAGGCGGGGTCGATAGGCGAAAACGACATCAGGAAGAAGACGAGAACGGTGACACCGAACACCATGATGGGCAGCCAAAGCAGGCGATTGCCGATCAGTCGAAGCAGGTTGTTCACTCGATCCCCTCCTTTCTGTAGGCTCATAAGAGCATGCTTACGTTACATGGTTTGCCATCGTTCAGCTCACGCAGGCTGGCAAACCTTCCACATTATACCGATTTGCAAGATACCTTCGCTGATAAACGGCGAAATAGGATAACTAATCAGTGAGCTGCTTTTCGCAGACATGCCACCAGTTGTTTCCGGTGCCGCGCGCGTATTCGCAGCCGACGCAGGGTTTCGTGCAGAACTCGGCGCTTCGCATTTCGTCGGGGAACAGGTCGTGCCCGTCGTAAGGGGCGCGCGGCAGCTCGGGGTCGGCCTGCTCCATGCCGCGGATGAACATGGAAGCCATCTGCTTCATGCCCAGCGCGGTGGGGTGGGTTCCGTCGATGGCGTCGTAGTCGTAGCCGAACGCCTGCATGTCCACGAGATAGCAGTTGTCGGCGTCGCTGGCGGCAGCGCGGATAATCTTGTTGTACTCATCGACGCAGATGCCGCGGAACCAACGCGGGGACGTGGGGCGATGCGCGCCCTTCACGCGCCCGGGAAGGAGCGTGGAGACCCAGATGCGGGCGTTCGGGTATTGGGCGTGCATCGTTGCCAGCATGCGGCGGTAGGATTCCTCGAAGTTGGCAAGGGTTCCTTCGGGGGCCATGCCCGCCACCTTGCCATGGTCCGGGCACTCGGCCGCAAGCTTCGGCGGAGCGGAAGGCGTTGCCGCGCAGATCTGCGCGTACCCCGAGCCCCAGCCGTAGTCGTTGATGCCGATATGAACGAGGATGTCATCGGGGGTACGCCCGTCGGCTTGCAGGTGCTCGATGCGCTCGGCAGAGGCGCCGACGGGGAAGTCGCGGCCCTCCACCACGCAGCCCGACCAGGACGCGTTGGCCAGGAATTGCCCGTCGAAGTGGTCGATGACCTGGCCCCACCAGGTGTCGTGCGGCGTCTTCACGCCGGTGAGCTCAAGCTGCTCGCCTTCGAAGAACACGCGCCAGCCTTGCGGCAGGATGCCCTCGAAGGAGCTGATGGAGTCTCCGTATACGGAAAACAAACGTGTCATGCGGTGATAACCCCCTAAATCGAATTGACGTGAACATGGTATACGCTTCATGCGCATATGGGGTCAAGACGCAAAGAAAGCCCACCTCGCAATGAGGCGGGCTTTCCGGTTGCAGCCTATAGCCTGGCGGTTATTACTTCAGCTTCGCGTTCTGGAAGTACAGGCCGGTGGTCGGGCTGGGCTCGAAGCCTTCGATGAGGCCGGCCCAGTAGCCGGTGACGACCTTCTTGTGGAACAGCGGGTACAGCGGCACTTCCTCGGAGATGATGTCGAAGCACTTGTTGTACGCCTCCTGGCGCGTGTTCGCATCGGTGGCCTTGCGAGCCTGGTCGAGGTACTCGTTGAACTCCTGGCACTTGCCGTCGCCGGCCTTAGCCCAGCAGGAACGGCCCTGGCACCAGTCGGTGTTCTCGCCGTAGAACCAAGCCAGATGCACGTCGGCGTTCGTGCCGAAGCAGGAGACGTCGCCGGGGGCCAGGAACACGTCGAAGGGCAGGATCTCGTCGGTCTTGGAAGCGGCCATGGTGGGGTAGGGGGCAGCCTGCACGTCGAGCGTGACGTTCATGCCGACGGCCTGCAGGTCCTGCTGGATCTGAGCGGACAGGTCCTTGATCCAGTTGTCGATGACGAGCAGCTTGACCTCGAGGTTCTCCTGGCCGGCCTCCTTGAGCAGGGCCTTTGCCTTCTCGGGATCGTACTTGTAGACCGTGGATGCCTCGTGGTAGGCCGGGTTGTCCTTCGGCAGGTAGGAGGTCAGCGTCTCAGCGTTGCCGCCCAGCTGGTTCTTGATCAGCTTGTCGTAGTCGATGGCGTAGTGGAAGGCCTGACGGACGCGCTTGTCGTTGAAGGGCTCCTTCTGGCAGTTGAACATCAGGAAGCCGATGCCGTAGCTGTCGACGCTGTCGACGGTGACGCCTGCGCCGACCAGCTGGTCGATGTTGGAGAACGGGATGTTCTCGCCGGCGATGGCGGTACCCTCCTGCAGGGCGGTCACGCGAGCGGTGTTGTCAACGCGTACGAGCCACTGCATGGCGTCGGCGGAAGCCGGCTTCGGGCCGTTGTACTTGGGGTTGGGGACGAAGTTCAGCTCGCCGCCATCCTCGCCGTTGCACTCGCCGAAGGCCCATGCACCGGAGCCGGTCGGCGGGGTGGTCATGGTCTCCTTGGTGATCTCGGCAGCCGGGAACACGCGGCACAGGGACAGGCGCTCTTTGAGCTGCTTGTCGCTGTCGACGAACGGGTAGGCCAGCGTGAAGGACACGGTGGCGTCGTCCTTGGCGGCGACGGTGTCGATGAAGGACAGCATGTCCTTGTAGGTGGCGTTGGCCTTGTTGGCCTCGATGACGGCCACGACGTCGGCGGCGGTCACGGCCTCGCCGTTGGAGAACGTGGCGCCTTCGCGCAGAGCGACCTCGTACTCGGTCTCGGAGACCTTGACGGGCTCGCCGGCGGCCAGGGCGGCGTTGGACTCGCCGGTGAAGTAATCCAGCTCATAGAGGCCCTCCAGGCAGTGCTGGATAGCGGGCAGCATCAGAGCGGAGCTTGCGCCGATGGGGTTGTAGTTAGCGTTCTTGTAGCTGCAAGCAGCGGTGATCACGCCGCCGGTGTTGGCAGCG
>UMLB01075204.1_pt1 | contig 11479 bp, 7 predicted proteins | sample 1966481 | NCBI WGS metagenome assembly UMLB01 (sample SAMEA4836192, study PRJEB28245) | human gut metagenome | biome: gut microbiome; material: fecal sample | place: Denmark | collected 2008 | reverse complement strand
AGCAGCCGGTGGCCGCCCATATCCAGCCAGCGGCCATCCGTCAGCCGGGTGACCATTTCCAGCATACAACCCCTGCCGCCTACCTCGATATACTTGGAAATGACAAAATAGGCTTCCTCGTCCTTGAACTCGATCTTATTCAGGATGGTCTTGCGGGCGTAGGCTTTGGCGGAGATGCAGTTTTCGCACCGGGTATCCTTGTTCCATACCATGTGGCAGTTGCCGGGCTTTTCGGTCAGGATGCCGTCACTGTCCAGCGCAAGCACCTTGCGGTGCTCCGGGTCTACCAGACGCACCACATCAAAGATGCCCTGCAGCCGCCGTAGGAACCGGGCGGGATCTTCCTCCGGGTCGATGGCGGTCAGCAGCTCTGCCTGATGCTCCACGCGGTGCTGTTCATCGGTGAGGTGCCCCAGCACGTTCACGCAGCGGCGCACCCCGGCACCGCTCCAGATGGTATGCAGCGCCATCCGGTGCAGGTGCGGCTTCCCATCTCGCTGCACCATGACCGGCAGCACCACGTCCGTCGCTTCCGGCGTGGCTCGGCTGATGGCCTTGGAAAGCTTGCGCCGATCCTGTTCGTTCAAAAAGCTGAGCCCCTTGCCCTGCGCAAAATCGGTCACCGTTTTTTGCTGCAAAGGCTCGGCATGGTAGTCATACACGGTCACGCTGCCTGCCAGCAGGTCGTAGTCGAACCGGATGCCGCCGCACTGGGCGGCGTAGAAATCCGTGCGTTCCTTTTCCTGTTCCAGCAGCAGCTGGGAGCGGTTCTCCCGGGGCAGCGCCTCCCGGTGCAAAATCTCCTCGGAAAGGCGGTGGGTCTCCTGCCGGAAGCCCCGGTCCCACTCCGAGCGGGTCAGCTCGGTGCGCAGCTGCTCCGAGGACTCTCGCAGGCAGCCCAGCAGCAGCGGGTTGAACGCGCCGCACTCGCCGTTCAGGATCATGCGCAGCGCGGTGTCGTGGTCGTAGGCGTGCTTATAGCAGCGCTCGCTGGTCAAAGCGTCGTATACGTCTGCCAGTGCCACCACCTGCGCCGCAATGGGGATCTCATCCCCTTTCAGCCGGTCGGGGTAGCCATTGCCGTCCCAGCGCTCGTGGTGCCAGCGACAGATGGCGTGCGCCACCTGCAAAAGCGGCTCGTCCCGCGCAATCGCCTGTCCCAGATCCTGCAACATCTGTGCGCCCGCCACGGTATGGTTCTTGATAATGGCAAACTCCTCGGCAGTCAGGCGGCCGGGCTTGTTCAGGATCTCCTCCGGGATGACGATCTTGCCGATATCATGCAGCGCCGAAGCGGTGCTGATGAGGGCGATATCGCTTTCATCCAGCTGATAACGGTCGGTCTTTTGCACCAGCTGATGCAAAAGCAGGTCGGTCAGGGTGCGGATGTGCAGGACATGCAGCCCGCTTTCGCTGTTGCGGAACTCCACCACATGGCTCAGGATGCTGATCATCAGCACGCTGTTATGCTCTTTTTCGTACACCTGATCGGTGACAAGGCGGGTGAGCCGCTTTTGCTTGGCGTACAGCATGAGGATATTCTTCACCCGGCGCAGGATCATGATCCGCTCGAAGGGGCGGCGGATATAGTCTGCCACACCCAGATCATAGGCACGCTCAATGTTGGCGGTATCCTCTGCCGCCGAGATGACGATGACCGGGATCTCGTCCAGCCATGCGTGATACTTCATCACTCGCAGCACGTCAAAGCCATCCATGCCCGGCATCATCAGGTCCAGCAGCAGCAGGGAGATATCCGTGCGCTGCCGCATCAGTTCCACTGCCGCTGCGCCATCCTCCGCCTCCAGATAGTCATAGCCATCGCCCAGTATCTCCTTGAGCAGGGCACGGTTGATCTCGGAATCATCCGCGATCAGAATCTTCGGTTTCTCGTTCATGGCCATGTTTCTCCTTTTGCGGCGCATCCTTCTGCCCCGGCTTTGTTCCGGGTACGCTGCTTGCACTGACCGGATACAGCGGGCTTTCCCCGGCATCCGCTTTTTTTACATTCATTTATACTTTACTGGATTTTACAGCAAAATGCAAGGCTGCGTGCAACATTTCTGCCATTTTCCGGTATTTTCCGCAAACGTTTTCATTCCCGGTTGTATAAATGCAATCCAATTTTTACAGTACCCTTTGCAACCGTTGTTCGAAAGCAAGCCGTTTGTCGTTACAGCCCTTCCTGTGAAAATGCGGTTGCCGCGCTCCGCAGAGCGCGGCAACCGCGAAATATAAACCTTATTTCCGCTGATGATGCGCAAAGCAAAGCGGAGCGCATTCCAAATCGTCCCGCCCCAAAAGAAAAAGGACTGCTGCGCAAAACACGCAGCAGTCCTTTTTAAGTTCACTCTTGGGGCATCATGGCATCAAACCAGCCCATCAGCTCCGCAGCCATCTGCTCCAGCCGGGTCTCCGGCTGCCATGCAGGCTGTGCAGGCTCCGGAGGCAGTGCCTGTTCCGGGGCGCAGAGGCTTTCTTCCGTTTCCGGTGCAGGCTGTTCCGGTGCAGCCTCGCACTGCGGCACAGCCTCGGGGGCTGTATCCGGCTGCGCAGGTGTTTCCGGGGCGGTCTGCTGCATGGCGGCAAGAGCAGCCTCGGCTCTGCGGCAGGCGGCTTCGGCCTTTTCTGCCCGGGCATTGGCCTGTTCCAGCTGCTCCCACGCCTGCTCACAGGCGGCTTCCAGCTCTGCATTATCGTGCTTGAGGGCAAGCAGGGTGCGCTCAAAGGCGAACATCCGGGTCTGATACCGGCGCACCTCGGCGCGTGCCGCAGCCAGCTTGCGGCTCAGCTGCTCTGCCTGTGCCCGGGCGCTTTCCGCCTGTGCTGCGGCAGATGCCTGTACAGCGGCCTGCCGGGCAAATTGTCCGCGCAGGGCACCGGTCTCCCGCTCTGTCTGCACCATGATGCCCTCCCATGCACACCTTGCACGGGGCTTTCGCTGACCGCATGGGCGCAGCTGCCAGCCCCATTGTAGCCTGTAATTACTTCCGCTTGTTCAGAATAGCCAGCAGCTCGTCGTAGTAACGGTTGTCGCTGCTTTCCTCTTCCACGGCCTTCTTTTCAGCCGGAGCAGCAGCCGGGGCGGCATTGGATGCCGGGGCTGCGCTTGCGCCGGTATCGCTGCTGAACACCGCAGACGGCACAGACTGTGCACCGCCCATGGCGTTGTTGATGCTGTTGCGCAGGTCGCTGGCGCTCTTGTTGTCAAAGCCGGTGGCCACAACGGTCACGCGCATCTCGTCGGACAGGTTCTCATCAAAGGCAGTACCCCAGATGATGTTTGCATCGGGATGTGCGCTCTGGGTGATGAGGCCTGCGGCGGTCTCCACATCCTCCAGACCGATGTCCGGGCTGGAAGTGATGTTGATGATAACGCCGTGCGCACCGGCAATGCTGGTCTCCAGCAGCGGGCTGGAGATAGCAGCCTTGGCGGCGTTCTCGGCCTTGCCTGCACCCTTGGCGCTGCCCACGCCCATGTGGGCGTAGCCGGCATCCTTCATGATGGAGCGCACGTCGGCGAAGTCCAGGTTGATGAAGGCGGGCACGTTGATCAGGGCAGAGATGGACTCAACGCCCTGACGCAGCACGTTATCGGCGGCCTGGAAGGCGTTCATCAGGGTGATCTTTTCCTGACTGATCATCTTCAGGCGCTCGTTGGGGATGACGATCAGGCTGTCAACGTGCATCAGCAGGTTGGCAATGCCCTGCTCGGCCAGACCCATCTTGCGCTTGCCCTCAAAGGAGAAGGGCTTAGTAACGATGCCGACGGTCAGGATGCCCAGATCGTGTGCCACCTCGGCCACAACGGGTGCTGCACCGGTGCCGGTGCCGCCGCCCATGCCGGCGGTGATAAAGACCATCTGGGAGCCCTTGAGGGCGTTGGCGATCTCGTCCTTGCTTTCTTCAGCGGCGCGCTGGCCGATCTCCGGGTCTGCACCCGCACCGCGACCCTTGGTCAACTTGGAACCCAGCTGCACCTTGACCGAGGCATGGTTCTTAGCCAGTGCCTGCTGGTCAGTATTCATGGCGATGAACTCCACGCCCTGCAGGCCATCGCTCACCATGCGGTTCACGGCGTTGCCGCCGCCGCCGCCCACACCGATCACCTTGATCGTCGTAACGTTTTCGTCCAGTTCTTCATCGAGCATCAATGCCATAACTTTGTCCTCCATCGGATTTTTATGTGGAACTGCGCAAATGCCGCACAGAAATTATCATACGATATTTATATAACTGTATCGTATCATTTTTTTGCTCCGATTGCAAGACAAAATTGCTTTTTCGTGGGTGTTTTTTTCACAACCCCACTCCGGGCGGGTATTTCCTGCCAAATCTGTGCGCCCAGCCCCGCCAAAAGCCGGTCAAGGTCTGCATATCCGCGCCGAACAAACTCCACCCCGCCAAGGCGGCTGCTGCCCCGGGCAGCCAGCGCCGCAAGCGCCAGCGCCGCCCCGCCCCGCAGGTCCGGTGCAGTCAGCTTTGCCCCGCGCAGCGTCCCGCCCGGCTGCACATACAGGGTGCGCTCTGCCACCCGGACGTTCGCACCCAGCGTTGCAAAACCCTCGGCACAGGCAAAACGATTTTCAAACACCCTGTCCTGCAGGCGGCTTTCCCCCTGTGCGCAGAGCATCACCGCCGCCAGCAGCGGGGCGGCGTCCGTGGCAAGGCCCGGGTAGGGCGCTGTGTACACGTTTCCCGCGCCGCGCAGTGCCCCGAACCGTGAAATGGCGGCAGCATCGTGTGCCCGCTCTACGGTGCAGCCCATTTGTTCCAGAATTTCCAGCAGCGGGGCATACAGCCCGGGCGCACAGCCCGCCAGTTCTACCCTGCCGCCCGCCGCTGCCGCCGCGCAAGCCAGCGTGGAGGCGATGATGCGGTCTGCCACCGGCATAAAGGTGCAGCCCGCAAGGCAGCGCTTTCCCTGCACTCGGATGGTGTCGGTGCCTGCGCCCTCCACGCAGCCGCCGCAGGCGTTGAGGAAGGCGGCAAGATCCGCGATCTCCGGCTCTTTTGCAGCGCCATGCAGCACGGTCTGTCCCTGCGCCGTGGCGGCGGCCAGCAGCAGCGTCTCGGTAGCGCCCACGCTGGGGAAGCTAAGACAGATCTCCGCGCCCCGCAGCCCCGCCGGGGCGTACAGTGTAAGCCGTCCGGGCGCTGCGGGCATCTGCCGCACGCCCATCTGCGCCAGCCCCTGCAAATGCAGGTCGATGGGTCTTGCCCCGATACGGCAGCCCCCGGGCAGCACGGTGCTTATCCGCCCCAGCCGCGCCAGCAGCGGCGCACAGAACAGGATGGACGCCCGCATCCGGCCTGCGGCCTCCGGTGCAAGGTCGGTGCGCATGGGCTGCCCCTGCACCGCCAGTTCTGCACCCTGCCAGCCTGCCGTGCAGCCCACGCCCCGCAGCAGGGCAAGACAGTCCTCTACGTCCGTCAGGCGCGGCACATTTTGCAGCCGCACCGGCCCGCTGCACAGCAGCGAAGCTGCCAGCAGCGGCAGCACACTGTTTTTGGCCGCAGGCACTTCCACCCTGCCCTGCAAAGGCCGCCCGCCCGTAATGATCCAATCCCCAGCCATGCCAAGACCCCCGTTCTGCAAAAGATACCCCATGGTATGCAAAACGAGGGTCTTTGGTCAACAAAATGCGCCGGAAACGGCTTTCCCGCCCTCTGCGGGATTTGTCCGGTCATTTGTCCGTTTTTTTTTCGCATTTCCGCGCCGCTCCTGCCCTGCCGCGGCAGGAAATGCAGCCTTTCATCAGCTTTCGCCCCGGGACACCGAAAGCACGATGCCCATCTCGCCCAAAAGCATCATCAGGCTGGTGCCGCCGGAGGAGAAAAAAGGCAAGCTGATGCCGGTGTTGGGGATGGTGTTGGTGACCACCGCGATGTTCAACACTGCCTGCAATGCTACCTGCACCACAAAGCCCACCACCAGCAACGCGCCAAAGCGGTCCGGTGCGTGCGCCGCCAGCGTGATGCCCCGCCACAGCAGCGCGCTGAACAGCAGAATGACCGCACACGCGCCCAGAAAGCCCAGTTCCTCGCAGAGGATGGAAAAGATGAAGTCGTTCTGGGGCTCGGGCACGAACAGATGCTTCTGGCGGCTGTTACCCAGCCCCAACCCCGCCGCCCCGCCAGAGCCGATGGCATACAGGCTCTGGATGGTCTGGTGGCCGTCGCCCAGCGGGTCGGCAAAGGGGTCGAGCCACGAGTTGAGACGGTCGGCGGCGTAGGGCACCAGTTCCGGCATCAGCACGATAGCCGTGCCGATGGCGGCAGCGCCGCCCGCCCCTGCCAGCAAAAACCACCGCAGCCCGGTACCACCCACGAACATGAGCACCGCGCCGATGCTCAAAATCAGCACCGTGCCGGAAAGGTGGGGCTCCAGCAGCATGAGCACCGCCACCACCCCCAGCACCAGCGCAAAGGGCACCACCCCCACCGCAAAGCTGCCCATGCGGTCGTGGTTCAAAGCGATAATGTGGGCAAACACCAACACCACCGCAAATTTGGCGATCTCGCTGGGCTGTAATGTGCCCAGCCCCGGCAGCACAAGCCAGCGCTTACAGCCGTTATATTCCGGCATGAACAGCACCGCCGTCAGCAGCACCAGCGAGAGCGCCAACAGCGGCCACGCAAGCTTGTGATAGATATGGTAGTCCACCCGGCTGGCCATCCACATGGCCCCCAGCCCCATGGCGGCATACAGCAGCTGCGGCCGCACATAGGCAAAGGCGTCCTGCCGCCGGTACAGCGCCACCGCGCTGCTGGCGCTGCACAGCATCACCAGCCCAAAGGCTACCAGTGTGAGCACCAGCACCAGAAAGGGCAGGTCCATGGGCGGCAGCGGCCGCAGCATCCCTTTGCGGGCAGCAGTTCTGTGCAATCCCGGTCACCTCCGTTTCTGTTATTGTACGCGGATGCGGGGGCGGTTAGTCATACGCACCGCCCCCGGGTGCATAAACTGCCCGCAAAGGGGGTGCTGCCATGTGCGGCTCAAAACCCACAGACGCCCTGCGCACCCTGCCGGAGCGGGCGTTCTGTCTGCGGGCACGGCTTATTGCGGTGGGGCTGTGCGCCGTCTGCTTTGCAGGGCTCATCGGGCGGCTGTTCTGGCTGCAATTATGCACCGGCGGCTGGTACACCCAGCGAGCGCTGGGGCAGCAACTGCGGGACACCGTTGTGCCCGCTGACCGGGGCAAAATATACAGCGCCGATGGCGCGCTGCTGGCCGCCAACAGCAGCTGCTGGACCCTGCGCGCCAGCCCCCGGGAGATGCCGGAGGATAAGCTTGCCCTTGCCGCCAAGGGGCTTGCGGAGATTCTGGAACTGGACGAGGCCAAGCTGCTGGAAAAGTTCAACGACCGGCGCTCCAACGACTGCCTTTTGCGCTACCGGGTGGAGCGGGAAACTGCCGATGCCGTGCGGGATTTCTGCGCAGAGAACGGCATTACCGGCGTGCGCATCAATCAGGACTCCAAGCGCTGGTACCCACAGGGGGAGTTTTTGGCCTCGGTGCTGGGGTTCACCAACGTAGACAACGCCGGGGTCAGCGGGCTGGAACTGAAATACAACGACACCCTTACCGGGCAGAACGGCGTGGTACTGACCGCCGTGAACGCTTGGGGCTACACGCTGGCGCAGAGCTACGAGACCGAGCTTGCCCCCGTGGAGGGCTGCGGGCTGCGGCTGACCATCGATGCAAATATTCAACATTATCTTGAAAATGCGTTGAATTATGCGGTGCAGGAGCACCATGTAGCTGCCCGCAGCGTGGGCATCGTGCTGGAGGTGAACACCGGGGCAGTGCTGGCCATGGCCACTACCCCGGCCTACGACCCCAACCAGCCCCGGGTCATCGCCGACAAGGCCGCGCGCGCCGCCGTAGATGCCCTTTCCGGTAAAGAGCGCGCCGCTGCCTTGCAGCTGGCGCAGCAGACCCAGTGGCGCAACAAGGCAGTGAGTGACTTATACGAGCCGGGCAGCGTGTTTAAGCTCATCACCTGCGCGGCGGCGCTGGATGCCGGAGCCATTACCCGGCACTCCACCTTTTACTGCGGAGACTCCATCTCAGTGGCAGGCACCCGCTTCCACTGTGCCAACCACAAGCGTCACGGCAGCCAGACCGTGACGCAGGCGCTGGAAAACTCCTGCAACCAGAGCTTTATCCAGATCGGGGCGCGGCTGGGTAAGCAGGCTTTCTGCGATTATTTTGCCGCTTTCGGTCTGCGGGAGCCCACCGGCATCGACCTGCCCGCCGAGCCAAAAAAGAGCCTGTACTACACCGCCGACCGCATGGGGCCGGTAGAGCTGGCCTCCTGCGCCTTCGGGCAGAGCAGTAAGATTTCCTATCTGGAAATGGCTGCTGCCGTCTGCGCGGTGGTGAACGGTGGCAAGCTGATGCAGCCGTATCTGGTCTCGGATATTCTTGCGCCGGACGGCAGCGTTTTGCAGCACAATACCCCGGTCTGCAAGCGGCAGGTCATCCAGCCCGCCACCTCTGCCACCATGCGGGAGATGATGGAGGCAGTGGTGCTGTACGGCGGCGGGCGCAACGCGCAGATCGCGGGCTACCGGGTGGGCGGCAAAAGCGGCACCAGCCAGAAGCTGGACAGCGCCGACGAGAAGGCGCGCATTGCCAGCTTTGTGGCGGTGGCACCCATCGATGACCCGCAGTTTTTGTGTCTGGTCTGTCTGGATGAGCCACACAGCTGGACCACCGCCGGCGGCAGTCTTTCGGCACCGGTTTGTGCCGAGGTGCTGGAGCAGACGCTGGTGTACAAAGGCGTTCCCCGGGCAGCAGACACCGGCAGCGCAGACGCGCAAGCCGCTGCCCTGCCCGCCGATGGGGACAGCTTTGACGGGGCGTGACGATTTGGAATGCGCGCCGCGTTCGCTTTGCGCATAAACAGCGGAAGAATGATTTTTAATTTGCAATTCTGGAAAATCTGCGGATTTTCCAGAATTGCCTTTTCACGGGAGGGGTCGTGGCGAGAAGCAGCATTTGCAGCGCCGCTTTCTACGAAAGTGCGGCGCTGCGGGCGAGCGCTTGCTCCCCCTCGGGGGAGCTGTCGCGCAGCGACTGAGGGGCTATAAATGGAGAAGTGAAAAAAGCGTTAAAGCGATAGCGCCGACTGGCGCAGCGCTAGCTTTTTTGTGCTTCAACTTCTTCTTTAGGATTGTCAAGGGCGTGCAGCCCTTGGCCCGTTGCGGGGTGGGTGGAGTCCAGAGGTAGGGAGGGGGGAATCGGAACACCCCTCCCTGCCTCTGGCCCAGCGGAGCGTCTTTGCACGCTTGCGGCAAGCAAATACCTTTACCCGCAGCGCCGCTGCAAATGCTGCTATTCACCCACAAAAAAAAATAACGGAACGTCCGCAGACATTCCGTTACGCTGAAATGCAATGTAATTTTTAGTTCTGGTTCGGCTGGGGACGGAAGGTGATCTCGCCGGTGGTGCTGTCCATGGCGTCCACGATAGCAAGGCTCTCCAACTGGATGCCCTTGCTGCGGATCAGCTCACCGCCCTGCTGGAAGCCCTTTTCCACGGCGATGCCGATGCCCTCTACGGTGGCACCGGCTTCCTCGGCCAGTTCCAGCAGACCCATCAGGGCGCAGCCGTTGGCCAGAAAATCGTCGATGATCAGCACATGATCCTCCGGGGTGAGGAACTTTTTGGAGACGATGACGTTGTAGATCTTTTTATGGGTGAAGGACTGGATCTGGGTCTTGTAGTTGTCGTAGTCCAGATTGATGCTCATGGATTTTTTGGCAAACACCACCGGCACGTTCAGCTCGCTGGCCACCACAGCCGCAATGCCGATGCCGCTGGCCTCGATGGTGAGCACCTTATTGATGGGCTTGCCCGCAAACAGGCGCTTCCACTCCCGTGCCATCTCGCGGAACAACGGGATGTCCATCTGGTGGTTGATAAAGCTGTCCACCTTGAGCACGTTGCCCTCGCGCACAATGCCGTCCTTGCGGATACGATCTTCCAGCATCTTCATAAAATATATCCTCCAACCCTTGCAGGCGCGTTTTCTGCCTCCGGCTCGCCCGCCGCGAAAAGCGCCTGCCTGTTTTCCATTCCCGGGCGCGCGCCACACGCACCCATGATATAATGTTTCACCTAGTATACCGGAAGCATCCCGCTTTGACAAGGGGTTTTCATGCCAAAATTCGTAAAATTACGACACCAAACCTCTTCGTTTTTTCTAAAAGTATGACCTTGTCCAAAAATACCGAAACTTCGTGAGGTTGTCGGGTCATTTTTGGTTTATCCTCCCTTGTTCTTTCGCGGTTTTTGAGTATACTATTCTTAATAGGAGAAGGGTCATATCCGGGATTTTTGACCGGACGAGGAGGAAAATGGTATGAAAACAGGACTTGTGCTGGAAGGCGGCGCTATGCGCGGAATGTTCACCGCCGGCGTACTGGATGTGCTGATGGAGCATAACATCCAGCTGGACGGTGCCGTTGGTGTGTCGGCGGGGGCAGTGTTCGGCTGCAACTACAAGTCGCACCAGATCGGACGCACCATCCGCTACAACACAGAATACTGCACCGACAAGCGCTACGCCAGCTTTGGCAACCTGCTGCGCACCGGCAACCTGTACAGCGAGCAGTTCTGCTACCATACCGTGCCGGAAAAACTGGACCCCTTTGACACCGAGGCTTTCCGGGAGAACCCCATGGACTTTTTTGTGGTGTGCACCGATGTGCGCACCGGCGATCCCATCTACCGCAAGTGCCGCACCGGCGACGCCGAGGATATCCAGTGGATGCAGGCTTCTGCATCCATGCCGCTGGCGGCCAAAATCGTGAAGATCGGCCACTATCAGCTGCTGGACGGCGGTGTTGCGGATTCCATTCCTGTGCGCTTTTTCGAGTCTATCGGCTACAAGCGCAACCTGATCATCCTGACCCAGCCCAAGGGTTTTGTAAAGCAGAAAAACAAGATGCTGCCCCTTATCCGGGCAAGGTATGTGCGCTATCCCGCTTTTGTGGAGGCCGTGGCAGACCGGCACCAGCGCTACAACGAGACGCTGGCCTATATTTCCATGCTGGAGCAGTCCGGCCGGGCCTTTGTCATCCGCCCGCCCATCCCGCTGGAGATTCCCTCCATGGAGCGCGATCCCGCCCAGCTGCGCCGCGTATACGAGACCGGTCGTGCCGTGGCACAGATCCAGATCGACAAGATCGCAGCCTATGTGGAGGAGTCCAAGGCTGCACCGGAAGAATAATACGAAAGGCTGCTGCACAGGTTTGTGCAGTAGCCTTTTTTTGAGCGGAATTTGATTTTAGGCTTCAGAAACGCCTGTGGGCGTTTCTGAAGCCTTTTTTCACGGAGAGATACAAAAAGAGGCCTGCACCTTGCGGTGCAGACCTCTTGATGTTCAAGAAAGAACGGTAAGAGAAGGGGTTAAATTACTTAACCTCAACCTTAGCGCCAGCCTCTTCCAGCTTCTTCTTGATGTCG
>UMLB01050756.1_pt1 | contig 11479 bp, 8 predicted proteins | sample 1966481 | NCBI WGS metagenome assembly UMLB01 (sample SAMEA4836192, study PRJEB28245) | human gut metagenome | biome: gut microbiome; material: fecal sample | place: Denmark | collected 2008 | reverse complement strand
GTAAGGTGAAATTGAAATGCTATTCGGGATGGGGAGATGTGTATAAGTGGGATGTTATATTCTATTATCAGAGCGTTGGAACTGAAACCCAATTTCGTGTAGCATCGGTTACTATGGAGCATCCTTTTAAGGAAGTGCTGGTATTGGATGGCTTTGCCATGTTTGTGCGTAAGGATGTATGGGCTAAATATCCTTTTGATGAGGAATTGTTGACGGGTTTCCATTGTTATGACTTGGATTTTACATTGCAAATAGCTGCGGATCGTTGTTATAAAAATTATGTATGTTGTTCTTCTGAGGTCTTGATAGAGCATTCTTCACAAGGGAATTTTAATCAAAGTTGGTATCAAGATACGATTAAAATGCACAAATTGAAGTGGAATAAGATGCTTCCAATGAAAATAGAGGGATTTGAATTGGGAGAAAAAGAAATGAGGAAGCAGGAAGAATATACCTTCAGTGTCTTTTTGCGTAAGTTATTGAAAGCGGGATATCCTGAGGCGAAGGTGGTGCTGAAGGACTTTTTAGCTTACCCTTATTCATGGAAACATTTACAGCACTGTATTAAATATGTGTACAAATATCTTGTAAGCTAATTGTGGTTGCTATGAAATTGGTTTTTTTATCACATGTTAGTGATTGTGCCGGAGGAGCACAAAGATGTTTATTGGATCTATTGCGGGGGCTTAAGCATATTCACCCTGATTGGCAACTCTATATGGTTCTTCCTGGTCCGGGAGATTTGCTTGATGCCTGCTCCCCTTATATTGATGGCTATAGGTTCTTACAAATGGAATGGTGGCTTGTAGGTAAGGACATGGATATCGGCACGAGAGAGAAGCTTTCTTATATTCGTAAACTATCGAAGTATTCCATTAAATTAACCCGTTACTTGAGAAGGATAAAGCCGGACTATGGAATGACAAATACTGTGGTTTTTCCTCATTTGGCAATATCATGTAAGATGTTAGGGATAAAGCACTGTTGGTTTATCCATGAGATACCTGATGTGACTTGGCTGAATCTTAATCCTGTTTTTGAATTTCGTTTTATCTTTAGAGCGATTGATAAATTATCAAATAAGATATTGGTAACTTCCAGATATGCAGAGTTTCATTATCAAAAGGTGATGACAAGCGCAAAAATAAGCAGCATCACCCAAGCTGTAGAATTGCCGATGACGGTTGGAGTGGATGTGAAATGTGATAGACATACGCGGTATACTATCTTGTTGGTCGGCGCTTTTGACTCTAATAAGGGACAGATGGAACTTTTGCAGGCGGTAAAGAGAATAGTGGCTGAAGGGAAGGATATTCTTTGTTATCTGGTTGGCCCGGATGTTGGCTTTATGCCCAAATGCCAAAAATATATTCAAGATAATGGTCTGGATAACAATGTAAAAATTGTCTCTTACACGCAACAGGTGGTTTCTTATTATGCTTTGGCTGACGTTGTGTTGGTTTGTTCCACTTTTGAAACTTTTGGTAGGGTTGCTGTAGAAGCTCAGAAATGCGGGTTGCCATTAATCCTTTCTGATGTGGGGGCAAATCCGGAACGCATTGAGGATGGAGTGAATGGGCTCCTTTACCAGAAAGGAAATATTGCGGAATTAGCAGAAAAGATAGAAATATTGCGGGATGAAAACGTTAGAAAAATGCTCTCCAAAAACATCGATTCCATTGCAATAGAGGAAAAGTATGGTATTGATAACTTTGCATCAAGTTTCTGTACTTTGTTGGGCTTGTAGAATGTAATTGTAAATATGATGAACGATACCCTTTCTCCCTTAGTCTCTATTATAATTTGTGTCTATAATGGTGAGAAATATTTAGAGAGATGCCTTCAAAGTGCTATGTCCCAATCCTACAAGAATATAGAGATCATCGTGGTCAATGATGGAAGTATGGATAATACTCCGGTCATTATAGAAAATTATGTAAAGTTGGATTGTCGTATTATTGTTATAAGCAAACAGAATGGAGGAATATCCGAAGCGAGAAGAATAGGTGTGAATCGGGCACGGGGGAAATATATACAGTATTTGGATTGTGATGATGTTTTGATGAGCAATGCGATAGGATGTTTGGTGAACCGTGCTGAGGAGACTCAAGCCGATGTTGTTGTTGCTCCTTTCTTTTTTTGTGAAGATGGCGGAAGAAAGGAATCGGACAGCATGGAGTTTGAACAAATGTCCGGGATTGAATATTTAAAATGTATCCTCTGTTCAAGGGCATATTGGGCTATGTGGACCAAGTTTCATTTACGTTCTTTATATGATGAGGGGATTGAAAGGCTCGGCATCTCGTTTGGAGAAGATGTTGCTTTGTCTACGCAGATTTTAGTTCGTTCGGGAAAAGTTGTTTCTATAAATACTCCGATTCTTGATTATTATGTTTATTCCTCTTCGGTATCTCACGATTTGGGAGAGAGAGCATATCTTGATTTCAATGTTTATGTGCGCTGGTTTGATGACTATATAGAACGGAACGGATTGCATGAGGAATTTGCAAGAGAATTAGCTTTGTTCCATATAAAGAATACTCAAGCGCGGCTCCATTGGAAAAAGGTAAAGGATGTTAATAAAGAAATGAATCGGTTGATGATAGGGCTTGGGGATTATCCGGAATTTTGGAAATTACTGTCACGCCGTGAGAAGAAGATAGTTACTACTTATAGGTTATCATCGTTGTTGGGATATTGGAGACTGTATTATTATAATTGGAAAAATAAATTATAGAGAAATGAAAATCATAGAAAGGTGGAAGAAAAGCCTGTATAGAAAGGCTGTAAAACATAGACTGATAGCCCCTCAAGTGATAGTACTTATGGATGGCGGAGTTTGTTCTCAGATGCACCAATATCTGCTGGGTAGAATTTTTGAAAATGGAGGACATAAAGTGCTCTATGATTTGTCTTTCTATGAAGAGTGGGGAACAGATATGGATTACCAGTTTGTACGTAACTTCGATTTGTTGAAGGCTTTTCCTTACTTAAAAGTGAAGTCCGCTTCTAAACTGGCTTTGTCTGTCTATAAGAAGAAATATTTTAATTTGGGTAATAATACTTATGGTAGGCAGGATGACTTCTCTTTTCTACAAAAGAAGCCTCCGGTCTATTTAGGTGGTTATTATCATGTTCCGGCTGATATTTGGCTTCCGGTATTCCGGTCGCTTTTTAGAGTAATGCCCGAGGTGCTGGATGCACAGAATAAATTGCTGTATTCAGAGATTGATTCACGTCCTTGTTCCGTAGCTGTTCACGTAAGGCGTGGGGACTTGAAAGTAGAAATTCCGGCTTACGGCAAACCTGCTTCATTGGAGTATTTCAAGTCGGCAGTGACTTATATGCAGGATAGGGATATGTCTTCTTTCTTCTATTTCTTTTCAGATGAGCCGGATTGGGTGAGGGATGAACTTATTCCGCAACTTTATCTTACGGAAGGTAATTGTAAGATTGTTGATATAAACGGTTCTGATAAGGGGTATATGGACTTGTTTCTGATAGCTCGTTGCAAGCATCAGATTACCAGTAAAGGGACTTTAGGTAAATATGGTGCTCTTTTAGGAGATAATTCAGAGAAAATGGTGGTGCTTTGTAATGATGAAGTGGAATATCCATGGAAAGAATTACTTCAAAATGCCATATTTTTATAGATTCGGCTCAGTGGTTGTCTCTGTTTTCGTAAGTAGTGATTTTATTTCTATGTTGAACAGTTTGTTTCTTGTATATCGGCAATAAAAAGTGTGGAGAGGGTTTTCGTGCCCTTTTCCACACTATTAAATCTTAGAAGAAATACCCCACGGAGAGCATCAAGTTGCGGTTTTTGTTTCCGCTATCTTCTATATTGTCCAGTAATCCCCAGTCATATCCGATAGAGACTTGATATTTTTGAAAGAATTCGACTCCTGCTTTGAGTCCGAGACCAAAGTCGAAACGTTTCATGGCATTGCTTCCGAATACTTTGGCAGAATCATGAATGCTTGTCAATCCTTCCACTTCATCAATCAAATATCCCGTTGCCTTCATTTTACCGAAGAGACCGACTGCAAAGTAAGGACCGAAATTGCCAAAGATGGCAAAATTGTCATTGATGGCATATTTGTAGCCCATGTGTATAGGTATTTCTAAATAGTAGGGATTGAATTTCAGAGATGCATCATTCCCATTTATTTGTGTACCTTTTAAGGACAGCAGTGCAGCCATGTCGAGATAAACACCTTGGGCTATCTGGGGCAAGTCTTTCTCGGCCTTGATGCCGACATGGAAACCTACCTTGCTGTCAAAACCATTGGTGGAGAACTTGCTGGAATTCATACCTGCCATCGCTCCCCATTTGAGTCCTTCTTGCGCGTGGATGCCCATAACGCCGGTCATCAGTAATGCGAATAAAACTAAAATCTTTTTCATGTTGTTTTAATTTATATTGATATAAACATAATATATAGACCTGACATACTTCAATGCTTTTGAATAAATTACATGCAGAGAGTGGGTAATATAAACTCATATACAATAATTGGGTATTAAGTTATCTCCAACACATTGGTACACCTTGTTTATTCAAATTATGTCCTGTTACATATTTCCATGAGTTACTTTTCCCTTTAATATTTTCAATAGCAACAAAAATGGCATCTAAGAAACCATTATTGTCTAAATCATAAAGACAACATGCTGCTCCTTGTCCAGTGTCACACGGTGATAAAGAGTCAGGGAAACGAGGGGTATATATAGGTTTTGCATAAGAGTTACCATACTTATCTATATCAGGTAGTATTTCATATACGAATTTATCTTTACCAGAGGGAGCATCTAATGCCATAAATAGGATATCCAATGTACCATTATTGTCAATATCACCAACTGCAACTCCTGCTCCATCTCCATCATGACCTAATCCTGGAACTTCATATACGGGTGATAGACTCAAATAGTTGCCATTTGATTGTAGGTCGAAAGCAATTTGATATCGAAATGAATTTTCTCCTTCTGGGGCATCATAGACCATCATTAATAAATCAGGAGTTCCATTTTTATTTATGTCACATATATCAATACCTGCTCCATCGTAAAAAAATCCGAGTTCATCTAATGTATTTAGCGAAGATAATGAGTTATAGTGGCCATCAGGTTTGAGGTCATAAGCTACGTAATACCATCGGTAGGCACGACCTGCTGTAGTGGGCTTGTCTGTGCATAAAAGAACCATATCTAATATTCCATTATTATTCAAATCACAGAGGGCGATATCACCTCCAGAATTTTCCCAACCCTCAGCAGAAATTGAAAGAATAGATGATTCTTTTGAATAGTATCCATTTTCATCAATATCATATAAGACTTTATACCAAAAATTATTCTTTCCTTTAGGATTATCTATTCCCATCAATATCATATCAGGCCTTCCATTTTTATCAATATCACCGATAGCAACTCCTGCCCCTTGATTAATATGTCCTAGTCCGCTGACTTGACGTGTACCAGTAGTTGATGGATATAGGCTTATAGAACATACTTCTTTACTCTTTATGTAGTTGTCTATATATGCTTTGAGAGTTTGCTTTTTTGTGGGGTCTGTAACTAATTCATAAATGGGGATAAATGATTGTGAATTATTGTCGACATCAATAAATTTCGGTGTGGAAGATTTTACTGATGCCATCCATTTACCTATATCTATTGATGGTGAATTTTCTGGATTTAAAGAACCTTGCACTCCTACGGCGGGGTCACCTCCTATTGTGAAATAATATAAGGACTGCTCTTTATTAGTTATAGCTAAAGATTCATCATATTGGAATTTTCCATCCATCTTGAAAAGGCTAAAGAGTGAAGCGCCTAACCCAGCGTTTATACTTTCTTTTTTTGATGATGAGGTTGATTTAGCCATATAATACACTTCGAATTTTGCTCCTAAATATATATCCTTTAACACATGAGTTCCATACTCTTCAACAATTTGTTCTGGTGTATATGTAGAGAGTCTTTCAATAAACTGTTTTGTGAGACATGTCTTTAAAACATTAATGTCAGCTTCTGAAATTCGATACCTGCTATCTATATATTGCTGAGTACAGTATGCAAAAGAGTAGTCAGAATTATAATGAGAATTACCTCCGAATGCTATATTTAAAGAGGCGCCACCTATGACTTTTAGGATGCCGGGGGTGCTCATTTGTAATGAAGATGACATGTTGGTGGTAAAATCAATGACATCTTTCCCTGAAGAGTAACGGAACCGAGATTCTTCTAGTTTGTAGGGGGTAATCAGTCCTTTTTCTAATAGTTTATTAGTATCAAATACTATTGCACGACTGGACTTAGTATCTAAATATGGCCCAGTTATATCATAGCCGTACCCTAAAATATCATATACACCATCTCCTGCAGATCGGGTATTTACACTTTGTGGAAATGACGGGGAATTACGTTCGATGATATCTTCATCGGCACAACCGGATAATATAAGCATTACCCAACTCATAAATAGGAATAACTTTTTCATGGCTCTCTATCTTTTTAAATAATGTATTGTTTGTTGTATGATTGTTATAATGAGAAATAACCATATAAAAGAACTTCATCAGACTCTATTTTAATCAAATAGTTACCACTACTGTATCCTTCATCCAAAGTGATGTCAATGTTTGTGGGTTCATTGTATGCTTCTGAATGAATGAGTTTACTAGTTGATTCATTGATGAGGGTTATGGTGACGTTAGGTAATACCTCGTTGAAGTCGACACATACTGTGTTATTATATAAGTAGGCGTTGGCGGTTTGAATGATACTACGAGATATAGGGGTATCTCCTTTACTAATCGGATCTTTTCTTTTTGCTTGGGTTAGGGCAATTTCTGTAAAAGGATTGTTCTCTTTTTGTGCGTATGTCACAATATTGCTTAAAAAGAATGTCGCAATTAAGATAGACAATAGTTTTTTCATCATTATACACTTTTTTGATTATTGATGCCGCAAAGGTCGGTTTAATACGGCAGGATAAGTGTATAATATTGTATAATTTCGGTGTATAATGGCGTATAATATTGTATAATTGTTGTACTTGCTAATGATTGTTATGATTGGCTAGATGATTGGAGATTCTTTTTTAAAGCTTCCTTAAGAGATATCTCTTTGTGTGCAAAGCCCATTTTGTTTTCTAATATGCGGTCTGCCTTTTTGTAAATAGTATCCCGTTCGCAGCTCAATATATGGCAAAAGTGGCTTATCGGGAGGTTTGTCAGGTACAGACAACATAAGTAGATTTCGTCTTCTGTCAGGTGATATTTTGATTGTAGTTCCCGGGCAATATTATTCCAACATTTGTTGGTTTCTGCAATTAGTTGTAGCCAGTCACCTTGATGCATTATTTCTGATTCTGCCTTTTCTTTATGAGAGCGGATGATTAGAGTCATCTTGTTGTATACCTCAGATTGTTCGAATAGAACAAGTCCTGCCTTATACAGCATTTCTTTTTCGGTTCGGTTATTGGGCTTTTGCTTTCTTTTCTTATAGGATAGGATGATTACAGCTACAATGAGGGTTAATGTGATTATTGATATACTTATGATAGAGTAATGGGTGTGTTTGCTGATTATGTTTTGCTTGTTGCTTGGCATCCCTTGTTCTGCGCAGACAATGGCATCGGGCTGTCTGGACTTCTGCATGCTGTCCAAATAGGCAGAGTAGTTGCGTTCCATCTCTAAGGAAGTAGCTAAGTCTCCTTGCTCTTTGGCTATGTCTGCCAGATACATGTAAGCCCCGGCTTTGGTGGCATAGTCTGTTGTGAAAAGGGATTTTTGTAGGTAGTAGCGGGCAGAATCATATTGCAATATTAGGTAATATGCGCTTCCAAGTAGTTCGAAAGCTTTGTAGCATGTTGTGCGGTCTTTCTGTACGCCAAGATTCTGTTTGGCGAATTCTATAGCTTTCTCTCCGTTTTCCATCCAGTTGTATAGTTGGCATAGTGAGGAGAACACATTTTCTTTTAATTGTATGTTGGACTGTTTTTGGACGATAGCGAGTGCCTTCAACATCATTTTTTCGGCTTCGGGATAGAATTCCTCTCCTTTTTCCATTCGGATGAGTCCTCGTCGTGACAGAACTTCTGCTTGAAGAACAGAGTCCTTTAGCTGAATACCTATTTGTTGTGCCAATTGATAGCTGGAATCGGCTTGTGTATTTAGGTTTTGTGAATAGTATAGATAACCTATATTCAGGTAGATAAGACTTAATAGACGTCTTTCTCCTGCTTTTTCAGCCAAGGGCTTTGCTATGAGGTATTGAGTCATAGATTCTGTTCTTCTCTGTGAATCCCGGTAGACGCAGCCGGAATAGTAATGGGCCCTTGCCCGCTTTTCTATGTCGTTTGTGCCGTTGTAGTAGGTCAGGGCCGATTGTATCAGGGAATCATTGGTTTGGATAATGTAGTTCTTATCTCTTGCTTCTGTCATTAATAGGTCATAATAAGCACTGTCAGCTTGGGTCTGCAGGCTGTTTGTCGGGAATGCTTCGAGCATAGATAGGGCAGTGTCCGGTTGCTGAACGATGAGCGAGTCAATTGCAATCAGGTACTTATTATAGTTCACTCGGGTATTGCAAGCAATGGACAGAAGTACGATTAGGACAGATAGGGTTGTGATAATAGCTTTTCTCATGTGGTGAACAAAGTTCTCAGTTAAGTCGGGTGCAAAGGTACATCTTTTTCATTATTTACTCATATAATTGCTTGGGCATATTGAAGTTTGAAGAAAATTGTGTGGAAGTTAGGAGTAAAGATGGAAAATAAATGAGCCGGCTATTATTAAGATGACAATGTATGAGTGTACATGGTGCTGGAGAAGTATGCAAGGACACAAAAGAAAGTAGAGAATGTGGGCATTTAGGCAGAAATAACCTGAAACCCTTTTCCATTCCCTCGTTTTCTTGTATCTTTGCGACCTCATAATTCACTTAACTACAAGCAATGAAGGAATTCCTACAACTGATGCGGCGCTTTGTGTCGCCTTACAAGAGATATATCGGTTGGGCAATCGTGCTCAATGTGCTGTCCGCTATATTCAATGTCTTTTCATTCACACTGCTCATTCCTATTCTCAATATCCTTTTCAAGACGGGGGAGAACACCCAAGTGTATCACTTCATGGAGTGGGGAAGCGGTAGCTTGAAGGAAGTGGCGGTGAACAATTTCTATTATTACGTCACTCAGATGATTGAGACACACGGGCCACAGATGACATTGCTGTTCATGGGGCTTTTCTTTGCTTTCATGACCATGTTGAAGACTTCCTGCTATTTCGGTTCTTCCGCCATTATGATTCCCCTTCGTACGGGAGTGGTACGCGATATCCGCGTGATGGTCTATTCCAAAGTGATGCACTTGCCGCTCGGCTTTTTCTCTGAAGAAAGGAAAGGGGACATCATTGCACGTATGAGCGGTGACGTAGGCGAAATTGAAAACTCCATTACCAGCTCACTGGATATGCTGCTCAAGAATCCTATCCTGATTCTGCTTTATTTTTCCACTCTGATTGTAACCAGCTGGCAGCTGACTCTGTTTACTGTCCTGGTATTGCCGGGTATGGGCTGGCTGATGGGAAAAGTCGGCAAGAAACTGAAGCGTAAGTCGTTGGAAGCCCAAGGAAAATGGAGTGATACCATGTCGCAATTGGAAGAGACGCTTGGCGGACTGCGTATAATCAAGGCTTTTATAGCAGAAGACAAGATGGTGGACCGTTTTAAGCAATGCAGCGACGAGCTGCGTGATGCCACCAACAAGGTAGCCATCCGTCAGTCGTTGGCACATCCGATGAGTGAATTCCTCGGTACGCTACTCATTGTATTGGTACTGTGGTTCGGTGGTCTGCTTATTCTGGGCGACGGCACTTCCATGGAAGCATCAACGTTCATCTTCTATATGGTGATTCTGTACAGTATCATCAATCCGTTGAAAGACTTTGCAAAGGCAGGATACAACATTCCAAAGGGTCTGGCATCCATGGAACGTGTGGACAAAATACTGAAAGCCGAGAATCCCATTAAGGAACCGGTAAACCCGTTGCCGCTGCACGGGATGAATGACCGGATTGAATTTAAGGACCTCTCCTTCAGTTACGACGGCAAGCGCGAAGTGTTGAAGCACGTCAATCTGATGGTGCCCAAAGGACAGACCATTGCACTTGTCGGCCAGTCCGGTTCCGGCAAGTCGACATTGGTGGATTTGCTGCCGCGCTATCACGATGTGCAGTTAGGTGAGATTACAATTGACGGTGTGAATATTAAGAATTTTCGCATCCACGACCTGCGTGCGTTGATAGGAAACGTGAACCAAGAGGCCATTCTGTTCAATGACACCTTCTTCAACAACATTGCCTTCGGTGTGGAAAATGCAACTATGGAGCAGGTGGTCGAAGCGGCAAAGATTGCCAATGCCCACGACTTCATCATGGAGACCGAACTCGGTTATCAGACCAACATTGGCGACCGTGGCGGCAAGCTTTCCGGCGGACAGCGCCAGCGTATCAGTATTGCCCGTGCCATCTTGAAGAATCCGCCTATCCTGATACTCGATGAGGCCACTTCAGCACTCGATACCGAAAGCGAACGACTGGTGCAGGAGGCTCTGGAACGGCTAATGAAGACCCGTACCACGATTGCCATCGCCCACCGCCTTTCCACCATCAAGAATGCGGATGAGATTTGTGTACTCTATGAAGGTGAAATCGTGGAACGTGGTAAGCACGAGGAACTTCTCGAGAAGAACGGCTATTATAAGAGACTGAATGATATGCAGTCTCTCTCATAGCAATAAAATTCTGCGTACTTTGCTTCCACCCGCTTGTGCTAGGCTGTTATGACTAAATAGGAAGTTAATTTCCTGCAAACAGCCTATTAATTCTTCTTTCTCTTCTATACTTCTTACGCAGAATCTATGATGTAGGTGGGTGTTGATGGCTGCCGGCAGAGTGTTTCACGGCTTGTTAGGCAATGATGAATAAAGGGCGTTCTTTTGCCTTTTACGCTTTTTTAATATCTGCTTGCTTCCATTCTATCACTAATTATCCTATTTTTGCAAAGAACACATACATAAACATTGCAAATATCATGAAAAAATTATATCCAACGTCTACGACGACAGCTACTATGACTATCAGTCCAAGTACTCTTAATCATGTAATTCAATCGACCCCGATAATACTATAACTGTAAATATTTAATATTCGCCTACCATGAAAATAAAAGTTGGTTTGATAGGGTTCGGCAGAATGGGGCAAATGTATTGGGAGGAAATGCAGAAAAGCGGTCGATGGGACATCGCATATATCTGCGATACCGATCCGGCCTCCCGAGAATTGGCAAGAAACCTTTCCCCTTCATCCAGAATCATATCCGATGAACAAGAAATCTTTGATGACCAGAGTGTAGAAGCTGTTGGTCTTTTTGCATTGGCAAATTCCAGAAAAGAACAAATAGAGAAAGG
>UMLB01057568.1_pt1 | contig 11486 bp, 10 predicted proteins | sample 1966481 | NCBI WGS metagenome assembly UMLB01 (sample SAMEA4836192, study PRJEB28245) | human gut metagenome | biome: gut microbiome; material: fecal sample | place: Denmark | collected 2008 | reverse complement strand
CAGCCTGCTTCACGCCCGCGGTGGTGATGGTGGCCCCGCTGACGGTGTCGATGTCCGAGCCCTGCGCGGCCTCGATCATCTTGGCGAAGGTGCCATCGCGCACCGCCTCGAACCCGCCGACGCTTTGCGTTTCGCCGTCCTGGGCGGTTTCCAGGCACGTGATGCGGTTATCGTCGACCAAAAGCGTGACGGTCACATTGCCGGCCATGGCCTTGCCCGTGCCCGTGTACACCCCGTCGCGCAACGGCGTGTCGCACTTCTTGACGGGGTCGATCTGCACCACCGCGTCCCATGGATCGTCGGCATGCATGGCAAGCTGCTCGGCGCTTGCGGCGTCTTTGGACCCCGAACCTTCGAACGATGCGCCGCAACCCGAAAGCCCCAGCACAAGCACCGTTGCGCCGCAGGCCGCTGCTGTCGTCTTCCTCATGTCGGTCCTTCCTTTCGAAAACCGGCTTGCCGAAACGCGGCAAGCGGAACTGCGCTACTCGGCCGGGCTGCTCCAGCCTTCCGGCACTTCCCAGCTATGGCACGTGTTGCAGTACATGATCGACTGGCCGTGCACGCTGTGGCAGTTGCTGCAATCGATGGCCTCGCCCTGATGCGACCTATGCGGGTTCACGCCCGCCTGACCGCCCCAGTCCTCCGTGGCGGCGACAACGTCGTTCCAATCGTGGCAGCCGGCGGTCGCGCACTGCTGCTTGTCCGCGGTGATCAGCTGCGGCGCCAGGCTGCCGTCGGCGTTCGTCTCGAACGCCCCGGAAACCCACGCCGTACCCTCGTTGACCTGGGCCTCAAGCGTAGCCTCATGGCACTGCAGGCACGTGACCCCCTCCTGCTGATGCGCCACGGCCAGCTGCGCGTGGGCCGCATCGCCCTCGCCGTAGTAGCCGTCCACGTAGTAGTCCATGGGCTCGTGGCAGATGGCATTGCAGAAACTGGGCTGGTTGTGCCACACGTAGAACCCGCCGCCGGCGCACACGAGCACCACGGCCACCACCGCGCACACGATGGGAGCCCGGCGGCGTTTGCCACCCTTCGCCTTCGCCTGTTCGTTCGTCTCCATCACGCCCTCCTTTCACACTTGCATGCTATTCGTTGCACCTGTGAATGTGATGGCCGCATAATAGCAAGATTTCTCCATCAAATGTTTGACGTTTCTGCAAATGTGTTCATTGACGCCACGTCAACGCGCCCCGTATGCTATGGCCATCGCAAGTACCCGAGGGGAACGGGAAACGCGATGCGCGCCAAGGGGAAAACAAAGCGCACAACTGGGGAAACGCCCGCACACCGCGGACGCGCACCCGGAGAACGCAACGCGCACGGCGCGCAACACACAGCAAACGCGCACCAAGGGGAGGTGGCACGGATGAGCGACGAAAGGCGGCAGCAGATCGTCGATGCGGCGCGGCAGCTCTACGAGGAGCAGGGCCTGTCCGCCACGACGGTGAAGGACATCAGCGAACGCTGCGGTGTGGCGCGGTCGCTGTTCTACCACTACTTCCGCAACAAGCAGGAGGTCACCTCCGCCGTCATCGACGACTTCGTAAACGACTACATCGAGTCGCTGCAGTTCTGGAACGAGCACCGCACCCCCGGCGATATCGAGGGCAGCTTGGCGGGCGTGGTCACCGTCATGCGCGTGGGCGTCTTCGAGCACTCCAGCTTCCGCCGCGCACTTGACACGCACGAGAACGCGTCGCTGTACCTGGAGTTCATCAACCGCGTGGCCGACCGCATGGCCGCCTACTTTGTGAAAACCACCGTGCAGGACTACGCGCAAAGCCACCCTATCGACATCGACCACGTCTACGAGACGTTCTACATACTGATCATGGGCATCTGCGGCTACGTGCGAACGCACCGCGACGCGCCCGACGAGGTGCTGCGCGACATCATCGCGCAAACGCTTCACATGGAGCGCGAAACCAAGCGAAAACCGGTGCAAACCGGTTAACGGTCACCAGCCAACACAGGGAACAACCAGGTAAAACGCCTGGTGGAAAGGGCATCGCAAGCGGCCCCGGGCATTGTGCGCCCGAAATGCCGGGTGCGAGAGCGTATCGACTCAAGGGAGGTCATCATGTTGTTCCAAGTCTACGGCGACACCGCCGTCTACCAGTGGATCGGATGGGTGGTGGTTTTTCTGGCCCTCATCGGGTTCAACGAGGTCGCACGCCGCACGAAGGCCGGCGGCATCACCTGCTTTTTGGTGATCCCCGCCATCCTGACCGCCTACTTCATCGCCATCTACGCCGGCGCGGCCGCCGGCGCCGACTGGGCGCTGAACAACCCGACGTACCTGTACATGAACAGCTGGTTCCACTACGCGAAGCTCTACGCGGCAACCGCCGGATGCATCGGCTTCATGATCTTGAAGTACCACTGGGGCAAGCTTGGCAACGCCGACTGGTTCAAGTGCTTCCCGTTCGTGATCGTGGCCATCAACATCCTGATCGCCGTGGTCAGCGACTTCGAGAGCGCCGTGCGCGCGTTCGGCACCACGTGGGTGTCCTCGGAAGGCGTCACCCTGTACGGCGGCTGGCACAACGTGTTCAACGGCATAGCCGGCCTCCTGAACATCTTCGTCATGACCGGCTGGTGGGGCATCTACACATCCAAGAAGAAGCAGGACATGCTGTGGCCCGACATGACGTGGGTGTTCATCATCTCCTACGACATCTGGAACTTCTGCTACACCTACAACTGCCTGCCCACGCACTCCTGGTACTGCGGCCTGGCGCTGCTTCTGGCCCCCACCGTGGCCGGCATGCTGTGGAACAAGGGCGGCTGGATCCAGAACCGCGCCTACACGCTGAGCCTGTGGTGCATGTTCTGCCAGGTGGTGCCCATGTTCGCCAACGACTCCATCTTCGCCGTGCAATCGGTGAACAACCCCGACGTGAACCTGGTCGTCAGCGTGCTGGCGCTGGCTGCGAACGTGGCCGCCGTGGGCTACGTGGCCTACCGCGCCAAGAAGCTGGGCGTGAACCCCTACAAGCACGAGGTGTTTGTGGGAACGAAGGACTACGAGCGCGCCATGGCGCGCCGCGAGGACGTGGCTGCGTAGGGAACGCGAAGGAGGTTTCGCTAGCGTGACGCGACGTGGCGAAGGTCGGGAGGACCCCACCAACGTAGCGAAGCATCGACAGTCAAAACGCAACGAAACGCACCGCCGCAAGGCATAGCAAGACGAGCAAGTCAAACACCGCTTCGCAAAACGAAAGCAGGCCGGAAGAGCGGATTTCCGGCCTGCTTGTTTGCTCCCGGCCTGCCTTGCAATCCGGGAGCTTACTTGCCATCTCCCAGCCCTACCTGCTTTCTCGGGCAGATTCTACGTGCCATGCCGCTGGCGCATCTTGCTTGCGAATGACAGCGAATCAGGAAGGTGGTCGGCCGCAAACGGGCTTATTCCAGCCCTTCGCCACTGTACCTACCAGTTGCCTCGTCATATCGCAACACGAGGACATGGCCGTTTTCCACGACATTGCCGTCGACATAGTAGTGCGAGGCGCCGTCGTGCCAGATTCCGCGATAGCCGGGTATTCCCGAGATGGTTTCTGTGGCGATGTGCCCGGCGATGACGTTCAGGTCGAAATGCCGGCCCACGTAATCGGGCATCATTGCGGTGAAGTATTCTGGCGGGGTTCCGATCCTCCAGAGGTCGCCGGCGTCTTCGTCGATCCCGGCATGCACGAACACCTGGGTGGGCGTTTCGTAATAGTACGGCAGGCCGCGGATCCACGACAGGACGTTAGCGTGGTCGGCCTTCATCCGCTCGACGGAGAAGAGAACCGGTACGCGTCCTCGAAGCGCCTGAGCTTCAGCATGTGGACAACCTGCCCGAACGCCTTCGCGCCGAGGAAGCTCTTGGTTGTTGCGAGGCCGGAGTCGGCCAGCATCCACGCGCGGGCGTAATCGGGGTCCGCGACCATGTCGCAGTATTCGAGGAGCATCTCCTCGTGGTTTCCGCGCAGCGCCACCACCTGCCCGGGATATTCCTCCTGCAGGCGCATGATCCTTTCGTAGACCTGGAGGCTGTCGGGGCCGCGGTCGCAATAGTCGCCGAGCAGGATGAGCTTGGAGCGGCCGTCGCGCAGGCCCACCGTTTCGAGCGCTTCGTTCAGGGGCGCAAGGCAACCGTGTATGTCGCTCGTGGCGTAGATCATGGGACCTCCTGGATTTGTGGTTTTGGTTGGCACGAGCGTTGGCAAGCGTTACTGGCTAAACAGCGCACGCTTGACGAGTGATGTACGCAGTATGCGCAGAACACCCAGGATGCATCAAATCAATGGCATCCCGGGTGCTTGTTTTCGGTAGTCTAATCAGTAAATGAAAGCGTTGCTTTCAGCATTGCATGGTCTGGGAAAGGGGGCGGAACGGACTCATTCTCATCCGAAGACCATTTGCAAAAATCTCTTCCCCGTCTTCCAAATTTATATACCGAAGAATCGCGTTCGGTGAAGTCCCTATCGTATTTCACTTCCTTCAAACACAACATCGCCTGACTGACAACAAAGTGGTCGTCAGGGAAGTCACAAGGCCCGTTCTCCTGATAGATGCTGCTACCTTCCATTGGGCAAACAGAGTAATTCATTTTCTCCAGGCAATTCGTCATAACCCCGATGCTCCAGTTCTCATTTGGCGAGCAGACCCTTCCATGGTTCCAGTCTCCCACAAGCAAGACAGGACCTTCATTCAACCGCTTAAGCTCATCCATCAGCCAATCAAACTGTTCTTTTCTTTCTTTGAAGTCCTTCAGCGTCCTGATGCGAACGCCCACGACAACAAGATACCTGTCCCCAATCTTAAGCTTAACAAAAGCGTTTTCAGGAATCAGCTTGTCTTCGTTGCAATAAGGATTGGAAAAAGAAAACTCCAATTTCGACTCGGCAATCAAGCTCACCTTAACTGCAATCAAAACATCATTACCGCGTCGATTATCTGATAGGAAGCAAGCAAAGCCCCGAGCATGAAGTCTTCCTATGATCGAGGAACGGCTGTCCTTGCTAGCGCTTCCCGTTTTCGTGGGGAACTCCGTCAAGACAACAATATCCTGGTCCTTCAGTTCATCAACCACCCAACCTGGTGCTTCCTCTTCAAGCATCTTTCCTTCCTGGTCCCTTCCACCCTGATGGTGGATGTTCCATTCGCAAATCTTGATTCCTGCGCCCTCTCTTGTCATGTAGGCACCCCCTCAGAACCAACCTTCGCAATAGCGTCAGTGTACTTAACGGAATGTTTGCGGGTCAATCGAATAGCGGGCACGATTGCCGCACGCCAGCTCACTTAAAGGACGAGGTCCTCTTCGACAGCGTGGCCGTCGAAGAGAGCGGTTGCGGGGTGATCAACCGCAACGCGATGTCTCGAGAGTACGGCGACCCCATAAGCGCGTAATCGCCGCCGCGCGAACGCACCTCCGTCCCTGCTCGCGGCACAACTAATGCAAGGTAGTCGCGATATCGCGACTACCTTGCATTGTAAGCAGGCTGTTTCCGCTGAAGCTGCTGATTTCGATGCAGGGGATCCGCCATTTGTCGGATTCCCTGTTAGTGCTTACGCCGGACTACAGTTGCCAGGTTTCGGTTTCCCTTTGCAGGGCCACCATCCGGGCGAATTCGCCGCCGCGTGCTTTCAGCTGCGCGGGCAATCCTTGCTCGGCGACATGGCCGTCTTTGAGAACCACCACTTTGTCGGCGGCTTCCACCGTGCGCATGCGATGCGCGATCACGATGACCGTTTTGCCTGCTAGCAGCCTTGAAAGAGCAGATTGCACCTTGGTTTCGTTCTCCACGTCGAGCGATGTCGTCGCCTCGTCGAGCAGCACGATGGGCGCGTTCTTCAACAGCGCACGGGCAATCGAGATTCGCTGGCGCTCGCCGCCGGAGAGCTTGGAGCCGTTCTCGCCGATCTTCGTATCATACCCTTGCGGCATACGGCTGACGAACTCGTCGCAGTTCGCGGCGCGGGCGGCGGCCAGAACCTCGGCGTCGGTGGCATCGCGGCGGCCAAGGTGGATGTTGCCCATCACCGTGTCGTCGAACAGCAGCACGTCCTGGAACACGATGGCGTAATCGCGCAGCAGCGTTTCGGGATCCACCGCGGACACGTCGACGCCGCCCACGCGCACCGTGCCGCCCGTGGCGTCCCAGAACCGCGCGGCCAGGCGCGCGCAGGTGGACTTGCCCGAGCCCGATGGCCCCACAAGCGCCGTCACCTGGCCTTCCCTCGCCGTGAAACTCACGTCGGCCAGCACTCGCTCCCCCGCTCGCCCGTCATCGCCGGCGCCATAGGAGAACGCCACGTGATCGAACTCGATATCATGACCGGCCGGCGCGAAATCGGCCGTGCCCGAGGCCATGGGCTCCTCCATGATCGAACGCATGCGCGCCGCCGACGTCTCGGAGACGAACAGTTCGCTGACCAGCGCAAGCGCCTGATCGAACGGGGCATAGATGCGCGAGATCACCAGCAAGTACGCGAACATGACCATGAAGTCGATCTGGCCTGCGGCGATAAGGCTTGCGCCCGCAATGAGCGTGGTGGCGATCCCCAAACGCAGGATCGCGTACGCCGTGTTCATCAGCAGGCCGTTGACCAGCTCGCCCTTCGCGCATTCGCGTTCGGCGGCGTCGATCGTGGCGTTCAGGCCGGCCAGGTAGTGCCGTTCCTGATTGGTGGCGCGGATCTCGCGCACGCAGTCGAGCGTCTCTTGGATGCCCTGCGTCACCTTCAGCTTCGCCATCCTATTGCGCTCGAACACCGGCTTCATCGGCTTGCGTGTGGCGAACAACAGGGCAAAAGCCACCGGAACGCTCCAAAACGCGGCGATCGACAGTTGCCAGCAGAAGAACAGCGAGCCCACGAACACGATGGATGTCGAGATTACGGCGCCCCACAGTTCACCGAGCACATGGCTGTAGGCGTGCTCCATGACCTGCACGTCGCCCATGATGGTTTCGGTCAAATCCGCCAAGTCGCGCCGCCCGAAAAACGACAGCGGCAGTTTGCGCAGGCGCTCGGCGATCTCGATGCGCTGATTGCCGCATTCCTCGTAGTAAATGCAGTAGGAGTAGTAATACTGCTGCCAATTGGACAGCAGCAGCGCCGCGAAGAACACCGCAAGGCCTATGGCGAACGGCACTGCGCCCGGCAGATCGGCGCCTTCGGTCAGGTGCTTCACGAACCCGTCCATCATTAGGAACAGAAAAGCCATGCCTGCCATGGTGACCAGGTTCGTGACGCATGTCCAAAACACGCCGCGCTTCACGCCCGAGATACCCTTATCCGAAAGGAAGTACTTCTTCTTAAACGAGGCGAACATCATGCCTCACCTCCCTTCATGGCGGTCGCTTCCGTCTGCGCACCTGCGATTTTCCAGCTTGCGGCCTGCTCGTAGTCGGCCCACATGGAGGCATACAGCCCGCCGGCTTCGACCAACTCGGCGTGCGTGCCGCGTTCGGCCACGCGGCCTTGATCGAGCACCACGATCTGGTCGGCTCCCACCACCGTCGAGAGCCGGTGGGCGATCATGATTACCGTGCGATTCTCGGCCAGCTTCGCGAACGCGCGTTGGATGAGGGCCTCGTTTTCGGGATCGGCAAACGCCGTTGCCTCGTCGAGCACCACGATAGGCGCATTCTTAAGGATCGCGCGCGCAAGGGCGACGCGCTGCACCTCGCCACCCGACAGGTACGCCCCGCCGGCGCCCAAGCGCGTGTCGACGCCCTGCGGCAGCTTCGCCACGATGTCGTCGCATTGCGCGGCGCGCAGCGCGACCAGCACCTGCTCGCGCGTGGCATCGGGCCTGGCTGCGCGCACGTTTTCCTCGAGCGTGCCGCTGAACAGCCGGTTGGTTTGGAAGACGAACGCGATCTTGTCCATAAGCTCGTGCGGATCGGTATCGCGCACGTCCACGCCGCCGACGAGCACGCGCCCGGCGGTTGCGTCCCAGAAGCGCGGGACCAGGCTTGCACACGTCGACTTGCCGCCGCCCGACGGCCCCACGAGCGCAAGGGTCGTGCCCGCGGGGACCTCGAAGCTCACGTCGTCGAGCGCATTGGTTTCGGTGCCCTCATAGGCGAACGATACGTGCTCGAAGCGCACGTCGCCGCCCTCGATAGGTTGCGGGTTCGCGGGGGTTTCGAGCGGTTTCGCCTCCAAGATCGCGCGCACGCGGCCGAGGGAATCGCCAGCCATCTGCGACGCTTCGCTCATGAACATGAGCTTCGCCATGGCCGTGGGGATGACCGCCGAGAAGATGGCGTAGAAGGCGAAGTCGGCCACGAAGCGCGGGAAATCCGCTTCGCCCGGCGCCAGGATGAGCGCCACAGGAAGCAGGAACACCACCAAGCCGTTGAGCACCGACAGCTGAAAGACCTGCGGTTTTCGGCAGAACGTGCCCGCGTAGTCCTGCGCCATGCGCGCGTAGTCGGCGATGGCGTCGTGGAATGCCCTGAAGGAGTACACCGTTTGCTGGAACACCTTCACCACGGGGATGCCGCGTACGTACTCGGTGCCGGTTTCGTTCATGCGCACAAGCGCGCCCATGTAGCTTTTCATGAACTCCATGCCCTTGCCGCTCATCATGGTCATAAGACAGCAGATCGAGATCACAACCGGGACCAGGCACGCAAGGCCAAGGCGCCAATCGAAGGCGAACAGCAGCGCGAGCATGCCGACCACCATGGCGATCGAACCCGCCGCATCGGGCAGCACGTGCGCGAGCAGCGATTCGGTGCTGGCGGCGCAGCCGTCGATCACGCGGCGCAGCTCTCCGGTGGCGTGGGCGTCGAAATAGCCGAGCGGCAGGCGCATGAGGTGCTCGGTGGTTTGCTTGCGCATGTTCGATGCCGCGCGGAACGCCGCCAGATGCGTGCACATGAGCGCGAGGAAGTAGGCCGCGATCGAAGCGATCGCGCCGCCGATAGCCCACCAGCTGTACGCGGCGATCCCTTGCGCAGCCTGCCAATCCGGCGCGACTTCGATGAGATCGCGCGCGACAAGCCAGATGCACACGTAGGGCACGAAGCCGAGCAGCTGCGATATGGCGCTGATCGCCAAGCCGACGTACGTGAGCGGGTTTCTGCCGCCCGCGAAGTCAAGGAGTTGGGCGATGTCGTTGTGTTTGGGAGTGGGTGTTGTTGGCGGGTCAGCTGCGGCGTCGCGAGATGCTGCGGCGGTGGGCTGAGCGGTTGCCTCTTCGCCGGCGGCGTCGAGAGGTGCCGAGTGGGATGTTTCTTCGGCCATGGTCATTCCTTCCCTATTCGGGGCTTTTGCGCAGCGCGTTTTGAGCGTTATGCCGGCGCGAAACGCCCCTTGCTAGTTACCTTCGCGTAACTTATCATGCAAGGAAACTTTGGCAAACATTTCTGCCGAGCGCGTGAACGAAACCGAAGCAATGAGAGACGAATCCGAATGACCGATGCTTCCGCCTACAACGCCATCCCGCGCGCGATTCGCTCGCTTTACGAGCCACAGCTCGAGCAGTTCGGGATCATCGTTCGCCGCAACGGCGAGGGCTGGTCGGGCACGGGTCGGAGCACGTGGGGCCGCGGGTCGATCTGGGGCATGCCCGTCGGGGATTTCTGCATCGCGTTCAGCCACGAGGTGTATATAGAACGCGATATGGCGCTCGTCGAATCGCCCGAGAGCGCGTATGCGTGCGTGTGCATGGTTTCGGAGGATGCCAAGGCCACCATGCCGCGGATGATCGACCGGCCGCGAGCGCTGCTCGACGGGTCGCTGTACTCGTTTGTGCAGCCCGCAGGCTCGTTTTCCGGCACGTTGCACCGGGGCGGCCTGTATTCGTCGCGCTGCATCTGCTTTCTGCCGCAGTATTTCGAGGAGCTCGATCGGCGCTGGCCGGGCACGTTCTCGGGCATGTTCGAGCGGTTCGGGGGCACGTGGGACGAGGCGCAATCGCGCATCATCATGTCGGCATTGATGGGGACCGGTCCGCAATACAGGCCAGGTTCGGCGCTGCTCATCCAGGCGCGCATCGAGCAGATGGCGGCGGCGTTGGCCTCATCATGCGCCGGCGATGACGCTGCGCGTTGCAGCGCTTCGACACGCGAGCGGTCAGGACTTGCCCTTGAGGCGCAAGCCGCCATCGAGCGCATGCTCGACGAGGGGCGTGCGCCCAACCTCGACGAACTTGCGAGCATGCTGTTCGTGAGCCGATCTCACCTATGCGCGGCGTTCTCGCGTGAGACGGGGCAAAGCATCGGGCGATACGCCAAAGCGCGCCGAATCGAGCGCGCAAAGGTCCTGCTTGCAAGCGGCGATTCAGTCGCGTACGTGGCCGCGCGCCTGGGTTGGCCGCGGCCTTCGGCGTTCTCGCAAGCGTTCAAGCAAGCAACCGGAACCTCCCCAACCGAATGGCGTGATGCGCACGAGAGGTGATTGGGGACGGGGCGAAGGCGCTGTGGGGAACGAGCGACGCGGGGGCAGGATACGTCATCGTATCGTTCCTTCCGGGATTCCTGAATCTGCTAGGAGCGCTTTGAGAAGGGAATTCCCCTTGGCTTTGCCGAATTTGCCGGCAAGCATTTCTTCCAGCCTTGCGAAGTCGAAGCCGCCGCTTGAGGATACGGCATCGCGCAGCGCATCGGCAACGAGCGACGGATCCTCTCGGTCGAGCATCAGATCGAACACCGTGCGTTCGGGCCTGGTGACGGGGATGCCCTGCTCGAACGAGACGTCCCTTCGGCTCACATGGCGAACACCGAACCTGGCGAATGGGCTTCGAGAGTTGATTCGCTTTCCTGAGTAAATTCGGTATGGTGAAAGATTCAGGTCCCCCATGTCATTGAGGTAAGCCGCGCTTGACCCGCCGATGCAGATGCCATCCCATTTCGCGAGTCGCTCGTGCGCGAAAAGCTTCGGGTTGGTGAGCTTCCAGAGAGCGACAAGCTCATCGGTCTCGCTTGATCCCGAGCCCATAAGGCGGTATGCCCCGTGGGCGATGCGCTCGAGAAGCCCGGACGTGCAGGCGTCATGCAGGGCGTCACGGGGAATGCCAAGCCTAGCCGCTTGGGCGGTGGTGAATACGCCCTCGGATTCCGCTCGCTCGAGAATCGCGGATATGTGATTCTTTTTTGTCATGTTGCAATTGTAGGTTATTTCCCTACAATTGCAACATTTCGCGCCATTCCGTTTGCGCTGCTTGAGGTGCATCCGACATCGCGTCAGCGCCGACATCCCCACATGCTGGCGATTTTGTGTGGTCGGGCGGTAGGCCGTCGCGCCGCGTTACCATAAACACCCTCTTGCGGCTAGGCATGCCGTACAATCTGAAGACACATCACGCTCCATCCGGGGAAACGGCCCGGTTGGGGCTTTGTCGTCTCCGGTGCCCGGCGGGCCGCGTTGCAAGGGTTTTGAAACCGACCATCCCGACGCGAAACGAAGGCCATGCAGCGAGACAAGATCAAGCCCATATTATTCAGCATCATCAAGCACTCCAGCAAAGAGGAGCTGCG
>UMLB01036822.1_pt1 | contig 11532 bp, 9 predicted proteins | sample 1966481 | NCBI WGS metagenome assembly UMLB01 (sample SAMEA4836192, study PRJEB28245) | human gut metagenome | biome: gut microbiome; material: fecal sample | place: Denmark | collected 2008 | reverse complement strand
CTTGCCCAGCTTCGGCAGGTTCTTGGGTCCAAAGATCAGCAGAACGACAACCAGAATGATCAGCAGCTCATTAGTACCAATACGCATAATAAATATCTCCTTTTTCTTGCCGCGCCGCGTGGCGGGCGTATTACAGAATGTATCTGGCAACCGCGGGCGCGGGTGCATCCATAAATAAGTAGGGGCGCTTACACCTTTGCTTCCTCAGCGGGTGCAGCTTCGGCAGCCGCTTCGGCTGCGGCAGGGGCTTCCTGCACAGGCTCAGCCACCGGCTCAGCGGCGGGCTGTGCGGCCTCGGCAGCGGCCTGCTCCGGCTTTTCAGCGGGAGCCTCCACAGTTTCAGCCGGGGCTTCGGCGGGCTGCTCGGGCAGCTCCTCCACGGCATCCTCGGTCAGGTCGGTGACCTCTTCGGCCTCAGCCTGCTTCTTGGCAGCTTCCTCTTTGCTGGTCTTGCCAATGCCGGTAAAGCTCTTGGTCACGTCCCGCATGCTGCTGTCGATATCCTTCTTGATATCGGTCAGGGGGGCAACAGCTTCTTTCAGGGGTGCCTGAATCTCGTTCAGCGGCTCCACCACGTTCTTCTGGATCTCTTCAGAAGCAGCGCCGGTGTATTTCTTCAGCTCGCGGAGCATCTTGCCGATCTTCTTTGCGTAGACAGGCAGCTGGTCCGGGCCGATGAACACAAACGCCACGATGACGATGACGATAAGTTCCCAAAAACCAATTTTCATAAGTAACGTTTCCTTTCCTGTACCAAGAGCATTTCTAAGACCGCCGCACACCACAGCAGTCTGCGCGTTTTTGCCCTTTTTGGCGGGGGTTCGGCGCACTGCGCGCCTTTGTTGCCCTATGTATACCGAAAAGTGGTGTACTGAATGTTAATATATTATTAACATTCTATGAATGAGTGACTATTCGGCGCGTTTTAATCAACAAAATGCATTTTGACTGCTTGTTATTACAGATTGGATAGGATACAACAGCATCCTCAGGTCTGCACGCCCTCGAACTGGCTGTTGTAGAGCTTGGCATAGAAGCCGCCCTGTGCCAGCAGCTGGTCGTGGCTGCCCTGCTCCACGATGTGGCCGTCCTTCATGACAAGGATGACGTCTGCCTCCCGGATGGTGGAAAGACGGTGCGCCACGATAAAGCTGGTGCGCCCCTGCATCATGCGGGCAAAGGCCTTCTGGATGCGTACCTCAGTGCGGGTATCAATGGAGGAGGTGGCTTCGTCCAGAATCAACATGGGCGGCAGGCAGAGCATCACGCGGGCGATGCAGAGCAGCTGCTTTTGTCCCTGACTGATATTGCCGCCGTCCTCTGCAATGACAGTGTCGTAGCCATCGGGCAGGCGGCGGATAAAGCTGTGGGCGTGGGCGGCCTTGGCAGCGGCGATCACCTCATCCATGGTTGCGTCCGGCTTGCCGTAGGCAATGTTCTCCCGCACCGTACCGGCACGCAGCCATGTGTCCTGCAGCACCATGCCGTAGCTGCCGCGCAGAGAGGCGCGGGTCACATCCCGGATATCGGTGCCGGACACCTTGATGCTGCCGCTGTTCACATCATAGAACCGCATCAGCAGGTTGATGAGGGTGGTCTTGCCGCAGCCGGTGGGGCCTACGATGGCGATGCGCTGACCGGGCTGCACGTCCAGCGAGAGCCCCTCGATGAGCGGACGGTCGGGCAGGTAGCGGAAGGACACATCCTGCAGCTGCACATGGCCGTCCGGCTGCAACGCGGCGGCGTTTTCGGCCTCCGGCACCTGATCTTCGGCGTCCAGCAGCTCAAACACCCGGGCAGCGCAGGCCAGTGCATTCTGTAATTCGGTGACCACGCCGGAGATCTCGTTGAAGGGTTTGGTGTACTGGTTGGCGTAGCTCAGAAAAACGCTGAGCTGACCGATGGTGATGCCGCCGCGCACGGCGTACAGCGCACCCACAAGCCCTACGCCCGCGTACACGATGTTGTTCACAAAGCGGGTGGCAGGGTTGGTCAGGCTGGAGAAGAAGATGGCCTTCAGGCTCACGTCCTGTAACTGTCCGTTCACTTCGTCAAAGGCAGCAAGGCTCTCTGCTTCATGGCCAAAGGCCTGCACCACCTTTTGGCCTTCGATCATCTCGTTGACCAGCGCGGTCTGCTTGCCGCGGACGGTGCTCTGGCTCTGGAAGTAGCCGTAACTGCGCTTTGCCAGAAAGCCTGCCACCACAAGGCTCAGCGGGGTGATGCACACCACCACCAGCGTGATGGGCACGTTCTCCCGCAGCATGAACAGCAGGGTGCCAAAAATGGTCAGGATGCCGGAGAACAGCTGGGTAAAGCCCATCAGCAGGCCGTCCGCAAAGGTGTCCACATCCGCCACCATGCGGCTGACGATATCGCCGGAGGGGTGGCTGTCCAGATAGGACAGCGGCAGGGTCTGGATCTTGCGCAGCGCCTCGTTGCGCAGATCACGGCTGACCGAGAAGGTGATGCGGTTGTTGCACACGCTCAAAAGCCACTGCGCAAGGGCGGCTACAGCTGCCACCACCAGAATACTCACTGCAATGCGCAGCACCCCGGCAAGGTCTACATTGCCCTTGCCCAGCATCTTATCAATGGCCTCACCGCACAGGATGGGGATATACAGCTGAGCGGCTACGCTGACCGCTGCTACCAGCAGGCTGCACACCACAAAGGCACTGTATGGACGGATCTTGTGCAGCACCCGGTTCAGGGTGGCCTTGCGCTGCTGCGGGGTCAGCTTGTTTTTTGCTTTTGCACTCATGCTTCTGCCTCCCCTTTCTTGAACTGGCTCTCGTAGATCTCCTCGTACACCGGGCAGCTGCTGCGCAGGGCGCTGTGGGTGCCGATGCCCACCAGATGGCCGTCATCCAGCACCAGAATCTGGTCGGCGTGCTGCAAGCTGGCGGCACGCTGGCTGACGATGAACACGGTCAGTGCCCCGGGCAGCGCCGCCAGTGCCTTGCGCAGGGCGGCGTCGGTGGCGTAGTCCAGCGCGCTGGCGCTGTCGTCCAAAATCAGAATGTCCGGTTTGCCCGCCAGTGCACGGGCGATGGTGAGCCGCTGCTTCTGTCCGCCGGAAAGATTGCGTCCGCCCTGTTCCACCGGCTCGTCCAGCCCAAGGGGCTTTGCACGCACAAAGTCTGCGGCCTGTGCCGTTTCCAGCGCCGCCCACAGGTCGGCATCGGTGGCATCCTTGTTGCCCCACAAAAGGTTGGAGCGGATGGTGCCGCCGAAGAGCTGTGCCTTCTGCATGACCACCGCCACCCTGCCGCGCAAAGCGTCCCGGGGGTAGCTGGCCACCGGGCGGCCAAAGATCTCTACGCTGCCCTCGGTGGCATCGTAAAAGCGCGGGATGAGGTTTACAAGGCTGGATTTGCCGCTGCCGGTGCCGCCGATGACGCCGATGGTCTGGCCCTTTTTGGCGGTAAAGCTGATATCGGTCAGGCTGGGTGCACCCGCCCCGGCGTAGGTCAGACCCACATGGTCAAAGCGCACGGCATCGCCGGTCTTGTCGGCGGGCACTTCGCCCAGAAGCTTTGCCGGGAAGGTCATGCCGGGCTTGGTATCCAGCACCGCCTGCACACGGCCTGCACAGGCCAGCGCCTTGCTGATCTGTACGATGAGGTTGGCAAGTTTTACCAGCTCCACAAGGATCTGGTTCATGTAGTTCACCAGCGCGATCACATCACCGGAGGCCATGCCGCCCACGTTGATCTCGATGCTGCCCACATACAGCAGCGCCACGATGGCAAGGTTGATGAGCACATAGGTCAGCGGGTTCATCAGTGCCGAAAGGTGGCCGACATGCAGCTGCATCCCGGTCAGCAGGGCGTTGGCGTCCTCAAAGCGGTCGATCTCGCTCTGCTCCTTATCAAAGGCGCGCACCACGCGCACGCCGGTCAGGTTCTCGCGGGTCAGGCCCAGCACCCGATCCAGCCGGGTCTGCACGGTCTTGTACAGCGGTCGGGTGATCACCATCACGCCGAACACCACCACGCTGAGCAGCGGGATGGTGACTACAAAGATCATCGCCGCCCGGGCGTTGACCGTAAAGGCCATGACCATGGCGCCCAGCACCACAAAGGGGCTGCGCAGGAACAGGCGCAAAAACAGGTTGAGCCCGCTTTGCACCTGATTGACATCGCTGGTCATGCGGGTAATGAGGGTGCTGGTGCCCAGCGTATCCATCTCTGAAAAGCTCAGGCTCTGGATATGGGCAAACAGGGCGTGCCGCAGCGCGGTGGAATAGCCCACCGCCGCCTTGGCGGAAAAATACTGCGCGGTCAGGCTGCAGGTAAGGCCGATGAAAGCCAGAAGCAGCAAAAGGCCGCACCGCACCAGAATATAATGCAGGTCATGTGCTGCAATGCCCACATTGACGATATCCGCCATGACCAGCGGCACGAACAGGTCAAAGGTGGCTTCCAGCATCTTAAAGAGCGGTGCAAGCACGCTTTCGCGCTCGTAGCCCTTCAGGTGGCCAAGCATCCGGTTCAAAAAAATTCCTCCTTTGGGGGTCAAAATCTACCTTATTATAGCGCGCTGTATGCTGAAAATCCAGTGCCGCAGCTGTGTTTTGCATTGTACAAGCTGCCAAATCCTGTTATACTAGAGCTGAGATTGATAGGGAAGTATGGTGAACACAATGGCAAGACGAACAGACGGCGGGGTACGCTTCCGCCCGGTGGGCAGCCGCCGCAGCCGCACCGCACCGGTGTACAGCCCGCGCGGCACCGGCTGCCCGGTCATCGAGCAGGCAGTGCAGGGGCTGTACAAGGGGCAGAACGAGGAGAGCTTCTGGTCTTTAATGAACGCTTTGAACTACGCGCTGGAGCTGGAGACCCATGTGCTGGTGCCGCTGCAAACGGCACTTTCAGCGCAGGGGGCGCCCGCCCCGTGGATGGAGCATCCCATCCCGGCGGAAAAGGCCGACGGTCTTGCCTTGTGGACGCTGCGCAACGATAAGGGGCGCTGCTGGTTGCCGCTGTTCACCTCGGTGGCAGCGGCCGGTGCGGACCGCAGTACCGGCAGCCGCCCCATGGCAGACCGCACCTTGGAACAGGCCATGCAGCTGGCGCTGGATACCCCGGGCATCGACGGCGTGGTGCTGGACCCGTGGAGCAATTCCGCCTCGCTGGACGGTGCGCTGCTCAACGGTCTGCTGCACGCAGGCCACACCCCGGAGGGCCCCGGCGCAGAGGAGGCCGAAGCCGGGAAAGAAGCTGCCCGCGCCGGACACTGGGCGGCAGCGGCAGAGTGCTACCAGAAAGCCGCCGAGCAGGGCAGTTCTGCCGGGCTTTCGCTGCTGGGCGAGTGCCTGTATCAGGGGCGCGGCGTGCCAAAAAGCGCTGCGCAGGCGCGTAAGCTGTGGAAGGCCGCAGCCGAAAGCGGAGAGCCCATCGCCCTTTTGAACCTTGGCGACGATTGCGCCGCCCGGGGCGACAACGGCAAGGCACTGTTGTGGTACCGCCGGGCGCGGCAGAACGCGGCAGCGGTGCCGGATATCGAGTATACGCCCCGGGTCTGCCTGCGGCTGGCGCAGTTTGAAACGCGCTACACCTCCCGCAAAAAGGCGCTGGTGCTGGCAGCAGAGGCAAAGCAGGCGTTTACCATTTTGCAGCGGGAGCGCGAGCCGGACGCCGACCGCTGGTTACAGGAGGCCGAGCAGCTGCTCTATGCGCTGACCCACGAGCCGCCCACGGCTCCGGCAGCATATAACATAGAATCTTTACAATTGGACTAAAAAATGGTCACAGCCGTCCGGTAAGATAGACTGGAGAAAAATCAGCCCGCAGACACGGCGGACAAGAAACAGAGGAAACAGTATGAGCAAAGTGATCGGCATTGATCTTGGTACGACCAATTCCTGTGTGGCAGTGGTGGAGGGCGGCAAGCCCGTGGTCATCACCAACGCAGAGGGCGAGCGCACCACCCCCAGCGTGGTGGCCTTTACCAAGGACGGCGAGCGTCTGGTGGGCGGCGCGGCAAAGCGCCAGATCGCCACGAATTCCGGGCGCACGATCTCCAGCATCAAGCGGTACATGGGTTCGGATTACCGGGCGCATATTGACGGCAAGGACCTTGCCCCGCAGGAGATCAGCGCCATGATCCTTGCCAAGATCCGCCGGGACGCCGAGAGCTATCTGGGCGAGCCGGTCACCGAGGCCGTCATCACCGTGCCCGCCTATTTTGATGACAGTCAGCGCAAGGCCACGCAGGATGCAGGCCGCATTGCGGGGCTGAACGTGCTGCGCATCATCAACGAGCCTACCGCCGCCGCGGTAGCCTACGGTCTGGACAACGAAGCCGCGCAGAAGATCCTTGTCTACGACCTTGGCGGCGGCACCTTTGATGTGTCCATCATTGAGATCGAGGACGGCACCTTTACGGTGCTTGCCACCGGCGGCGACACCCATCTGGGCGGCGATGACTTCGACCAGCGCATCGTGGAGTACGCGGTAGCAGAGTTCAAAAAGTCTGACCGCATCGACCTGACCCGCGACCCTGCCGCCATGGGACGGCTGAAGGAGGAAGCGGAAAAGGCCAAGAAGGAGCTTTCCAGTGCGCCCTCTGCCCAGCTGAACCTGCCCTTTATCGCGGTGGGCAAGGACGGGCCGCACCACTTGGATATCGCGTTGTCCCGCCCGCAATTCGAGATGATGACCGGCGACCTGCTGTCCCGCACCGTGCCCCCGGTGCAGAACGCCTTGCGGGATGCGGGCATCTCTGCCAGCCAGCTGGGCAAGGTGCTGCTGGTGGGCGGCAGCACCCGGATGCCCGCTGTGGAGCGGCAGGTACGGGAACTGCTGGGTAAGGAGCCCAGCCACAGCCTGAACCCGGATGAGTGCGTTGCCATGGGCGCAGCGGTGCAGGGTGCACTGCTGCAGGGCGGCGGCAAGCTGGCGGGTGCCACCGGCGCGGCGGCGCAGGGACTGGTGCTGATGGACGTGACCCCGCTGACCTTGTCCATTGAGACGCTGGGCGGGGTCGCCACCCCGCTGATCACCCGCAACAGCATGATCCCCACCCGCAAGAGCCAGATCTTTACCACCGCCCGTCCCATGCAGACCAGCGTGGAGATCAACGTTTTGCAGGGCGAGCGTCACTTTGCGCGGGATAACAAGTCTTTGGGCAAGTTCAAGCTGAACGGCATCCGGGCAAGCTTTTCGTCCAAGCCCCAGATCGAGGTCACCTTTGATATCGATGTGAACGGCGTGGTGAAGGTATCTGCAAAAGACCTTGCCACCGGGCGGGAGCAGAACATCACCATCACCGGCAGCACCAACCTTTCCGAAAACGAGATCCAACGCGCCATGGCAGACGCCGCCGCTTACGAGGCTGAGGACAGCCGCCGCAAGGAGCGCTTGAACCTGCACAATCAGGCCGAGGTGCTGGCCTACAAGGTGGACGAGGCGCTTTCCAAGTGCAAAAAGGAGTTGGACAAGGACGAAAAGGCCAGCGTGAAGGCCGACCTTGCCAACCTGCGCCGCTGCCTGCGCAAGGATAAGCCCGAAAAGATGAACGAGACCGAGGAAGCCGCCCTGCGGCAGGCCAAGAGCCAGCTGGAAGCCTCGGCCAACCACCTGATGCTGCTGTACTCTGCCGAGCAGACCCCCGGCGATGGAACGGACAGCACGCTGTAATATAATAAGGTTTATGGGCTGCTGCACCCGCCCGGCGCAGCAGCCCTTTTTGAAGAAAGAGAAGGAAACAGTTATGAAGGAACTGCAATATCCGGTGCGCCCCGGGCGCTACCGCCACTTTAAAGGCAACGAGTATCAGGTGCTGGGCGTGGCACGCCACAGCGAGACCGAGGAGGAAATGGTGGTGTATCGCGCCCTGTACGGCGAGGGCGGGCTGTGGGTGCGCCCCGCCGCCATGTGGCTGGAAACCGTGACCCGGGACGGCGTTACCCAGCCCCGCTTTACCTATATCGGGGAGTGATGCGCCCGGCTTGAATCCCGTTATTGACCCTAGGATTATTTTGCGGTAAAATGTGGGTATGATACCAAACAACAAAGGAGGTTTTCGTATGAAGGCCAAACGATGGATCTCGCTGCTGCTTGCGGTCAGCATGATGCTTGGTGTACTGGCGATGCCTGCTTTAGCTGCAACGCAGCAGCCGGAAAGCACCGCTGTTGTCAGCGAGGAAATGCCCGATGCCGCAGCGCTGAGCGCGGCAGAGGATGAAAATGATATCGTCAACATCCGCATCCGGGCGACCGGAAATCTTGTCTACGGCTCCGATTATAAGCTGGAGGTGGAGACCCGGCCCGAAAACACCCAGTATATCGCTGTGGTGCTGGGCACCAGCGGCGAAGCCTACGGCTATGTGACCCTGATGATCTCGGATAAGCTGCGCACCCTGCTCAAGCTGATCCCCCTGCCCAAAAAGATGTCCCAGACCCCGGACCAGGCCGAGGAATTCAATGTATACAGCTATCTCAAGCAGCTGATCGACGGCAACGATGTCGGCGTGCTGCTGCGGGTGGCGGACGAAGTAGTGTCTGTGATGGACACCGTCAGCTTCTTTGTCCCGGCCGGCTACCTGACCACGGTGAAGAATGTTTCCAACGGCATGAAACTGGCGCTGAGCCTGATCCGCAAGTATCTGCCCGAGGGTGCGCTGAGCCGCATCTATCTGGACGAGCAGCCCAAGGACAGCGGCAAGTACTTTGCCGGTGCCATCGCGCTGGAAAGCAGCGATATCAACGCCGCCGGGTTTGCCATGTTCAAGATCAAGCCCAAGACCGAAAACGTCAGCCTGAGCTGGACAGCGGATGCTCCGGCCAGCATGACTGTCTCTCAGCTGCAAAACGCCGATCTGACCGCTAAGGTGATCTCGGACGGACAGGTGGCTGAAAACGGCAAGGTGAGCTACACCTACAAGAAAAAGACCTTCCTGTGGTTCAGCAGCAAAATGAGCGGCGTGCCCACCGAGCCCGGCACCTACACCCAGACCGCCAAGGCGGGGGGCAACTACTCCTGCAGTACCATCAGCCGCACCATTACGGTGACTGCTGACCCGCAGCCTGCTGCCGCAGAGCAGCCCGCGGCATAAGCATCTTTATAGCACATAAACCGGCGGAAAATTATTTTTGAATTGGACGATCCCGGAAAGTCTGCGGACTTTCCGGGATCGTTTTTTCGCGGGAGAGGCTACTTTTTATTTTCTATAAAAGGGGTTGCTTTACTCTTGCAAATCGCTGCACAATACGCTATTATAAAAATAAAATAACCCCTTGCGGTAAAAAAAGGATAAGAAGGAGCAGTTTGTCTATGGAAGAGAAAAAAAGCGGCATCAAAAAGTTCTTTGAAGAGTTCAAAGCGTTTGCCATGCGCGGCAACGTGCTGGACATGGCAGTGGGCGTTGTCATCGGCGGTGCCTTCACCGCAATCGTCACCGCGCTGGTGGAGGACATCATCAACCCGCTGATCGGCCTGTTCTTCAAGGCGGATTTTTCCGATGTGGTCATCGGACTGGGCGGCTCCAGCATCAAGATCGGCGAGTTCGTCAACTCCATCATCAACTTCCTCATCGTGGCCTTTGTGCTGTTCGTTGTGATCAAGTTTGTCAACTCCCTGCACAAAAAGCCCGAAGTGCCCGCCGAGCCGGAGGAGCCCACCACCAAGGTGTGCCCCTACTGCCAGAGTGAGATCTCCATCAAGGCTGTGCGCTGCCCCCACTGCACCTCCAAGCTGGAGGGCTTTCCCGAAATGAAAGCCTGAAGCATTCAGCATTGACATTACAACAAAACCCTCCTTGTCGGGCGCAGTCTTTGCGCTTGCGGCAGGGAGGGTTTTGCACGTTTTGCGGCTTGGTTGTGGAAAAGTGGAACAGGAAGTGAAGCAGGAAAATCAGGCGCTCTTACTTACCAGCTTACTGTACCTTGGTCAGCTCAGCCAGCTTGTGGTAGATCTCGGTGTTGTCGTACACACCGCCGAACTTCTCGGCACCGACACCCATGGCGTACACGTTGACCATGGCACCGGTGTGGGCGTAGGTGGTGTGATCCATACCGGACTTGTGGTTGATGGTGTGGCAGACAGCCATGCTGAAGGGGATGTAGGTGCCGTACAGCTCGTAATCCTGCTGGCTCATCTTGCTCTGGCTGGAGGAGCCCACCTGCAGGGTGCGCTCGTAGGCCTTGCGCAGGTTCTCCGCCTCGTAGTCGGTCAGCAGCAGCTTGCCTGCGCTGGCGGCAGTGGGGTCGGTGGGCAGGGTCAGGCCAAAGACGTTCTTCACATCCTGCATGGCAGTCTCAAAGGGGGTCTTGTTGGCAATGTAGCCCTGCACATAGGTGGAATCGAACTTTGCATAGGACATCTTCTGGTGTGCCAGATTGGTCAGGAAGGTGTCGTAGTTGGTGGTTTTGTAGCCGATGGCCATGCCGCCGGTCTCGTGGTCGGCGGTGACAAGGATCAAAGTCTCGTTGGGGTGGGCATTGTAGAAGTCCACCGCAGCCTGCACCGCGTTGCTCATCTCCAGCACATCATGGATGGAAGCAGCGGCATCGTTGGCGTGGCAGGCCCAGTCGATCTTGCCGGACTCGGTCATCAGGAAGAAGCCCTTCTTGTTGTTCAGCAGCTCGATGCCCTTCTTGACGTAGTCGGTCAGCTGCCACTCGCCGTTGGCAGCGTCCATGGCGTAGTTCATGGCCTTGCCATCGCCCAGATTCTCGGCAATGATCAGGGTCTTGCCAGCACCGGCGGTCAGGGCAGCGGCACCGGCCTGCGTGGTGACCACGTTGTAACCGGCGTTGGCAGCCACGGTATGGTTGTCGGGGCCGGTGCCATCGCCGTTCACCTTCTGGAATTCGCCGCCGGCAAAGTACTCAAAGCCGGAGTTTGCCAGCTCCACCCCGATCTCGTAGTAGTTCTTGCGGGTCTTCTGGTGGGCATAGAAGGCAGCGGGGGTGGCGTGGTCGATGTTCACGGTGGAGATGACGCCCACCTTATAGCCCTTCTGGGTGTGCAGCTTTTCGGCGATGGTCTCGTAGGGCACATCGCGGGTCCACGGGCACATATTGATGACGCCGCTCTCGGTCTTGTGGCCGGTGGCGATGGAGGTGGCGGTGGAAGCAGAGTCCGGGCAGAAGGAGGTGCTGTCGTAGGTGGTCACGCTGCCCACCTGCGGAAAGCTGGTAAAGCTCAGGTCAGCCTCGGTCACAGCGCCGTTGTTGTCCACAGTGCCCTTGTAGAAGCGTGCAGACTGGATCTGGGCAGTGCCCATGCCATCGCCAATGAACAGGAAAACGTACTTGGGCTTTTTGAACACGTCCAGCAGACCGTTCTCTTCGTCTGCTGCGGCAGAAGCATCCGTCTCGGCGGCGTGAGCGGCTACGGGGGCAGCCGACAGCATGCCCACTGCCGATGCAACGGCACCGGCTTTCAGGAAGCTGCGGCGGGAAATTTTCGCATTCTTCATAACAGATATCCTCTCTTTTTTCAGCCCGGCTTGGGGCGGTTCTACTATTTCTTGTGGGAACACCTGTATTGTAGCGCACCGCCCGCAGCGGCGAAACCAGC
>UMLB01055365.1_pt1 | contig 11615 bp, 10 predicted proteins | sample 1966481 | NCBI WGS metagenome assembly UMLB01 (sample SAMEA4836192, study PRJEB28245) | human gut metagenome | biome: gut microbiome; material: fecal sample | place: Denmark | collected 2008 | reverse complement strand
CACATGTGATCATTTCAATCCACGCTCCCACAAGGGGAGCGACGAGGATCCTTAAAATCTCTTGATGCCAATGTAGGGATTTCAATCCACGCTCCCACAAGGGGAGCGACTACAGCCGGGAGGATGGAAGAACCATGCCGGACTATATTTCAATCCACGCTCCCACAAGGGGAGCGACGTGAATAACATAACGAGGCCGGGGAAGGAGTAGGATTTCAATCCACGCTCCCACAAGGGGAGCGACCGAACTCATCAAGCTCCTCAAACCAGAGGTACTTATTTCAATCCACGCTCCCACAAGGGGAGCGACGGGATGCCCGTTTTTGCGTCGGCCGTCGAAGAAATATTTCAATCCACGCTCCCACAAGGGGAGCGACTATAGCTGTATTCCCGATATTATCAACAGGTTTATTTCAATCCACGCTCCCACAAGGGGAGCGACGGCAGCAATGGTGGCGGCGGCACAGCCGAAAGAAATTTCAATCCACGCTCCCACAAGGGGAGCGACATATTGCGCCCTTCGCCCCGCGGGATAAAAAAAGATTTCAATCCACGCTCCCACAAGGGGAGCGACGTATATCTCTGGCAGCCCAGGCGCAGCAGCTGTATTTCAATCCACGCTCCCACAAGGGGAGCGACAACTTTGAAATGCTTACATATGTGAATAAAACTATTTCAATCCACGCTCCCACAAGGGGAGCGACACTGGCACACAGGGAGACATCACACATGGGACAATTTCAATCCACGCTCCCACAAGGGGAGCGACTAATTGGAGCAAGGAGTTTGGCGGAACTGACGGTTATTTCAATCCACGCTCCCACAAGGGGAGCGACATCAAGGACGGCCCAGGGAGCCGTAGAAGCGGCTATTTCAATCCACGCTCCCACAAGGGGAGCGACAGGCCGGGCCGGAAAGGAGGGGAAAATGAAACAGAGATTTCAATCCACGCTCCCACAAGGGGAGCGACGCTGGGCTTGTTGGTGCATACAGCAGCCGGATGATATTTCAATCCACGCTCCCACAAGGGGAGCGACGGCGCAAATGCTGACAAAAATCTCAGAATGGGATTTCAATCCACGCTCCCACAAGGGGAGCGACAGCAATTTTACACAAAATTCCATATCTGTTTTATTTCATTTTTACCAATCCTTTCCCCATATCATATTTCCACACACAGCCCGCTTCCGACTTTTAATCATTTTTTGTACATTTTTTCTGGTGCGAATCGCCCAGAGATTTCCTGTCTGCTTCCATTTCGCACCAAAACAATATCCGGCATTCTATAATGTCTGCTCCACAGACCTGCTATAAGATCAATACCTGATCTGCCGCAAGCCCATGATCCACGCCAACATGGTCTACCTTTGTCTGATACTTATTTCCCAGATAATAAAACCGCAGACTGTCCACCTCTTCGTCGATAAGTTCTGTCAGCTTTGCCTTCAGCGCTATGCACTGTGCCTGGTCTAAAAGACATTCAAACACTGAATTCTGAACTCTTCTTCCATAATTTACACACTGCTTTGCCACTTTACGGAGTCTTGCTTTTCCCGCCGTCGTTTCTGTATTTACGTCATAAGTGATCAATACCAGCATCGTTCCACCTCATTTCCATAAAAACACAGGATATCCATCCAGATCTCCACGAAGATATCTTGCAAGGAGCATGGCCTGTACATAGGGTACCATCCCCCATTCCACCTTTTCCTTTAAATATGGATGGGTGAGAGTCTCTTTCTTTTTATTCTGCCACTCTGTCAGAACCTTTTTTCTCAGTTCTGCATCCATCAGAACAGCTCCATTTTCCTTTCTGGTAAAATTCTTACCACTGACGATCCTTTTATTGATCAGTGACAGGACAAATCGGTCTGCCAGAACAGGCCGCAGTTCTTCGATCAGATCAAGCGCGAGCGATGCCCTGCCAGGCCGGTCGGTATGAAGATATCCTACGTATGGATCCAGTCCCACCGTTTCCAGTGCAGCGGTAACTGTATTGGTCAATAACGTGTATACAAAAGACAACAGAGCGTTCACAGGATCCAGAGGAGGCCGTCTGCTCCTCCCTTGAAATAAAAAATCTTTCTTCTGCTGTAAAATAAGCTGATCAAAAACGCCAAAATAAACACTGGCCGCCTCTCCTTCATATCCACGCAGCTGATCCTTCGACACGCTCCCGCGCACCAGTTCCATAGAGTTTTTTAAATATTGACTGGCTTCCTTGACTCGTTCTTCATCTATCTGCATCCCATGATCCCGAATTGCCCGCTCCAATATCCATCTGGCGTTATATATCTTCCCCAGAATACACGTTTTTGCAAGTTCCAGGCTCTCCCCCTCATCTCGGCTGCTGTCATACTGTCTCTGTCTGAGGATCACATTTCCTTTTACCTTTCCTGTCACCCTCGCCAGAAATTTCCCTTGAGGAGAGAGAAAACATAGGGAAACATTCCTTTCCGCACATCCTCCCATCAAGGCAGGGCTTACCCCCCGATATCCAAACGATACGATTCCCTCCAGGTTATGAAGCGGCAGCCGTCCAATCTCCTCCTTTTCCTCATAAACCACTACGTTCTCTCCATCCAGTCCCAGATAACTGTTTTCTGAAGTAACATAAAGCGTGTTCAGCAGTTTTTTCATTCCTGATCCTCCTCCAGAATATGGCTGAGATACGTTTTCACGGATTCCGTTTTTGAAAGCCCCGGCAGGCATATTTCCTTTAGAGAGCAGGAACTGCAGGCCTTTCTGCGCTTAACCTTTGGCGTGTACCCCCTCCGGTAATATTCGTGCATTTCTGAGAAACAGGACCGCACCTCCTGCCGCAGCTCTTCTGTGAACACAACCGTCTCCCTTCTCCCTGTCTCTCCATAAAAAACAGCACCTTCGGGAATCTCTGTGGAAAACATCTCTTCCAAGCACATGGCCTGGGCTGCCAGCTGCAGCCTGTCCTCTTCCGTCAGCTTTGGTTTTCCTTTTTTATATTCCACCGGATAGACAGAATACTGCCCTCTGTGGCCATGGAGGGAAATGCCATCCTCGCATTTATGAAACTCTACCAGATCGCATTCCCCGCTCACTCCCATTTCCCGCGAGGCCACAGGAAGGGCTCTGACCACCAGGACCCCGGCTCTTTTTTCTGTCAGATATGGATCGTGGGCCCGTTTATGCATCAGCTCCCCAATCACCGTATGGACATTTTCCTCCCATTGCTGCTCCACATGGATCAACGCCCACTGTCTTCTGCAGAATTTAAAATGCTGGATCCCTGAGATCATCAGATATTCTTCTTCTGGATATGCCATTAAACCATCCTTTTCATTTCCACTGAATCCGGAACGCACGCTTCATCGATCGTAACCGTATAATCCTGATATTTTCTCGGGTAAAGTACGCCTTCCTTTTTTTCTACTCTGACTGAATCAAACAGCTTATATGCCGGACAATCTCCCAGTTCCTTGCTGTGCTTAAATACGATCAGCTCCCGTACTGCCATTTTTCCTCTGGCTGCAGAATGGTCGTGTTCAAACATATTAAGGATGGCTTCCCACAAAAGCTCCAGATCGTCCTCTGTAAATCCTGTCACCTTACGGGCCAGATTAGCAGACACATATCCCTCTGCCCGGTACAGGCCATAGGGAACGATGCTCTTTCTTCCCATTTCTGTGGTCTTATTCTCTGCATCCTTTTCTGTCGTGATCGCAACCCGCGTGATCGTCACCTCCTGACTGAGGATCGGATCAATACTCCTGGCAAACCCGATCTGGACAGGGCCGCGAACCTGGCCGCAATTCAAGGACGCCTTTACAAATGTGGTCATAACTGCACCGAATGTACGTATATCATAAAAATTTCTGCACATATAATCTTTAAGCTTCAGATCCGCATCCGGGTCGCCTTTTTTCAGTTTTTTCAGCGATTCAGTCAGCTTTTTATCCTCCGTATCCATAACACCCAAAGCCTCGCACGCTTCCCTGTCGCTCCGGTTTAACGGTACATCCTCTTTAATATAGATCTTATACCCCTCTGCATCTTCCTTTACTGTCTCTATATAATTCCGGATCTTCCGTTTTAAACATACGTCTGTCACCAGTCCCAGACCGCTTTCCGGATCGATCCTGGGCATATTTCCGGCATCTGGATCCCCATTGGGATTTCCGTTTTCCACATCAAACAGGATCACAAATTCATATCTGTTTTTAATCGCCTCGTTCATTTATTTCTCCTCCTTCTTCTCATACCGTTTCTGCATCTGATGATAATACCCCAATGCGAATTCTCCCTGCTCCTCCAGGGACAGACGCAGTGGAAAATGCTCCAGCTTCCCCATAAGCTCTGTTAAGAGCCTTTCGTAAAAAATCTTTGAACTCCCTTTCTCCCGCTCCAGCTTCTTCAGATGACTGTTCTTCAACCGGTTTAAAATCGGAAATACGGAAGCTGGCGCCGTACTGGCCGAATTAAAATACCTGTCACGGATCGTTGAACGGATCCCCGGGTTTGTATCCATCTGGATGGATTCCAGAACTGCAAACAGTCTCCCAAGAACATAAGCCGTATCACAGCTTTCTGTATTCAGAGCCATAAAATTTTCCCCTTCTTTCCAATGATAATTTTGTATTAAATATGCCTTAATGATCTCAGCCCGTCCCCACGTAACGTTCCCCTGCTCGGCCCGGATCCGGATCAGTACATTTTCATAGAGGCCGGCTGGATAGCGTCCTCCAGAAAGGACTGCCTGGAGCACCAGGGATGCCATCCCGGGAACCGGCGTCCGGTCCTTTGCATTTGGATTTACCGTCTGATCCAGCATATCCCTTATACCGAGGTATTCACGTTTTTCCCACGACGGCCTTATGACCTCCATCCGTTCATAATGCTCTGCCAGACGTGTCAGGATGTTCCCAAATGAGTTCTCATAAAAGAAACGGACAGACAGCCTCGCCGCATTGGGAGATAGTCCCAGAATATAGAATCTCTGTTCCAGGTCCAGCTGCACCCCGTTAAGATCCATGGACTGTCCCCGTTTCAGCTTTGTAAATATGTCCTTCAAAGCTTCCTGGTTGTCTATTTTCGGATCTGCTGACATAAAAAAGGAATCCTGATACTCCTCCTCTCCGCTCTCCGCCCAGAACACGATCATGGAATCCCCAAGGCGAATCGCATGTTCTCTTTGGTCCAACAGATAATTGAGGGCTGTCGTATAGGCGAATTCCGCATATTTTCCCACCGGAGCATTGTAGCTCTGTTCTTTTCCATAGGATTCAAAGGAGGGTGCGTTAAAGGACACCAGCGCTGCCCCGCTGGACTGGGCTCCAGGCACCCCTTTGATCCCCCGGTGGATCCTGGCGATCTCGGTCCGTTCCCCGGTGACCAGGCAGACTCCCTGCGTTCCCGTTCCCATTCTCTCCAGGCTCTTTTCCCAGGCCTCTCTGATCCATGGATCCTCCTGGGCATAGTCCATTCCCATGACAAAGATCAGATTCCCTCCATCTGTGACCTCCTGCCATTTTTCCCTTATTACAGGATCCTGTTCCGCGTCCTCCGGATCCCAGGTCTCAAAAAACAAACAGATGGCATGGGCCATTCTGCCCCCGATCCCGTTCAGAAGCTTCAAATGCCGTTCCCTTGATGCCTGAAAGCACTCCAGGACCCGGGGACTTGTCCCATTCGCATCGATCCCCAGGATATACTTTGAATTATCACATAGAAAATTGGCTGCCACTCCAGAAGAGCGGGTCACCATTTCCGGAACCATTAAAGATACAGGAACCCATACCTTCTTTTTTCCGCGGTCTGCTTCCGTTTTCATGGGAAGGATCCCAGTTATCCTGCCTTCCTCTGACAGATTGACTGCATAGGAGACCTTTGCCTTACACCAGCCTTCCGCCGCCACTTCTTCACGTTCTGCCAGCCTCTCATATAATCCCACTAAAGCGTCAAGGATCATCGTATCACCTCACAATCCCGCAGATCGATCACACCTCTTTTCATCACAGCCCGGAAAAACATAGGAACCAGATCTTCTCTGTCCGTGTAATCCATATCGTACAGCATAAAGCCCAGATCCTTTTCCTCGACTGAGTCATAAGCTGTTACGATATCTTCCTCCTCGCAGATGGAAAACCGGACCGGAAACTCCCTGCATCCAAAATATGGTGTGTGGAAACACTCTCCCCTCCTCAGCCTCCGCATGATGATATCCTTAAATTTTCCTGGGTTATCTGAAGCAGAGGCGTTTTCTGTCATATCGAAGTGGGCCTCTATCACGTATTCCACATCGCACAGCAGCCTGGAGGCTCTCTGGACGATCTCATCTTTTGTACTAATATAAAGCGCTTTATCCAGGCCATTATATGCCTGAAGAACACTTCCGGCTGCGATCTTGCTTTTTACCTCATTCCTCCGCACACTGGTAAAACGGATGGGATTTACCACATGGATCTTATCGATCACCCACCGCATCCCCGGGTGCCAATAAATTGCATCCAGGATCCCTCTTGCTGCTGAAGGCGTCATGACATCGTATGAACATCGCTCCACTTTAAATTCCGGTCTGGAAAACAGAGCATAGTCTCCCCAGACTCTGATCTTTACACCTATTCCCATAACTTCTCCTTTTCCGCCCTTTACAAAACCTCCCCTGCCTGATAGCATGCCGCGATATAGTCTCTGGGCTGGTAATAGAAATCCGTATTAAAATCCGATATACTGGCATTGATCCAGGAATGATATACCTCCCAGATCCCCTTTAAAATATCTCCGTCGCTGTAACAGTCCTCGATCAGCCGTTCATATACCTCTCCGATATCCCAATAATCGGGAACCGTATATCTGCATTTCTTAACGTTATCAAATCCCCCCATTTCCGCCCCTGTTTCTTCGATAAATGTTTCCGATACCTTTTCCATTGGCTCACAGTGGAATACATCCGCGTATTCATAGATCCGTTCCAGCCGCTCTTTTCCCAGAATATCGGTGATCTCTTCCCTGCTTCTTTTTAACCTTCTTCCCATAAACTCGATCAGACTGCATGTAAAAAAAAGCCTGTCATTATTTTTCTCTGCCATATGCTTCCTCGCTTTTTATAAATTGCAGCGTATCCAGCGCCGACACCGTATGGAAACTGATCTGATGAGTCGGGTATTTAAACCGGGCAAGCTCCCAGAATGCGGCTCTGGATATCTTTCCGTCCATAAAATTCTGAATATAATTATAGATCGTATCATCTGCCATGGGCCCTTCCACAATATCATAGGTGTGGGAGATCCCCCTGCGGCAGGATACGATAAAATCCAGCCATTCCTCTGTCATCTCTTCAAACACCAGATAGTTCAGTCCCGGATCCGGCGTATATTCATAAGTATTTATAAAACCTGTTTTCCCATACCGAGATGCCCACCTTACAGCCTGCTCCCGGTACTGGGTGCAGTAAAAGCCAAAATAAAAGTCCTTATTAAATCTGGCCTTTCTGATTTCGGGAAATTCTACGGTCTCGCTGCTGCCATGGTATAATAACATATGCGCCTCCTTTTCTTCTGTTTTTACTATACTACACGCTCCATGAAAGTTCAATACTTTTAATTACATTAATTTTAATGAAATATTTTATATCATAAAAATACACTTGAAATTTGGATGGATTTACTATACCATTTATTTGTCTGGCTTTACCCAGGGGATTGAAATATTAATATTAGTTGTAACACAAAAAGTAGCAGCGGCAGTAGGAATTTTTTGAGTTCCCCTGCCGCTGCTGCTTTTTTAATGGTTTTTTCACCATTCCAAAGTTCTCTGTGAAACTAACCGCTTCTGAATCTCCTAAAAAAAGCTGGCGATCCCTGTCTCTATCTCCAGATCCAGCCCCATCTCATCGGTATATCGTTCCTTCGCTGTCAGTTCATAGAGATTTCCCAGTTCCTCTAAAACAGGCCGGATCATCCCTGCCCCCGACAGCTTATCAAGTACATCCTTATGCACAGGCACACAATATTGCTGGAGTCTGCGCAGATCTTCCCTGGTGCATCCCCTTACATGGATCTGCCTCACAAGTTCTTCTGCCTCTTCTTCCCTTGCTACCACAACTGAAATCGATTCCTCCTCGATCAGACGGAACTCTTTTCCAACCGTAGCAAACGGATAGCTCTTATTTTTAAACGCCTCCAGGATCTTCTTTTTATCCAGGCTCTCATCCCTCACATGATAAAGACGCCGGAAATATTCTTCCACGGATCCAGTGGAAGAAAACTCCATTCCTTCCTCTAAAAGGCTTTTCGCTATACCGGTCTGCTGGGCCTGACCGGGAGGTGTCTTTTCTCCCTCCAGAGAGAATGTAAAAACGTTGCTTTCTCTGGCTCCTCTTTTTCCTTCCCGGTTGCACCTTCCTGCCGCCTGGATCATGGAATCCACGCCTGCAAGCTCGCGGTATACGGTATCAAAATCCAGATCCACTCCTGCCTCCACCAGACTTGTGGAAACAACAAGACACTTTCTTCCATCGTCCAGACGCGTTTTTATTTCCTCCAGGACCCGTCTCCGGTGGCTTGGGTACATGGACGTTGAAAGATGATAAACGCCCTCGCTCTTCAGTTCCTTATAAAGCTCCTGTGCCTGTCTCCTGGTATTTACGATACAGAGCGCCTTTCTTTCCGCACTCAGGTGCTCCTCCAGCTGACTTTTTGATACAGTTCCCAGGTCACAGAAGGTCGTCCGTTTAAAAAAGCGGAACTGCTCTTCCATACGGGGACAAAGCTCTGTGATGTGCCTTTCCTTTGGAAAAAAGGGCCGCAGCGCCGGCTGTGTGGCTGTACAGAGAACTGCGCTGACCCGGTAATTGGCAATCAGCTCCTCGATCATCGCCGTACATGGCTTCAGATAATCCGTCGGAAGCATCTGGGCTTCGTCAAAAATGATCACGCTGTTGGCAATATTATGGAGCTTTCTGCACCTGGAAGACCGGCTTCCATACAAGGACTCAAAAAACTGCACATTGGTCGTCACGATCACTGGCTTATCCCAGTTCTCCGCCGCCAGATGCATGGCCTTTAATTCCTCTGTTTCCTCCAGTCCCTCTGCCGTAAAATCGTCCATATTGCTGTGGTGCTCCAGGACATTTGAATCTCCCAGAATTTTTCTGAACACAGCGGCGTTCTGTTCGATGATACTGGTATACGGGATCACATAGATCACCCGGTCCATCCCGTGCTTTACAGCATGACGCAGGGCGAATGCCAGCGACGAGATCGTTTTTCCTCCGCCAGTCGGTACTGTCAGACGGAACAGTCCCCTTTCCATAGAGCCGGACTCCAGACAATGCCTCAGGATTTCCGTTCTTCTCCCATTGACAGTCTCCTCCTCATCGCTTTCCAGCCAGCCCGAAATATACATTTCAAGTCGTTCCAAAAGGGATTCCAGGGAGTCCCCAGGAAGCCTTCCTGTCTCTCCGTCCTTCATAAACATTTCTGTGTCCAGAAAATCCGCATCCACAAGGCAGGAATAGAGCATCCGTATGAACACACTCATGGAAAAATCCGGGTCATGGGCTTTTTTTACGTCAAAAGGAACGGATGCCAGTTCGGGAATCTTGATCTCGTTCCGGTAAGCCTGATAATCCTCCAGCTTCCTTTTCCTCCTCCCACACAGACTGGAAGAACCGGCATCATCCGTCGGTGCTCCATAATTGGGAAGTCCGGCATGGTGCCCGGCAATGCAATACCCCATAAATCCATACATACCGCCTTTTTCAAAGCACACCTGCATTCCGGCGCTGGAATGATCCACCCGCCTGTCGCTGTTCTCCGTTATTTTTTTCTGGAATGCTGCTGAATACTTTCCAATATCATGAAGAAGGCCGCAGCAATACCCCCAATCACGTTTTCCAAACCGGGACGCAAATTCACCGGACAGCACGGCCGTCCCTTCCAGATGTTCCTTTACCGTCTGGACCCTGTCTCCACATGTATGTCCCAGATATCTCTCCATAAACATTCCCCTTCCTACATAAAATCAAACAAACTCAGCTGCTTCATCCCTGTCTCCCCCGGTCCACGTACCGTCTCCCGCAAAAGAGCCTCTTCCGGCAGCTCTGAAAGGAATACGGACGGCTCCCCAGAGGTCAGAAGGACCAGCTCCTCCTTCGCTCTGGTCATTCCCACATAAAACAGACGCCGCTCCTCCTGGAGTCCGGCTTCCGGATCTCCTTCTTCCGGCCCGGATCCAGCCTTTCTGTTTTTAAAATACTCCAGAGGGATCGAATTCTTCCGGACCCCGTAGAGGATCACTGCCGGAAACTCCAGGCCCTTGGACCCATGGAGCGTCATGAGGGAGACAGTATCCGCCGTACAGCAGCCTCCTCCCCGCCGCATCAGGTCTCCTTCCTCTCCAAAATCCAGCAGGTATAAAAATTCCTCCATGGTCTTATGGAAGACAGCCATGGCCGAAAGCTTTTCCACCGCCCCATCCCCGGCCAGTCCCATGTCCCGGCTCCATTTTTCCACCAGCGCCGCCGGCCGTTTCTTTTTCAATGGCCTGTATGCCTCCAAAAGCGCCGGATCCCAGCTCCCTTCTTCTGGTGAGTCTCCTGTCCCGTTTCCGTACAGCGCCCGGAAAAACTTCAGAGCCCTCTGTACGTTCTCCTCTTCCAGAAATGAGCCCTTTCCAGTGACCGTATACGGGATCCCCTCGGTTTTCAGAAACTCCTCCATTTCCTCCACCTGGCGGTTGGTCCGGCACAGCACCGCGATATCTGAAAAGCTTCGGATCTGTTCCTCTCCAGAACGGGCCCGTTCCCCGGCATCCAGCATGTCGATGCCGCCCACCATCCGGCTGATCTCCCTGGCGGCAGCGATCCCCTCGGAGCGTCTGCCGGACGCCGTCAGCACGCGGACCGGCAGGCCATTTCCTGCCATAGGAAGCAGTTCCCTTTTCTCACCTGGATTCTTCGAGATCATGCCGCAGGCGGCGGTTGTGATCCACGCCGTGGACCTGTAATTTTCCCGGAGCCGGATCACCTCTGTTTCCGGAAAATCCTCCATAAGGCGGGCAAAGCATTCCGGATCTGATCCCCGGAAGCCGTATATGGACTGGTCCGGATCCCCGATCACAAAAAGCTCATCCCCCTCCCGGTTCCATGCCAGGATCAGCCGGTATTGCAGGGGGCTGATATCCTGAAACTCATCCACCAGAAGATATCGGAACCGGCGGCAGAATTTCCGGACCGGCTCTGATGCCAGGTACAGAAGCCCCAGAGCCTCCGTCAGAAGATCGTCAAAATCCATGAGCCTCTGCTCCCGCATCCGCTCTTCATAGGCCCCTGCCGCTTTTCTGAGCCCCTCGGACATGGGTTCCGCTTCTCCTGCTCCCAGGATCCTTTTTGTCTTCTCCTCCGATACTGCCCTTAAAAGCTCCGAAGAACGGAGCTTCAGTCCCATGTCTTCAATGACTGCCTCCGCCAGCTTCTGGCACTCCAGGCCGTCTGCCAGCACGGTCTCCTTACCCGCTGCCTTTAAAAGCGCCAGACAGATGGAATGGAAGGTTCCCGTCTGGATCCGTCCCGCGGCGCTCCGGTTCGGCATTTCCCTCCGGAGGCGTTCCTTCAGCTCCCCGGCTGCCTGGTTCGTAAA
>UMLB01040172.1_pt1 | contig 11714 bp, 8 predicted proteins | sample 1966481 | NCBI WGS metagenome assembly UMLB01 (sample SAMEA4836192, study PRJEB28245) | human gut metagenome | biome: gut microbiome; material: fecal sample | place: Denmark | collected 2008 | reverse complement strand
ATCGTATTTCTGTATGATGAAAACCTTCATGGTCCGGGCAAACCATGTGAGGATATTTTTGAAGAAGGTGTGGACTGTTCTTCAAAGACAATGTATCCGGACTGGCTTTCCCTGACCGGTAAGGGTTATATTGCCAGCATGTACAAGCAGTATGGCAAGGTCATAAGTCCTATGGGATGTCGTGCTTTCTTAAGTCCGTGGTATGAGAGAGGCGGCATGTATCCGGCTGATGAGAAGGATACACCGGTATTTGTGGGACGATTCAATATTGGTGCAGTCAGTCTTCATCTTCCGATGATCCTGGCAAAAGCAAGGGCGGAGAGCAGAGATTTTTATGAGGTTCTTGACTTTTATCTGCAGATGATCCGAAATCTCCACATTCGTACCTACGAATATCTGGGACAGATGAGAGCATCCACCAATCCGCTTGCTTACTGCGAAGGCGGATTCTATGGCGGACATCTTAAACCAAATGAAAAAATCGGCAAGATTTTGAAACCAATGACAGCTTCCTTTGGAATTACTGCATTGAATGAACTGCAGGAACTTTACAATGGCAAGTCAATCCGCGAGGACGGACAGTTCGCACTGGAAGTTCTGAAGTATATCAACGATAAGGTAAATCAGTTTAAGCAGGAGGACGGATACCTTTATGCGATTTATGGAACACCGGCAGAAAGTCTCTGTGGACTCCAGGTTGAGCAGTTCCGTAAGATGTATGGGATCGTCGAGGGCGTTTCTGACAGACCGTATGTAAGCAACAGTTTTCACTGCCATGTTACAGAGGATGTGACTCCGATCGAGAAGCAGGATCTGGAAGGGCGTTTCTGGGAACTCTGCAATGGAGGCAAGATCCAGTATGTGCGCTATCCTATCGGATATAATAAAGAAGCCATTCGTACTCTAATCCGCAGAGCAATGAATCTGGGCTACTATGAGGGAGTAAATCTTTCTCTGGCATATTGTGATGACTGCGGGCATCAGGAACTGGAAATGGATGTGTGCCCGGTATGCGGATCACGTAATCTGACCAAAATCGACCGTATGAACGGATATCTTTCTTACAGCCGTGTGCATGGTGATACACGACTGAATGAAGCGAAGATGGCAGAGATTGCTGAACGAAAATCCATGTAAAATTTATAAGTAACTGTGAGGGTGCTGAACAGTTAAGGGTATACAAAAACAGTACAGACATGACCAATGGTTGTGTCTGTACTGTTTTTTGTGTAATAGATAATAATGAATCTTCTGATCAGTTTTTCTTTGGTGATACAGGCGGCAGTATGCAGTTGTAAGCGATGCCGAGAGGAGTTACAAGAAGAGGATGGACCGGACGGTAAACAGGAAGCCTGAGTTTTTTTTCAAATACTGTGGTGAATTCTTTGAAGCTTGCAGAACCGCCTACGACATAAACAGCAGGAACTTCATAACCCTTGAGAAACCGTTCGGTGATAGTTGCCATTTTTTCGATGGTTGCCTTGATAACAGGAAAAATTTCATCTTCTTTTTCCGGAGTGGTTTTGAGTACCTCAGCTTCTTCATAAGGAATCTTATAATGACCGGCAACAGTCATGGTCATGTGACTTCCACCGGTTGCCTCATCGTCCGTGTAGATGACTTTGCCGTCTTTGAGAATACTGATACCGGTAGTACCACCGCCGACATCGACAACAGCACCATCAGTAATCTTGAGGATGGCAGAAGCAGCAGTAGGCTCGTCCACGATATTCGTTACTTCAAACCCGGCTCCCTCAAGGACATAGCCGATACTCTTGATGCTGCCTTCAGAAACTCCCGGAGGGATTGCAGCGGCAGCATAGAGCAGTTCTGTTCCGAGTTTTTCTTCGAGCTGCTCTTTCAGTTTAGTTACAAGCTGGACAGACTCATAATAATTAACGATCACACCGTCACGGATAGCGTGGGAAGGAGCAGAAACTCCTGCGATGGGACGGTTGTTGGTATCCACAACTGCAAGGACAGTATTGGCAGTACCGAGGTCAACACCGACTTTGAGTCTGCCGCGATAGTTTTTGCATTCGCCGGTACGGACCAGTTCTGCAAAATTAGATAACGTTCTGTTTTTTAGTTCCATTTTGCTACTCCATTTCTACGAAAAAATATCGAATTTGAGAAAAAATTCGTTCAGTATTTCTATTATATATGAAATGACAGAAAAATACAATCGGTGTCAAAAAAGAACGCTGCATGTATGGGCAATACAGGGCAGCGTTCTGAACTGATTCGGTTTATAGGGAAATTACTTAATGATAGTTCCTGTTTTTTCTCTGTAACCGTCTTTGGCATGTGCGATATCAGTAATAATAGCACGGCGGTTTTCGCCTTTGCTTATGAAAGAGAGTCCTGCCTGGATCTTAGGAAGCATGGAACCTGCGGCGAACTGTCCTTCATTCATGTATGTCTGAGCTTCTTCGGCAGAAATAGTACCGAGATAAGTTTCTTTGTCAGTGTCCTTGTTGAGGCTGACTTTTTCGACGCTGGTGAGGATCAGAAGAGTATCCGCATTCAGCTCTTCGGCAAGAAGACCGCTTGCAAGATCCTTTTCAATGATGGCGCTTGCACCGTGAAGATCGATGCCCTGCTCCATAACAGGAATTCCGCCGCCGCCTGCTGCAATTACGATCTGTTCTGCATTTGCAAGTGCACGTACAGTTTCAATCTCAACGATACGCTGTGGTTTCGGAGCTGCAAGGATACGGCGATATTCGCCAGGTGCAGTTTCAGTAACGAAATTTCCCTTGTCTTCCTCTGCTTCTGCCTCGTCTGCGGTGAGAACACGTCCGATGATCTTCTCCGGTTCGCCAAAGGCATCATCGTATGGATCAATGACAACCTGAGTCAGAACAGTGGCAACTGGTTTATAAATACCTCTGGAAATCAGTTCGGCACGGATTGCGTTCTGAAGGTCATAACCAATATATCCCTGGCTCATGGCAGAGCAGACAGACATTGGAGCAAAGGTGAAATCCGGGTGTGCTTTACCGAATTCGTTCATTGCTGTGTGGATCATGCCGACCTGCGGACCGTTGCTGTGAGAGATGACAACACGGGTTCCCTCTTCGACAAGATCAGCGATCACTTTCGCGGTTTCTTTAGTAGCAAGTTTCTGTTCTGGAAGTGTTGTGCCAAGGGCTTTATGACCAAGAGCAACAACTACGGTTTTTTCGCTCATATGGATTCCTCGTTTCTTTTGGGTTTTGGTTTTATTATAAAAGAATGCCTGTTGAATTGCAATAAAAAGATGGAATGTCCAAAGGTATTTGGAATACATTTTGCCCAAAATACCGGAGGCAAATCGTAAGAACTAAAAAGAAGGTATGTTTTGGGAATAAGGAAAGCCGCCTGAATTAGGCGGCTTTCCTTAACTTTTTGAGGGGGGAGATAGAGAGTGGTTATTCATCTATCCAAGACATATTATAAGAAATAAATGTGTGCAAACTGTGTACGGATTCTAAAAGAAAACGAAATTTTATAAAGAAATCTTAAATAAATTTTATAATTGCAGGATAATCTTGTATATTTGCCGGAAACATGCTACATTCATTAAATCGGAATCTCATTTCTGGGGGATTCCTTTTGAGATTTTCTAATCGTCATTCGACGAACTTATTCCATTTTTGAATCGTGCAGAAAGGAGAGATGCCTATGTCTGTATGAACATATTCCTGAATATGAACGATAAAAGGTAACTATTCAGCAGACACTGTTCCGCGAGGTGTTTTGGCATGAATATAAAAAAGGAGTGTGTTTTTTATGAAAAATAGAATATGGAAAACGACAGGTGTGGTGTTGGCCACAGTATGCTCTCTTCTGATTGGAAGCGGAAACAGGATCCAGGGTGCAGAAGCAGGAAATTATGGATATGAAGCAACAGCCGTGCAGGACGAAGAGCAGGGCACAGGAAATAGTTCAGAAGATTTTGAAATAAAAGATGAGGAAATTTCAGGATCAGATGAAGTAGAACTGCCGGAAGCAAGCGTGTTTTTGGAAACCGCAGAAGAGGAGGAATTACAGGAAACTGAAGAAACGGAAGAAACTCCGGCAGTGTTGGAGGAGAAGGATGATTCCGTAAATCCGGATGTGACAGAGACACCGGATTTTCTGGATCAGGAGGAAAGTACCGTTCTGCCAGGCTGTAAGATGTGGATAAATCCGGAACAGGAGCAGATCAAGGCAGGAAAAGAACTGCTTTATACAGTGAAAATAGAAAATACAGGAAACTGTACACTTTATAACATCCATCTTGGCGCATCTTTTTCTGAAAAATCGCTTAAAGGAATCTGGGAGAAGGCAGAAGGGGCAGTGGTACAGGAAGAAACACTGAAACTGGATTTTCTGGAGACAGGAATGCAGAAAGAAGTGTATCTGTCTGTACAGATCCCTGAAGCACAGTCAGGAAAACTCAGCTTGAATATAGAGGGAAAAGCAGAGTACGAGCAAAATGGGGAAAAACAGATTTTGTCCGTGGAAGAAAGCAGAGAAACAGAAATCCTGCCATTAAAGGCAGACTTCCGGGTTACAAAGACGGCCGACAGGACAAGGGCTGTACCGGGAGATGAGATTGTTTTTCAGATATGCATACAAAATACAGGAGAGAGAACTCTGCATTCAGTAGTCACAACAGAAAAGTTCCGGCTTAAAAATGTCCCTGTAAAATTTCTGGAAGGAGAGGGACTTACTTTGAACAAAGACAGGACAAAAGCAAGAATTGAAAAGATCGACCCGGGATATTCCGTGGGACTTCTGGCAATAGTGACTCTTCCGGAGGATATAGATGATCAGAAGCTTATAAATGAGGTAACTGTAACAACAGCAGAAACAGGAGAGAGAACAGAAAGATCCAAAGCTGAAATTCAGGTATTCAGGGAGGCAGAGGCACCGACAGAAGTGCCGGAGGAGAATGAGAACACACAGCATACGGAAACAAAGGGAAAGGCAGCTTCTACACATCCAAAAACCGGAGACCCCATGAAACCTGTGTTGTGGCTTCTGGTGATCTCCGGTTCTCTTCTGGCAGCTGGCTGGGTGTACAGCCGGATGCGAAATCAGATGAAGTAAATAAAATTACAGAATATCGATATGTTCTCCGGCAAGAGCTTTGTTCATGCTTCGAACAGCACAGAATTTACCGCACATACTGCAGGTATCACTGTGATCATCTTCCGGAAGACGGTCATCACGGATTGCTTTTGCAGTTACAGGATCAAGTGCACATTCAAACTGTGCATCCCAGTCCAGAACGCGGCGGGCATCTGCCATCTTGTCATCGATATCACGTGCATGCGGGATACCTTTGGCAATGTCCGCTGCATGAGCTGCGATCTTGGAAGCAATGATACCATTTTTGACGTCATCGACATTTGGAAGTGCCAGATGCTCTGCCGGTGTTACATAGCAGAGGAAAGCAGCGCCGTTCATGGCAGCTACTGCACCACCGATCGCGGCTGTGATGTGATCATATCCAGGTGCGATATCGGTAACGAGAGGTCCAAGTACATAGAAAGGAGCTCCCATGCAGATGGTCTGCTGAACTTTCATATTTGCTGCAACCTGATCAAGCGGAACATGTCCCGGTCCTTCGACCATAACCTGTACATTGTGATCCCATGCGCGTTTTGTAAGCTCGCCAAGACGGACAAGCTCTTCAATCTGGCATACATCAGTAGCGTCAGCCAGACAGCCCGGACGGCAGGCATCTCCGAGTGAGATGGTAACGTCATGCTCTTCGCAGATATCCAGGATCTCATCGAAGTATTCGTAGAATGGATTTTCTTCGCCGGTCATGCTCATCCATGCAAATACAAGGCTTCCTCCACGGCTTACGATGTTCATTTTACGTTTATGTTTCTTGATCTGCTCAATGGTTTTGCGGGTGATTCCACAGTGAAGAGTAACGAAGTCAACGCCATCTTCTGCATGAAGTCTGACAACATCGACAAAGTCTTTTGCGGTCAGTTCAGAAAGGTCTCTCTGATAATGAATGACACTGTCATAGACAGGAACTGTTCCGATCATTGCCGGACATTCATGAGTGAGTTTCTGACGGAATGGCTGTGTGTTTCCGTGACTGGAAAGATCCATGATTGCTTCTGCACCGAGATCTACGGCTTTCATGACCTTCTGCATTTCAATGTTGTAATCCTTGCAGTCTCTGGATACACCGAGATTTACATTGATCTTGGTGCGGAGCATGCTTCCGACACCTTCCGGATCAAGGCAGGTATGATGTTTGTTGGCACAGATGGCAACCTTACCTTCTGCTACGAGCTGCATCATCTTGTCAACCGGCATGTGTTCTTTCTCGGCAACAGTTTTGATCTGTGGTGTTACGATGCCTTTTCTTGCGGCATCCATCTGAGTTGTGTACTGAGTCATAATTTCCTCCTGTTATATTATAATGTTATATTAATTTGTAATTATTTTGCACTATCAGTTATAAAAATAAGCAGTATGCTGCCCTCCAAGGGTATGGTCTACCGGACCGTGACCCTTTCCGAGATCCAGTTTTATCTGAAGTGCTTCTGTGAGATACTCCTTTGCTTTCTTTACTGCATCTTCCAGAGTGTATCCCTTGGCGAGATTTGCAGCAATCGTGCTGGAAAGCGTGCATCCTGTTCCGTGTGAATTAGGGTTATCGATACGTTCTCCATGGATCCATAGTGCCTTCTGTCCGGTATAAAGAAGATCGTTTGCGTGATCGTTCCTGTGACCACTCTTCAGTAGAATGGCACAATGAAATCTGGCGTAAAGTTCATAACAGGCACGTTCCATGGAAGCGTCATCAGTTATGAGAAGACCGGTCAGAACCTCTGCCTCCGGAATATTCGGTGTGATCAGTTCTGCCAGAGGAAAGAGCTCCTCCTTGAGAGTGATCTCTGCCTCCGGATCCATAAGACGATGTCCGCTGGTAGATACCATGACGGGATCCAGGACAATGTGGGCAGGCTTATACTGACGGAGCCTGGAGGCAACACATTTCATGGCGTCAGGTGATGGAAGCATTCCGATTTTGACTGCATCCGGGAAAATATCTGAAAAAACCGCATCCATCTGAGCGGCAATAAAATCTGCCGGTGTTTCCTGGATTCCATATACACCGGTGGTATTCTGAGCCGTCAGTGCAGTGATGACACTGGAAGCATATACGCCATTCATGGTGATTGCCTTGATATCAGCCTGAATTCCGGCACCACCGCTGGAGTCGCTTCCGGCAATTGTGAGTACAGTTTTTAGTTTCATAGAGAGTTGCCTCCTTGCTTGAAAAGCTTATAAACGGTTTGCAAAATAGATTTTTTCTTCGGCCATATCCATGAGTAATGCATGGAACTGTCCGCTGCCGCCGCCGTTCTGATCGATACGTGTACCGGCTTCTTCCGAAATCTCCTTCCAGATCTGACCGGCTGTGGCAGCGGCTTCAAAAGCAGAAGCACCACTGCAGCAGAACAGGGCACAAAGTGCAGAAAGCATACATCCGCCGCCTGTAATCCTGCAGAGCCTGGAATCTCCGCCTCTTAGAAGAAGAGTCTGTGTGCCGTCTGAAACAATATCTGTTTCGCCCGTGATAAAAAAGGTACAGCGATAGAGACGGGCGGCTTTCATTGCGAGTGATTCCAGATTTTGTGAGTCCATATGAAGACTGCTTTCCACACCGCCGCGTGAAAAATGAGTTTCTTTTGCGGAATGGAAAGAACAGAGTACAGCGGCTTCTTCCTGATTGCAGCGGACTATAGATGGATGAACCTGCTCCAGAAGCTTCTTCAGCTCCCGTTGACGAAAGGAGCTTCCACCTGCGCCTACCGGATCGAGGATGACAGGATGACCAAGCTGATTGGCTCGTTTCCCGGCAAGAATGCACGCTCTTATTTTGCCTTCGTCCGGAACTCCGGTATTAAGAAGGGTTCCCTGACAGAAGGTGGTGATCTCAGCAGCCTCCTGTTCATCCTGTGCCATTACAGCACTTCCGCCGGCCGCAAGAAGAATATTTGCAACATCATTCATAGTGACCGGATTGGTCAGACAGTGGATCTTGGGATGCTTTTTCAAAATGGCATTCAGGATTTCATTTCTATTCATATCTTACCTCATCACAGAATCAAGTACCTGGCTTTTTTCAAAAATACGAAGAAGCAGGTAAGCAAGGATACTGCCGGCCAGAGTTGAGATAAAGAACGGAATCATGTATACCGTAAAGCCGGCAGGAGCGATTCCCATAGCAAAACGGGCAACCGGATAAGCGGCAAGTCCACCTAAGATTCCGGTTCCGAGTGCTTCGGCAGTACAGGTAAGGCTCAGGCGTCTGGTAAAATGATACATAAGTCCGCAGCAAAGAGCCCCGACCATACTTCCCGGAAATGCAAGAAAGCTTCCGATTCCGAGAAGATTACGGATCAGGCTTGCACAGAATGCGATGCCGATTCCCCACCATGGTCCAAGAAGAACAGCAGCAAATACATTGACCATATGCTGTACGGGTGCACATTTACTGCCAGCAACTGGAACACTCAGGAAACTGCCGACAACAGCAACCGCAGTCAGGACACCGGCAACCGCCAGTTTCTGCACAGCGTGTGTATTGTTTCTGGACATTTTGATGACCTCCTTTGTTTTGATGAAGATACCGTAAATATCAGGTATCCTGTTATATGAAACTTCTGGTCTGAAAAACAGCACAAAAAAGGAGAAATTCCGAGGGAATTCTCCTGAAAATATCGTCAGTATTTCCCTACGTTGGCATTATCCAAATCAGGTTAAGGGTCGAAACCATCCAGTTTCCTCTCAGCCAGCTTCAGCCAGCTCCCCTGTTTCATATAGAATTACATTAACTGTTGAGTATTGCACAGCTAAAAAATACAAGATTATTATAGTTACTGTGCACTCTGTTCACAGTAACTTGGTCAAAATGCATTCCAAATCACCTTCGGTGATAGCATTTTGCCCCGTATGTCTCGGGATTTTGCCATATTCATGGCAAAACACCTCGCGGGATATTACCTGTGAACAATTATTTATTATACAACCTGTTGCTATATATGACAAGACATATTTGAAAAAGGGTCTAACCTGTGATATTCTATAATGGATTAAATCTCGAAGTGAGGAGGATCAAATATGAAAGTTTCATCATTATTAGAGAGATTGGAATATAGCTGCTGTCAGGGCAGCGTGGAACAGGAAGTCAGCACGGTAGAGTATGACTCCCGAAAGGTCATTGAGAATTCTCTGTTCATCTGCATCAAGGGTGCAGTTGTGGACGGACATAAATTTGTACCGGATGTAATCGCAAAGGGTGCGAAGACACTTGTGGTTCAGGAGGATATAGAGGCACCGCAGGATGTCACTGTTATTAAAGTAGAAGATACACGTTATGCTATGGCGTTTATCTCAGCAGCATATTTCGGACATCCGGCAGAGAAACTCAAGACGATTGGAATTACCGGAACCAAAGGAAAGACCACAACAACTTATATGGTCAAATCTATCCTCGAAAATGCCGGCTATAAGGTTGGTCTGATCGGAACGATCGAAGCGATCATCGGTGATGAGGTGATTCCGGCCGCTAATACAACTCCGGAATCCTTTGTTGTCCAGAAATATTTCCGCAAGATGGTAGATGCGGGCTGTGACTGTGTGGTTATGGAAGTTTCTTCACAGGGACTTATGCTTCACAGAACACAGGGCTTTGTTTTTGACTATGGTATCTTTACAAATATTGAACCAGATCATATCGGACCGAATGAGCACAGAGATTTTGCACATTATCTTGCCTGCAAATCCATGCTTCTCCGCCAGTGTAAGGTTGGTATCGTAAACCGCGACGATGAGCATTTTGAGAAAATTATTGAGGGACATACCTGTGATCTGGAAACCTATGGATTTTCACCGGAAGCAGATCTTCGCGCAGAAGATGCACATATGATCGGAGGCAAGGGATATCTCGGAATCTCCTATCATGTCAGGGGACTTATGGATTTTCCAGTGGAAATTGACATTCCAGGTAAATTCAGTATCTATAATTCACTGACTGCAATTGCAATTTGCCGTCATTTTAAAGTTTCTCAGGAGAATATCATCAGAGCACTCAAAGTTGCCAGAGTCAAAGGTCGTATAGAGATGATCAAAGTATCCGATGAATTTACGCTGATGATTGACTATGCACATAACGCAATGGCACTGGAAAGCCTTCTTACAACGCTGAGAGAGTATCATCCGCACAGACTTGTATGTCTGTTTGGCTGCGGAGGAAACCGTGCGAAATCCCGGCGTTATGAGATGGGAGAGGTTTCCGGAAAGATGGCAGATCTGACGATCATCACCTCAGACAATCCAAGATTTGAGGAACCGCAGGCGATCATTGATGATATCAAGACTGGAATAGCAAGAACAAACGGTAAATATGTGGAGATCTGTGACCGTAAGGAGGCAATTGCCTATGCGATCCATCATGGAGAGCCGGGAGATATCATTGTTCTTGCCGGCAAGGGACATGAAGATTACCAGGAGATCAAGGGAAAGAAGTATCCTATGGATGAGAGGGTTCTGATCGCAGAAATCCTCAAGGAGGACCAGGACAAAAATCAATGATGTATGCAGATATCATTGTAGATATTTCACATGAGAAGCTCGATCGTAGTTTTCAGTATCGCGTTCCTTTGGAAATGGAGGATGAGATCCAGGTGGGAATGGTAGTGACGATTCCTTTTGGAAACGGAAACCATGAACGCAAAGGATATGTGATCGGGCTTTCCAAAGAGCCGGAATTGGACCCGTCAAAGATAAAGCCGCTTAAGGGCATCAGCAGCAGCCAGGAGACGACAGAAGAAAAACTGATCGTGCTTGCTGCCTGGATGAAAGAACGATATGGATCAACAATGGCACAGGCACTCAAAACCGTACTTCCGGTCAGAGAGAAGGTCAGGTCAAAGGAAAAACGTCGCATTTTGTTGAACATAAACGAGGAAGAAGCAATCGCACTTGCAGAAAAGCTTGAAAAAAGCAGATGTAAAGCGAGAGCCAGGATTCTGAGAGCTCTCTGCGAGAAGCCGGAGTTAGATTACACGGAAGCGGTAAAAAACCTCGGAATGACCTCGTCTGTGCTTAATCCGCTTGTGGAGCAGGGCGTGATCCGCATTCAGCAGGATGAGGTTTATCGTATCCCTGTAAAAGGAGAAGCGATTCCAAGAGAGAAGTTGTCTGAACTTACAGAACCGCAAAAAAAGGTTCTTGATCAGATACAGGAAGAATGGAAGCGGGAATCACCACGGCCGGTGCTTATTCATGGTGTTACAGGAAGTGGTAAGACCCAGGTTTATATGAAACTGATCGAGCAGGTAGTAGAACAGGGCAGACAGGTTATTGTGCTGATCCCGGAGATTTCGCTGACCTATCAGACAGTCAGACGATTTTATGGATGGTTTGGCGAAAAAGTATCTGTGCTGAACTCGCGTCTGTCCCTGGGAGAACGTTATGATCAGTTTCGAAGGGCGAAGCAGGGCGAGATCCAGATCATGGTAGGGCCGCGGTCGGCACTTTTTACACCTTTTTCCAGGCTCGGACTTATCATAATTGATGAGGAACATGAGCAGACTTATAAGAGTGAGAGCAGTCCGCGATATCATGCACGAGAGGTGGCTGTGCAGAGGGCGACACAGGAAGGTGCCTATGTGGTCATGGGATCGGCAACTCCGTCTCTGGAA
>UMLB01074801.1_pt1 | contig 11748 bp, 10 predicted proteins | sample 1966481 | NCBI WGS metagenome assembly UMLB01 (sample SAMEA4836192, study PRJEB28245) | human gut metagenome | biome: gut microbiome; material: fecal sample | place: Denmark | collected 2008 | reverse complement strand
AGTAGATAGATATTTATATCATCAAAAGCATACTCGTTGAAGTGGGAATGAAACATGGGAGTTTATAACTTTTTATAAGTTTTCAGTAACGGAGAATATATGAAGAATGATTTTAAGTCTGGTTTTGTGACATTGATTGGACGTCCGAATGTGGGAAAATCTACATTAATGAATTACCTGATCGGGCAGAAGATTGCCATTACATCTAACAAACCGCAGACAACACGTAACCGTATCCAGACGGTTCTGACAACGGATGAAGGTCAGATTGTATTTGTTGATACACCAGGAATCCACAAGGCGAAAAACAAGCTTGGTGAGTACATGGTAAATGTGGCTGAGAAGACATTGAATGAAGTGGATGTCGTGCTTTGGCTTGTGGAGCCAACTACATTTATCGGAGCGGGCGAACAGCATATTGCAAAGCAGCTTCAGAGAGTCAAGACACCGGTCATTCTCGTCATCAATAAGGTGGATTCTGTGAAGAGAGAAGAGATTCTGCCGGCAATTGCTGCATACAAAGATATTTATGACTTTGCAGATATTGTTCCGGTATCTGCAAGAAGTGGTGACAATACGGATGAACTTCTACGCGTCATTATGAAATATCTTCCATATGGACCACAGTTTTATGATGAGGACACAGTGACAGATCAGCCGGAACGTCAGATTGTGGCAGAATTGATCCGTGAGAAAGCATTGCACAGTTTGCAAGATGAAATCCCGCATGGAATCGCGGTTGCGATTGACCGTATGAAAATGCAGAACAAAGTTATGCATATTGATGCAACGATCATCTGTGAGCGTGATTCACACAAGGGGATCATCATCGGAAAACAGGGGAGTATGCTGAAAAAAATTGGAAGTACTGCCCGTTATGAGATTGAGAGAATGTTGGATTGTAAGGTCAATCTGAAGCTTTGGGTGAAGGTAAAGAAGGACTGGAGAGACAGCGAATTTCTGATGAAAAATTTTGGATATCGGGAAGAAGAATAAAATGAGTGGTATTTGGGGGAATCTAATCATAAGGAAAAACATTTACATGAAAACAAGCTTATGATGAGGTGACCTTATGGAAGAAAAGTACTGGAAGCAATTTATGAAGACAGGAAGGATTGTGGACTATCTCTATTACCGTGGCATGAAGATCTGCTACAGAGTCATGGAGCGTTCACAGAAGAAGACCTATGAATCAGATTACCGTGACGGGCATGGTGCTTTCGGCAACTCCGGTGGGCGATTATGACAGACGTGTTGTACTGCTTACAAAAGAACGTGGGAAAATTGCAGCATTTGCAAGAGGAGCCAGAAGAACCAATAGTTCCCTCCTTGGGGTGACAAGCCCATTTTCATTTGGAGAATTTGTAGTCTATGAGGGGCGGACATCATATACATTGATGTCGGCCTCTATTTCCAATTATTTTTCTGAACTTCGGACAGACGTGGAAGGTGCTTACTATGGTTTTTATTTTCTGGATTTTGCAGGGTACTATGCAAGGGAAGCCAACGATGAGACAGAACTCTTAAAACTTTTGTATCAGACATTGCGCGCCCTTACAAATGTACATATACCAAATCGGTTGATTCGGTGCATTTATGAGTTAAAGGCGGTTTGTATCAATGGAGAAGGTCCACAGGTGTTTGAATGTGTCAGTTGTGGAAGCTGGGAAGAAAATATGAAGTTCAGCGTCAGAAAAGGCGGTCTGGTCTGTAGAAAATGTGAGATTCATGCGCCGGACGCGGTGATGGTAGGGACATCTACTTTATATACGCTTCAGTATATTATCAGCTCAAAAGTAGAAAAGTTATATACATTTGCAGTGAAAGAAGAAGTGCTTTTGGAACTGGAGAATCTGATCCGCAATTACCTGAATGTATACGTGGGAAGAAACTTTAAATCATTGGAAATATTAGAGACAATAGTTTGATTTATAGAAATTTATAGAAATACAAAGTAAATATATGGGAAATAGACTTGAAAATAGATAATATTAACTGTATAATTATTAACAATATCAGAGGAGAAGGAGAAGGGAATATGGTAGAAAAAACAATGGACAAAATTGTAGCTTTAGCAAAATCCAGAGGATTCGTGTATCCGGGGTCTGAGATTTACGGAGGACTTGCAAATACATGGGATTATGGAAATCTCGGAGTTGAGCTTAAGAACAATGTAAAAAAAGCATGGTGGCAGAAGTTCATTCAGGAATCACCATATAATGTCGGCGTAGATTGTGCGATCCTTATGAATCCACAAACATGGATTGCAAGTGGTCATCTTGGCGGATTCAGCGACCCTCTTATGGATTGTAAAGAATGCCATGAGCGTTTCAGAGCTGATAAACTTATTGAAGATTACGCTCACGAGCATGGTATTGAGATTGGAGACAGCATCGACGGCTGGAGCCATGAGCAGATGGAGAATTTTATTAAAGAGAATAATGTTCCATGTCCGACTTGCGGTAAACATGATTTCACAGAGATCCGTGAGTTCAACCTAATGTTCAAGACATTCCAGGGAGTTACAGAAGATGCAAAGAATACAGTATATTTAAGACCAGAGACAGCACAGGGAATCTTTGTAAATTTTAAGAACGTACAGCGTACATCAAGAAAGAAGATTCCATTTGGAATCGGACAGATTGGTAAATCATTCAGAAATGAGATTACACCAGGTAACTTTACATTCCGTACAAGAGAGTTCGAACAGATGGAGTTAGAGTTCTTCTGTGAGCCTGATACAGATCTTGAGTGGTTCGCTTACTGGAAGAAGTTCTGTCTTGACTGGTTACACACACTGGGACTGAAAGACGAAGAAGTACGTTATCGTGACCATGATAAAGAGGAGCTTTCATTCTACAGTAAAGCAACTACGGATATCGAGTTCCTGTTCCCATTTGGCTGGGGAGAACTGTGGGGAATCGCAGATCGTACAGATTATGATCTGACACAGCATATGAATGTATCAAAACAGGATCTTACTTATTTTGATGACGAGAAGAAAGAAAAATATACACCATATGTTATCGAGCCGTCACTTGGAGCAGACCGTGTAGTTCTTGCATTCCTGTGTGCAGCTTATGATGAAGAGAACATTGGAACAGAAGATAAGCCGGATACAAGAACTGTTCTTCACTTCCATCCGGCACTTGCACCAGTGAAGATTGGTATACTTCCACTTTCCAAGAAACTCAACGAAGGCGCAGAGAAAGTATATGCACAGCTTGCTAAGAAATACAACTGCGAGTTCGATGACCGTGGAAATATCGGAAAACGTTATCGCCGTCAGGACGAGATCGGAACACCATTCTGTGTAACATACGACTTCGATTCCGAGGAAGACGGAGCAGTTACAGTACGTGACCGTGACACAATGGAGCAGGAGAGAATCAAAATAGAAGATCTTGACGCTTACTTTGAAAAGAAATTTACATGGTAAAATAATAATTAGGGACGTAGTATTTTAAAAGTTTACTACGTCCCTAATTCATTTACGCGAGCAACGAGCCAAAGTCCGTGCTTGCACGAGACCTTGGCGACTGCCGCGATAACTTGAGAAACTCGCGAAGCGTGTTTCTCATAGTTATTTTCGTGTACGCATATCTCCGATTGCCGTAAAGAGGACATCGGTAGATGAGTTCAGTGCGGTTTCGCAGGAATCCTGGATAACTCCAACGATGAATCCGACACCAACGACTTGCATAGCAACATCGTTAGGAATACCGAAGAGGCTGCAGGCAAGTGGAATCAGAAGGAGTGATCCACCGGCTACACCGGAAGCTCCGGCAGCGCTGGCTGCAGAGAGGACGCACAGAATCAGTGCAGTCGGGAAGTCTACGTGGATATTCAGTGTATGTGCTGCGGCAAGTGCCATAGTGGAGATTGTAATAGCAGCTCCGGCCATATTGATAGTTGCGCCAAGTGGAATGGAGATGGAGTAAGTATCCTCGTCCAAACCAAGATCCTGGCAGAGTTTCATGTTGACCGGAATGTTGGCAGCAGAGCTTCGGGTGAAGAATGCTGTCAGTCCGCTGTCTTTCAGGCAGCGAAGCACAAGTGGGTATGGGTTCTTACGAAGGCAGATAAATGTAATCAGTGGATTCATAATAAGTGCCACGAAGAGCATGGTTCCGACCAGTACGCAGATCAGACGTCCGTATCCGAGAAGAACGTCGAGTCCCTGCTCGGAGATTGTAGTGAAGATCAGTCCCATGATACCAAATGGTGCACAGTTAATGATCCATTTTACTGCAGTCGCGATAGCATCTGAAATATTCTCCAAAGCATTCTTTGTGCCATCACTTGCGCTCTTAAGAGCAATGCCAAGTATGATGGCCCATGCAAGGATTCCGATATAATTGGCGTTTACCAGTGAGTCGACTGGATTCGCAACGACATTCATTAGCAGATTTTTCAGCACTTCTGTGACACCGGTCGGTGGTGTGATATCCTGAGTATTCGTGCTCTGTGAAAATGTCAGAGTTACCGGGAACAAGTAGCTGGCAATAACTGCAGATAATGCAGAGAACAGATTGCCGAGCAGGTACAGTATCACGATAAAAGACATGTTCGTTTTCTGGCCTTTTGCCATGCGGCAAAGGGAACTCATAATCAGGAAGAATACAAGAAGCGGTGCGATTCCGCGAAGTGCTCCGACGAACAGATCTCCGAGAATGGAGATTGCGGTCGCCTGTGGGAAAATAAGTCCCAAAGCAATTCCGATGATCAGACCGCAGATAATGCGTTTGATCAGACTGATGTTGTTCCATTTTTGAATCAAATTTTTCATGTTCATTTCCCCTTTTGATAGTATAACAATTAAAATGCAATTAAAATTATAATGAACTTTAGGAAAAATGTAAATAATGTATTTATAATATGATATACTTATTATCAAATTGTGGCAGAAATTTAGCTGCGAAATATAAGAAAAAAGGAGCCTTGAGCATGGAACGTAGAAATGCATGGAAAGTATATGACCAGACAGAACTGGAAAAATTAGACAAGATCAATGAGACATATAAGAATTGTCTGGACGATGGAAAGACAGAACGTGAGTGTATTACACTTGCGGTGAAAAAGGCAGAAGCTGCCGGATATAAGAATTTAAAAGAGCTTCAGAAGGAACATGTAAAATTAAAAGCCGGGGATAAAGTGTATGCAGTGTGCATGGATAAGAGTATTGTCCTGTTCATCATCGGTCAGGAGCCGTTGGAAAATGGAATGAATATCTTAGGTGCACACATTGACTCTCCGCGTATTGATGTGAAGCAGAACCCTTTATATGAAAATGAAGAGCTGGCTTATCTGGATACTCATTATTATGGAGGAATCAAGAAATATCAATGGGTAACACTTCCGCTTGCTGTTCACGGTGTGATTGCAAAAAAAGACGGAACAATTGTTCCAGTCAGCATTGGAGATGAGGAGGAAGATCCGGTATTTGTGATTACAGATCTTCTTGTACATCTTGCATCAAAGCAGCTTGAGAAAAAGGGAAGTGTAGTCGTAGAAGGCGAGAAGCTGGATCTTTTAATTGGAAGCCGGCCGCTTGAGCAGGATTCTTCTCTTGATCAGGAAGAAAAAGAAGCAGTTAAGGCAAATGTGATGGAACTTCTGAAGAAATATTATGATATGGAGGAAGAAGATTTCCTCTCTGCAGAACTTGAGATTGTTCCGGCAGGAAAAGCAAGAGACTGTGGTCTTGACAGAAGCATGGTGCTGGCATACGGTCAGGATGACCGTGTTTGTGCATTTACATCTTTATTTGCAATTCTGGATACGCCTCAGGTCACACGTACCGGATGCTGCATCCTTGTAGATAAGGAAGAAATCGGAAGCGTAGGAGCAACCGGCATGCACTCCAGATTCTTTGAAAATGTAGTAGCTGAACTGGTTGCTATGACTGACGGGGAGTCTGAGCTGAAAGTCAGAAGAGCTTTGCAGAATTCCAGAATGTTATCTTCCGATGTAAGTGCAGCATATGATCCGATGTACGCAGATGTGTTCGAAAAGAGAAGTTCTGCATTTTTCGGAAAAGGACTTGTATTTAATAAATTCACTGGAAGCCGTGGTAAGAGTGGTTCTAATGATGCCAATGCAGAGTATCTTGCAAAGATCCGTGGTGTCATGGACGATGCAGACGTATCTTATCAGTTTGCAGAGCTTGGAAAGGTCGATGCCGGCGGCGGTGGAACAATTGCTTACATCATGGCAAATTACGGTATGGAAGTTATAGACAGCGGCGTGGCAGTGTTATCCATGCATGCACCTTGGGAAGTGACAAGCAAAGCCGATGTATACGAGGCATATAAAGGCTATGTTGCATTTTTGAAAAATATGTAGTATTTACGTGTATACGTTGCACGACGTGCATTTCTCAGTAAAGATGCCAAGAACATTTTTAGGGAACGAAATATGTCGAAAAGCATGCGAATTATTGTAGAGCAGAGGGAGAATAATCCCTCTGTTTTATTGACAAAAATATAACAAAGTGCTACAATATAGTTGCGACTTACAAAAAATATAATGTTGGGGTTTTTGCCTCATGACCATTTTTCTACAAAAACAATGGTGTTTTTGGCTTTGACCCTTAACATGAAATGTATTAGGAGGTCATAGCTATGGCGAAATGGGTTTATATGTTTACAGAAGGTAACGCTACCATGAGAAATCTCCTTGGTGGCAAAGGCGCAAATCTTGCGGAGATGACGAATTTGGGACTGCCGGTACCACAAGGCTTTACCGTGACAACGGAAGCCTGCACACAGTACTATGAAGATGGCAGACAAATCAATGACGAGATTATGAAACAGATTCTTGAAGCTATTGATCAGATGGAAGTTATCACAGGCAAGAAGTTTGGTGATAAGACAAATCCGCTGCTCGTTTCTGTTCGTTCTGGAGCACGAGCATCGATGCCAGGTATGATGGACACAATCCTGAATCTCGGACTCAATGAAGAAGTTGTCGAGACTTTGGCTTGTGCGTCCGGTAATCCACGCTGGGCATGGGACTGCTATCGCAGATTCATTCAGATGTTTTCCGATGTAGTTATGGAAGTAGGTAAGAAATATTTTGAAGAGCTGATTGATCAGATGAAGGCAAAACGTGGTGTGAAGCTTGATGTAGAGCTTACCGCGGATGATCTGAAAGAACTGGCAGGGCAGTTTAAGGCAGAATATAAAGAAAAAATTGGTACCGATTTCCCGACAGATCCAAAAGAGCAGTTGACAGAAGCTATAAAGGCAGTATTTCGCTCCTGGGATAATCCTCGTGCAAATGTGTATCGTCGCGACAATGATATTCCTTATTCCTGGGGAACCGCAGTTAATGTTCAGATGATGGCATTTGGAAATATGGGCGATGACTGTGGAACCGGAGTTGCATTTACCCGTGATCCGGCAACAGGAGAAAAAGGATTATTCGGAGAATTCCTGACAAATGCACAGGGAGAAGATGTGGTTGCAGGTGTCAGAACTCCGATGCAGATTACAGAGATGGAAAGAAAATTCCCAGAGGCATTCATAGAATTTAAAAATGTATGCAAGACACTGGAGAAGCATTATAGAGATATGCAGGATATGGAGTTTACGGTAGAGCACGGAAAACTTTATATGCTGCAGACAAGAAATGGTAAGAGAACTGCACAGGCTGCACTGAAAATCGCGTGTGACCTGGTAGACGAGGGTATGAGAACAGAAGAAGAGGCAGTTGCAATGATCGATCCTCGTAATCTGGATACCCTTCTCCATCCGCAGTTCGACCAGAAAGTATTAAAGAGAGCAACAGCACTTGGAAAAGGAATTGGTGCATCTCCGGGAGCTGCATGCGGAAAGGTTGTATTCTCTGCTGAAGATGCAGTGGAGTGGGCAAAACGAGGAGAGAAAGTAGTTCTTGTCCGCCTGGAGACATCACCGGAGGATATTACCGGTATGAAATCCGCACAGGGAATCTTGACAGTCCGCGGAGGAACGACTTCCCATGCAGCAGTAGTTGCCCGTGGTATGGGAACATGCTGTGTATCTGGTTGCGGTGATATTGCAATGGATGAAGAAAATAAAAAATTTACCTTAGCAGCGAAAACATTTCACGAAGGAGACGCAATTTCCTTAGATGGAACGACAGGAAACATTTATGAAGGCATCATTCCTACTGTAGATGCAACAATTACAGGTGAGTTCGAGAAGATCATGAACTGGGCTGATAAATATCGTACTATGAAAGTCCGGACAAATGCGGATACACCGGCAGATGCTAAGAAAGCGGTAGAACTTGGAGCAGAAGGAATTGGACTTTGCCGTACAGAGCATATGTTCTTTGATGAGAACAGAATTGCAGCATTCCGTGAGATGATCTGTGCAGATACAGTAGAGGAGCGAGAAGCAGCACTGGATAAAATCCTGCCATATCAGCAGGGAGATTTTGAAGCACTCTACGAAGCATTGGAAGGAAACCCGGTTACAATACGTTTCCTGGATCCGCCACTTCATGAATTCGTACCAACGGAGGAAGAGGATATTAAGAAGCTTGCAGATGCACAAGGAAAAACGGTAGAACAGATTAAAAATATTATTGCGAGTCTTCATGAGTTCAACCCGATGATGGGACATCGTGGCTGCCGCCTTGCTGTGACCTATCCGGAAATCGCAAAGATGCAGACAAAAGCAGTCATCCGGGCAGCTATTAAAGTAAAGAAAAATCATCCGGATTGGAACATTAAGCCGGAAATTATGATTCCGTTGGTTGGGGAAGTCAAAGAGTTAAAATATGTAAAGAAATTTGTGGTAGAAACTGCAGATGCAGAGATTGCTGCATCAGGTATTGAATTGGAATATGAAGTCGGAACAATGATCGAAATTCCAAGAGCAGCACTTACTGCAGATGAGATTGCAAAAGAAGCTGACTTCTTCTGCTTCGGAACAAATGACCTGACTCAGATGACATTTGGATTCTCCCGTGATGATGCGGGGAAATTCCTGGACGCATATTACGATGCGAAGATTTACGAAAACGATCCATTTGCAAAACTGGATCAAAAAGGTGTTGGAAAACTGATGGAGATGGCAATTGCACTTGGAAAAGAAGCAAATCCGAACCTTCATATTGGAATTTGTGGAGAACATGGAGGAGATCCGTCATCTGTAGAGTTCTGCAACGAATTGGGATTGAATTACGTTTCCTGCTCACCATTCAGAGTTCCAATAGCCAAACTTTCTGCTGCGCAGGCAGCCATAAATCAAAGGTAGTACACTGTAGGTGACTGGCATAGAACGTTAATTAGCTTATATAGAAAACCCCTTACATCAATTATGGCGTGAGGGGTTTTTGTGTTGCCATGCGTTCGGAAGAAGCTGCCGGTGGCAGGTTCTGTAGATGAAAAATGTACAAAAGATCGTTCAGTAGAGGATTCTGTTCATGTTTGGAAGAGCATTCTTGCACATACTATAAATGTGCATTATAATGATTAAGACAGTAAGTGGAAATGCTTCTAAAAACAGTTTTTAAATGATAGATTTTGTGATTGATGATGAAGGAGATTACGAAAGCAGTATGACAGGTTCTGATAGAAGACAGGAGATATTGAAGAATATAAAAGAAAGTGACAGACCGGTTTCGGGTTCGAAACTTGCGAAGGATTATGATGTGAGCCGTCAGGTTATTGTTCAGGATATTGCCCTGTTACGGGCTTCGGGGTATGATATCATATCAACAAACCGGGGATATGTATTGGAAGGGCAGACTTGCGCCGAGAGAGTTTTTAAAGTACGTCATACAGACGAGCAGCTTGAGACGGAACTTTGTACTATTGTCGATCTTGGCGGTCAAGTGAAAAATGTTATGGTAAACCATAAAGTTTATGGGCATATTGAGGCGGAACTTGGAATTACTTCCAGAAGAAAAGTAAAAGAATTTCTGGCAGATATCGAAAGTGGCAAGTCAACACCGCTTAAGAATATTACCTCCGATTATCACTATCATACTGTGACAGCGGACAGTGAAGAAACGCTGGGGATGATAGAAGAGGAACTGAGAAAATTAGGATTTTTGGTTGAAAATTAGTTATTAAAACATTCTGAATGTCATGCTGGCTCTGAAAAAGTAAGGTTTATAATCCGACTTTTCAGAGCCGGGTGTACATGGAAAGAATGTTTTTTTATTATGAACAAAATTTTTTATAGGTTACATTTCTGAAAAAGAAATAATTCCAGTGCGTATAGAATTCCGCACAAAGTATCTGTCCCGGAAGAATGCCCGATTGCCAGAAAATTTTCAGTAATTGCTGGGATATTTGCAATTCCAGGAGTAATTTGAGGGTTGCATTTAACATAAGAAGCATCTTGTGGAGATTCACAACCTGTATTTACGAGTAAATGATTCACAGCCAGGCTAAATTGTCCTTTTAATGCACAGTGGAGAAATGCAGCACTTACATCGACGGTATCATTCAGATGTTCTGCAATTGTTTTGTGAAGGCTCTTGGCAAATGTGGATTCTGTTTGCCCTGTAAGAATTAATCCGGCAAGCACACCGCATAGGAAATCATCACCGCTTGGAGTCAGCCCGATGCCAAGTCCGATCAGTCGGGCAAGTTCGATTCCGGTCTCTGTATATTTTTTATTTCTATATAGTCTGGTGCATCGTTCGATTTTTTCCTTTGCAACAACAAGCATCATAGAAGTATCATCATTTACACGTTGGTTGAAGATCACTTCAAAGCCTCCGGTGGAAATATTAGAAAGACATGTTCTGATATTGTTATGAAGCTGGTGAAGCATGGTATCTGACAGAGAGTTTGCACATTTTAATGAATGTAACAAATGTAAGTTGTGAATTGTTGCTTCTTCAAAAGAAAATCCAATTTCCTTTTTATTATCAAGAGTGTTCATATCTGTGGAAGCCTGAAGAGTGCGGTTACTTCTATAAATAGTAATGATATTCTCTTTTAAAGTAACAAAATCTCCGGCAGATATTTCAAGACTCTCCATTTTTTCGTAAGTCAATGTTGTAATCAGACTGATTGGCGAGATGGGTGAACCCTTTGCCTGTAAGGCTGCCAGTGTTCCACCAATAGATAAGTTGATAGTTTTTCTATATACAGAGTGGACTGTTCCGCTTGTTTCTCCCGAAAGCAGTTCATTTAAATAGTCAGATGTATCTGTAATGGAAAATAATGTCATAATTATGCACTCCTGTGTATGTTTCTTTTGCCTGTCTGGCAGGTACTATCATAACAGATTTGCCGAAAAATCACAATGTACACAATATAATACACAACATAAAATGTGGTTCTTGAAATTTTAAATAAAATTGCACAAATTTTAAATAAGAAAAAATGGGCAAAAACCGAAGAAAATGTTAATGATATAACGAAAATTATGAAAAATTTTAAAATTAACCAATAAAACTGTATTGTTTATATAAAAATACAATACATGACTGTGCATATTATACAAAAAAATGTGTCATATTTTGGAGGATAGGTCATTGTGAAAATTATCAAATTAGGATAAAATATATGTAAAAGAGATTGAAAAACGGTTGACCAATCATTTTTGATATAAATCAATAAAAAATTAAAAAGTGGTTGAAATTTTCGCAAAGGAGCCTAGCCAAGACGATAGGGTTACTTTGCGTATTTTTATGCATATTGGACAAAAAAACCAATAAACAATGCGGTGAAATTATCTAAAGTAGATAAAAAGATGGAGAAAAATGTAAGAAAATGGTGATTGTATTTTTGGGGGG
>UMLB01073249.1_pt1 | contig 11778 bp, 10 predicted proteins | sample 1966481 | NCBI WGS metagenome assembly UMLB01 (sample SAMEA4836192, study PRJEB28245) | human gut metagenome | biome: gut microbiome; material: fecal sample | place: Denmark | collected 2008 | reverse complement strand
AAATTTCGACTTTTCACTTATACAGAACCAGCTAAACGCTTTTTGTTTATAACTCTTTGTTCATTTTAATGAACGTTCCAAACATACATTTATTTTACATAAAAAACAACTGTACCAAAACATTTTTTTTAATTTTTCCATTTGAGAGCATTTTTTAAGAAGCAATTCATGAATAAACCAACATAGAATATCATCTGTTACATTCTATCCTTGTAACATATCTCCATATAAAAAAGAAGCCATATCTTTTCAGTTCCAATATACTTTCAGACTATGATAATCAACCGGCTTTACAGATATAATCTTACTTATTTCCTTTTTCCAGGCTCACACAAGCATCTTATCCGCTATCAAAACATACTATTTATCCGTATTAACAAAAAATCCATTTCTGACTATCTTTGAGTACTGTGGCTGCTATGGAAAGAGAGAATATCAGCTATCGTCTACAGTCAGGGAAAGCACAGTATATAGCAAAAGGTGGGAAGGTAGGGAGAAAAACCGGATATTGTAAACCAAAGGAGGAGAAAGCTGAGCAATATTCGGGTGTACTCAAACTTTTAAGCAAGAACTATCCGATAAAGATGGTATCCAAGCTTGAGGGTGTAAATGTCAGCACAGTGCAGAGATTGAAGAAGGAGTTTTGTTTGTAGATGTTTATTTAGAGAGAGGTGTGATAAGTCTCTTTCTCTTTATTTTTCACTCCTTTCTGTTACCTGTTGTCGTTTTAATAATGTATTCCAATATTAACTCAGCTTCACATAACAGTCTGAAAATAACCTCCAGAACAATTATTTTACGAGATTCTATATTTTTTTATAGGAAAAATGCACAAAGTTTCGATAAAGTATGTATATTTGCACCGAAATAAGATTTGTCCTATTAAAAAACAAGAAAAGAACAAAAAGATTCTATGGAATATCTGTTTCTAAAACGTAAGGAAGTGATTGTTGCCTCACAAAGGCAAAAGATTCTTCTGTTCAAGACTGTGGAAAAGCAGTGGGAGAAGGAGTTTGCCTTGAGGAGAAGGGATGGTCGTGAGATAGACCGTGGAATTTACAAAAATCTCCTCTATCAGCTGGAAATAAGAAAAGTATTTTTGGATTCGAAACTGTCCTTGAAAAAGCTGAGTTCCATGATCGAGACAAATCAGACCTATCTCTCCAACGTGGTGAACAGGTACTTTGACTGTAATCTGAAGGAATTAATAAATACTTACAGGGTTGAATATGCCAAGGAGTTATTGAGTGAAAGAGGTTGCGGTCTGGAGGAAATAGCTGCCAAATGTGGATTTGCCTCAAAAAGTCCTTTCTATGTAGCCTTTAAGAAAATAGTTGGAATGACACCGATGAAGTATATGGCGAATTTCAAACAAAATGATTAAGTCCTTTTAAATAACAATATGTATAACCAATTTTTAGTTTTTTAAATTTATAAATTTAAATCTTTATTTATGAACAAAAAATTTTTAAGTGCAGTCCTGTTCGGAGCCTTAATGGTTTCTTCGACAGGAACGTTTACATCCTGCAAAGACTATGATGATGACATCGACAATCTGCAAGGTCAGATTGATGGTGTGAAATCACAGATCGCAGCGCTGGAAAGCAAAATCAATGAAGGTAAGTGGATTACCAATGTTACTCCTTCTGCTGAAGGACTAACCATCACAATGTCTGATGGCCAAACTTTCAACATTACTAATGGTAAGAATGGTACAGATGGTGCTGCTGGAACTCCAGGTACCGAATGGACCATCTCAGAAGATGGATTCTGGGTGTGCAATGGTGAAAAGACCGATGTGAAAGCTGTAGGTGAAAAAGGTGAAGCCGGTCAACAGGAAGTTAAATTTGAAAATGGCAAATGGTACTTGTGGAATGGTACTGAGTTTGTTGAGTTCAAAGCTTCTGCTGAAACAACAGGAAATGTACCTTACTATTACACTGATCCAAATGACCAAAACTATGCTATCTTGGTCGTTTATGACAAAGATGGAAAGAACGAAAAAACACTTCGTCTTCCTTTAAATGAGGGACTAGCACAGATTACTGTTGTACAAGGTAATACATTATCTTTCAATTATGCTATTTCTAAAGAAGGTGCAGGCTGGGCGTCATGGAATGGACCGAAAGCGAAACCTGCTAAAGGTGAATATATCGTAACTCAGTCTAATAATCAATTGATGGTACAAGTAACTCCAGCTAATTACGACTTGAGTGGTGCAGAATTGAAAATTGTTGATTCCAAGGACCAGATTGTTCCCGTTAAGGTTGGTAAAGCTGAAGCATATACAGGGCTCATAACATCGTCGAGAGCCACTTCTCCCGCAGGTCTTTATACTGTATCGGTGGAAGCAACAGATATTACTGATGCCAATACTGAAACTTATGCAACAAGACAGAATGGAAGTAAAGTTGCCGTAGCTCTGATTGTAGACGATAACGTACGCTCTGCATTTGATGGTGACTTCAAATTCTCACTGGATAAAGTTGTAAATAATAAAGAAATAAAATTTGGTGCTTGGAATAGTGACTTTACGCAGGTTGAAACATCAGCAAATGCGGTTCCTGCCAAGGATTTTGCTTTGGCTGTAAATCTGCCTAAATATTTGTATGATGCATTTGTTACTATGTATGATGCTTCTGAAATTTCAGGACGTGAATTGACAGATACTGAGAAGAAAGCAATTACTCAGGCAAAAGCTGACTCTGTAAAATATGGTATTTCATTTGATGGTCTGACAATTAAGAGCAATGATAAAGCTAATGGTACAGTATCATTCTCTGTTCATTATATGAATACAATAGGTAAAGTTCGTTCTTGTAAGGTTAACTTAACTTATGGTACTCCGGAAACTCCAGCTGAAACATTTACAGAAATGGGTGTGACTGCACATACTGCAATTTCTAATAACAAGGCAACTTGGGGAAATAACGGACAATATTTGATTGCTGACTTTACTCCGTACTTTGATTCTATGAGTGAGGCTGAACGTTTGGTTTGGAACGCTGATATCAATAGTGTAAATGTTGAAGCCACAGGTATGGAATATAACAATGTTAAAGGTCAAACCAAGTGGGTATATGAAAATGCCGAAACAGGTAGAACTGAAACTAAGCTTATAACATTGGTAAGTGTTGGCAATGATTTGAAAGATAATAAATCTTATATTTGGCTTGGTGCTGACAATAAGGTTGCCGCTCAAGCTAAGGATTATAAGTATTTGGTATTGCCTTTAACTGATGACTATAAGCATAACAATGAGAATATAGCTATCGAAAATGGTGGTACATATACTGTTAAGGTTGCTCTGAATAATGCTGACGACGAAGCTATTGCTTATGTGGAGGTTCCGTTTACCATTGCTGAACCTTCTTCTGCAAGCATAGCTTCCGCTTACACTCCGAGTGCAAAATACTATAAGGACGGTGTATTCACATTATTGAATAATGAAACAACATCTACTATTGACATGTTCTCTGCCGGTACATTCAACTTCAAGAATGCTCAAGCTAAAGATAAGAAATTCACACTCACAATTGCTGATGATAAGGCTTCAGCTTCACTTGCAGCTATTAACGGTACTACTGAAGCTGGCAAGACTTACACATTGACTGGTGCTAAGGTGAAGTATATTAATAGAGAATATCCGATGGGTGATATTAGCGTTAAGTTTGCTAAACCAGCTGGCAGTACATTTGAAACAACCAAGTCTTTGGTTATAGCAAATAATGGCAAACTTGTATTGAAGTATCTGACAGATATAGACAATACAAATGCAGAAGAAGTTGCTAAATATTTTGCAACTTATAAAGTTCTTGATTCTGCCGGTTCAATTGTTGATGTAACTAGTGTAACTGTTAAAATGTACAATGGTAATACAGAAGTTACTGGCGCAGGTGCTACCTTGGATCCTGATAATAAGGACTTGACTATTAATATGGGTAACATTGGCAACACTAACGATGTAACCTATACATTAAAGCTGACAATCAATGGAGAACGTGAGGTTTCTACTCCGATTGTAATCAAAGGTACAGCTGCACAATAATTATGTAGTAATACCAAGTTTAATAAAGATGATAGGAAAATCTTTCTATTATCAAACAAACAAGGAAGAAGAATCTTATATCAAACTTAAAGAAGATTTACTTCTTATTATAATAGAATGAGTCGTTTCTCAAGCGAGAGAAATAACTTAGATATAATGAAAACTTTAAATTTATAAATTGGTGATCCCTGGCTTGTGAAAGTCGGGGATTATACTTTATAATCATTGTCGAAAATATAACATGAGAAAAATAAAATATTATCTATACCCTGTACTATTGGTCATTTGTTTATACTCCTGTTCTTCTACAGATGATGACAAACAGGAACCGCAACCACCAATAGAAATACCTGATGCAGACGAACTTGCTTCCATTGGAGTAGGATTGGTGGCGTATTATACATTTGATAATGAAACAGGTGATGACAGCTCTCCCAATCATTACGATGCAGCACTGATTAATCGTCCGGATATAATTTCTGACACTCCTTCGAACAAGGGAAAAGCTGTTTATCTGAAACAGGCGGAGAAACAGTATATCAACATACCTTATCAGCTTTTCAAGAACACCACTTATTCTGCAAGCATGTGGATCAAAGATTTTGGAGCAGGTATTCTTCTATCAGCTGTAAATATGGACAAGGCTCTGGACTATCCCTGTTTTTCCACCCGTACATCCAGTGGAAAATTTGAATTTTATTCCAATAACCGTGGAAAACCGAGCCTCTCCTATTCCTTCTCCTATCCGTTCAGCTCACTACAGGATGGAAAATGGCATATGGTTACTTTCACTCATATTCCCGGTGGTGACGGTTCAAGCTGTGAGAAGAAATTATATGTGGACGGTAAGCTTGTTGCCAACTGTGAAGGAGTCTATGATATTCCAACCTCAATCAAAGTGCAGATCGGTGGTGACTGTGACGGACATTATACCAGTTCTTCCGCTGATATGAAACTTGATAATATCCGTATCTATGACCGTGTGCTGGAAGCGGAAGAGATAAACACTGTTTATAACATAGAAAGAATACGGTAAAACATAAGAAAAGATGGATGAAGAACAAAGAAGGTTAAAACGCTATAAGTTGATGTTTGCTCGTTTTAACTGGATGGAGCAAAGATATCATACATGGATGAACTATTATTCCCTGTTTAATGGTGCTTTACTTGTTGCATATTGTACAATATTGGTGAGTACGGGGAAAATAGTGGAGATGGAAGGGAATATTTCTAATAATGGGTTTACAAATTTGGGCGCAAAGTTATTCTATCTAAATTGTACTTATTGGGATATTCTGGCTATTATAGCCATTTTAGGAGTTATAGCCAGTTACTGTTGGTATTTGTCTATGATTGGACACCGGAGTTGGTTGAAGAACTGGAGGGAAATATTGAAAAAAGAAAGGAATATGCCTTTTGAACACATATTATATGCGAAGACAAATAATACCCAGAAACATCTTATCCACTTCCACTCCACTTATAAAATAACAATTGGCTTTATTGTATTTGTATTATTGGCTTGGATACTTATCGTAGGTTATTCATTACTGAATCATGATTTAAGTCTTTGTTTGTTTTTGGGAAGTTTGTGTATATGGGCAGCCTTTTTATTTTTAGAATATACACTTCACCACTTTATAGGATCTGATGTAAGCAGTTTTAAAGCTAACATTGACAATAGTAAGAATTCTGATAATAAAATTAATGGTAATCAGTATTGCGTTTTAAGAATTGGCCTTGCTATTTTACTTTTCTATATAGGTGGAGAAATATGGTGGTGTATATTAAAACAAAATCATTCAGAGATTCAGTACCAAACAGATTTTAATGTACAAGAAGTTAATGAAAATATGGAAATAAAAAATGATTCTATAGCATAATATATAAAGGGTATCCCTAAAAAAGAGAGAGAGGCTTATCACACCTCTCTCTTTATTTTTCACTCCTTTCTGTTACCTGTTGTCGTTTTAATAATGTATTCCAATATTAACTCAGCTTCACATAACAGTCTGAAAATAACCTCCAGAACAATTATTTTACGAGATTCTATATTTTTTTATAGGAAAAATGCACAAAGTTTCGATAAAGTATGTATATTTGCACCGAAATAACGTTTCAGTCTATTAAAAAACAGGAAAAAACAAATCCGTAGACAACATTTAACAATGGTGTGTAGTGGAGGAAATTTAAAGAAACAAAGACAGTATGGAATATCTATTTCTAAAACGTAAGGAGACCAGTTCCACTTCTCAAAGACAGAAGAATTTGCTCTTCAAAGCTGCTGAAAAGCATTGGGAGGAGGAATTCGTTATGAGAAATAGATGCAACAGAGAAGTAGATAGCCTGATTTACAAGAATTTGCTTTACCAGTTGGAAATAAAGAAGGTGTTCTTAAATTCGGGATTGTCTCTGAAAAAGTTGAGTGCTATGATTGATACAAACCAGACCTATCTTTCCAATGTGGTGAATCGGTATTTTGAATGTAATCTGAAAGGATTGTTGAACCGATATCGGGTAGAATACGCCAAGGAGTTGTTGAGAGCCGACTGTAGCACTTTGGAAAATCTTCCGAAAAAATGTGGTTTCGCTTCGAAAAGCCCTTTTTATACAGCGTTCAAGAAAATAACGGGAATGACACCCATACAATATATGACAAGATCCAGACAAAGCAATTAAGTCCTTTTACAATAAATGGTATGTATAACCAATTTTAGTTTTTAAATTTATAAATTTAAAATTTTTATTATGAACAAAAAGTTTTTAAGTGCAGTCCTGTTCGGAGCCTTGATGGTTACTTCGACAGGAACATTTGTGTCTTGTAAAGACTATGACGATGACATCGATCGTATCGACAATACGTTGAACGATCTGAAGTCTCAGATTGCAGCTTTACAAACAGAAGTTGCTAATGGTGACTATGTTACTAATGTAACAAAGACTGCTGACGGAAAAGGTATGACCTTCACTTTCTCTAAAGGCAAGTCTGTTACTGTAGCTTTAGATGTAAAAGACGGTGCTGATGGCAAACCGGGTGAACCGGGTAAGAACGCTCAACAGGTTACAATCAGCGATGAGGGTGAACTGATGATTGATGGCGTAGGTACTGGTATCAAGGCCGGAAAAGCTGAAGCAGGTAAACCTTCTATTAAAATTGAAGGTGGTAACTGGTGGCTGATTAATGAGAAAGGTGAGTATGAAGATACCAAGATCCCCGCATCAGGTCTTTCTGCTGTACAGAATGATGCTGACAAGTCTTGGACTTTGACTCTTGTTGATGCTGATGGAAAACAACAAGTTATAGAAGTTCCTTCTGCTGCTACAATGATTTCTGAAATTGTAGTTGCTCCAAATAATGTTACCAACTCTATACAAAACGCAACAGCTGGAGTAAACGTAACATCTTATACATTTACAAAACCTGAAGAATGGGACGGTCCGAGAGCATTGGCGGATAACAAATCTGTAATTTATGCAGTATCAGGTCTGGATATCCGTGTGAACCCTGTTGGTGTAAATGTGGCTGAGACTCCTTTCACATTGGTAAATACCAAGAATTCAACATTCCCTAACATCAAATTCGCTGCAACTGCTGAAAGCGGAGATGATGCTTTGGAATTTGGTGACATCAATGGTCGTGCTGCAAATACAGGTAACGGTCTTTGGAGTCTAGGTATGAAATCTTTCATTTTGTCAGAAGCTGACGCTAAAGATTTTAAAGGAGCTGTTACTAAAGCTAATAACGTAGCATACGCAGTGACTGCCGGAACTACCACACGTTCTTTGTATAATGTAGCCATTGTTGAAGGTGAAGCTAAAGAGTTGAACAAAGTGAAAGTAAAAGAAATATCTGATTCTGAAGCTAGCTTGGTAGCAGAAGCATCGACTCCGACTAAAAAATTAATTACTGTGGACGTAAACAAAACTTACACAGTCAATCCGGTTGAAGCTGAAGCATTCTATGATATGCACTTCACTATCAGTAATTTGGATAGAGATACTTATGGAGTTAAGTTGGATGATGCAGCACGTACTTTCATTGTAACAAAGAAGCCTGATATGGTTACTACTAACTTGTCATTCCCTCTGACTGTTACAACTTTGGATAATAATGGTACTATCAAGGTTGCAGAATATACTGTGAACTTGAGTTCAAGCATTATTGCTACTCCTGACTATCAACCTGTAACATACAATATTCCTAACTTGTATGATACTGACACTAATAATGATCACTTCAATATCAGCCTAGAGACATTGAAGACTGCTTTGGGTGACAACTATGTGACTTGGGGTAACAATGTAGGCTTGAAGAATACCAAGTATTACATTGGTGAGAAAGCTGACGGAACAAATAAAGTACAACTTTCTTCTACAAATCATGCTTTGACTACAACAATTGTAAATGGTAACGGAACTGCTACAACTGATGTAAACGCTGCTAAAAACATCAAGGTTACAGTAAATAAGACTACTCAAAAGAATGTATTGAAACTTGACAAACAATATTATCTGTTTGTTGAATTTATGACTAAGGACAATAATAATCCTACATTCATTAACAGAATCGTAATTCCTGTTACATTCACTGCTCCTTCTGTAGCATCTCAGTTCACAGCGAAAGACGGTTATGTTGTAGATGGCAATATCAATGCATACTTCTATAATACAGCTAACAAGAATATAGAATTGAAGAGATACTTCGAGGCTATGGATACTCAAGCTTCATTAGAATTGAAAAAAGATGATGCTGTGGCTAAGAAAGATGATAAGACTTATACTTCTTATGATTTGGCTGTATTGAAATCAGGCGTTTTAACTTTGAATGGTAAGAATTCTACTGTACAAGTACCGGTAGATGGAACAACCAACAAAGAACTTGGTTATGGTAAGGTATTGACTGTAAATGCTTCTAATAAAAATTATAAGGATTCTTATTGGGCATACAGCACAGATGATAAGAAGACAGCAAGCTTTACTATCAAGGTGATGAGTCCGATTGCTGAAGGTACAATAACTCCTGCTACAGGTTCTTCTATCAAGGTTATCGCTAACTCTGAAAAGGGATTCGATATTACTGCCGATATGATTTCTGCTAAGGATTATACAGGTGTTACCACTTACAATATCATGCCGGATAAGGAAGGTGATCCTACAACAAGTGATGTTTGGGAAAGCAAACAGATAGCAAAAGTATCTGTAGCTAAGAAAGGCGGTGACAACAACACTTATATCAAGTCTGTTGCCTTGACTAAATATACTGCTAAACAGGGTAATACTCCTGCTAAACTGGGTACTATCAATGTGAAAGCAGAACCGCTGCCTAACGATACTCCTTCTGCTATTGTTGTAACAGTGGAAGATGTTTGGGGTTACACAACTCCGAAAGACGTTAATGTAACCATTGCAACCAAGTAAGATTAACGTAAACTCTTTAAAGAATAAGTCGTTTCTCTAGTGAGAGAAATACTTAGATATAATAGAAAAACTTTAAATTTATAATTGCGATCCCTGGCTTGTGAAAGTCAGGGATTGTTGCTTTTTATCCTCTACGTACTTGGATCTTTGGGAATTCAGAACAAAAAATCCATCAGTCTACGATATACGTACAACTGATGGATAAATTAATAACAATAACAAAACTTCCATCACACTTCATAGCCTGACGGATTGGTAAATATAGAAAAAATCGTACTATATTGCAAAGATAACACAATCCGATGAATCTCTGAAATCCCTCACCCACAAAAAAGAGAAGCACCATACATTACATACAATACTTCTCTGTGAAAATATGATTCTTACTAATACGTCAACTTCACCACCACTTTCTCATAATCCGCATCCACCAACATTCCCCTGATCCGGACAGCACTAGGTTTCCTTGCCGATCCTTGATTTTTTTGGGGAACAATAGAAGTTGTGGCGTTTTCCCTAGGTATCCCACAATTATATCATCAAAATATTCTCTACGCTGCTATAATCCTGCCTCCCCATTGTAGAGCCATCGCATCCGCTATTCCGGGAAAGGTCTTACTCCTCAGTTTTCTTCTTTCTTCAGGCGATACACCTGAGAAAAATATATCAGTGAACCATTTAGGAGATTTGTTACCACTTTTTGAAACATAGACCTCACCTTTCCCTACTACATTTGTCGGAACCAGGAAAGGTAAGTTTTTCAACCATAGACAGGTCTTCTTACTAGCTTCATGACCAAACTGCCAAGGCTCTATAATCTGGTCGGGTTTTCTCCATCGGCTGCTCATGATACCAACCGGATTTTCTATAGCTAATTTATCTACTCCAACCCTTGAAACATCCATGAAGAACTGAACTGCCTCTTCACGGTCTTTGGCTCTATCAGGGAATTTCGGATGTGGTCTTCTCTGTTCTATAGGAAGGTTCTTATCGTCGGGGTGATAATACCATCTCGCACCTGAAACAGCAAGATAAGTACAGGGTGGATGGGCTATGACCAAATCCCAACAACTATCAAGGAAATGTTTAGTACCATTCTCCAAAGTTCCACCACGATTGGCTATTACATCAAACATGTCTCCTTTGAAGTGATACTCGGGATGTCCACCGCTACATTCCTGAAGGTCACAACTGAAAGCCTTATGACCCAATCTTCTGAAAGCCAAACAAACGGCCTGACTTTCTTCACATGCTACCAATACATTCATACCCCTAGAAGATTATCTGCATTAAAATCCGATCAGAATAGCATCTCAGGCCTATATGTTCCACCAGCTGCCCCGTCTCTTCAAACAACTGGAATTTATAGAACCTGATGAAGCTTGTGATTTCGGAATAGAAATTCTTTCCGGCAAAACTCAAGGGATAAATCATCGGGTATCCTCCGACTTGTTGTGGCTGGAAGGCTCCTATTCCCACTCCGCTTATCAGGGCCATGTCAGCGTCAAAAATGATAGGTTGGTTAGGATCATAGTCGAAGTCCCTGACAAAGAACATTCTAACCTCCTTCTCGCTGATCTTCTTTATTTTGAACTGCGCCATTCCGGAAGTGCTCTCATCTAATGTTGCCTGCACCCGTAGTTCCATTTCTTCAATGCTCATATTTGTATTGAGCACCTCTCCGTTTGCTATAAAGTAGTTTTTCATAGTTTAGTCTTTTGTGATTTAATGGTTAGTGTAATTCCCTGTTCTCTTTTTAGATAAGATATAAGTCCTGCATAAGAATCTACTCTCTTACGATCTCTCGGCATAATTGATAAAGCCTCCTGAAGCGTGAGGATAATGCAGAATCCGGTTTTAAAAGCATCCCCATATTTGCTCTGGAGTAATGCTACGTCTTTTCTGTATTTCTCAGGGATAGGTTTGGGGGATGTCTTGTTGCTGTCTTTTGTCACGATAACACTTGGCTCAGCATTATTTTCCAAGCGATTAGAAACAGAAACTTTTTCAGCTCCTAATATCCTACTTATAAAATCGATAAACATTAAATGCGATTTATATTTCAGAAGTAAGGATTTGAGCTGGCGAGAATAGCGTTTTAGCGATTTGGGAAGGAGAAAGAATAAAAGAAAAGTGTCCTCAAATCAGATTTATAACCATGAATATCAGACACTCTTCTTATGAGTATTGTTTCTTTATTAATAAGGCTTTCAGTGCTTTTTACAGAAAGGATTATATGATGCTGACGTAATACTTAAACAACTAAGAAGTCAGATCCCATTATTTTCCATACCCTTTAATCATCAATAACT
>UMLB01045366.1_pt1 | contig 11830 bp, 9 predicted proteins | sample 1966481 | NCBI WGS metagenome assembly UMLB01 (sample SAMEA4836192, study PRJEB28245) | human gut metagenome | biome: gut microbiome; material: fecal sample | place: Denmark | collected 2008 | reverse complement strand
CCCTACAATGTCCTTTATGTCAGACCATTGGCGGAAACCAAGAAACTCTACATTGCCCTTTAATTCTTCATTTTTAATTTTTAATTGCTCCAGCAATGGTCCTCCGCCGATAATCTTAAGTTTATACGGCAACCGTGCAGCGGCCTCAACAAGTGTGCCGACGCCTTTCTCATGGCTAAGACGGCCGACGTAACAGTAATAGTCGTTCTTCGCGTAATTGTCCTTACGGCATTTTTCAATGTCGATGAAGTTGCACAACACTTTCAACTTGTCTTTCCTGAAACCTCCCTGGGCCATCTTTTCGGCCATGAAACGGCTCGGGCAGACAAACAAGTCGGTGCATTCCTCAAGCCGCTTCCTGTTCCACGTCATTGCTTCACGATAACCGATTTCGGATGCAAGTCTTGAACCTTTCATACAGCGGTAAGTCTTGCACTGCGACTTGTCGCCATTGAAACACAGTTCACAAATTTCCTTGCCATTACGCAGACAGTCGTAACGTGGACAAAGCAGCTTGTAGTCATGCAGCGTCCACACCGTCCTTATGCCACGCCTATGCGCCAATTCTGCAATGACGGGTGACAGCTGCGTATGGATGTTGTTAAGATGCACTAAATCAGGACGGAAGTCATCAAGCAGCTTGCCGAACTTGTTTTTCACCTCGTGCGACCCGAAAGGCCTTGTGAAAGCCATCAGCTTGCTCATGTTCGAAGGAAAATATTTCTTCCACGGAGTTTCCTCGTTATCTGGATAGTCCATAGCGAACACCGCCACTTCATGCCCATGCGCCTTCAGCAGCTGTTCAAGGTTGAGCATATAGATACAGTCACCGCCCCGGCGGTAATAAAATTTATTAGAAAGTAAGATGCGCATAAATCAAAAAAGTCACTAGCCTTTATTAAAAACGTTAATAAATAATCTGGCAGAATGTATATTCGTAAGATTATTTCTATATGCAATGCAATTTGAAACAAATTGCTTATTATTGTCTATCATGGCTTTCATGTCTGTTTCATCCCAATCATCCTTAGCTATGCCCAACGAGTTGGCTGCAATATAATCGGCAGATGCTGGCTCTAAATTTGTCAATATCGGCGTGCCTGAAACTATAGATTCGGGAATTGATACCATATTCAAGTCTTTTCTTGTGTTTACAAGAAAGGCATACGAATCTCTTATGTATTCATTAAGTTCAGTTTGTGGCAAGAAGCCGACAAAGTCAATACAATCTTTCAACCCAAGCTCTGTCGCCAATTTTTTAAGATTACCTTCTTCCTCACCACGTCCGGCTATGATTAAGCGTATATCCCCATAGCCTTTAATTTGGTGGAACTTGGCAAATTTGCGGATTAAGCCGTCAACGTTCTTGCGGTATATCAGTTGCGAAGAACTTATTAACTGGCGTTTCTTATCTGTTAAATACTTAAACTTGTCAATGTCTATGCCATGATCTATTATTGTTCTCGAAACGTTTGGCATCCATTGCCTTACGAAATCTGCAGCTTTTCTCGAACGTGGAACAACGCATCTAACATTGCGCATAAAGAAACGAGCCACAACATTATACCAAAACTTTGAAGGCAATTTATGGAACTTGTTTTGATGCGTGGTCAATTCCTGCCATATTATTGTTTTGTGAGGACATCTCCGTGCAGCATATAAGGATTGGAATTGGAATACCTCACTTGATATTACAATATCAAAGTCATTACAATGCTCCTTCAAATATTTTTTTCATCCCAGAAGAATAAGGCAATACAGAAGGCTTGAATATCCTTTTATAATCAGACTTGAAAAACAAAACTGGAAATTCATATTGTTCTTCTTCTGTCGGTTTGTAATCTTCCAATGCTGCCAACGTAACATTATGGCCTAAGTGCAGAAAACCTAAGCACATGCCGTAAATCATTGTATCCCTTATAGTCTTCACTTGCGGAATTTGATCTGTTTCAGAGGTATAAAGGATGCTGTTCAAAATTAAAATTCTGGACATAAATATTTTAAGAAAGCAATCGATTTGGGTTTAAAATACATTTATCGTACCAAGTACAATTTGCAGTAGTCCTCGACAAGTGTTTTGTTTGAATAAATTTTTTCATAACATCCGCTTAAGTTCCTGGCAGCATCTTTACCTGATGCCAACAGCTCCATCTGCACTTGCAAGGATTTTGTATCACCGCATTCAAAAAATGTTGACGCAACAGCCTTGTTGTCTATAAAGAACGGAACATTTGAAAGCAGAACCCGTTTATTGAAATAATACGCAATAGACAGTACCCCCGACATTGTTGCTGCTCTGTATGGGTAAACAACGAACAATGCCTTGTCAAACAAATCCTTTATTTCGGCATCATCTAAAAAACGATTTATTCTTATAATGTTCTTATCTTCCATGATTAAGTCTGAATAATCCAATCCTATGCCGGCTATTACCAATTTACGGCATTTTAGTTTTTCGGAATTCAAATAAGCTTTAATCAATATATCAACTCCTTTATAAACATTTACGGCTCCCCAGAAAAGTATATAATCTTTATCATTTTTTAATTCAGGAACTTTCATATTGCCTTCCTTGATTTCTTCTGTAACTAAAGTCGGGAAATGTGTGAATGAAATATTCTTGTTTGGATATATTTTTTTCAATTCTTCGAATTGCGATTGCGATGAAGTCGTTAGATTATTCATCCTGTCCCTTAATATCCTATATCCCCAATCAATATATTTACGAAGCATTATTGTTGCTTTACTGCTTGATTTTAATTCATGTGGATGTAAATCATGCACTGTATAATAGAATTTGTTTGACGGTTTATGCAACAACATATATGGGGCAAAAGAAAAATCGCCAGTAAGTAAATGTATTATATCAGGCTTAATTATCTTTTCCTTTTCTTTAAGAGCCTGAATTATTGATACAGGATAGAACTTATATATCAGTTTTTTTATTTTGTACTTCGGGTATTCAATTTGAAACAAGTGTGCTTTATCCATTCCTTTCAATACATTTTTATATGTATTATTTCCGGAATTGACAACCAACGCATACACTTCAAAACGACAATCCCCACTCAAGGTCTTTATGATTTTTGAGGCAAAAGGTATCATGCCTGAGGTAAATTCACTCGCTACGAACAGAATTTTAATTTTCATTTTATGTCTTTAATTTGGATTAAAGGACATCAATTCATATACCTTTAATCAATTAAAATAAGATACATACTGTAAGCATGGAAAGTAGTATTTACTTTACGCCAGCATAGTGTTGAGCAAATCAAGAGATTTGTTTCTTTCCGTTTCTATTATCTTGTTCACATTACCGTAGTCTATCGGCTGAAGCGCCTCAATGTCAAATGACGGAGAGGTGACAAGCCTGTCTTTAAGATTACATAAGGTCAGGATGTTGTCAACCCGAGAATTAAAACGGTTGGGGGTGACAGTAAGGAACTGCTTGTTGAAGTTGATAGAGAAGGCCGTACCGTGGAACGAGCTGACAATGACAAACTCGGCATTCAACATCAGTTGCAGGAATATTTCGGGTGTAACCTGAAGGAAATGCCTGTCGGCGAACTTCAGCCTGCGGTGATAGCTGTTGTAGCTTATCTCGTAGATTTTCCACCCATGCTTGCTCGATATCATGCCCGCATAGCGGCCTATCAGTTCGTTCTGGGCTTTTTCTTCAACGCTATAAACAAGGATGTAAGGTTCTGTCTTTATGGGGCTGAACCGTCTGGCTATGTCAGTCCATGCCGGCTTGTCAAGCAATAGTGTCGGGTCTAAAACAACCGGCACGTCATTGAACCCCAAGCCGGCGAGGATGCGGCTTGCGTCCGCCTCACGGACGGTTATCGCGCTATATTTGTGCAGCAGCCTTTTTGTCTCTTCCACTTCGCCTTCTGGTATTTCAGGCATGCCTATGCTTGCGGCGTAAGCCACGCGCTTGCTGCCAGGCGGCGCAAAGTCAAGGTAAAAGCTCTTGTCTATGCCCTCATTGTAAATGCTGTTCCATACTTGGTCGCTGCCCGTGACATAAATGTCGGCAAGTGGCGGATTGCTCTTCAAGTCTTCATATGAAGTATACCGTATTTTGCTTGATGGTACGAAATGGCTGACGAACTGATGGCAGCCGTTGCGTAATTTCCGCCACCGGGGGAACTCCCAAAACGTGTAGTATATTTTCTTTATAAAGTTATCCGCAAACCTTTTCCATGCCTCTTCGGACTGCCCCGGGCGGATGTAATCCATAATCTCTACTTCAAAGCCGCTTTTCTTTATCACCAGCGCCAATGCCAGCGCCTGAAGGTATGTGCCGAAGTTGGTGTTGTCGAATATGGTTATTATCTCTGCTTTTTTCATTTCAGCATGTCTTTAACTCGTTTTAAGGCACTGCCCACCACGGGCAAACGCTTGATGTGGTATTTCAAATAAAACTTGATGTTCTCCTTTGCCGATGGGCGGTATTTGTCAAGGAACTTGCCATAATCATTGAAGGCGAGGCCGTAACACGTAGAGCGCCCCTCTGGCAGTGGCGACGCATGATGCAGGTTGGCATTGTTCGCCACGGCGTCGGCCTCCGCTATTTGCCGGTTTACGGTCTTTGCGCTTACGGCGTTCCATACGTCCATGCCTTTGCTGTTATTCACAAGCACGGTGCTGACACCTTTCTTCATGTTGGGAAAGTCAGGCACTATTTTCTCCACTCCCCAGCAGTCGGCCAATGTAATGTCGCCAGGCCTGTGTACATTGGCAAACGGACAACAGTAGCATGCATATCTCATCATGCTGCCACTGATGAAGGCGTTGTAATATGCCGACATGTCATTGCTGCGGGGCAGGAAAACCTCCTTATTGTCCTTAAAACGCCTGAAAGCAGAAGAAGAAGAAGAGCAACTCCATCCGCCCACCTTTTTGTCACGGAAAAGGTATCTGAATATTTTTCCTTGCCTTTTCTTTTCAATATTGTGAATAGTGTTGGCAAAAATCTTGTATGAGGGTGTGCCGTGGCAGACAAGGTCGGTTGTGAGGAGTTTGTCGTAGTCTTTTCTCAGGAATAGTTTCAATCCTTGTATCTGGCACGGCGTACCTGTGAAATATACCGGCAATCCGTTTTTCAGGTCTTCCCTTGCCTGTGTGTATGAGTTTCCAATGTCAGATTGCACATACTTGCTGCCGCGCAAATTGCAGAGCATTTCCTTGTCGGTAATCCTTACGTGCCGCAAATACATCTCGCCGTCAAAGGCAGCGCCATACACGGTTCCGCCTCTTTCGAGCACATACGCAGCTATAAGGCTGAACATTCCGCCAGAAGAGCTGTTCCTCAATATGTTGTCGTCATGGCATTGTGCGGCAAATACTCCCAAGGGGTGTGCCGTTGAACCGCTGCCCGTCTCTATCGGACATACTCTGTTACACAGCCCGCAATTGACACATTTGCCAGCGTCTATCCTCGGATAAAGGAAGCCTTCGCTGTCGGTTTCCATCACAATGGCCTGTTTGGGGCACGCCCTGCAGCCGCAACAGTCATGCTTGTCGTGGCTGCTGTCATATCTAATCATAACTTAGCAATCAGTTTTATAAGTGTATGCAACCACGGAGAGTGGTAGTATACAGTTTTATAAATACGGAATCAAGACTTTTTTATCAGCCTTTTGATTTAGCTGATAATTTTTCTTTTGTCAACAGATACTTTATAATGATAAATTTCACCAATGACTTTATTGTCTTATCTTTAGTCATTGAGAATTTCAGCATTGCAAGGAGTTCGTTACATTTATCAAATGTCAGGTTCTTATAAGCATGTCTCCAATACCAAAGTGAGTCGAAATAATAATAAGAAACGTACTCCCTATGTTCATTATATACTCCGTATCTTTTCAATGCCTCAATGACATATTTCTTTATTGTCAGCTCATATTGCAAGTCAATTTGCGTGATGTATTTAGTCAGTGCAGAGCCGGGCCTTCCGTACCTATAATTGTAAATTGCATTATCAATAAAAAGGACTTTACCCTTTTGAGAACAAGCTATTCTCATATTCATGATGAAGTCTTCCTTGTTTTTTATATTCCGTGGCAATTCAAGCATTTCAGGCTTCAATAGGGACTTGCGATACAACTTAGCCCAAGGGGCCACATAAATTTTCCCGTATAATATTAAATTTATATATGCATGGGCGTCATATAATCCTAACGACTTATTTGGAGAAAAGTGTTTCTCCCCGTTTATATAATAATTGAATGTTCCTATAATAATATTTATCTCATCGGTAATGTGGCCCGTTAATGTCTTTAATGCTTCTGGCTCAAGAGTGTCATCTCCGTCAACAAACATTACCCAATCACCATTTGCAAGTTTCAAAGCTTCAAGACGGGCGGCAACAACTCCGCCATTATCTTTTCTTATGAGCCTGAACTTATTATTTAGGCCGTTCTTTTCAATAAAACTTTCACAGACATGATATGTGTTGTCTGTACTTCCATCATCTATTAAGATAACTTCAAAGTCTTTATATGTCTGAAGTTTAATGCTTTCTAGACATTCAACAATGTATGGAGCAATATTATACGCAGGAACAATGATTGAAACCATATTATTTGTTGCCTTTGAGAACTGATATAACCTTTTGTTCTGCTGCTTTCATAAAACATGTTTTCGGGATAGAATAGCACATGTCGGTCTTATGCCTATATAAATAGATAAAGTCTTTTAAGGTCGCCAATGACAACTGTTGCGTCTTGAGACCCTTTGACAGGTCTTCCCTCTTCTTTAATATGAGCTTTTTAAAGTTGTCATCGGCGCTGATTCCTCGTAATATTTTTTCAATCCAATGTGTACAAACATTGTGAGCCTCAATTTTTTGTCTTACGTATTTGTTGTCATGCGTAGATATGTTTATTCCGCTTTTTCTAAAACCAACTAACACTTTCGGAGACGAAGCAATTCCGCCATACTCGCTAAATCTGAATATTGAGACCTCATCAGCACACCAGGCCTTCGGAGTTGGCGTGTAACCGCCGAATTTATCCACGATATAATTTTTTCTGAACATAAATTCTGAGATTGTCTGCATCCTATAGGCGGAAACTTTATGCCAGATATAATCCAGACACGTCTCCCATTCAGGTGAAGTAGGATAATAATCGATTGTCTTAGAGTCAGGCCCTATGATTTTAACCCGTGCCCGGAATACATTGCATGATTTATATTTTTCTGCAAGTTGCAGCATTTCTTCCAAAAAAGTCGGCTCGTAAATGTCATCGTCACATAGCAACGAAAAATATTGCCCTTTGGCCAGTGACAGGCATCTGTTCCAGTTGGCTACAGGGTCTTTACCTCCGATGTTTTTTTCATTTATATAATATTTAATTCGGCTGTCATTGAAAGAGTTTACAACAGAATCAATATCTTCGGGAGATTGGTCATTTACTATAATCAGTTCAAAATCTTTATAACTTTGATTTAAGACCGAATTTATAGCTTCACCTAAAAATTTTGCTTTATAGGCTGGAATTGCGACAGAAACTAACGTGGTCATCGATTAATACTCTTGATTATAATTTGATTCTTGCTTTTATTTATATATAAATCGCACACGTATAATAGTAATACCCAAACTAAATATGTCGATGCACTTGTCATAGGGAATATCATAGGAGACATTACACTAACAAAAGCAACAAACATGCGAATGTAGGTAGGAACTATATTTTTCAACTTGAAGAAAACTCTATACATCAATGCATAACAAACGAGGACATAAATTATTCCGTTAACATAGATTTGTCCTATAAATCCAACGTCAACAATATAAAAGCCAAAAACAGTTTGTAATTGTGTCAACATTTGCCCATAGTAACTGTCAGAAGAGAACTCACCATGACCAAATAGAAAAACAAATGGATTTTTTATACTTTCATTCCAATAATATGCTGCGGATAATATTCGAACATTATCTTCTGTACTATCCGCTTTCGTTTGCTCAGCCAAAGCAGAAAATAAAACATCATACGCAAAATACAAACCTATAATTAAAGCGACCCCCAAGAAAAAAGCACCCTTATTAATTCTTTTCTTTCCCAAAAAGAACGACAGAAAAATGGCAAATATACATGCGACCATTACTTGCCTAGTCAATGTAAGATATACAGAAACTAATAGAATAACTGTTAATAGAAGCAATTTATTATTTGCTTTTTTCTGTAACCACGTCCATGCTGCAAAAAGGATAGGAGCTGTATAATATGCATTCTGGTGCATCCTGAAACGCCATAACCCATTCCTTTGTTCTGCTAATTCTGTATGGGTTGCATCCAAGTCCTCTGCACGACTTACGCCAAATAAGACATTTGGATATGTAAATTGCTGTAGAACTTGTACTGCAACAATAAAAATCGCAACAAATAGGAAAATCTTTAATATTGTTGTTTCTGACAGTTTATATCTTGGTAGTAAAAAATAAACTATCCAAACAAGCGAACTTAAAGTTGCAGTTAAGCCATCGTATATGGATTGAGAATAAACAGACCAAGAATTGAAGATGGATATAAAAGGTATAAACGCCAAAAGAATTATTTCTTTATGAAAATTGTATTGTTTACTATTTGTCTTATTTGTAAAAAAATAGAATGCTAAAAATAGAAATACAATTTTTTCTATCCAACCTCCATAAGTCGGATTCCAGTTTACATAACGGAAACCGCTTGTCAAAAGGAGAACTAATCCTATTATTAGGATAAAAGGCTTTGTTTGTGATGAAGCTATATTCTTTTCACCAATATATTTTTCAATCGCAATTTTCATATATAAAAAGAATTTTATCCACCCTTTTTTATATTTATAGAGCAATAATTAATTTTACTGTATAAATTTTTAGATTGTATTTAAATGCTTATAAGTCCTACAAGTAAAATTTACTTATCTGTTATTATTCTTATGTATTTCACCGTCAAAGGAATGCCTGCCCCTACCAATAAATATACTGGCCATAAATAATTATAATCTTGTATTATCGGAAAGCACGCCAATTTTGTCATCGGCAAGTCTTCATACTCAATGATGGCCAATGACACTATCTTAAAACACAGGAAATGCCAAGTAAGCACAGTCATTGTATTGTCACCGATATAGCCCAAGAAGCGTTTTAAACCATTGTCTTTTGAGGCAATAAAACTACTTATGTTCAATGTCATGACGGTGCCGCAAATAGCACAGATTGAATACGGTATTACCTCCGATGCCGAATACCTTAACATGGTTGTATAGGAAAAAACAGACCCTAATGCCACAATCACAGCAAATGACAACGTATAACGCCATGAGCTCCAATTATCGAATTTCTTTTTGTAGACGTAGCCAGATAAGAAGAACAATGTTGACAGACAGGTCAGGCTTCTTACAGGGAAGTATGGCAAATGCAGGTTAAAATACGACGAGACCATAGTCGCAAACAAGATTAATGCTAAACCCATATATAAATTCTTGATCCACTTTATCATAAGAAAACCAAGTAATGATGCGAACAATAGTTGGGGAAGAAACCAATACCCACCCAAAAGCTGTTCATTGCCATGCATTCCTATCATGATGTCAACAGCTCTTCTTGTTGTTTCTTTCAGGGTGTAAATATGTGAAACTTTACCATTGAAACCATAAACGTTATTGTAAATGCCAAAATAGTAAAAAACATTATGCAATACAAGAAAAATGAGCGACCATTTTACATAAGGTTTATATAACCCTTTTATTCGTTTTTTAACGAATTGGGGGAGGGAATTAAGATGTTTCTCTTTGAAGCAATAACCGCTTACAAAGAAGAATAACGGCATGTGGAACATCACGATAAAATCAGCCCCATACTTCTGCATACCTCCATGCACAGCAACCATCAACAATATGCCTATTGCCTTTGCTATAGTAACCTTGTCGTCTCTCATTTTCTAACAAGCTTTAAGAAAAAACTCTTGTCCTCCTTGTTCATGACAAAAACATAAACAAAAGCAACATAGAATATGGCAAACGCGAAACCCTCACACAGGAAATTGACGAATGTGCTATCAAACCAAACTATCCATTTCAGAACATACTGTACAACCAACAGTGATGTTACACCTGACAAGACACTCGGAAAGAAACACTTGTTGAACACCTTGGCAGAGTTTATCTTCATCTTCTTTGGCCAATAGTAGCAGTAGAAGAAGAGCAACTGTATCACTGAATATACCGCAAAGGCGATGCACACGCCGCCTATTTGGTAACGTGGTATCAGACACCATGACATGACAAGACCTACAATGGAAGCAAAGGCGGAACTGTAACTTAACGCCCTGATGTCGGAACCGGCTAAAATAAGGCTACTTATTGCCTGATTATGAGTGCCGAGCGTACACAGCAGCCATAGGTTGAACCACGGAATCAGGTAAAGATACGACTTTCCCACATACAAAGTCAGAACTTCTGGACCTACAGACATCATTCCAAAGCAGCAAAAGCAGATTAGGATTGAAACATATTTTGTTCCATCGTATGCCATTCGATAATATGCAGCTTCGTTGTGGTTGGCCACTGCTTTTGATGTTGATGGCAACAAGATTCCTGTGAACGCACCGCCCAACATTGTTACTATGCTTATAATCCCGTTAAGTATGCGGTAATCGGTAACAGACTCTATCGTGCCTTGCATTCCAAGGAACACCGGGCGTAAGTTGTAAAATGAGAACTGGAATAGGCTGAACGAAAAAATGTTCATACAGTATGGCAACATCTCCTTGAACGAAGCCCTGTCCCATTTTGGCAAGAAATTTATGAAAGGCGTTTCTTTTTTTATCTTTCCAATTGACATTGGCACAATAGCCAAGGCGGCAAGGCATGTTAAGATGTAATACAGCTCTATTGACAAGTCGAACAAAACAGTCGCCGCCAAAACAGCTATCATAAGTATTTTTGTTACCAAAGTCCTCTTTTGTATCCATGCGACATTTTCCGTAGCCTTTATCAACTGGTCGAAACAAGAAGAAAACCATTGGCATAAAGCCGACACCGCAAGTATATAGAAAAGGTGTTTTAATATTATGTCTTGGCTTGCAGTAACATTAAAGATGTGTCCCGAAAATGCAGCCACCACCAACAAGACTATCGCATTAACCAAGCCCACAACTCCATAAAAGGAAAGGCTTGTCTGGAATCCTTTCAATAACCGGCCATAATTCTTTTGCGCAAGCCATGCCGAGAAAAACCTAACATTGGTGGAGTTGAACCCCATGTCCATCAAGCTCATATAGACGTTGACCGACATGGCAAGTCCAATCAGGCCGTATTCAGCTTTTCCGAAATGGTTTATCAGTATAGGTACGGCAATGAAGCCGTAAATGGCGTTAACCACGTTCACCACCGTACTCCATACTACCCCGCTGACGATCTTTCCGCTACTACCCATCTTTTCTTGCCTTTAATAGCCGTTTAGCTGTTCCGACTGCGTCTTTTGCACCCTTGACAAAATCAGAATGCAACGCAGTCTTGTAGTATCCAAGCCCTTTAAAATGGAGAATTCCGCCTGTCATCAATTGTACCGCAGCCACCCTCCATCCAACAAGATGCCGTCTATTGTATTGGTAACGTTGCATGTCTTTTACCGTATTTACATCAAGTTGCTCAGTTACAATATATCCATATCGCCGGGCGCTTTCAAATAATTCCACGCCGCTCTTCGTTCTAATGAAACAGAAATTTTTACCTTTTGCTTCTGTGAAATCCGGATAGCCGTCCTTTGTATTCCACGAGTCACCTGACGAAATATCAGCCAACAGACCGATACCGTCCGGACAAATCTTGCACCTGA
>UMLB01012395.1_pt1 | contig 11962 bp, 7 predicted proteins | sample 1966481 | NCBI WGS metagenome assembly UMLB01 (sample SAMEA4836192, study PRJEB28245) | human gut metagenome | biome: gut microbiome; material: fecal sample | place: Denmark | collected 2008 | reverse complement strand
CCAGCCACTGCTGCCCGTTACAGCCGATATACAACGTAACTTATTTAATATTTTTATTATAGCATTCTGCGCATACTGCGTAAAGTTTAATATTCACAACAATAACCAAAAAAGTGCAGATTTCTATCTGGAAGAAACTCTTTTTTTGTGGTACTCTATTGTTCAGAATCATGAATTTGGAAGGGAGAATATAAATGCTTCAGGATGATTATATACTGCGTCAGATACGCGAAATGGTACGTGCAGTCATGAAAATGCTGTTCCAGGTAAGTGCAGTCGAACTGACACCTGATGTGATTGAAGATACAGATGCCAGACAGATACTTACAAATCTTACAGATCTGGCAGACAATGGTAAAATTGACGAGGCAGAAAATCAGTTATACGAAATGACCTGCGATGGTGACCGTCAGAATCTTGAAATTGGTCTTCTGTTCTACTACCACCTTAATGGCAAAGACGATGAATTTCTGGAGGCCAGTAATTTCAGCCGCGAGGAGATCATGATGGGAATTCAGGATCTTGCAGAGCGTTACAATTTAAGTGGAATCGCAGAAGCATTCCGTACAGAAATTCTGTAAACAGGAGCATTACATAATGAACAAAAAAGAAATCTCAGAAATCAAGAAACAGTTTTCTCCAAATAACTGTGCGATCACCAGAATCTGCGGCTGTTATGTGGATGGCGAGAAAAATAAAAAAACAGAACTGAAAGAAGCATTTCTTTCTCTTTCGGAAGAAGAAATGTTTAAATACTTTGAAATCTTCAAGAAGACTTTATCCGGCACAATTGGAAAAAATCTGATCAACATGGACTTTCCGCTTGAACAGGAAAAAGAAGGTGGTACCCAGGAATTTCTCATGAAACTCCGTGGCAGTAAACTTCAGAATAATGCTATACTTGAGGAATTTTATGATAAGATCATCGAAAATTATGATTATGGTGAGAATTACTATATCATTCTCATTCATGCCGTTTACGATATTCCCGGAAAGTCTTCCGATGGTCAGGAGATGTTCGATGCATCCGATGAAATCTATGACCATATCCTCTGCAGCATCTGTCCGGTCAATCTTTCCAAAGCCGGCCTGTGCTACAACGCAGAAACCAACAACATCGAAGACCGTATCCGTGACTGGATCGTAGAAATGCCAGATTTGGGATTCCTGTTCCCGGTATTTAATGACCGTAGCACGGATATTCACAGTCTTCTTTATTACACTAAAAATGCCGAACAGCTCAGAAGTGCTTTCGTAGATGAAATGTTTGGCTGTACCACTCCACTTTCTGCCGGCGGCCAGCGCGATTCTTTCAACGCACTTGTAGAAGAAACCCTTGGTGAGGACTGTGCCTACGATACTGTCATGAATATCCATGAGAAACTGAATGAATGGGTAGATTCTCAGAAGGATTCCCCGGATCCTGCTGTACTGACTAAACCGGAAGTGAAACGTCTCTTTGAAGAATGCGGTGTTGAAGATGAAAAACTCGAAACTTTTGATCAGACCTATGAAGCAATTGCCGGTGAAAACGCTTCACTTATGGCTGCCAATATTACCAATACACGACGTACTGAGATCAAAACACCGGATGTTGTAATTCACATTGATCCTGATCGTGCCGCGCTGATCGAAACGCAGGTGATCGATGGGCGTAAATGCATTGTTATTCCAATGGAGGGTGATGTAGAGATCAATGGTATCCATGTTTCCAGTGGAAACAGCGAAAGTACAGAATCCTAAGATTTTCAAACAATAAGCCCCCGCAAATGCGAGGGCTTATTACATGTCATTTATTCATAAATTCCATTTACAGTAACATCAAATACTGCTTCTTTGCCAGCAAGATCTGCTGCCTGATAATCATCTGGGAATACAACAGTTACTTCTACTTTATCTCCCGGATGTGCACCGATCAGCTGCTCTTCAAAATTATCAATATATGTACCGGAACCGATTACCAGATCTGTTCCTTTACCATCTGTGCTTCCACCATCAAATGCAACTCCGTCAATCTTTCCTACATAATCAATATTGACCTTGTTTCCATCTGTAACTTCAAGAGAAGAATCTGTATTATAGGAAGCTGCTTCTGTAACTTCCGGAGTTGTTGTAGCCTCAGTCTCCTCTGTAGCTTCCGGAGTAACCGTTGCCTCTGTTTCTTCTGCTGCCTCTGTAACCTCCGGTGTTTCTGTTGCTGCAGCCTCTTCTGTCGGTTCAGGTGTTGCAGTTGCGATTGAGAATTTGTGATTATCCGTAACCTTCAGAGTCTTGAGAACCTTTTTCTCAACATTGATGTCTGCATCATCCAGCCATTTTTCTGTTGTGTCTGTATAAAGCTTATTCTCTCTTGTCGAGATAATTGACTGTTTCTTAGTCTCTGTAGCTTCTTCATCATTTACTTTATCAAGTTTTACTACATAGTAAGAAGTATCTGTCTCAATAACGTCCGGACCGATTTCTCCGTCTTTCAGAGTTCTGAGAACTTTCATAACCTCATCCGGATATGCACTGCTGGAAGAACTGCTGTCGGACTCTTCATCAGAATCTTCTTTTGCCGCATCTTCATTCACATCAAAAGTACCACTTACGGAAGAATAAGAATCATCCACTGATTTTGCAATTTCATTCAGATCTCCATCGGAACCGGCTGCTTTCAGATCATCCAGGATCTTCTGTGCATCTTCTTTTTTCTGTTTGATCTCATCATCGCTGAGATCTGCTGTACTGATGCTTACATAATCAAAAGAGGACTGCTGTGCTTCTTCATCAGAAACATCTTTATCTACATCTGCAATGAGCGGATCATGCATTCTGCTCTTATAAGTCTGAAGCTCCAGATATGTCTTGACCTGATCTTCACTTACCGCAAGCTCCTGCAGTGTCTCTTCACTGTTGGCAGCCATAAATGCTGCTGCTGCATCTGCGATCTTCTGCTCATCATCATCTGTAACTTCTACATTATAGTCTGCAGCCTTTTCTTTCATGATGTACATCAGCTCTACATCTTTCAGAGACTGTTCTACTGCCTGTTCTCCATAGGTCTTTCCGTCTTCTGCATCCATGCTCCAGATAGAATAATCCTGCCCGCCCATAAAGCTCTTATACATTGCTTCTGTCTGTGCCTGTCCTTCTCTTACAGAAAGACTCACGATTCCAAGCGGGATTTCTGTTCCATCCACTGTTGCAACTGTTTTTGTTCCATCTAATTTCTTTTCTCCACAGCCTGTGAGCATCCCCACTGCCATTACGCCTGTAAGAGCTGCAACAGCTGTTCTCTTTGTCATTGTTTTCATCTCTTCCTCCATTGCTTTACAATTCTAGCATATAAATAAGAGTATAAACTTTTTTGCCTTTAAGAGCAAGGAGAATCATAAAAATAGCCGTTTTTCACGGATATTTCACAGATTCTCCTCTTAATCAGACTATATGGATTTTATTCTTCTACAAGTGATTCCAGTTCCGTCAGAAAATCTGTCAGAGCTGTTAGTGTATTTCTAGCTCCCTCCGGAGTGAAAATAAATTTGGGTTCCTGTTCATTCTTAAATTGCAGCCCTCTTCTATATTTCTGCATCAGTACAGGAATACCTGCAGGATTCAGTTTGGCCCGTTCATACAATGTAATCTTCATATCCCCAGCGATCTGTTTAATCTCCACCACATAACATCGGTGTGCCTGTGCTTTCATTCTGGCGATCACAAGAAGATTCAGAACTGCTTTTGGCATTTCACCGAAGCGATCCAGCAATTCTTCCAGCATATCATCATAATCCTGCTGTGTCTCAATTCCGGCAATCCTCTTATAAATATCCAGTTTCTGATACTCATTGCTGATATAAGAATCCGGTATAAATGCATCCATATTCAGATCGATCGTTGTCTCAAAATCTTCCATTGTATGGATACCCTTTGCCTCCTTGACTGCCTCACTGAGCATCTTGCAGTAAAGGTCATACCCTACTGCATTCATATGCCCATGCTGTTCTGCTCCCAGAAGATTTCCGGCGCCTCTGAGTTCCAGATCACGCATTGCAATCTTGAATCCACTTCCCAGATCTGTATATTCTCGAATCGCAGAAAGTCTTTTTTCTGCAGTCTCTTTCAACATCGTATTCCTGCGATACATAAGGAATGCATAAGCAGTCCGATTTGAACGTCCGATTCTTCCACGAAGCTGATACAGCTGTGAGAGTCCATATCGGTCAGAATCATGAATGATCATCGTATTGACATTGGAAATATCCAGTCCGGTCTCAATGATCGTTGTAGAAACCAGTACATCTATATCTCCGTTAATAAATGCATACATGACTGCTTCCAACTCTCGCTCACTCATCTGTCCATGGGCAAAATCCACTCTAGCATCCGGCAGAAGTTTCGCGATCCTTGCCGTCACATCTGCAATATCATTCACGCGGTTATAAACATAATAAACCTGACCGCCTCTTCGAAGCTCACGGTTGATCGCCTCTCTTACCGTTTCCTCATCATACTCCATAACATATGTCTGAATCGGAACACGATCCATCGGAGGCTCTTCCAGGACACTCATGTCGCGGATACCAATCATACTCATATGGAGTGTTCGCGGAATCGGTGTTGCCGTTAACGTCAGTACATCAATATCTTTTTTCAGCTGTTTGATCTTTTCTTTATGAACCACACCAAAACGCTGTTCTTCATCGATGATAAGAAGTCCCAGATTTTTATATTCCACATCCTTCGAAAGTACTCTGTGTGTACCGACTACGATATCCACCTGACCTTTTTTCAGATCTGCGATCGTCTTTTTCTGCTGCGCAGCCGTACGGAACCGGCAAAGAAGATCTACTCTCACCGGAAACTCTTTCATTCGCTGAATAAAGGTGTTATAAACCTGCTGTGCAAGAATCGTGGTCGGTACAAGATAAACAACCTGGCGGCTTTCCTGAACTGCTTTAAACGCAGCCCGCAGCGCAACCTCTGTCTTGCCATATCCGACATCCCCACACACAAGACGGTCCATAATCTTGGTGCTCTCCATATCTTTCTTAGTATCTTCGATCGCAGCCAGCTGATCTTCTGTTTCCTCATACGGAAACATCTCTTCAAACTCTCGCTGCCAGACGGTATCTGGTCCACAGACATAACCTTCTTTTTCCTGGCGGACTGCATAAAGTTCCACAAGTTCCCTTGCAATATTCTGCACAGCACCGCGGACTCTGGATTTCGTCTTTTTCCATTCCTGCCCGCCAAGCCGATTCAGTTTCGGCGGTTTTGCTGTTTCTGCCCCGGAATATTTCTGCAGTGCATCCAGCTGTGTTGCAAGAATATACAGATTACTTCCATTACGATATTCGATTTTGATATAATCCTTTGCAACTTTATCTACTGCAACTTTCTCAATACCTTTGTAAATGCCGAGTCCATGCTTTTCATGCACTACATAGTCTCCAATGGAAAGTTCCGAAAAGTCCTGGATTCTCTTTCCATTGTATTCTTTTTTCTTTTTACGCTTTTTCTGCTCTTTTCCAAAGATATCTGTCTCTGTGATGACTGCAAATTTAACCAGCGGATATTCAAATCCCCTCCGTGCATGGCCATACACCACCATGATCTCTCCCGGCTGCAGAATACGATCAGAATCCTGTCCGTAGAATGCGTTCAGACCTTCTTCCTGAAGATCTTTTGCCAGACGTTCTGCACGGGTTCTGGAACCGGACAGCAAAACGATCTGATATCCTTCTTTTTTGTACTGTTTCAGATCCTTTACCAACAGTTCAAAACTGCTTTGATAAGAGCTCATAGATTTTACTGTGATATTAAACTGACCTGAAATTTTCCAGTTAGATTTCTTCGGATCCAGCAAAGACATGGCAACACAATTTCTGTCATTTATCTTATGACACAATTCCTCCCATGTACACATCCAGTCACCGGAAAGACTGATCTCGCCCTTTTCCTTTCGATTCTCACAACTTTGCTGGAATTCCTCCTGCACAGCTTTTGCATTTTCCTCCAGATGATTAAGTTCATCCAAAAAAAACAGAGTTTCAGTTTCTTTAAAATAATCGAGAAATGAGACACCATTTTTCTCCATTGGCTGTTCTGCTGCAGGATAAATTGTAACATCATCCAGGTTTTCAAGAGAACGCTGGCTCTGTGCATCAAAACTGCGGATCGAATCAATTTCATCTCCCCAAAGTTCAATACGCCAGGGATTCTCTTCTGTCAGAGAATAAATATCAATGATTCCTCCACGGATGGAAAACTGTCCTGGCATCTCTACCTGTCCAACGCGTTCATACCCCATATGGACAAGCGCAGCTGTCAGTTTATCCATATCCAGGGTGCTGTCATTGCGAAAATGAATCAGTTGTTTTTCTATTTTTTCCAGAGGTGCAAGATAGTCCATACAGCCATCAATACTGGTAACGACCGTAATCTCATCCTCACGTTCCAGAAGAGCGCGAATCACCTGCATTCGCTGACGAATCAGCAGATTCCCATGTATATCTGCCTGAAAAAAAAGAAGATCCTTTGCCGGATAGTAATAAACACGTTTATCATAAAAACGATAATCTTCATACAGTTCTTTCGCAGATTTTTCATCTGCGGCAATTACCAGATGACATGGAAAAAGCCCGGAAAGCCCATACATAAGATGAGCTTTCTGGGACTCCATACAACCACTGATCTCCAGAATTCCACGATTCTTTTTTGCCTGTTTTTGTATTTCTTCCATCTCTGCAAGATTCTGCAGAGGCTGCAAAAATGTTTTCATACATTCTCCATTTTCTTGTTGAACTGATTCATGGCCGCATCCACACTGTCAGCCATGATCATCTCTACAGCTTTGCAGGCTCTCTCCTGCGCCTCTTCCACAAGCTTACGTTCATTGCTTCCGAATCTGCCAAGTACATGATCTGCCAGATCCCATCCTTTTGGTTTGGCTCCGACACCAACCTTGATACGAACAAACGTCTGTGTACCAAGCTGCTGAATGATATGCTTGATTCCATTGTGCCCACCGGCACTGCCTTTCTTACGGATACGAAGCTGTCCCGGTTCCAGATCAATATCGTCATAAATAACAATCATCTCTGTCTCCGGATCGATTTTGAAGTAGTTTGCCATATCCCGGACAGGACCACCACTGAGATTCATATAAGAAAGCGGCTTCATCAGAATGACAGGTTGTCCTTCGATTCTTCCCTTTCCGTACATGGCATTGAATTTCACGCCAGACTGTGGAACATTATATTCCTCCACAAGCTTATCAATCACATCAAATCCCATATTATGGCGTGTGGCTTCATACTGCCTTCCGGGATTTCCCAAACCTACGATCAGATACATCAGAATTTCCTCGCTGTATTAATTAAAATAAACCATTTCGTCTTCCAGTGGATCACACTGCTCTACATGCTCCGCATCAAGTACGATACCTTCTTCACCCTGGTATTCGTTACGTTTCTCAATGCCGACTTTGGCTGTAACTTCTACCCATTCTCCCGGCGTCAGTTTCGGCGCATATGCGCTCTTACATACATAACCAAGAAATGTAGTATCATCTGCACAGCAAGTCATGGCTGTACGTCCCGGAACAAAGAATTTACTTCCCATTCCGCGAGGTTTCATGACTCTTGCTTTAAACTTGACTGTTTTGCCTTCATAATTTTCCGGATGATCCATTGCATCCACAAACCAGATGCCATAATCTTCCGGAAGAATCTCGATAACCGGCGCATTCATATCAAATGGCATTTCATCCTGGAAAATATCACCCAGCTCGCCTTCTTCATCCTCAAAGATAACTTCTGCTCTCTGATTTGCGACCTTGATTCCACGGCGATAAGTCGGAAGTGGATCTTCCTTTTTGCAACGGTTGAAGATAACCATATCTGTATTTTTTATCATATCCATAAAAATGGATTTCATGTTCGCCATATACATCTGGAAAGTACTTCCATCTACACAGGTAATCTGCTGTTCTACTCCCCAGCCTGTCGGCAGCTGCATTTTTTCAAAATTGCTTACCAGCCACATGCCATTATATTCTATGATAACACGCTCCGGCTGATGAAGAATATCCATGGCAACCAGTCTGTCTGTTGTAAAGTCTTCCTCATTTTCAATTACCTCCACAACAGTATTATTGGCTTCAAGAATTGCCGGATCGTATTCTTCCTCCCCTTCCTCACAGAGGATCAGAAGTGTCTTTCCATCCGTATGGAAATAATCCTGCTGTATGGTAAAACTCAGGAAAGAAGTCTTGCCACTTTCCAGGAAACCGGTCATTAAATAAATCGGTACTTTGATCTCATCCATTGTCTGTATTCTCCTCTATGATTACAGGCCAAAAAGCTCAGCCAGTTTGTCCTCATTCAGTTTAGATCCGATCACGCAGAGACGACCTGTATATTCCGGTGCGCCTTCACGGATTTCTGTTTCTTCCGGAACCATATCAAAATAAATCCATGTTCCATCTTCTGCCGGAAGCATTCCTTTTGCACGGAGAATGATTCCATATTCATCAGATGCCGAAAGAGCTTCCAGCATCTTCTCAAGATTTTCTTTTGTATATTTCTTAATTGTCTCACGACCCCAGCTTGTAAATACTTCATCTGCATGATGATGGTGATGATCATGATGGTCGTGTCCACATCCGCATTCATGATCATGGTCGTGATGATGATGCTCATGTTCTTCATGATCGTGGTCATGTCCGCATCCGCATTCATGATCATGGTCGTGATGATGATGTTCATGTTCTTCATGATCGTGGTCATGTCCGCATCCACATTTTTCATCATGGTCATGATGATGATGTTCGCCATGTTCATGCACATGTCCGCATTCCGGGCATACTTCCTCTTCTTCCATCAGTTCATCTGCCAGAGATACCGGATGCTCCATAACCTCCAGAAGTTTTTTACCTTCCAGTTTCTCGATCGGTGTTGTGATGATCGCTGCTTTGGAGTTAATCTCACGAAGCAGTTCCAGTGATGCCTGTGCTTTTGCTTCGTCAACAATATCTGTACGGCTCATGATGATCGCTCCGGCATATTCAACCTGATTGTTGAAAAATTCACCGAAATTTCTCATATACATTTTGCATTTCTTTGCATCAACAACAGTAGTGTAGCTGTTCAGAACCAGTCCTGTTTCTTCTTCTACGCCCTGTACTGCTTTAATGACATCAGATAATTTGCCGACACCAGATGGCTCGATCAGGATTCTGTCCGGGTGATATTTACTGATAACTTCTTTCAAAGATGCACCAAAATCACCAACCAGTGAACAACAGATACATCCTGAGTTCATTTCACGGATCTGGATTCCGGCTTCTTTCAGAAATCCTCCATCAATGCCGATCTCACCAAATTCATTTTCAATCAGTACGACCTGCTCCCCCTGAAAAGCATCTTTCAGGAGTTTCTTGATCAGTGTTGTTTTACCGGCTCCAAGGAAACCGGAGATAATGTCAATTTTAGTTTTTTCCATGATTGCATTTCCTCTCTTTCTGCCCATGGGCAAAATGATTGCTAAATTACTTTATATTATTTGTTTTATACCACTAACTTATAACGCAATTTGACCAGGAGGCATAAAATACCCCCTGGTTATTATCCCTTTATATGGGTAATGGGGACATGAGCCAGTCACGTCCCCACTCTATACTCTCTAAAATCAACCGTTGATCATGAAGCTGAGAAGTTTGTCGATATCTTCTTTCTCATATGCTACGATCTCAAGTTCCGGAATTTCTCCGCCGGAGAAGATGTTTGCAAGAGATACATACTGGGACAGTTTGGATTTGAGGTTCAGTCTGTCACCTTCACCTGTTACCAGTTCAACTTTACCCTGGCAGCTGTCTACTACTTCAAAAAATTTCTCGATGTCTTTAATATTAGATACTTTCATTGTAAATCTCCTTTCAAAATCTTTATTTTTTATGTTCAACTTACTGCATTTCATGTAAATACTGAGTTTCCAAATGATTTTCCTCAGTCGCGTTCAGTATAACCTATATTTTCTTAAATTGCAACGATTTTATTTGTTAAATTTATATAATTATCGATGCACAAAATTGGTTAATTTTTACAATGAAATTGTCAATAAGTAAACACCGCAACACCATATCCTGGCAGTGGATAGTCAAACGAAAACTCTCTGTGATCACATTCCTGTGCCTCTGCTTTAAATACCTCCGGTTTCTCCAAAAGTCCATGTTCATTCATGATCAGTTTATACTGTTTTTTCTTTGGAACACCGACACGATAATCCGGGCGGTCAACCGGCGTAAAGTTTACAATAAACAGAAGGTTATTTCTCTTTGTAGGAGATTTTCTTACCAGACTGAAAATACTTCTGTATGCATCGTCTGCATTGATCCACTCAAATCCGTCAGGATCGTTGTCCCCTGCATACAATGCAGGATACTTTGTATACATATGTAAAAGCGTCTTTACAAACTCCTGAAGATCCTGATGTGGTTTTTCATTCAGAAGATACCAGTCAAGCTCCCTCTCCTCACTCCATTCACGCAGCTGTCCAAATTCCTGTCCCATAAACAGAAGTTTTTTGCCTGGATGGAACAGCATAAATGCATACGCAGCTTTCAAATTACGAATCTTTTCTTCCGGATAGCCTGGCATCTTATTAACCATAGAACATTTCAAATGTACAACTTCATCATGCGAGATGACAAGGACATATTTTTCACTGTATGCATAAGTCATAGAAAATGTCATCTTATTGTGATTGTCCTTACGGAAATATGGATCCAATTTCATGTATTCAAGAAAATCATTCATCCATCCCATATTCCATTTCAAAGAGAATCCAAGTCCTCCATCTTCAGCTTTTCCGGTAACCTGTGGCCATGCGGTAGATTCTTCTGCTATCATGACCGTTCCATGATTTCTTCCAAGTACAACGGTATTCAAATGTTTGAAAAACTCAATTGCTTCAAGGTTTTTGTTATCACCATATTTATTAGCAACCCACTCGCCATCCTTCTTTCCATAATCCAGATAAAGCATAGATGCTACTGCATCAACACGAAGTCCGTCTACATGACACTCTTCAATCCAGTAGAGTGCATTGGCAATCAGGAAGTTTTTGACCTCCGGACGGCCATAGTTATAAATCTTGGTTCCCCAGTCCGGATGTTCTCCCTGTCTCGGATCTTCATGTTCATATACTGCTGTACCGTCAAAATTTGCGAGGCCTTGTGCATCTTTCGGAAAATGTGCCGGTACCCAGTCCAGAATAACTCCAATCTTATTACGGTGCAGATAATCGATCATATACTTGAAATCCTGAACAGAACCATAACGGGAGGTTGGTGCATAATATCCTGTGACCTGATATCCCCATGAGCCATCAAACGGATGCTCGGCAATTCCCATAAGTTCTACATGTGTATAACCCATTTTCTTTACATAGGCAGCAAGTTCATGTGCCAGTTCACGGTAATTATAAAATCCCGGATCATCTTCATCTTTTGCTTCATGTTTCTTCCAGGAACCGGGGTGTACCTCATAAATAGCCATAGGATCTCTGATTTCATCAAATTCTGGACGTCTTTTCATCCAGGTAGTATCTTTCCATTTATAATCAGAAATGTCCGCAATTCTGGATGCAGTGCCAGGTCTCAGTTCTGCTTCATTGCCATATGGATCAGCTTTGTATAATTCTTCGCCATGATAGCCGATAATATAGAATTTATAGAGATCTCCAACCTTTGCTCCGGGTATAAATGTCTCATATACCCCAATTGGTCCGACTTTCTTCATTGGATTTGCCTGTGTATTCCAGTTATTAAACTCTCCAACAACAGAAACTGATCTGGCATTTGGTGCCCACACAGCAAAATATACACCTTTCTTACGCCTCTGTATCGTCGGATGGGCTCCTAATTTCCTGTAAATGTCATAATGGGTTCCCTGTCCGAACAGATACTGATCCAGCTCTG
>UMLB01006656.1_pt1 | contig 11974 bp, 10 predicted proteins | sample 1966481 | NCBI WGS metagenome assembly UMLB01 (sample SAMEA4836192, study PRJEB28245) | human gut metagenome | biome: gut microbiome; material: fecal sample | place: Denmark | collected 2008 | reverse complement strand
TTTTCTCCAGAGATTTTGGCAAGTACAACCATCAGGATGCATAATACGATCCAGAACCATCCACCGTTTCCCAGGGATGTGATTCCTTTCCAGAACCAGTTCATGCCCTCCCAGCGGAAGTGATCCTGTATCCACAAAAGAATGTTTCCATCCATATTTTTTTCACTTTCTGCTTATAATAATATTATTACTTTTGTCGTTTCAGACTTTATCCGTATTTGCTCCGTACACATCCACAATTTCTGCAATCGAGATATAAGCGGAGCGATCATTTTCATGAACCAGTTCTTTCATCTTCCCAACCTGAAAACGGTTTACCACGATGTACACCACTGTCTTCGGGGAATCCGAATAATATCCCTTCGCCTCGGTGATCGTCATCCCACACTCAAAGGCTTCGGAGAGTGCCGCGCAGACCTCATCCGGATGCACCGTGACGATTGTAGCCGCTTTGGATCGATCCAGACCTTCCACAATAAAGTCCACTGTCTTCAGCGCTGCCCCGTAGGTTACGATCGAGTACAGTGGAAGGATCCAGCTGTGAATCACAAATCCGCAGATAATATACAGTACCAGATTATATGCCATCACAAACGTACCCACCGTGATTCCCAGCCGTTTTGCAAAGATGACGGCGAGAACTTCGATGCCGTCCATCGCTCCTCCAAATCGAATCGCCATACCACTTCCGATACCGGAGATCAGCCCGCCAAAAATAGCGCAGAGAAGCAGATCCGATCCGGCAAGTGGCGATACGATACTTACATCCACCGGCAGTACATCTGTGATCAGCCATGCCCCGAAAGAATAGACCACCACCGTGTAAATCGCATAGATAGTAAATACCACACCCTGTTTTCTGAGTCCGTATAAAAACAGAGGAATATTCAATACCATCAAAAAGAAGGACAGTGACAGCCATTCCGGTGTCAGCTGTGACAGCAGGATCGATGTTCCGGAGATTCCGCTGTCATACAGATCCACCGGGGCAATAAACATCGTGACTCCGAAGGCATTCACCATACCTGCAATCGTGAGGAATAGAAAGTTCTTACATTTCAGCTTTCCAAGTTGTTGTTTCAAAGTCATGCATAAACTCCTTTCATTTTCCGTATGTGCTGTTTCTTCTCATTTTCCTTCGCTTTTCCTTTTTCTTCCCGTTGCCATACCTGATACCGCAGCCAATCTGTTTTCTGCCATTCAGGCAAATCTGTCATCCATTTTTTAGCACAAACTGCTCAACAGCATAAGCAACACCGTCTTCCTCATTCGACTTTGTGATAAACGCTGCCTTTTTCTTCGTCTCTTCATCTGCATTCGCCATCACGACCGGAAGTCCGGCCATCTCAAGCATGTTCCAGTCGTTTGGCGCATCGCCGCATGCCATGATTTCTTCCCTTTTGATACCGAGGATCTTTCCCAGTGCCACCAGCGCGTTCCCTTTTCCAGCCCTGCCGGAAATAATTTCAATATTAAACGGTGTCGCATGGCAAATACTCAGATTCGGAAACATCTGTTGCAGTTCCTTCTCTCTGCAGTCCCGTTCTCTTGTATCGGCAAAGATCAGATGCAACTTTTCCATCCCGATCTTTTCCTCCCGGATCTTCTCTGTCAGATACTTCCGGCGTGTCCGGGTACTTCGGATGTACCGCTCCATCGCAGGACTCATCGATTCATGTTTCACAAAATGATACGTTTCTTCCTCTACATAAATATTACCGGCAAAATATGTTTCCCAGTTGCATGATTCTCCTTCCCACTGTTTCATCACTTCGATCACCTGCAATGCGACCTCCCAGGGAATCAGTTCTTCATATACCGTCTCCCCGGAAGGAATACGGATAATGCGGGCTCCGTTGGAAGTCAGTGCGTATTCCACACCGGGAATCTCCAAAAATGCACCCGGAAGTCCGATTTCCGGTCTTCCGGTGGCCGGAAGCACGATGCAGCCCTGACGGATCGCCTCTTTCAGCACACTTCTGGTATGCGTGCTAATCTCTTTATTGTTATTAAATACCGTTCCGTCCAGATCCAGTCCGACCATGCGAATCTTCGGTTTCATATGTTCTGTCTCCTTTTCTCGGTTGCAACCGTTCTGTACCCCGACTGTCTGTTGCATAGTTACTTCCCATTCTCTCCACGCACCAGCCATCCGCATGCACCCAGCCCGGAATACTCCATTAGTATCTCCCAGCCACACACTGCCATCTGCCGGATCTGTGCTGAATCCCAAAGTTCATCCGTAGCGATCCCGTCTTCTCCCTGGAAGGCCAGATGGGCGTCCTGCGGATTATCGTTTTCGCTTTCCTGTAAAAGTTCCTGTAAAAAGTACATCGGTGTAGCGTATCGTTTACTCAATTCCTCATTTCGATAGGTCAGGAAATCCTTCTCGAGCAGGTATTCCCGCTGTCCCTTTTTATCGGTAAAAGAAACCGCTGCCGGCTGAAAATAGGGCTGCGCGATCCGGAAAATCTCCTGCCGTTTCTTACAGTATGCACCGGTTCGTTCATCTCTCGGTGCCCAGCAGCAGAGCACACCAAGAATCAGATGTGCCGTCTGCTTCTGTTCTTCGGACAGTTCCACCGGCCTTCTTTGCATCCTCTTCCCTGTTTTTCCCGAAACCACTTTCGACTTTTCTTCCTGTAACCCGGCTTCTGTCTGCCCCGCTTCACCGGCTGTGCCTTCCGAAGTTTTCGCATCTGCCATAGTTTCCAGATCTTTCCCTGTGGATTCTTCTGTCTCCGCTTTCGTAACAATTTCCACATCTTCAATGCTTATTGCATCTGTCTTAGCCTCTTCCTCCGGTTCTTTCCTCAGCAACAGCCATCCCATACCGGAAAATGCTGCCTCTGCCAGTGCAATTTCCCGGTCCAGATTTCTCTCGATCTCACGGATTTTCTTCAGACATCTGCTGTAATCTTCCTGTTTTTTCATGGACAACTGCGGCAGAATCAGCTTTTCCACCTCGGCGGCACGAATCGGACGTTTTCGGTTATCGCCCTCTTTTCTGGCTCCGTAGAGAACTTCACTCATACAGGACTGACTCAGATAAGCATATAAGGCTTCCGGCAGAATCTGCCCCTGATCCGGCACAATACGCAGCACACTACGATCCAGATACAGTGGATCTTCCACCCGATCTACCAGAATCAGCTTTCCATTTCGAAGAAGGATATCTCCCGGGCAGACGCGGTATTTCTCTTCGATCGCCCAGTCTGCACCAGCATTTACCTCCGCTTTTTCTCCTGCATGGAGTCCTGTCAGATAAGTCTTCCGAAAATTCTCCAGACGCACACAGGGGAATTCTCCGTTTGGCTCTTCATTTTTCGGAATACCGGTTCCTACCGGTTCTTTCAGATAGTTGCGAAGTCTCGCCTTTTCTCCGTATCGCAGCTGAGAGGCAAAGATTCTCTGAAATAATACCTGTTCATACTGTTCCATCCGGCTTCGCATCTCTTCTTTTTTCAGCTTGATCTCTTCAAAACGCCGCAGCTTATCCACAATCTCCTGCTGTTTTTCCAGACTGTCCGGCACATAGATTCTGTACTGTCCCAGGGTTTTTCTGCTGATCAGCGCCATCGTGGTCTGATTGGACAGTTTGCGGATCTCTTCCGCATGATACCGGAGTGCATAATATCCGTACAGTGGCAGCACCCGGGTCTCATCAAAGATCAGGGATACGATCTGCTGATTCGTGGCAAGTTCCCGGCCGGCGATTCCTACTTTTCCGACTGTACCGACGATGGAAAATAACACACTGTTTTCCGGTACCAGATTAACCTTTTCTTTTCCTTGTTCGGACAGGTATTCCGCTGTCTCCCGGATATAACCCTGATCCAGATTTTCAATCTTGACCCATGGTGTTCCGGTCTCTGCATAGTATTCCTTCTGCTCCCGCTCCGGCGTTCTTCCGGAGATCAGCCGGGCGAGAGATTCCAGTTTGTACATATTTTTCTTCTTACTCATAGTCCCCCGCCATCTCCATCAGTTCCTGTACTTTCTTCATCGTATCGGTTTCCAGATCTGCCAGTTCTTTCAAAAGCTGTGCCGGAGATTCGGTCACAACTGTCTCCTGCTCTTTCCATGGTTTGTATCTTCCCGCAGACAGATTATTGTCATTTTTGGCGATCGTATCCGGACTTGCAAACCAGCAGGATTTTTCTTCCCAATGTGCCGGAACCGGATTTTCCCACTGGTTGTGCGCAGCAGCTTCCTTCAACTGATGCTTCCACTGATCTGCCAGTTCTTTCCGGTTCTCCCATGATGTCAGCATTGCCGGAATGTCATCCACCCCGGTACTTTCCTGGCGACGATCCAGGCTGTATCCGAGATTCTGAATCTCATAGAACCATACCGGCTGCTCTTTGTCAATCTCTTCTTCTCTTGTAAAGATCAGAACCGAAGCCTTACTTCCTGTATAGGGTAAAAATGCTCCCGCCGGAAGGGAAATGACTCCCTGGATCTGGTAGTCATTTAACAGATACTGGCGGACTTTCTGCTCTGCATCGTACATAAACAGGGTTCCCTCGTTGACTACCGCGATCACCATTCCCTGCTTTTTCACATGATTCATCAGCATCTGCATGTACTGCAGCTGTGCTTTTCTGGTACTGATCCAGTACCGGTCCTGGTCTTCGATCGACAGTTCCCCTACCGGTGGATTGGTCACGATCAGATCGTATTCCTCGTAGGTCGGCACTTCCCCTTCCGGTGTGCGCTCCCCGGTTTTATCGATGCGGTCGGCTTCCAGCGGATCTTCCCGACGGATTCCCTCCATACCGCCGCCATGATAAAACTGCAGCATCCGGGCAATCTGCCACTGACTTTTCTCTTCTTCACATCCGTATAACTGCCACTGTGGATACTGTCTGTGGGCTGCTGCAAGAAAACCGCCGGTTCTTGTCGCCGGATTCCAGACTTTTTCGATATTACGACCATCTGCCAGCCGGATCAGTGCTTCCGTAAGGTTCTCCGGCATCAGAAACAATCCTGTAGTTCCCCAGGCATACATCTGACGAAGCATCTCTTCAAGCAGCGCGCCGAACAGATGTGGCATCCCTTCTTCCCAGTCACAGTGGTCAGCTGTCCAGTCAATGAGTTTACATAATTCTTTCATCCACAGACTGTTTTCTTCCAGTCTTGCAGTTTCCATAAAATGTCCCTGCTCCACCATGGAAGAACAGTACTGTACCTGATACTGCAGCTGCCAGCTGCGCTGACCATCCTCCACTTCTTCCTCTCCCGGTATCCATTCCATTGGGAATCCGGCAAACGGAAAGCTCTCCTGCAGGCTGACCCTCTTCTGTGATTCGATAAACAGGCGGACATACATCAGATATCCCAGCTGCTCCACCAGACGCAGCGGCTTTTTTTCCTGCTCCGCTTTCAGTGTTTTTAAAAGTTCCTGTATTTTTTCTCTTACTTCTGTTTTGGTTGTGTTTTTTTCCATACTATACTCCTGTTTTCCACATACCGGTTGGAAATCGTGATTTTTTCCACCGTCCACTCCTGGTTTTCCACTCCGTCTTCTATCGTAAGCACTGCCAATGTCAAAGGTGCGCCGAACCGCGGTCTGCCGCAACTTCCCGGATTCAGCCAGAGTCTTCCGTCGATTTCTTCCACGCTAAACTTATGACTGTGCCCGAAGACAACCACCTGTACACCGTCCAGGTCCCAGGAAACATCTTTTCTGTCATGCACCATGAAAAAGGAAACACCAGCCTGACAAAACCGTTGTGTTTTCGCGATGCGCTCCGCCCATCCCCGGTCGTTATTTCCACGCACCAGATAAAAAGGGGCATTTGGTTTCAGATGCATCCAGAGCTGATCCAGTGTCTGACTGTTATCCACATCTCCGGCATGCAGGACCACATCGCAGGAAGCGATCAGCTCCAGAACCGGTGGATGTAATTTTCCATGAGTGTCTGATATGATCCCGATTTTCATTCTTCCATCCTCCTGTCTCCTATACCACTGAAAATTTCCTTATTGATCCTTAACAAATACTATCAAGTATATCGATTTTCTACTCTACACCCATCTTTTTGCAGATATCGTTCAGGCAACAGCGATCACAGTACGGTTTGGTTCTTGCCGTGCAGATCTCTCTTCCATGCATCACCAGCCGATGACAGAAATCGCTTCCCTCTTCCGGTGGAACCAGCTTCCACAGTTCCATCTCTACTTTCTTCGGTTCCTTGATTCCGTCCACCAGACCCATCCTGTTGGTCAGGCGAATGCAGTGGGTGTCGGTCACGATCGCCGGTTTTCCAAAGACATCCCCCATAATGAGGTTCGCACTCTTTCTTCCCACACCCGGAAGTTTTAACAGCGCATTGAAATCATCCGGTACTTTCCCGTCATATTCATCCCGTAGCATCTTCATACAGGCACTGATGTCACGCGCCTTGCTTTTTCCCAGTCCGCAGGGACGGACAATCGCCTCGATATCTTCCACATCTGCTGCCGCCAGTGCTTCCACACTGGGATATTTTTCAAACAGTCCCTCCACGACCACATTCACCCTGGCATCGGTGCACTGCGCTGCCAGCCGCACGCTCACCAGCAGTTTCCACGCCTGGTCATAATCCAGGGTGCACGCCGCATCGGGATATTCTTTCTTCAACCGCTCTATAATCTCCAGGGTTCTCTGTTTTTTTGTCATTTTCTCCCTCCTGAAAATTTATCTTTTTGTAACTGCTTCATAGCTTCACTCTTTTCCACTCACCATACAGTTACACCTGTTTTAATCATTTTTCTGCGGATTCCTTCCTATTTTCCCGCTGAATAGTTCTATTTTAACATACTTTGCCCCCTCTGAAATCCCCAGATTCTATTTTTTCTCATCAACTTTCTTTTTAACTGTCAAAATGCGTTTTCCTCTACCATTCTTCTCATTGCTTTTGTTCATCTTATCTCTTTACATTTTGGATTCTCAGGCAGTATAATAAACTGCACTTGTAATAAAAATCGGATTACCAAACAGTTACAGAAAACATTTATACGGAGAATCAACATGAGTACAAATAAGAAAGCATTATTTTTTGATATCGACGGAACCATCTTAAGTGAAGTCACCGGTAAGATCCCCGAATCTGCCTCTGCTGCCCTGCAAAAAGCCCATGATCTCGGACATCTTTTATTTATCAACACCGGACGGACCATCTGCTGTCTGCCGCCGATGATCTGCCGGCTGCCGTTCAGCGGTTATCTGTGTGGCTGCGGAAGCTATATTGTATACAACGATGAGGTGCTCACCTCCACGCAGATCCCGAAGGAGCGTCAGGCAGAGATCATCCGTCAGGTAAAAGCGGCAAATGCAGGACTGCTTCCCGAGGGAAAAGAGGACTGCTACCGTTCTTCCCATATTACCCGGTTTGCAAAGCTGGAGGGAACCTGCCGTTATCTCGCCACACTGGGACTGACCAAAGAACACTATATCGAGAGCGGACTTTGCGACTTTGACAAATTCGTCATCTACACCGATGAGCAGACCGATACCGACACCCTGTTCCCTGCACTGGCAAAAGATATGGATCTGATCGACCGGCTGGGCGGTATCTATGAAGTTGTGCCGAAAGGATATTCCAAAGGAACTGCCATTGATTTTATCCTGAAACACTTCGGACTGGGACTTGATGATGCTTATGTCTTCGGTGACAGCAGTAATGACCTTGCCATGTTTACTTATGGTAAACACACCGTGGCTCTGGGGCATCACGACCCTGTGCTCGATCCGTATACGGAGTATGTCACAGATACTGTGGAAAATGACGGACTGATGAAAGCAATGGCTCATTACGGACTGATCTGATTCACCACCCTTCTGGCTCGTTGCCCTCCCCGTTCACTATTGTGGCAGTCGTCAAGGTCTTGTGCAAGCCCGGACTTTGCCTCATTACCCGCGTATATACCAAAATCCGCCCGACAGATTTTCTCTGTCAGACGGATTTTTGCTTTTATTTATGCATTTTTAATGCTCTTAATCTTATATTTTCTCTGGTATTCCTCGGTGAACGGGTTCTGTTCCTCGCGGTCTTCCACTTCCAGATACGGTCTGTGGTGTCCCACATAACGGTATGCCGGACGGATGATCTTACCGGCGTTGACCAGTTCCTCCAGACGGTGTGCGGACCATCCTGCCATACGGGAGATCGCAAAGATCGGGGTAAACAGCTCTCTCGGGATGCCAAGCATCGTGTAAACGAATCCACTGTAAAAATCGACATTTGCACATACCGGTTTGAATAGTTTTCTCTTGTGCATGATCAGTTCGCCTGCAATCTCTTCCACTTTCTCATACAGGGCAAATTCTCTGTTCTTTCCTTTTTCTTCTGCCAGGAATTTTGCATAACGTTTCAGGATCACTTCACGCGGGTCACTCAGTGTATATACCGCATGTCCCATACCATAGATCAGACCTGCATGGTCAAAGACCTTCTTATCCAGAATATCATTCAGATAATCTCTCAGAGATGCTTCATTTTCCCAGTCCGGGCAGTTTTCCATAATGTTTTCAAACATATCCTGAACTTTCAGATTGGCACCACCATGTTTCGGTCCTTTCAGGGAACCGATGGAGGCTGCAACTGCGGAATAGGTATCCGTTCCGGAAGAGGTTACCACATGGTTCGTGAACGTAGAGTTGTTACCACCACCATGCTCTGCGTGAAGAACCAATGCAATGTCCAGAACTTTTGCTTCCAGTTCGGTAAACTGACCGTCTTCCCGAAGCATATACAGGATATTCTCGGAAAAGCTGTACTCTTTCTTCGGGTTTTTGATCAACAGGTTTTCATCCTGACGGAAATGCCGGTAGGAATGATAAGAATATACAGCGATCAGCGGCATTTTTGCGATCAGCTGCATGGACTGGCGCAGGGCATTTTCCACGCTGGTGTTATCCGGATTATCATCGTAGGTGTACAGAGTCAGCACACATCGCTGCATGGCATTCATGATATTTTCGTTGGATGCTTTCATGACAACATCACGGATGAAACGGTTGTTCAGATTCATCATCTCCGACAGCAGATCGTTAAACATCGCCGACTGTCTTGCGTTCGGGATACGTCCGAACAGCAGTGTATAGATGACTTCCTCGAAGCCTTTTTTTCTTTTCTCCAGGCTCGCCACCATATCCGCTACGTTATATCCCTGGAAAAATAACTGTCCGTCTGCCGGGATCTTTCTTCCGTCTTCATACGTATAACCGACAACGTCCGAGATCTCTGTCAGACCGGTCAGTACACCTTTTCCGCTGGAATCACGCAATCCTCTTTTTACATCATATTCCTGATACAGGTTCTGATCGATCCGGCCGGATGCCAGACAGTACTGTAACAGTTCGCTAAACTCCTGTTTATGTTCTTCTTCTATGTTCAGAAATTCTTCTGCTCCCATGGGTCTTCCTCCTGTTTTTTTCTATTATTTCTGCTCTTACAGATTCTCAGCGATTGCCTTGATAAATCCTTCACTGTTTAATACAGTTGGATTTTCCATGGTTGTGATCAGAGCCAGGTCTTTTGTCATCTTTCCTTCTTCGATGGTGCGGATGGTTGCTTCTTCCAGACGATCTGCAAAATCCATCAGTTCTTTGTTACCGTCCAGTTCTCCACGTTTTCTCAGAGCACCGCTCCATGCAAAGATCGTTGCTACGGAGTTGGTGGATGTTTCTTCCCCTTTCAGGTGTTTGTAATAATGGCGCTGCACGGTTCCGTGTGCAGCTTCGTATTCGTAGTATCCGTCCGGAGATACCAGCACAGAGGTCATCATGGCCAGAGAACCGAACGCGGAGGATACCATATCACTCATTACATCTCCGTCATAGTTTTTACATGCCCAGATGTAACCGCCCTCTGATTTCATCACCCGGGCTACGGCATCATCGATCAGAGTATAGAAATATGTAATTCCTGCTTCTTCGAATTTTTCTTTATAATCCGCATCAAAGATTTCCTGGAAAATGTCCTTGAAGGTATGATCGTATTTTTTGGAAATGGTATCTTTGGTTGCAAACCACAGATCCTGTTTCGTATCCAGCGCGTAGTTAAAGCAGCTTCTTGCAAAGCTTTCGATGGAGTTATCCAGGTTGTGCATACCCTGTGCAACACCAGGTCCCTTGAAATCAAATACCAGTTCTTTTGTCTGGGTTCCGTCTTCTGCGGTATAAACCAGTTCCACTTTTCCAGGTCCCGGAACTTTCATCTCGGTATTTTTATATACATCACCGTATGCATGTCTTGCGATGGTGATTGGTTTTTTCCAGTTCTTTACGCACGGTTCGATGCCTTTTACAACAATCGGAGCACGGAATACGGTTCCGTCGAGGATCGCACGGATGGTTCCGTTCGGGCTTTTCCACATTTCTTTCAGATCATATTCGGTCATACGTGCGGCGTTTGGAGTGATGGTTGCACATTTGACAGCAACACCGTATTTTTTGGTTGCCATAGCTGCATCGATGGTTACCTGATCGTCGGTTTCGTTTCTGTGTTCCAGACCCAGATCGTAGTATTCGGTTTTCAGGTCGATGTAAGGAAGCAGCAGATCATCTTTGATCATCTTCCACAGAATTCTTGTCATCTCGTCTCCGTCCATCTCTACCAGTGGTGTTGTCATCTGAATTTTACTCATTTCTTATCTCCTCCTGTTTATTCTCTTATCTTATTCTGCTTTTTTGTCTTTCGAACCGTTTGAGGTTTCTGGTTTTTCTCTTTTATAGATCTTATTGGTATCTTTCAGTGCAGATCCAGGTTTTCGATTACATGTTGAATATGTTCGTTTGCCAGCTGCTCCGCCAGATCTCCATCTCGTTGTCTGATTGCTTCCAGGATCCTTTTATGTTCTTTCACGGATTCCTGCGCACGGTGTTCTGTTTTTACGGAATGGGAGCGTGCCATTTTCACATAATGAAGGAAATCGGTCAGCACGTGTTCCAGCATCCGGCTTCCCGATGCCCGGTACATGATCTCATGAAATCTTCCATCCAGCCGGACCATCTGCTTGCTCTCCGGCTTCTTTACATGAAATTCAGATAAAAGAATTACCTCTTCCAATTCTGCCAGTTCTTCTTCTTTGATTTGTTCTGCCGCTTTTCTCGCCGCCAGGCCTTCCAGTCTTGCCCGCATATGATAGATGTCTTCCACATCTTTCCGGGAGATGCCGATTACTTTGGCACCACGGTTTGGTGCGATCTCCACCAGACCTTCCAGATCCAGCTGCCGCAGGGCTTCCCGCACCGGTGTCCGGCTGACTCCCAGTTGTTTCCCCAGGGTTGCTTCTTTCAGTTCTTCACCGGGAGTGTAGTTTCCGGATAAGATGTCGTCCCGGATCCGGTTGAAGATCTGGCCCCCCAGGGATTGTTCCTGATATTCCATAGTTGCCTCCAGATTGATTCTGTGCTTTTGTTCTTTATTTTTGTATTGCATGCTTGTATTTTTGTATCTTTGTATGATTGTATACAATTATACAGGATATGTCAACAGGGAATTGAAAGAAATAATTTTTGGAGGGATTTTTCAAGGAGAATTTTTCAAGGCGGACGCATCAGGCAGGAATTTGCTCCGCTGGCAGCGTGGGCAGGGGAACTTTGAGCTAGCCGCTAACTCCGGCTATGATTCACGAGGGTCAGCTGACCCTCGCGAAAGCCTGCGTAAGCGTCGGATCTCAAAGCTTCCCCTAAGCGCCCACAAAGTGCTGCCTGCAGAGCAAATCCCTGCCTGATGCTGTTCTTGGCTGAAACTATAGAAACCGAAATCTTGTAAATTCAAATTACCATGATATTGGGGGCAAAAGGTATTTTGGCTACTTACTCATGTTTTTTGCGGATTTCTTATTTCTGTCTTATATAGATAAGCATATAACAAAAAGAAATAGCATCACACATGCCAAGTGATTGCTATTTCTTTTTAATATAATATTGCAGAGGGCAAGTCGGCTTTTCACCAGATTCCCTTCCTATGTAGATGATTTC
>UMLB01071163.1_pt1 | contig 12016 bp, 9 predicted proteins | sample 1966481 | NCBI WGS metagenome assembly UMLB01 (sample SAMEA4836192, study PRJEB28245) | human gut metagenome | biome: gut microbiome; material: fecal sample | place: Denmark | collected 2008 | reverse complement strand
GCTGCTGCGCCCGATAGGGCTGATGCGGGGAGCTGATGCATTTGTAGAGAGGCCTGAGCTTTTCAGGTTATGCTTGTACTTTAATTAATTGTCTCCTGCTTATGACATAGTCTGTTTTTGTAAAAGTTGCGCTTTGAAACCGTCTTTCAATCTGATATCACCCGACTTTCATGAGTCCCGAAGTTTTGTGATGTAACGTGATGGCAGCGGGAAGCACAACATATAGCGCTGATTTGATAATATGGTAAGAGCGTCCATGTGCTTAGCATGCAGTAAGAAATATAATATAAGAAAGAAAAATGATAGTATTATTACTAAAAATCTTTCGATTTGTTTGTCTATTTGTGTTGTTTTGATTAACTTTGCAGTTGTAAAGTAACTTAATTATGGAGAATATGTATATTAATCTATTACAGCTTATTGATATTATTCTACTGCCAGAGATGAAAGGGAGTGGGGAAATAGGCGTGTAATTATGACTCAGATATAGTTTCAGACCTTTTTCACTTCCATTAGTGAGAAAGGTCTTTTAGTTGGATAATACTTAAAATGAATATGATGAGTGACAGATTGTTTATTTTTGACACAACGCTTCGCGACGGCGAGCAGGTGCCTGGTTGTCAGCTTAACACTGTAGAGAAGATACAAGTTGCGAAGATGTTGGAGCAGCTCGGGGTTGATGTCATTGAGGCGGGTTTCCCAATTTCCAGTCCCGGAGACTTTAATTCAGTCATCGAAATTTCAAAGGCTGTGACATGGCCGACAATATGTGCCTTGACACGAGCTGTCGAGAAAGACATTGATGTTGCTGCCGAATCTTTGAAATATGCAAAGCATAAGCGTATTCATACAGGCATTGGCACAAGTGATTCGCACATACGTTACAAGTTTAACAGCACGAGAGACGAAATCATTGAGCGTGCCGTCTCTGCCGTCAGATACGCGAAGAAATACGTAGAAGACGTAGAGTTCTACGCAGAAGATGCCGGGCGCACAGAGAATGAATACCTGGCCAGAGTCATTGAGGCGGTAATTAAGGCCGGGGCAACTGTGGTTAATATCCCTGACACAACTGGATATTGTTTGCCCTCAGAGTACGGAGACAAGATAAAGTACTTGGTTGAGCATGTTGACGGAATAGACAAAGCTGTCATATCGACCCACTGTCATAATGATTTAGGTATGGCAACAGCAAATACGTTGAGTGGTGTGCTGAATGGTGCGCGCCAAGTGGAAGTCACAATCAACGGCATCGGTGAGCGTGCAGGCAATACATCGCTTGAAGAGATAGCCATGATTCTGAAGTGCCACAAGGATATTGGAATTGATACGAATATCAACACGGTGAAGATATATCCAGCCAGCCGTATGGTTTCAAGCCTCATGAATATGCCCGTTCAGCCAAATAAGGCCGTGGTTGGCCGCAATGCCTTTGCGCATTCAAGCGGCATCCATCAGGACGGCGTGCTCAAGAACGTCCAGACGTATGAGATAATGAACCCCAAGGATGTTGGGCTGGACGACAACTCCATAGTGCTCACCGCACGTTCAGGCCGTGCTGCGCTTAAGTACAGGCTTGGAGTGCTTGGCGTGAAAGTGACGAGCGAGGAAGCAGTTGATAAGATTTACCAGAAATTCTTGAAGCTCGCAGACCAGAAGAAAGAAGTAAATGATGATGATATACTTATGCTTGCAGGAGCCGACACAGCAGAGGCTCACGCCGTCAAGCTTGATTACTTGCAGGTGACAACGGGCATGGGAGTAAGGAGTGTGGCCAGTGTAGGATTAGACATCTCAGGCCAGAAGTTTGAGGAGTCGTCCACCGGAAACGGCCCGGTAGACGCTGCCATCAAGGCTTTGAAGCGAATCATACGCAAGCAAATGACTCTCAAGGAATTCACCATTCAGGCCATTAGCAAAGGTTCTGATGATGTCGGGAAGGTTCACATGCAGGTAGAGTATGATGGCAACGTCTATTATGGTTTCGGAGCAAACACTGATATAGTTACGGCTTCGGTGGAAGCTTACATAGATTGTATAAACAAATTTAGAAAATAACATCAGCTGATGAACACATTATTTGACAAGATATGGGATAAGCACGTTGTGCAGGCCATAGCAGACGGCCCCACACAATTATACATCGACAGACTGTATTGTCATGAAGTAACATCACCGCAAGCTTTCGATGGCTTGAGGAAGAGAGGGCTCAAATGCTTTCGGCCGCAGCAGATATTTTGCATGCCGGATCATAATACGCCTACTCACGACCAGGACAAACCGATAGAAGACCCCGTGTCGCGCAAGCAGGTAGATGCGTTGGCGGCAAATGCGCGTGAGTTCGGATTGACTCATTATGGTATGATGTCTCAGGATAATGGCATAATTCATGTGGTAGGGCCAGAGAAAGGGCTATCGTTGCCAGGCATGACCATTGTGTGTGGTGATTCGCATACGTCAACCCATGGTGCAGTGGGGGCTATCGCCTTTGGCATAGGCACCAGCGAAGTGGAAATGGTCTTGGCTTCTCAGTGCATATTGCAGCAAAAGCCAAAGTCAATGCGCATAACCATCGACGGAAAATTGGGCACAGGTGTCACTGCAAAAGACGTCGCCTTGTACCTTATGTCGAAGTTGACCACTTCCGGGGCTACAGGCTACTTTGTCGAGTATTCGGGTCAGGTGGTTCGCGACATGAGCATGGAGGGCAGGCTCACCTTGTGCAACCTGTCTATAGAGATGGGCGCTCGCGGAGGCTTTGTCGCCCCTGATGATACCACATTTGAATATATCAAAGGCCGGCAATTCGCCCCCAAAGGCGACGATTGGGAAAAGGCAGTGGCCTATTGGCGTACACTAAAGAGTGGTGATGACGCCGTGTTTGACAAAGAGCTTGTCTTTGATGCGGCCGACATTGAGCCCATGATTACCTACGGCACAAACCCGGGCATGGGTATGGGCATAACGTCTGCCATTCCGGAACTCAGTGATATCGACGATTCAGGAAGGGCATCTTTTGCCAAGTCGCTCGACTATATGGGCTTTAAACCGGGAGAGCGTCTGCTCGGCCATGATGTAGACTATGTATTCTTAGGCGCTTGCACCAATGGGCGCATAGAAGACTTCAGGGCTTTTGCCTCGATAGTGGAAGGCCGGAAAAAGGCCGACGGCATTGTGGCATGGCTGGTTCCCGGCTCGTGGGCGGTAGAGCGCCAGATACGTGAGGAAGGTATTGATAAGGTACTTCATGAATCCGGTTTCGAGATTCGCCAGCCGGGGTGCTCTGCTTGTCTTGCGATGAACGACGACAAAGTGCCTGCCGGGAAATATGCGGTGTCTACAAGCAACCGTAACTTTGAAGGAAGACAGGGTCCGGGCTCGCGCACAATATTGGCTTCACCGTTGGTTGCCGCCGCCGCAGCAGTAACAGGTAAAATCACAGATCCACGGATTTTAATGCAATGAACGTATGAAACAGAAGTTTAGTGTTATAACAAGTACTTGTGTTCCACTGCCTTTAGAGAATGTGGACACAGACCAGATAATACCTGCACGTTTTCTCAAGGCCACTGACAAGGCCGGCTTTGGCGACAATCTTTTCCATGATTGGCGTTACAATGAAGACGGTAGTCTGAAAAAAGACTTTGTGTTGAACAACCCTGTCTATGGCGGCTGTATTTTGGTTGCTGGCAAGAATTTCGGGTCGGGATCCAGCCGTGAGCACGCAGCATGGGCCATAGCGGGATATGGCTTTCGCGTTGTCATCAGCAGTTTCTTTGCCGACATACATAAAAACAACGAATTGAATAATTTCGTATTGCCTGTTGTCGTCACCGACTCTTTTTTGCAGGAGTTGTTCGCAAGCATAGCCGACAATCCGAAGACAGAGGTTGAGGTCGACCTTCCAAACCAGACTGTTTTGAACAAGGCCACCGGCATGAGCGAAAAGTTTGAAATCAACTCGTACAAGAAGCACTGCCTGATGAACGGTCTTGACGACATCGACTATTTGTTGCAGAATAAGGATAAAATCGAGGCATGGGAACGGCTCAACAAATGAACAACTCCTACCGGCGCATACAGCCTTTTGTCGAGATTATGGACAGCACCCTCCGCGACGGCGAGCAGACCAGTGGCGTCTCTTTTCTGCCGCACGAGAAACTGGTCATTGCCCGCAAGCTCCTTAAGGATGTGAATGTTGACCGCATAGAGGTTGCTTCGGCTCGGGTGTCGGATGGCGAGAAAGACGCCGTTTCCATGATTTGCCGTTATGCCAGGCAGGTGGGGATGCTCGAGCGGGTCGAGGTGCTTGGTTTTGTTGACGGATGCCTTTCTGTCGACTGGATTGACAGTTGTGGCGGAAAGGTTATAAATCTGTTGGCAAAAGGTTCATTGCGCCATTGCACCGGCCAGTTGCACAAGACGCCACAGGAGCATATTGATGATATACTGAGGACAATAGAATATGCTGAGAAGAAAGGCATCACCGTCAATCTGTACCTTGAAGACTGGAGCAACGGCATGAAAGATTCACAAGAGTATGTTTATGCCATGGTCGATGCCTTGGCCCACTGCGGTATACAGAGGTTCATGCTTCCAGACACATTGGGGATAATGAACCCCTTGCAGGTTATAGAGTATTTCCGCAAGATGCAGAAGCGTTATCCCGGCACTCACTTCGATTTTCATGCGCACAACGATTATGACCTTGCCGTAAGCAATTCGCTTGCGGCCGTGCTGAGCGGAGCTAAAGGAATACATGTCACTGTGAACGGCCTCGGTGAGCGATGCGGCAATGCGCCGTTGTCAAGCGTTCAGGTGATATTGAAAGACCAGTTTCATGCCAAGACCAACATCAACGAGAGCGAGCTCAATGCCATCAGCCGCTTGGTCGAGGGTTATTCCGGCATAGCCGTTGCGCCCAATCAGCCCATAGTGGGCGAGAATGTGTTTACGCAGGTGGCCGGTGTGCATGCCGATGGTGACAACAAAGACAATTTATATTGCAACGACCTCATGCCTGAGCGTTTCGGTCGTAAGCGCGAGTATGCCCTGGGCAAGACGAGCGGCAATGCAAACATTGCCCGCAATTTGCAGGAGCTGGGCTTGGAGCTTACGCCTGAGCAGACCAAGAAAATCACTCAACGAATCACCGAACTGGGCGACCGCAAGGAGATTGTGACGCAGGAGGATCTGCCGTTCATTGTCAGTGATGTGCTAAAGCACACAGCTCCCGAAGACAAAGTGCGGCTTGTCAGTTATATGGTCTCGTCTGCTTATGGCCTCAAGCCATTGGCAAGCGTCAAGGTTTGTATCAATGGCAACGAGTATGAGGGATTTTCCACCGGTGACGGACAGTATGACGCTTTCGTGAAAGCATTGCGCAAGATATACCGCGATTCGCTCGGACGCACGTTCCCGACACTGGCCAATTACGCCGTCACCATACCGCCGGGGGGCCGCACGGATGCATTGGTGCAGACGGTCATCACATGGCGCAATGGCGATAAGATGTTGCGGACACGAGGACTCGACGCCGACCAGACCGAGGCTGCAATCAAGGCCACGTTCAAAATGCTTAATATAATAGAAGAAGGTAACAAACAATAAATTAATAGACAATGAAACTTAAGATTGCTGTATTGCCAGGCGATGGCATTGGGCCGGAAATAATGGAGCAGGGCATTGCTGTCATGGATGCCATTGCAAGCAAGTTCGGCCATGAGTTTGAATATGAGCAAGCTCTTTGCGGGGCACATGCCATTGACGAGGTAGGCGACCCATTCCCCGAAGAGACTTATGATATATGCCGTAATGCAGATGCCGTGCTTTTCGCGGCCGTGGGAGACACGAGGTTCGACAACGACCCAACGGCCAAGGTGCGCCCCGAACAGGGCTTGCTCGCCATGCGCAAGAAACTGGGCCTCTATGCAAATATAAGGCCGGTACAGACGTTCAAGTGCCTTTTGCACAAGTCGCCGTTGCGCTCTGAACTTGTCGACGGCGCCGATTTTGTTTGCATCCGTGAGCTTACCGGCGGCATGTATTTCGGAGAGAAATACCAAGACAATGACAAGGCATACGACACCAACTATTACACCCGACCTGAGATAGAGCGCATACTTAAGGTTGGCTTTGAATACGCACGCAAGCGTCATCACCACCTCACTGTTGTAGACAAGGCCAATGTCTTGGCGTCAAGCCGGTTGTGGCGCCAGATTGCCCAGGAAATGGAACCGTCGTACCCCGATGTGTCTGTCGATTATATGTATGTAGACAATGCCGCCATGCGCATGATAACAGAGCCTACGTTCTTTGATGTCATGGTCACCGAAAACACTTTCGGCGACATACTTACCGATGAAGGAAGCTGCATTTCTGGGTCGATGGGCCTGCTTCCGTCGGCTTCAACCGGCGAGAGCACACCTGTGTTTGAGCCTGTGCATGGCTCATGGCCGCAGGCCAAGGGACAGAACAAGGCCAACCCTCTGGCACAGATACTGTCTGTTGCCATGCTTTTGGAGCATTTCAATTTGGTTGACGAGGGGAAGCTAGTCCGCAAGGCCGTCGACGCTTCGCTCGACGCATGTGTTCGCACGCCCGAGATTCAGGTCGAGGGTGGGGCCCATTACGGCACTCGCGAGGTAGGCATGTGGATTGTTGACTATATCAAGAAGTCGTAAGCCTTGAAGTCTTCAACCTTTATCATCGGTGTGTGCCTGTTGGGCAGCCTTTCTGCCTATGGACAGTCGCTTCAGCAATGGCGTGACTCTTTGTCTGTGTTGAACAGGCAGATAGAGACTTCGCCATATTCATCAGACTTGCACCTGCGTAAGGCTGCTGTCAACCTTGAGCTGGGGCAGTGGGATTATGCCGTGTCGGAGTGCGGCTTGGTGTTGGACAAGGAGCCACGCAACCTTGCGGCCCTTTTCTATAGGGCTTTTGCCAACAACAACCTGCGGCGCTATGACTTGGCGTGCAACGACTATGAGACCTTCCTCGGCATTGCTCCTTACAATATGGAGGCCAGGCTCGGCCTGGCCTATTCATATCGGAAGCTCGGGCGTAAGGCTGCTGCCATGGACGAGATGAACCGTCTTGTTGAGCAGTTTCCCGACAGTGCTGCTGCATATGCGGCCAGGGCCGACTTCGAGAAGGAGCAGAAGGTGTATGGTGCGGCTCTGTATGATTGGGAACAAGCCATACGCCTGGCCCCGGCCAACGTTGACTTCCGCATTTCGCGCGTCGACGTGCTGTTGCTCATGGGCAAGAAGAAAGAGGCCCGTGTTGCGCTCGACGAGATGGTTGGCAGCGGTGTTCCTAAGGGAATCTTACGCAAGTGGTATGACAAATGCTCCAAGTGACGGGGCGAACCTAACCTGCCATTATGCCGCAGGGTGTTTGGATTGCATTTATATGATGGTTTCCAAGCGCTTCCATCCCATGGCCTGCCTATTGTTTGCCGATTGGCGTAGCCATTGTTGTCGGCGCCTTCTGCAGAGGCGGATGCCAATCAGCCCGGCAACAATCCGAATCTCTACGGCCCCCAAATGGCGATTGGAATTATAAACAAAAGCCTCACAGCAACCGTAAGGTGTCTGTGAGGCTTTTGCTTTGTGCCCCTTATTGTATTTCTGAGAATGCCGTTTTCATCGGGCGTCACCCCATGGTAAGCCCGTGTGGGGGCGGTAGAGAGCGGCAGGGCGTGCGTCAGTTGAAGAAGTTCCACGACAACCCGAAGCGCAGAATGCGCCCGTTTTGCGGGTAGTGGGGAGTAAGGAAATACATCCTGTTGCCATTTCCGGCCGTCACGTGGCTGAACATAACGAAGAACCTGGTGCGCTTCAGGTGCAGGTTGGCGTAGACATCGACAAACGGATAGCCCCCCAGCTTCACTTTGCTTGCGCTGTTAGACTGCACAGCAAATTGGTTCAGTTGCGGCACGAAGTCAGGCGCGAAGTAGTTGGTGAAAAAATATGCGTCGCCTCCCAGCTCTACTGTAAGCTGCTTTACTATTTTAAACTTGATGTATAAGTTCGTAAACAGGTTCAGTGCAGGCACCGGCAGCACCTCTTGGTTGCTTGAGTGCTGGTAGGTTACGATGTTTTCCCAATTCAAAATCCCGAGCCTGAAGTCTTGGCGCAGCTGGGCAGTGAGCAGGTTGATGTTGCCACCATGCTGGTTGATGCTGGCCGTCATGTTGGTGCGCCCGTCGGTAGTGGCGTCGTAAGACGTTGAGAAGTAAGTGTAGTTCTGTATCTCCTCCACCGCCACGCGCAGGCTGGTCTTTGTTTTTCTGTAAGAGAAAAGCCCTTCAATGCGCGTGCGCGTTTCCTTGCTCATGTCGTCGTTGTCCCACCATATATGCTTAGAGTGGTAGCGGCGCTGGTAGAACGTAGGGTTCAGCCTGTAGAAATAGGCTTTGGCTGCCAGCGTCACGGTGTCACCGAACAGTGGGAAGTTGACGTCGGTGCTGAAGTCTACCTTCAGTTGGCCCGCGTCTTCGCCCACCAGCCATGTTTCAGCCATCACATTGTAGTGCAGTGTCTTGCCTTGCGTCTTTGCTATTTGTCCGCCTATGCTCACATTGTTTTCTGTCCAGCTGGCCATCCTCGACAGAGTGTAGTTGCCGTTCTGGAACACGTCGGGCATGTCAAATTTACGAAGCTCGTGGCTGGCAAACACTTTCAAGCCGGCCTTGGCGTATTTGTTGAACCCCTCAAGCAGGGCTATGGCCAGCGTGTTTTTTATCGAAAGCATCTTTGTGCGGTCGTAGATAGAGTCGCCGCCATAGCTCATGTCGTCGTTGTGGGTGTAGTAAGTGTTTGCGTAGTAATCCTCGGGCGACTCGTATGTCTGGTATATCCTGTCGTACCTGTTTACGTCGGCTGTATGTATGAAACTTGTCACCGGCACAAACTCACGTTTCATGGTTGCGTCGATAGAGTCCTGCCTTTGCTTGGCGGCCAGCAGACTGTCCATTTTCTCTTTGGAGTCTACGCTGAGGCGTGTGGTGTCTATGGCCATTGATGTCGTGTCGGTAGGTTCGTCGCCGGCAATGGTTGCCCCATCAGGTCGCCCCGACGGAGCCGCCGTGGCCACTTTTTCGCCGCGCTTGCGCCCGGTGGGCGGGTTGGCGTCTTTGCCCTGCTGTTTCTCTGCGTTGTCTTTCTTCGACTCGGCTGCAAATTGCCGCGCTTTCAGTTCGGCTTCGGTAAGCTTAACCATGCGGTAGAAACCAAGGCTGTACCTGTGGGTTAGGAAGAAGTGAAGGCTGTTGTTCCTGTTCCAGTTTTGGCTCAGCACTGTAGGTATCTCGTTATCACTGTACGAGTCGTCAAAGCTTTCCGGGTGAGTTACGTAGTTGTCGTCTGTTATGCCTCCGTTCTCCGAAACCTTTTGGTGGTATGTTGAAAAGATGGCATGCATGTTGTATTGGTCGCCAAGGTACGACGCGTAGAGTGTTGCCCCGAAGTGCGACGTGCTTTGGTTTGCATAGTATCCACGGGCGTAGGCATAGTTGAGGTCGAACCCGAAGCCGAACTTCTTGTTTGCGTTCACCGCAAATTTAGCGTCGATGTGGTCTTCGCCGTTGGTCTTGTTGCCGCAGTTGTCGTAAGAGATGTTTGTTATCGGCGACAGGGTGTTGGTGAAGTGAAGCTGTTCTGGTTGCTTGATAATGTAGCTGTACGGTTGTGTGAACATGAACTGTGCGGGCAGCGGGCGGTCAATCACAATCCTGCTTTCTCGTGCGGTGTAGTTGTTGCCTGTGGTGTTGTATTCCCCGTATAGCCCGGTGTTGAATATGGAGTTCATGTACATGTGTTGCATTGTGTCGACGACAGCCGGCGTGATGTCGCCAAACTTGCGGTCAACAGTCCACACATAGATGCCCTTGGGAATCTCCTTGTTTTTTGTCGTGTCGTTGCTGTGCTTGTTGAAATTGCGGTTTTCGTTTTCGTCGCGCTGAGTTATTTGCCCAGTCTCGTCTATTTGGTTGTATGTCTGGGCATTGGCGCCGATGGCCGTGAGGCACAGTAGCGTTATAAGGGTTTTCTTCATTTACATTCTCAATATTCGGATGGCCGCATCTACAAACTTGAAGGGCAATGACGCGATGATTACGTAAAGGCCTATCGTCATGTTGCCGGCAAGATAAATAATCACGCCCGCCATGGCAATGACCATGAACGCAATGTTGAGCCAATTGCGTATCTTCTTCATTTTCAGCTGGCGTTCGTTGGGCCTTCCGTGGTGTTGGGCCTGTTGTCTTTCAACGATTTCGTCTATTTCGTCTTTTATCATCGGGTCGGCTGTGGTTTTACGGGTGTGAAATGTTGTTGTGGTTGCAAGGAAACGGCAAGCCTCTTATTTGAAGAGGTTTGCCATTTTGTTGAACAGGTAGTCCTTGCGGTCTATAGTCTTGCGGCGGAACTTGCCGCTTACCCTCGACAGTTTGTCTTTGTTCTTCTTCAGGCCGTACTCGTCGGTAATCCATTCTTCGGCGTTGTATGTCTGCGGGTTGCGTTCCTCGTCGTATAGGTAGTATATGCGTCTCATGGTTACTTCCGCCTTGCCGTCGCTGCACTCGGCCGTCAGGGTATACATAAACCGTGTGCGGTCGAGCACGAGGGGCTTGTTCTTGAACACGAGCCACTCTTGGTAGTTGGCGGCAAGCTGGTGGTTTACAGAGTCTTTCATGACCACACGGCTTTGTTCAAGCTGGTTGTCTTCCTTGCTCAGCTGTGTGAAGTAGGCCAGCAGGGTGTCGTATATCTGTGCTGCCGACTTGCCGGGCGCAGATATTTCTGTTGAAAACTGCACCTTGCCATCAACCATAGGTACGGCACCGGCCAGGTATTTTTGGTCGGGGTTGGCCTTTGTGCCTTGCTCGTTCTCCATTTCCCAAGAGTTTTGCGCCATGCCCATGAGCGGCATTAACGCCATTATTGCAACAAATATCTTTTTCATTTGCGTTGAATATAAAAGTGCTGTTTGATTTGCAAAATTACAAAATATCTGACTATTACTCGTTCTGATTACACAGATTAACATTGTTTTTATGATTATGTGGTGCAGGGCGCGTTGCGCCACTGGCCCGTGGGTGGCGTTATGATGCCGTTTCTGCCGCCGCGACCGTCACTTTACCGCATCTACTCTGATGCTGTCAATGCGCCTTGATATCTTTGGTATAGGCTTGTCGAAGAACACAAAGGTCCTTCCGTTGATTTTTGCCGTATGCCATCTGTTGGCTTCATACGTATCGCTCGCATACGCAAACGGCCGCTTGTAGAATGGTGCACTGTCGTCGCCCAGCATGAATGTTATCTTGTTCACTTCTGTGCCATTGGGTATTTGCATTGCCATCAGTCTGCCTGTTGCGTCCTCGCCGTATTCAATGTAGCTGTCTGGATCGGCCATTATCTTTCCCACCATGTCGTCGGGCAGGAACGACAGGCTGTCGCGGCCAAGCAGATAGGCGGCGCATCTCACGTTCTCGTCGTTTGGGTCGGGGGCGAAATAGTAGGTGTTTGGGCCGAACTCCACCTGCAGGAAGACAAATTTCCTGATGAAATAGCTGTTGCCCAGCATCGGTTTCACTCTTATCATGTCGGTCTGTCCGCCTTTTATTTGGGCCATTAAGTATAGGTTGTTTAGGTGGCCCTGGTATGCATAGTATATTCCCGGGATAAGCACCGCCACTATGGCTGCCGACAGCGCTGCGCCAAGCCTGGCCGAATAGCGTTCGGCGCCAAGTCGCAGCAGCAGGTTGATGGCGAGGAGCATGGCGAAAAACTCCGCTGCGAAACAAACCCGTGGCTGCGTGACGCCGCTGGCGAAGATTATGCCGATGCTCAATACCACCGATGAATACAGGTAGCCGTATCTGCTTAAGTGGAGAGCCAGCAACCTCTTGTTTCGCCTTCGGGCATAGGCCATCACCGCCACCAGCACCCATACCGTGCGCATCTCGGTGCAAGTGAACAGTCCGAGGCCCACCTTTACAAGTGGGCTT